>Ga0299906_10004727_pt1 | contig 11133 bp, 8 predicted proteins | sample RVTome_14_FD_200259 | JGI IMG/M metagenome (GOLD analysis project Ga0299906, IMG submission 200259) | Soil microbial communities from uranium-contaminated site in the Upper Colorado River Basin, Wyoming, United States - RVT145D125 (version 2) ... | reverse complement strand
CCTCGACCTTGCCCTGCTGGGCCTGGAACGCGTCCATGTCGATCTGGCGCTGGCCGTCCGCTCCGCGGGGCGCGACCAGGTCCCGGAAGTACCAGGCCGCGCCGGCCAGGCACGCCAGCACGAACGCGGCGAGGACCAGCTTGCCGAGCGCGGTCGGCCCGACGTTCTCTTCGCTCATCCGACTCCTCCTTGCACGACGGCCGCGGTGGGGACGTGTTGGGGAAAGCCGCAGCGCTCCCGGCCGGGCCTCAGCCCTGGCGCTCCGGGCCCATGTCCTTGGCGGGCGGGGGTGCCGCCGCGACGTTCGACTCCGCTTCGGCAGGCGCCTCGAGGCCGTAGGCCGCCGCGAACTCGTTGAGAGCCGCGTCCGCGAGGGCCTGTTGCTCCGCCTCCATCAGCTCCACCTTCGTGGTGTCGATGGTGGAGGCCGCGACGCGGGCGCGGCCGGCCGCCTTGTCGCGCCGCTCGGTGAGGTACCCCTCGACGCGGTCGAGGGTGTCGCCGGAGCCGCCGATCGACGAGATCATTCCCGTCGCCATCTCCTGCAGCTCGGCCTGGGCCTCGAGCATCTCGGTCTCGCTGATCATCCGCTTCAGGCTGTCGATCTTGGCCCGGGCCTCGCTGACCGAAACGTCCCGCGCCTTGACCAGCTTCTTGAAGGTCTCCTCGGCGGCCGTCAGCTGCTGCCGGTTCTCCTCGAGCTGGTCCTTGACGGTCTTGAGCTGGAGCGCGTACTGGCCCGCCGCGTTGCGGTTGCCGACCTTGAGGTTCGCCGCGGCCTTGGCCGCCAGATCGCGCTCCTGGGTCTCGAGGTTCTTCACCTGTCGCAGCAGGCGCTCGCAGAAGCCCGCGTGGGTGGCGAGGTTGTCGTTGAAGCGGGCGATCTGATGGCGCAGGTTCTCCTTCTCGGCCTCGATCAACGCCCGCGGGTTCTGTCGCTCGAGGCCGGAGATGAACAGGCCCAAGAACCCCTTGAAGAGGTTGCCGATGCGTCTCCACATGGCCTTGCGACTCCCTTTGTCTTTACGGCGCGTGTCGAGGCTAGCAACCTGCTGGTTGGCCGTCAATCGACCCACTGGGGCCGAACCGGACGACGGCCCAGCGGGCGATTCTCCTCGGGCTGGCTGCCGAGCGCGGCGAGAAGGGCTTCTCTCGCATCGTCGGCGAGGCGATCGACGCAGGCTCTCGAGGAGCTGCCCGCCGACGTGATCGTTCCCGCCCGCCTCGTGCTCGACGAGAAGAGCGCGGAGCGCGTGCGAGACATGATCGCGCGGCCTCCCGAGCCGACCGAGGAGCTGAAGCGCCTGTTCGATGACCGTTGAGATCCGGGGACTCCGTCCGTCGGACGACCGCCAGGCCTTCCGGTCCGGGGACGAGGCGCTGGACCTCTTCTTCCATCGCTACGCCGGACAGAATCAGTTCCGTCACCACGTGGGCACGACCTACGTGGCGGTCGAGACCGAAAGCATCCTGGGCTTCGTGACCGTCTCCCCCGGATCTCTCGATGCCGGCGACCTGGCTTCGGGCCGCAGGATGCCGCCCTACCCGGTACCGATCCTCAGGGTGGCCCGCCTCGCCGTCGACGACTCGGCGCGCGGGCGGGGACTGGGGAAGGCCCTGCTGAGATTCGCGATCGAGCTCGCGGAGCGTCTGATGAGGGACTTCGGCTGTGTCGGGGTCGTGGTCGATGCGAAGCCGGCCGCCGTCGAGTTCGATCGCCGATTCGGCTTCACGCCTGTCGATGTCGTCGAGGGGGTCACCGCCCAGCGACCCGAGCCCACGACGTTGTTCCTCCCGCTGGGATCTGTCCCGCGGAAGGGGCCTGATCAGCTCCCGGCTCAGAGGCGCTTTCGTTGACAGTCTCCGGGCGGCAGGTGTAGCGTCGACTCCCTCCGAGCATCCGCCGAGGTGTGCGATCAGATGAGTCGCGCTTCAAGGGTCGTCCGGGCGGAACCGTGCTCGTGTTCCGCTCCGTCCCCGCACCCCGCGCCCGGGCTCGACACCCTCCTTCGGCGCGCGCCAGCCGACCGCCAATGATCGGGACGACGCTCTCCCACTACCGGCTGCTGCGCAGGCTGGGGGGGGGAGGCATGGGCGAGGTGTACGAGGCGGAGGACCTGAACCTCGCGCGTCACGTCGCGCTCAAGCTGCTGCCGCCGGAGCTGGCCGGCAGCCGCGAGGCCCTCGACCGCTTCAGGCGCGAGGCCAGGGCCGCCTCCGCACTGAACCACCCCCACATCTGCGTGGTCCACGACGTCGGCACGGACGACGGCCGTCCCTTCATCGTGATGGAGCTGATGGAGGGCAGGACCCTGAAGCGATGGATCGGCGAGGGGCCCCTGGAGATGGATCGGCTCCTGGAGCTGGGCGTCCAGATCACGGACGCCCTCGAAGCTGCCCACGCGAGGGGCATCATCCACCGCGACGTCAAGCCCGCGAACATCTTCGTGACGGAGCGGGGGCAGGCGAAGCTCCTGGACTTCGGCATCGCCAAACAGGCGGGCCGAGACGCAGCGGATGCGGAGCAGTTGACGGCGAGCGTCGCCAGCGAGCTGACAGGCGCGGGGACGGTCCTCGGCACGTTGGCGTACATGTCTCCGGAGCAGGCGCGCGGGAGGGAGCTGGACGGGCGAACGGACCTGTTCTCCCTGGGTGTGGTCCTCTACGAGATGGCGACCGGGTCGAGGGCGTTCCGTGAGGCGACCTCGGTCGATCTCCTCGACGCGATCCTCAACCGGGTCCCCGTGTCTCCGGCTCGCCTCAACCCGGCGGTGCCGACCCGGCTCGAAGAGGTCATCGCCAAGGCCATGGAGAAGGACCGGGAGCTCCGCTACCAGAGCGCGACGGAGCTGCGCGCGGACCTGCAGCGCCTGCGCCGCGACGCGGCGGGGCTGGTGGTGACGACGAAGTCGGCGGCGCACTCCGGTCTCCCGCGGTCTGCCCGAGGTCCCCGCATCGCCGGAGCCGCCGTGGTCCTGGCCGTCGCGCTCGCGGCGGCGATCTGGGCCGGACGGCCGGCGGATCGGAGCGAGCCGGCGCCGGCAGGTGCGGAGAGCGGTTCCCTCGCCGTCCTTCCCTTCGTCGACATGAGCCCGGGACGCGACCAGGAGTACTTCGCCGACGGACTGGCCGAAGAGCTGATGGGCGTCCTCTCGAAGATCCCCGAGCTGCGCGTGACAGGTCGGACGTCGGCGTTCCAGTTCAAGGGCAGGAGCGAGGACCTGCGGGTGATCGGGCAGAAGCTGAACGTGGCGACCATCCTCGAGGGGAGCGTCCGCAAAGCGGACCGCCGCGTGCGGATCACCGCGCAGCTCGTGAGCGTGGCGGACGGCTTCCATCTCTGGTCGGAGAGCTACGACCGGGAGCTGGACGACATCTTCGCGGTGCAGGCCGAGATCGCCGCAGCGGTGTCCGACGCGCTGAAGGTGAAGCTGCTCGGCGTTCCGTCGAGGTCGGCGGGCGACGTGGAAGCCTACAACCTCTTCCTGCAGGGGCGGTACTTCTTCGAGCGGCGCAGCCAGGAGGACCTCGAGAAGGCGGCGTCCTACCTCGAACGGGCGCTCGAGATCGACCCCGGCCACGCGCGCGCCTGGGCTGCTCTCGCGAACGTGCACTGGGTGCAGACCACCCAGGGCTCCGTGCCCGTGGACGAGGGAAGCCGGCAGGCGCGTCGCGAGGCCGGGCAGGCCCTCGAGCTCGATCCGGACCTGGCCGAGGCGCACGCGGTCCTGGGCTGGATCCGCCTGACCTACGATTGGGATCCGCCTTCAGCGGTCGCTACCCTGGAGCGGGCTCTGCAGCTAGAGCCCGGGAACCCCGTCATCTGCCGCATGGCCTCGCTGCTGGCGGGGGCCATGGGCCGCTTCGACGAGGCGCTTGAGCTGAACCGGCGTGCAATCGAGCTGGACCCGTTGAGCGTCCCGACGGTGTTCAACCTGGGTGTCCTCAACCGGCGCGCCCACCGCTTCGACGAGGCGGAGGCCGCCTTCCGCAAGGCCCTCGAGCTGAATCCCGAGTACCACTTCGCTCACCAGGCCCTCGGCGGCATTCACCTCCTGCGCTCGGAGCTGCCGGCGGCTCTCGAGGAGATGGAACGGGAGCCGGAGCCCTTCTGGCGCCGCTACGGCCTGGCCCTGGTGTACCACGCCCTCGGACGCGAGGCGGAGGCAGACGCCGCCCTGGCGGAGATCTCCGCAGCGAACGGTGGGGACGCGGCCTACCAGATCGCCCAGATCCATGCCTTCCGGGGCGAGCGGGACGAGGCCTTCGCCTGGCTGGAGCGGGCCTTCTCCCAGCGCGATGGCGGCCTGATGAATCTGCTGGGCGATCCCCTGCTCGTGAGCCTCGAGGACGACCCCCGCTACCGTTCCTTCGTCACGAAGCTGCGTCTTCCTCTTTCGTGAGTTGTCCGTCGCTTCCCGGGCTGCGCTGGGACGAAGCCGCTGGGCCGATACAGCCGGTCTCGGGCTACCGGGAACGCACCACGCCGGTGGCGGCGAACAGCAGCGTGTCGCGGTAGCTCATGCTACCGGGTCGTGGCGTCCAGGAAGGCCGCGATCTCCTCGAGGCGCCCCTCGGTCGTGAAGGCGGGGCCGCCGTGCCCCCCGCCGTGCACGACGTCGAAACGTACGCGGAGACCCTCGCGCCGGTAGGCGCCTTCCAGCTCGTGGGCCTGGTTGATCGGCATCTGGTTGTCCTGGTCGCCGTGGAGCAGCAGGAGCGGAGGATCGGAGGCGTCCACGTGGTGAACGGGGCTCGCCAGTTGGGCGAGCGCCGGCATGGCATCGGGCTGGCCGCCCAGCAGCAGTTCGAGCGCCGGGCGGCGAACGCTCAGCCCGTGGGGCGTGGACTGGTCGAGGATGGTCGTCAGGTTGCTGGCTCCGTAGAGGTCGACGATCGCCTGCACGTGCGAGTGCACGTCGAGATGGTCACCCACGTCGCCCTCGAGCTGGGGATGGCCGTTAGTGACGCCCACCAGCGCCGCAAGGTGGCCTCCCGCCGACGAGCCCGCGATCACGAAGGGCGCCGCCGGATACCCCAGCGCAGCAGCGGCGTTTGCCCGCAGGTAGCGGATCGCCGCCTTGATGTCGTGGACCTGGGCCGGGAAGCGGGCGACGGGCGAGAGCCGGTAGTCGACGCTGGCCACCGCCCAGCCGTGCCCGGTCATGCCCCGGAGGTCGACCGCCCGGCGCGATCCGGCCCGCCACGCGCCGCCGTGGACCCACACGATCAGGCCGACCGGCTCGCCCTGTGGCCGATACAGATCCAGCATCAGCGGCGTGTCGCCGGCCACCGCGAACTGGAGATCCTGGACGTCGGCGCTCCCCTCCTCGGAGCCGGACTGCGGGGCCCCCGGGAGCAGCGGCATGACCGTGGCGGCGGAGAGCAGGAGCAGGGCCTTCAGCATCGGCGTGCTCGACGATCCTATCCGACAGCGGCTCCGGAGCCGATCGCGCGGTCGACACTCCAGGGCCGTCCCGGCGGGGGCAGATGGCGCGGTCAGGTGTATGGTGACGGCGCGCATAGGTAGAACAAGCACGGTTTGATCCCCCCAACTCCTCCTGCGGGAGGTGGCTTCGGGAGCGCTCGCAGACACGACTCCCGTTCCGGAGAGGGTCCCGGCGTGCTTCGCATCGAACGGCTATGCGCGGCAAACGGGACGAGAGCGAGGCTCGTCCCCGGGCCTGGAGAGGCGAACTCGCTTTCGGCGTCGAGTCTTGTGCGGTGGCGAGGCCGCTCAGGCAGCGTCGTCGCCTGTGGCCATCCGGCGGAGGACGCGGCTCTTCCATGTTTGTCCCGGGAGGGCCCCTGCTGGGCGAGCGTGCGGGCAGCTCAGTCGGCTCACCGATCGAGCCAGCTCGCGCCTTCCGACTGCATTCTCGAACCGCGAGAGTGTCGGCTGCGACGCCAGCGCTTCGCCGTCTACCGGGTCGCGACCCAGTAGCATCATGTGAATCGGATCCTCCGCCAGCCGCGCGGCGTCGTTGCCATGGGCATAGCCACAGGCGATGCCGAATACACGCTGCGCGAACAGCTCCTCGGATTCGAAGTAGCCGCTGGTCTTTCGGACCTCGTCCTTGCCCGTGGTGGTGCTGGGTCGCAGGCGAGCCAGATTTCCGACGAGCGTTTCGATGTCGCCGGCGTCGAGTTCGCGGATGCGCGCTTCGGCCCAAGCGGTGGCCTTGGGCGTGCCGCGTGCGTAGAGCAGCTTGGCAAGGTCGGAGACATGCTCGCGGGCGTGGTAGAGGTCGACGATCTGGATGGCGCCTGGGAAGTGCTCGTCGGCGATGTTCCAGATCCAGGCAGCTCCGTCACCCAGCACGATCATCTGTTCGGCGCGCCGGCTGCTGCGGCGGATGGCTTCGGTGAAGATGCGTTGGCCGAACTCCTGGGCAGCCTCGATGGCGCCGACATAGCTGGTCGAGCCCTCGTCGCGGACGGGGCGGCCCTTGTGGTCGAGGCGTGTTTGCGTGAAGACGCAGCCCAGCTTGGCTTCGCGAGTCTTGGCCTGACCGGTTTCGTCCTTGCCGGGTCGGCCTTGGGTCTCGCGCGGAGTCATGGGCACGCCGGTTCCGTCGATGGCGACGTACATCTTGGGAACGGCGTGCAGCAGCACGACCTTGCCCGCCAGGGCTGCCCTGCGCTCGCGACGGGCGACGTCTTCGATCTGGGCACCGATGGCCTCAGAAACCCGCTCGACCTGTTTGGTCTTCACGACGATGCCGGCCAGTTCCTGGAGGTCCAGGCGGCCTTCGTCGAAGGGCTCCTTGCGGCCCACGCGGGCCATCAAGCGCCGCACCCCCGGGGAGAACGTGGTCGAGACGATGTCCAGTTCGGAGTCCCTGGGGATGACGCCTCGAGCGCACGCTGCACAGTGGTAGTAGGCGCGCCGTAGCTGGACGTCGGACAGGACGCTGACCAGCCGCTTGCAGCGATACTCCACGAAGCCCGCCTGGTGGCCCTGGCCGCAGTCCACGCTGGGCCCTCGGTATCCAGGGTCCTCGGCCAACACCCGTTCCAGCAAGACGCCGCCCACGTGATGCATGGACGAGCGAATGGCCATTTCGGTCGCCTCCAAGTCGACCGCGCCGGAGGCGTCCTGCAGCAGGCGTGTGAGCAGTCGTTCTACTTCCTGGCGGATCTCCTCCTGGACGAGCGCCGCGAGGTTCTTTTAGCGCCGAGCGCTGGCTGGCGGCGTCCGGTTCAGGTCGTGCGTCGCACAGGGCCTGGTTGACCTCGATCAGCTCTTCGCTGAGGGCACGGAACCGCTTGTAGGCATCCACCTCGCGCTGGAACTTGTTGAGCCGACTTCCCGCCCGCAACTGCACGGTCTTGGTCCTGCCAGCGACCTTGGTGGTGAAGGCGTAGTAAGGGCCGTGGCCGGGATGGTCGGGCGCGACGCAGGCGCAGGAGGGTTTCCCGCAGCAGCGGAACGCCTCCGTGATGGAACCCTTGCGCATGTCGCCGAGCCGGGCCATCTGGCGCAGGATGTCGTCGCGCTGGGCTTCCAGGGCGTGAATCGGGTCAGGCATGGGCACCTCCAATCCGATAGTGTGTATACTATCAGACAGTCGAGCCCACACGCCACCAACCCGCCGGGACCCACGACCATGACGCACACCCCTAGGAATTCCTATACTCGACCAAGGGAAATGCCAGGCACACGGAGGCAATACCGCGCGCCCGTCGACGAGCGGGCGATCGGGAAGCGCTTGCGGGAGCTACGCGTCCAGCGTGGAATGACCCAGAGCGATGTGGCCGACGAGCTCAGGATCAATCAGTCCTCCGTTTCCGATTACGAGAAGGGTGTCGTCCGCATGCATGCCGCCCTGGTGGCCGGATTCGCTCGCGTCTTCAAAGTCACCACCGATCAGCTCCTCGGGCTCGAGAAGCCGGCTGCGAACGGGCACCTCAAGGACCGCCGCTTCCTCCGGAGACTCGAGAGAATCGATAAACTCTCCAAGCGTGACCGCCAGCTGCTGCTCGGGACGATCGCGATGCCTTCCTCTCGAAACTGCCCGGCGAGCACAGGTGACGCGCCGCGCCCCGGGACGAGCTGCACCGCTGAAACGCAAAGTCACACGCACGCCACGACCCCTGACGTTGCACTGGTGCTCGACGGCGGACCATCACGAAGACTGGTTCGTCGTCGCGCGGAGCGCGGCTGAGGCGGTGCGCTTCTTCGAGAATTGAATGCTCGAGCACCAGATCCGCCAGCTCGACGACGACCTGTTCGAGAAACGGGGAAGCGGCCGGCCCAATCGCACTGAAAAGGAGCCGGAGCTCTTGATCTTGACGACGACGCCGTCGGGCGAGCCTTGCCCGCAGGTGCTCGGCGCGCCGACGGCGCTTAGAAGCCCGCGGCCGGCTCCGAGATGTCAGCCGCGGGAGCCGATTCGCCGAACCAGACGGACCTCATCTGGCAGCCGGGCGTTCCTAGAATAGCGACGTCATGAACGTCTCGACCGGGGCAGGGGCCCCCGCCCTTGACACCCTCTCCGTACCCGGACGCGAAGACCTCCTCGAGAGAGTCGATTTCAAGAGGCTGGATGCGTGCCGGCGGCTCGATCCGAAACGCCGCGCCGAAATGGGCCAGTTTCTGACGCCACCCAAGGTCGCCCGGCTGATGGCATCGATGTTCGACTGCCGGCAAAGCTCCCTGCGACTCCTCGACGCCGGCGCCGGGGTCGGCTCGCTCAGCGCCGCTTGGGTCGAGGCGGCCTGCGCCAGGCAGAGCCCGCCGCGAGAGATCGAGGTCACGGCCTACGAGGTCGACCCGCTCCTGGCCGAGCACCTCGAAGAGACGCTCGAGGCGTGCACGGCCTACTGCCACCGGCATGACGTTCGATTCAAGGGTGCGGTCCGGCGACAGGATTTCATCGAGGACGGAGTCGCCTTCTTGCGCGGCGGCATCTTCGACCCGCCCCTCGAGCAGTACGATTGCGCGATCCTCAATCCCCCCTACCGGAAGATCAATACCGACTCGAAGACACGTCGCCTGCTCGAAGCGGTGAATGCCGAGACGACGAATCTCTACGCAGCCTTCATCTCGCTGGTGACGGGATTGCTCCAGCCCGGGGGCGAGCTCGTCGCGATCACGCCTCGCAGCTTCTGCAACGGGCCTTACTTCAAATCATTCCGGACAGCTTTCCTGAGCTCGATGGCGCTGCGCCGGGTGCATTCCTTCGATAGGCGCGATCGCGCCTTCCACGAAGACGAGGTCCTCCAGGAGAACGTGATCTTCCACGCCGTCAAAGGAGGACAGGAAAGCCGAGTCGTCGTCTCCTCGAGCGCCGGCCCCGACGACGAATGTCTCATGTCCCGCGAGGTCGAGCTGCCGCTCCTCGTCAAGCCGAACGACCCCGATAGGTTCCTCCACATCCCCTCCGACGCGCTCAGCGACGCGATCACCCTCCGCATGCAGCAGTTCACCGCGGCGCTGCGCAAGCTGGGGCTCCAGGTCTCCACGGGGCGCGTGGTCGACTTCCGGGCGAAGGCTCACCTCAGGCCGCAGCCCGGTGACGGCACCGTCCCCTTGATCTACCCCACTCACTTCACCGACGGCTTCGTGTCGTGGCCGAGGAACGGAGGCAAGAAGCCGAACGCTCTGGCTCTGACCCCCGAGACCCGGGACCTCGTCGTTCCTCCCGGCTTCTACGTCCTCGTCAAGAGGTTCACGTCGAAGGAAGAGCCTCGGCGCGTCGTCGCCGCCATCTACGACCCCCGCCGGATGCCCCCGTCCTCAGTCGGCTTCGAAAACCACCTCAATTACTTCCACGCCGCCGGACGACCGCTCGAAGAGAGGCTCGCCAAGGGCCTCGCCGCGTTTCTGAATTCGACCCTCGTTGATTCATACTTCCGCGAATGGAGCGGACACACACAGGTCAACGCCACGGACCTGCGCAGCTTCGGCTACCCGTCCCGCGACCAGCTCGAAGCGCTCGGAGCCGCGATCGGCGATGTTCTGCCGACGCAGGAAGAGCTGGATGACCGCATCGAGCAGGAGCTGCTGAAGGTGCCCCGCGTCAGGACGATCCCCGACCCGATCCGGGCCAAGCGGCGCCTGAAGGAGGCGCGGGAGGTCCTGAAGCTACTCGGCCTGCCTAGGCAGCAGCAGAACGACCGCTCGGCGCTTACGCTACTCGCATTCCTCGATCTGAAACCCAAGACACCCTGGTCAAAGGCCCAGAGCCCGCTGCGTGGCATCACCCAGATGATGGAGTTCTTCGCCGAGCACTACGGAAGGGAATACGCGCCGAACAGCCGCGAGACAGTGCGCCGCCAGACCGTTCATCAGTTCGTCGACGCGGGACTGATCCTCCTCAATCCCGACGAGCCGAGCCGGCCCATCAATAGCGGCAAGTTCGTCTACCAGATCGAGCCCTCGGCACTCGAGCTGCTGAGAAAGTTCAAGAGCCCGGCGTGGACCCCGGATCTGAGGACTTACCTCACCTCGGTCGAGACCCTCGAGCATCGCTACGCTCAGAAGCGCGAGATGGACCGCATCCCGCTGAAGCTGGCGTCGGGGAAGCCCATCACACTCTCGCCCGGCGGCCAGAACGTCCTCGTCGAGAAGATCATTCACGAGTTCTGCCCGCGCTTCACCCCCGAAGCCGCCCCGATCTACGTCGGGGACACCGACGAGAAGTGGGCCCACTTCGACAAGGAACGCCTCGAGGCCCTCGGTGTGACGCTCGACCCGCACGGCAAGATGCCCGACGTCGTCGTCCACCAGGAAGACAAGGACTGGCTCGTCCTGATCGAAGCGGTGACCTCACATGGACCCGTCGACCGTGTCCTTTCGGCAGGCGTGCTTGATCTGCTGACCTGAGCACCAAGGCGTTGATCGTGTAGGCGGTCTGGACTTGCGTTCCGGTGCGAGAGGTGGTACCAATGTGGCGTGGCCGAGCTGCTGAGGTACCGGGGTCGCGCGATTGACAGCGCCGATGTCGAGTTTCTGCGGGCCCTCGTCGCCGAACACAGTACCGCGAGCCGGCGGGCGTTATCGGTGGCGGTGTGCGAGGCCTGGGACTGGAAACAGGCCAATGGTGTTCTGCGGGACGGTGTGTGCCGAAGCCTGCTGGTGGTGCTGGTGTCGTGGGTCTCTCTTTTTGAGAATCGCATCCCATGAAG
>Ga0299906_10004726_pt1 | contig 11134 bp, 9 predicted proteins | sample RVTome_14_FD_200259 | JGI IMG/M metagenome (GOLD analysis project Ga0299906, IMG submission 200259) | Soil microbial communities from uranium-contaminated site in the Upper Colorado River Basin, Wyoming, United States - RVT145D125 (version 2) ... | reverse complement strand
TGAATGTTGCTATCACGCGCGCCCGTGAAAAAATAATTCTGATCACCAGTATTTCCCCCGAACAGCTTAATGTTTCAGACGTAAAGAACAGTGGTCCAAAGTTATTGCGCCAATACCTTCACTATGCACGGGAAGTCGACCAAAAAAAATACCGGCCGCAGATTCGTCGGAAGTCGAAGCATACACCCGAATGGTACCTTAGCCATCGACTGCAACAGTGGGGAAGCGAACGAATGAATGACTTCACTTTTGAGGTGGATTGCCTTCCTTACTCGGATGTCAATGTGGTGCAGGACAATCAATACCTGGGAATCATTCTTACCGACGATGACCGTTATAATTCAAGTCCTTCGGCAAAAGATGTTTATGCCTATACGCCGGCCTTACTTTCGAAAAAGAACTGGAAGTATCACGTAGTCTACAGCCGAAACATGTGGAAGGATCCTGACCGGGTAGAGAGTGACCTGATGGTTTTTGTGGGATCAAATGCACTTAAGAAAGAGAATGCCTGATAAGAAACTCTGCCAGGTTGACTTCCTCCGTTACTTTCAATTCTGACGATGTTTTATTAGCCTATGGCCGGAGCGTTGGCTGCCCACTTCGGTCTTCAAGTTGGCTCTTTACCATGACAACACCGGCCTTATGCTTTTCTACCATCTCCACTATTCCGGTGACAACTTCGGGATGTTGCTCCAATAGGTCGTATTGCTCTGAGGGATCCACGGACAAGTTGAATAATTTATAGGTTTCAAGTTTTTCTACTTTGGGCGGATAGCCCAAAGGGTTATTTGAATAAAAGTAGAGTTTGTAGTCTCCCTTCCGGGCAGCAAAGATCGTTGTATTGTGATAATAAATCAGCTCATTACGCGGTGAAATGTCGCTGCCCTTCAATACCGGGGTTAAGTCAAAACCATCCAACACGTGGTCACGTGGAAGGGCGGTGTTAGATAGGTTGGCGAGGGTGGGAAGTAGATCGAGCGTGCAACCCATCCTGGAGATTACTGCAGGGGCAATGGTGCCAGGCCACCAAAAGATAGCAGGTTCACGGACGCCACCCTCATAGCTCGTGCCTTTTGCGCCATACAATAGCCCGGAACTCCCACCATGGGCACCAAATAATTTCCATGGCCCGTTGTCTGATGTGAAGATTACCAAAGTACGGTTATCAATTCCGGCATCTTTAAGCGTTTTCAAAATTTCTCCTGTACTCCAGTCAATTTCTTCGATGACGTCGCCGTAAAGGCCACGTTCGCTGGAGCCCTTAAAGGCAGGTGAGGTAAAGAGCGGTACATGTGGCAGATTGTGTGCCAGATAAAGAAAAAAAGGCTTGGTTTTGTTGGCTGTGATAAATTCAACGGCCTCTTCCGTATAACGCTTTATCAGCGTGTTTTGGTCGGCCGGTCTTTCGACGATACTGTCGTTGCGCATAAGAGGTACCTGGAAGTATTCTGTTTTAGGATTTGAGAAAGCATTGGGTACGCCATCGGGAAGATCAACCCGGTCCATATCGTTGCTGTATGGTATCCCAAAATATGAATCAAACCCATTTTGAGTTGGAAGGTATTGAGGCAGATGCCCCAGGTGCCACTTTCCAATGGCACCTGTTGTATAGTTGTTTTCCTTCAACATTTCTGCGATAGTGATTTCCTCTGCAGGAAGACCTCCGTTGGAATCGGGAAATAGTACCCAATACTTTTCGCTGGTCATACCACTTCGAATGGCGTAGCGCCCCGTCAGTAGCCCTGCTCTGGAGGGGGTGCAGACGTTGGCCGATGCATAAAAGTTCGTCCACTTTTGCCCCTCCATCGCCATTCGGTCCAGATTTGGCGTTTTAATGGTTGGGTGACCGTAGATACCCAGATCGCCATACCCCTGATCGTCGGTAAAAATGATGACGAAATTTGGTTGGTCCGTCGTCTCCCGATGTAGCGTCGCCGTTTCGTTGTTCGGGTTATTACACTGGGTAAATATGAGTACAAAAGATATCCACACGAGTGAAAGGAAACTTCTTATCGTGCCGGCAGGCTGGTGGTGGGGTACCCTCATGTTATTTGAATTTCAAAACAATGATTTCCGAAGGTAATGATTTCCAGCGATGTCGCACGATGGGATCTGGTGGACGCTGGCATGTTTGGAAGAAGTGGGGCGACGGCGTATGGCGACCGTATGTAAAAAAAGAAGCCGGGTATTTCTACCCGACTTCAAACTACAACCAGACGCCCAAACTTTATTGATATCCGTTCACCGTGGCATACTCGGGAACGGTCTTCACTGTCTTAATAATTCTGGCGGCAACTTTGTAGGGATCCGCTGAAGAATTTGGCCTTCTGTCTTCAAGCCAACCTTTCCAGTTGTTTTCAACGGTTGCTACAGGGATTCGAATAGATGCTCCGCGGTCTGAGATTCCGTAAGAAAACTTATCGATGGATTGTGTTTCGTGCTTTCCAGTAAGTCGCAAATGGTTGTCGGCTCCGTAAACGGCGATATGTTCTTTCACGAAAGGAGCAAATGACTGGCAAATCGAGTCGTACGTATCTTTGGATCCACAGGTTCTTAACACTTCGTTGGAGAAGTTTGCATGCATCCCTGATCCATTCCAGTCGGTGGCGCCGAGCGGTTTGCAATGCCAGTTAATGGCAACACCATATTTTTCAGCGGTCCTTTCCAGCAGGTAACGAGCAACCCACATTTGGTCACCGGCAGCTCTTGCACCTTTGGCAAAAATCTGAAACTCCCATTGCCCGGTTGCCACTTCCGAGTTGATTCCTTCCACATTTATTCCTGCTTCAAGGCAGTAGTCAAGATGTTCTTCTACGATCTCCCTGCCAAACGCATTTTTCGCTCCGACAGAGCAGTAATAAGGTCCCTGCGGTCCAGGGTAGCCGCTATCGGGAAAGCCTAATGGCTTATCATTTTGAGGATTCCAAAGGAAGTATTCCTGTTCAAAACCGAACCAGAAGTCGTCGTCATTATCTTCAATAGTTGCTCTCCCGTTTGAGACATGGGGTGTACCATCAGCATTCAGGACTTCAGTCATTACCAGGTAGGCATTTTTGCGAGCCGGGTCGGGAAAAAGAGCCACCGGTTGTAGCAGACAATCAGAAGAATGTCCGTCAGCTTGTTCGGTAGAACTACCGTCGAATGACCAGCCTGGGCATCCTTCCAGCGTGCCATCAAAGTCTTTTACAATTTTGGTTTTGCTTCTCAGGCTTTGGGTGGGCTTGTATCCATCCAGCCAGATGTACTCAAGTTTCGTCTTAGACATAGTTGTATTGCATTTTAGTGATTGTAATATTTTTAACACGGGGTGGTGAGTTTGCCACCCCGTGTAATTTTAGTTGTTAGAATGCATAAACCGCGGCAAAAGTAAGGGAAGGCATAAGCGCCTTACCAACGCCAGGGCTATCCTTCTTAAAGAAGGAATCCTCAGATGTCGTGTCAATTCTAAATTCCGGGATAAAGGTGAATCCACCGGCCTTGAGGTTACCGGATAATGTAAGTTCTATGACACTTCCGTCGCCGTTGTTGTCTAAACCAAAGGCTCCAAGGTGGCCATTCTTAACCATAAAGTACTCTGCGCGTGCAGCGAGAGCGAAATTTTCGGAAATGTTTACCTTAGGATAAATGGCTACACCAAAGAATGACGAGGCATCACCAGAAAGATCCTCAACACCCGTAGCCGTGACCTCTTCACCAACAGCTACTGACTGAAAAGAGGTGTTTACACCCAGGTAAAAAACTTCACCAAGATCCCATCCTCCGGTGAGGTCAGCCTGAAATAATTTGCCATCCGATTCCATTCCAAAAGGATCAACATCAGCGTCCAGCTTTCCATCCTGATCGCCGTACAAGAAGTTCAAGTAAAGTCCGCCAAAACCAATTTGTGCTCCAAGGGTATAGGTATTTACGGGATTAAACTCCACAATATCAGTAGGGTTCATGATCGAAAGCATACCGGTAACACCACCGCCGAAATCAAAATCCGCACGAAGACCCGAGTGGTTGAATGGACCATAAGAGAATAAGTACGAACAAGAGTAGTTGACGTTCACGGCGGGTGAGATAACCTCATAACCGAGGAACGTATTGAATTGGCCCATGCTCAACTTAAATGCGTCACTAAATTTGTAATATGCATAAAGTTGGTTGACGATAGCTTGTCCCGAAGCAGTACCGAATACCGCTGCCTGACCCCGTGGACCGAAAACGACATCACCAACAAATCCCACTTTTTCACCTTCGTAGGAAGCGATAAGGTTTACCATACCGATACTAAATCCCTTTCCATCAGCAAAGGAAGTACTGGGCGCATACATGGCCTCATCATCTGAATCAACGTAGTATGCGTTTCGCGTTCCAAAAGAGGAGCGGAAATAGCTATCTACTGATCCTGACACCGTAAAGGATGGCGTGTCTTCCTCCTCCTCGGTTACTTCATCCTGGGCGAAGGCGCACACTGTCGACAACAATAGCGCGCTGAACAAGAATATTAGGTTTTTAAATTTCATCATTTTTTAATGTGTTTAAGTAAGCAATAACTGGTTGTCAACCTGAGGTCCCCTGCCTCAGCCGATGCTTGAGAAATAATGCGACATTTTTATGTCGCGGGTCTCCATTGTGCAAGCATTTCACAGCGACCGGAAACCCTGGTTTAAGAATTGTTAAGATTTAAGCACTAGTAAATAAACTTCATCATAGGCGTGGTTTTAGTTTGAGATAATTATGCTCAGTTTAGGTTAATGCATGTATAAATCGTGGTCCACACCATAGTGCCGTCCTATCAACGCTATCTTCGGACCGTTGGAGAAATCAATCAATACGCCACAACAAAGTGTCAGGAAGGATAGTACAGCCGTCTTGAAAAGAGTCCAGGCTACTTCTTCTGAAAACCTTGCTACAGTGGACCGTCCGGGTGCAATGGCGACCAAAATGAAGAAAACCAGGAAGGTTATCGCGATTATTCCGAATGTAACCCTTGATCTCTTCATTTTTCTATGTTTTCTCAAGTTATAGGGTCAATTTTGACCCTTACTCGTTCTTATTTGTGTAAATATTTTAACAATTGGGTAAAATAGGAACCACATTTGAAAAATTATTAACGAAATCGATTTAGGTGAGCTCTGTTTTCAATCGAAAACGTGAAAAATTTATAATATTTTTAATTAGAGAAATGCCACCAAACCTTATTTGGGAGAATGGGAAAATACATTGCAATTAATTTGGGGTATTGAGGAAAACCGGCAAGAAATAATTGGCGTGGGTTTTCTTATCGCCATTGGGAGTGGCGAGGGCAAAAAAAAAGCCCAATGATGGGTTACATCATTGGGCCTAAAATCAGCTAATACTTGTCTAGATAGCTTTTGATTGTATGAAGAGAAGTTTCTCTCTGACTATTTCTGCAAAGGCAGCTTCATCACTCTGGATCTTTAACGAAACGCTGGAAATGAAACTTTCCACGGATTCGTCCATTTTATCAAGGTCAACATCCGTAAGGTTCGGATAATCGTTGCGAAACTCATTCTTTAGATTTTCGCGGGTGTTGTTATTCAAGGTGTGTATCATGTTTAAAAAATTTAGTGAACATCTGTCATAATAAATAAACGCAAAAAAATGGATTTTTGGTTGTGTAATGGACTGATAGATAGTTGGTTGTTGCCAGTTTGGGCTATTCTGGCTTTTCTGTGGAGGGTAAAAATCAGGCCACTCTTGATCAGAAATATATACGCCAAATCACCGGGGCTTCATTTTTTAAGGCGACCGCAGCAAACGTTTGCATAAAATTCCCGGGTAAGGGTAAAACCCCAACTTGCCCCCTCTCAGCCACCTGCGGAAAAACTTAACAATTTCTTAACATTGGATGCTATATCTACCCATTGCCTCAAACGCAAAAAGGCCAGGCTCTCGCCTGACCTTTTTGTTGAGAGGGAATTAAAAACTGTTAACTCCCGGGTGAATGGATTTTTTTAGTCTTCATAGGTGATGGTATATCCCCTCATACCATGTTCGTGACTATCAAGTCCTGATTTTTCGTGTTCCGCCGATACCCGAATGCCCATAACGGCCTTGATGATGTACAATATAGCCAGGCATCCGCCAAAACACGGGATGGCAAAGGCGACGATACCCACAAGCTGCTTAACGATCTGTTCTCCTCCAGCCAGGCTTCCGAAAATTCCGCAAGCCAGGGTACCAAAGATTCCACAGGTTAAATGAACAGACACCGCTCCAACAGGATCATCTAATTTCAACTTGTCAAGCAGAATCACGGAATACACGACGAGTATCCCCGAAAGAATCCCGATAACCATGGATTCATTTGGAGACATAAGATCTGCTCCCGCGGTAATTCCAACCAATCCGGCCAAGATGCCATTAAGTACCATTCCAAGATCGAATCTTTTGAATGCAAATAATGCCGTAAACATACCCGAAATTCCACCGGTGGCAGCGGCCAGCGTCGTGTTTACGATAACAAGCGAAATGAGTTCCGGATCAGCCGACAGCACGGAACCGCCATTGAATCCAAACCATCCTAACCAGAGCAAGAAAACACCGATTACTGCCAGTGGTGCGGATGAGTTAGGGAATGAGTTTGACTTTCCATCAACATATTTCCCGATTCTGGGCCCAAGGACAACGATACCTGCAAGTGCCGCCCAGCCACCAACCGAGTGTACTACCGTTGAACCTGCGAAATCATAGAATCCATATTCATTTAGCCATCCGCCGCCCCATTTCCAGCTTCCAAGAATGGGATATATTACACCGGTTAAAAAGAAGGTGAAAATGAAGTAAGCACTGATTTTGATACGCTCCGCAACAGCGCCGGAAACAATTGTTCCAGCCGTGGCACAAAATACAGCCTGGAAGAAGTAGTCGGTCCAATATGTGTATCCACCGCTGGCATATCCAACGGAGTCATAGTCAGCACCCGTTGAAAGTCCGAATTGAGCGAATCCAAGCCATCCTTCCACTATCCCGAAAGTGCCGGGGTACATGAGCCCAAAGCCGAAGAGTGCAAACACCACAATGCCAATACTGGTATCCACGGTGTTTTTGAAGAGGATGTTGACGGTATTTTTGGCTTGTGTAAATCCTGCTTCCACGCAGGAAAACCCCAGCGACATAATAAACACAAGTGCTGCAGAGACAAGCATCCAGACGTTGTTCGTCGTTAGTAGTGCAATGTCCTTGACCTCAGCAATTTGCGTTTGGAGCACCTTTAGGGAATCCGCCAGGGCAAGGTCGGGTGCAGCCGCCATAACGCTTGTTGAGTCAGATAAAACTTCAATCATAATGGTTTAAGGTTTAGTAGGTTTAAAAATTTACTTGAAATCAAATATTTGGTCACAATCTTCCAACATTAGGGTAAAAAACGAATCATATTTTAAAAAAAATACACGAAAACGATTTAGGAAGGGTCTGATCGGAGGCAAATGACCAAATAATTAAAAAAATCGCAAAAAAATCGTCGATTTGAAAAAGCGGAATTTCATTATGAATTCTGGCATTTTGGCAGAATGTTATTTTATTAATTGCTTAATAAAGAAGATATTATTCTGCCCATTGATTGATAAAACTGGCATTCCAGGTAATGGATGCGAAAAGCGCCGTCGGAACGGATGACATTAAAATGTATGAGTTTTGAACCGGTCGCGTACCGACGGTCAGGTTGCGGATTTCCCAATCCAGCCCAGGTGGGTGTTCTTGAAATTGTCAGTGTATTTTAGCCCATACCCAAAGATACGGTCGAAGGCACTGTGTCCCAGGAGGAGTGTGCCAGCAAAGAGTAGTTCAGGGACAATCAGATATGCCCCGACGAGGTATGCGGCAATAGCAAGTCCCTTGTGGTGGAAGATGTTATAGAGGACGGCACCAATCTGAGTGTTTATCAGATAGCCAATCATCGAGAGGTCCGGAGCAAGAAAGAATGCGACGTACATCCATGCCGGGTAGGATAATTGGCTGAACAAGAAGATGGCAAGTCCAAATAGCAGCAGTTCTTCCAGGCGGAGTAGGTTCTTCATGGCAGGTTGAGTTATGACCCGATCAATATAGTAAATGGTTTCTGAAAACTTTGGTGAAGTTTAGGTCATGTATTTCTTCCACCACCATTGAAATACAATCAATCCCCAAATCCGGGCGTGTATGTCGCCGGGGTTGGAAGAAAAAAGCTGACGTTTGAGTTTATCGATTTCGGCGTAGTCGAAAACTCCCTGTTGAACAATGAATTTTTCCGATAACAGATCATCACTGATCAGGGACTTCATTTCGTTTTTAAACCACTTTAACAGCGGGACCTCAAAACCTTTCTTTGGCCGGTTAAACAATTGCCGTGGCAAAATATCGCGGAATGTATCCTGTAAGATTTTCTTCCGGATCCGGGAATTGATTTTGTATTGGTCGGGCAAACCGAAAACAAAATTCACCAGTTCATAATCCAGAAACGGAACTCTAACCTCCAGGCTATTTGCCATACTCATAAGGTCAACTTTTGTTAGCATGTCGTTGGGGAGGACTAAGTGCATATCGGAATACAGGATATCATTGATCGTTTCCCGGTCGGGTATATGTTGGAGAATTGTCCTTCTGCGCGGAACAAAATCATTCAGCCACATATTAATGCGTAATTCCGGATGCAGCATTTTCAGGGTCTCTTCTTTTCCCGCATAACCTGCCCACTGCCAGTAGCGGTCTTTGGAAGAGAGTTTCATTCCTTCGGAGAAACGAAGCATTTGGCGGACCTTATTTGATATCGATCCGTTCCTGGACTTAGGCATAGATTTCCACAATGGCTGTAGTGCCCCGACCAGGTTTTCCTTCCATCCCTTATGAATGATTCTGTAGGATGCAGCATGCTTATTGTATCCGGCAAACATTTCATCCGCGCCGTCACCGGAAAGAGCCACCGTAGCGTGTTTACGTGTCTCCTTACTCAATATATATACTGCAATAGCCGACGAATCAGCAAACGGTTCGTCCATATAATTCAGGATAGAACTCAGGTGCGTATAGAAGTCATTATTTGTCAGTGAAAATACGGTGTGTTCTGTTTTGAGCTTTTTTGCAACAAGTCGTGCGTAATGTGTCTCATCAAAGTATTTTTCGTCCCGGTATCCGATGGAGAACGTATGAAGGTCCGGCTTGTGATTTCGTGCCAGTGCGGCGATAACGGACGAATCAGTACCTCCGCTCAAGAATGCTCCCAGCGGAACATCGGAAACAAGTCTTCGCTGCACGGAAGCTTCCATCAGTCTCCTCAATTCTGACTTTGCCTGAGCGTAAGGAATCTTGGCTTTGGTAGGTTCGCGATCGAAGGGGATTTGATAATAGGATTGGATTTCAATCTTCTGACGCCGAATCGTCATGTAGTGACCGGGCAATAATTTTTTTACGTCGGTAAAAATGGTATGGGGTGCCGGGATATAATTCAATTGCAGGTATATATACAGCGAGTTGTAGTCGAGTTTTTTTTCTATCCCATAGTGAAGGAGGGACTTCATTTCAGATGAAAAAATAAATTTATCGTCGTCAAACAAATAGAGCAATGGTTTTATTCCATAACGATCCCGCGCCAAAAAGAATGACTCTTCCTGCCGGTCGTAGATGCAAAAGGAGAAGAATCCGTTTAGGTTCGACAGGCATTTTTCTCCTTCCTGAATAAAAAGCTTGAGAAGGACTTCGGTATCAGACTGGGAAAAGAAAGGAATTCCTTTGGCTTCGAGTCCTTTCCGAAGTTCACGGAAGTTAAAGATCTCGCCATTAAAGATGATACAGTAGCGATTAGACTCGTCCCACATCGGCTGATTGGCGAGGGAAGAGGTGTCAATTATGGAAAGACGCCGGTGTCCAAGACCTACCCATTCATTGATATAGATATCCTGATAATCCGGCCCCCTTTTTTCCAACGCCATTGTCGCGTTGGTCACATGAATCTTGTTGAATTTTCCAACAAGGTTGAAGGCAAATATTCCGGTTATTCCGCACATGCAGCAAATGTTAGGATTTACGTTGGAAGTTAGAAAGTTTAGGATAGGAAAGTGAAAAAATTCTGCTTACCTCAAATTCTGGACGAAGAGGTGTCAAATTGTTGGGTCGGGCTAGAATTCGCCGCAGCCATTTATCGCTTTCGCTTAAACTGAATTAGACCAGCGAGTTTTATGCCGAGCATTGTAGATACCCATCCGAGCAACGCCACATGCTCGGCATAATTACCTCCAGCGTTGGGGAGTTTACCCTGTACACGGGGTAGGTAGGTCAGAAAAAAAATCAACCAGATATAATACAGGAAAAAGGTCTGAGCCAGATAAAATCGCTCCAGCGATAGCCGGCCCTGAGCATGGTAAGCCGAAAGGAATGGCATGATGAAAATAAGTGCATAAGCCAGGAACCCGCCCGCTAGCCGTATTGGGATCAATTCAACTCCGGAAAGATATACGTAACCCAGCAATTCAAACAAATGAATACCGTGTACAACGGCAAATAACAGGTAGAATTTCTCCGATAACCAGGCATGTAAGATCTTTGGTTTTTGATGAAGCAGGAAGATAGCACTGAACAACAATAATGACAGTCTGCCGGAAAATCTAGTGATGGTCTGTAGTGCCGAAATCGAAAACCCCTCCAACGCCAGGCCCGCCACAACAATCAGGATTTCAAGAAGAACAAAGACAAGAGTAATTCTTCTGGCACTCATAACTAAAATTCCGGTTTAGGTTGGACGCTATTGGATCTTAAAAATAAAGAAATGCGAATCGGAAATAAAACCGACGAAGTACTGGTCAATATGTTTGTTGACGATTCACTTCGGGAAGAACTTTTCGCGGAAACCACGGGAAAAGGCCGGTACATGTTATTCCTTTAATTGTGCTTTGAAGTCGTCGAAATACCAAACCTTTCCGAAGGCGCCGATACCAACAATTTTTTCCTCGCCACCCTTCCTTATTTTAGCAATCGAAAACACCTTATAGTCGTGGACCTGCAGCGCATCGTCTTTGATTTCGACGGGTACCCTATTTGTTATTTCCTTCAGCGTCTGAACGTAATTCGATTCATCAGGGTTGGAGAAGAAAGCAATGACCAATAACACGATAATGCCAATGAGCAGCCATTTTAACAGTAACTTAAATATTCT
>Ga0299906_10004722_pt1 | contig 11141 bp, 6 predicted proteins | sample RVTome_14_FD_200259 | JGI IMG/M metagenome (GOLD analysis project Ga0299906, IMG submission 200259) | Soil microbial communities from uranium-contaminated site in the Upper Colorado River Basin, Wyoming, United States - RVT145D125 (version 2) ... | reverse complement strand
GGGCCTGCGTCGTGCGGAGGTTCGAGCCGAGTCGTCCGGTACCCCTTTCGCACCCTGCTCGCTGAGTCCTGTGGAAGCGCTCACTCTGGCTGAGGCGGACTCACTCGCCGTCGAGGAGCTGGACCTCTCCCCGGCGGAGCGCGAGAAGTACTACGACATTCTGGAGGGCGGGGACGAGGACTCGCCGGGTGCTCCGAGGCATCAGCTTCTGGGGCACCCCTCGGCCGTCCAGGGTGAGATGCGGCTGCAGTGCCAGCTGGTCACCAACGGTCTTTTCTGTGGTGACCCGAGCGGGTACGAGGACCCGCGCGCTGCGTCGCTGAGGGCGGGGGCCACCCAGTGGCAGCTCCTCCTGCAGATCGACTCGGACGACCACGCCGAGATGATGTGGGGAGACTGCGGCCGCCTCTACTTCTGGCTCACGGAGGATGCCCTCCGCCGGCGCGCCTTCAGCGAAGCCTGGATGGTCCTGCAATGCGCGTAGGGGCGGCGCGTCAGGCGCTGCGGGAGCAGACGTCCGGACGCGGGCGGCAGGTTCCCCCGTGAGCCGGGCCCGGGCCGAGATGGAGCTGCCGTCCGGTGTACAGCTCGTCCCCCTCGAGGTCCGCGGGGACGAACGTGGAGAGCTAACGGAGATCTTCCGGGACGAGTGGCCCCTCGCGATGGATCCCGTTCAGTGGAACCTCGTGCGCTCCCGGGAGGGGACCCTGCGTGGGGTCCACGTCCACTGGCGCCACTCGGATTACCTGGTGGTCGTTCGTGGCGTCGCGACGATCGGCCTCCTCGACCTCCGGCCCGGCGCGACGACGCCGCCTGCCGTGGTGGCGCTCGCCGAGGATCGGCCGGCGGCGCTCCTCACCCCGGCCGGGGTCGCCCACGGCTTCTATTTCCACACCGACGCCGTCCACGTCTACGCCGTCTCGTCGTACTGGGACGCCGCCGACGAGCTGGGCTGCCGCTGGGACGATCCGGAGCTGGGGATCCCGTGGCCGGCCACGCCACTCTGGCTCAGCGAGCGCGACCGGTCGCTGCCGAGCCTCGCACAGCTTCGCGACGAGCTGCGCGGGAGGCTATCCGCTCCCGGCCAGCTCCCGTAGCCGCTGGATCGCCTCGACGACCGCGAGCCCGTCCCGGGCGCTGCTGCGTGGCGGGGGCCCGCCTCCGAGGTGCTGGACGAATGCGCGCAGCTCGCGCAGCAGCGGCAGCTCGGTCGGGATGGCCTGCTCCACGGCGTGTGCCTGCGCCGGCCCCGGCCCCGCACGCAGGATGGTGAGATGCGTCGCGTAGGCCCCGTCGAGGATGGCCGTGCCCGCCTCGCAGTGCAGGCGCACCTCGCGGCGGGAGGCGGCGTGTCGCGAGGAGATCTCGAGCGACATCCACGGCGATTCCCCCAGCTGGCCGATGATCCCATCGAGCCGGCCACCGCGCCCCTCGCCCAGAGCGGCCTTCGGCTCCGGAATGAAGCCCAGCACCTCCCGGGCGATGCTGAGGTCGTGGGGCGCGAGAACCCAGACCGCGTCCACGTCGGTGTGACGGCTTCCCCACTGCACGCGCAACGTGGCGAGACCGCGGACAGGGCCGAGGAGCCTCTCCCGGACGACGTCGCGCAGCGCCTCGATCCCTGGGTGGTAGCGCCATTTCTCCATGACGAAGATCCGATCGGGCGCTCGCGCCACGAGGCGCCTGGCGTCGCCGACCGCGGTCGACAGGGGCTTCTCGACGAAGACGGGCACCCCGCGCTCCAGAACCGACTCGACGGACTCGGCGTGGCGCGCGGACGGGGTCGCCACCACGACGCCGTGCACCTCGGGGAGAGCGTCCGCCACCGCCACGACCGCCGAGGCGCCGCCCTCCCGGGCCCTGGCCACGCTGAGCGCGCTCCGGGCGACGACGGCCACCTCGCAGCCGAGGGAGCGCAGGTCGCGGAGGATCAGGCGGCCCCACTCACCGCAGCCGACGAGGCCGATGCGGGGACCCGTCACGCGAGGCGCTCCAGGGCGTAGCGCAGCAGCTTCGGGCCCGACCCCATCGCGAAGGAGAAGAAGTCCTTCCACTGGCGCCGGCGCGCTCCGAGCGACGGTGCCACCCTGGCCGCCCGACGGGCGCTCTCACGCCAGCCGGGATCCTGGAGCCGGTCGAGGAACAGCCGCTGCGGCGGCTCGGACAGCCTCGGGTATACGGCGTCCCAGTGCCTCGCGTAGAAGCGGAGGACCGTCATCTCGTCCCGGTACACAGCGAGGCCGGCGCGCCAGGCGCGGCGAAAGAACTCGCGGTCGACGAACCGCGACAGCGTCTCGTCCCAGTACCCGATGCGCTCGAAGAGCGAGCGGCGGTGGACGAGGGTGGCCGACCCCACGAACCAGCGCCGCAGCTCCGCGGCGAAGGGGACTCTCTTCCACGAGAAGGCGAAGTGATGGGGGTCGTACTCCCCCGGGATCGCGACGTGGCCGGGACGGGTCGCGACGAGCTCGGCGCCCGTCTCCTCGAGCACGCGCAGCCCGTGCTCCAGGTGGTCGGGGAAGAGCAGGTCGTCGTCGGTCGCGTACGCGACGAAGGGGGCCGCGAGCTGCCTCAGCAGCGTGTTGCGGTTCGCGATGCCGAAGCCGGGAGCCTTCGGAAACGCGTGGAAGGCGACCCGCGGGTCGTCGACGCCCGCCGCATCGCGGGTCGCGTCGTCGCACCCGTCGCCGACGACGTGCAGTCTCAGATCGGCGACGCTCTGGAGCAGCACCGAGCGGATGGCGTAGGGCAGGGTGTGCGGGCGCCGATGGGTGGGGAGGATCAGCTCGACGAGCGGCGCCATCCCAGCCTCGTGAGGATGCCAGTCCCGCCGCCGCGAGCCCCGGCGATTCCGCAGCCGGCGAGCAGGCAGAGCGCCGGGACGGCGGCACTGCGGAAGCGGCTCTGCCCCCAGGCCCCGGCGGAGAGGAGCACGAAGCACGCGACGAAGGCGAGCAGCACGGTGCGAGGGCCGGCGGGGCACCGGAGCGCTCCCCGGGCCGCCAGGAGCAGGACCGCGCCGTGGACGAGGCCGAGCCCGAGGGTGAGCGCGAGGATCGGGCCCCCGTGGGCGAGGCGGACGGCCAGGCCGCGCGCGGCCCCGTGATCGACGGCCGGCTGGCTCAGCTCCAGGGAGACGGCACCGCCACCGAGCAGCTCGACCAGGGGGAGCGCCCCCGGGGCCGCGAGCGTGCGCAGCGCTCCCTCGGCGACCACCACCACGGTCGTGACGGGGTGCTCGGCGAGAGCGCGAAGGCCGTCCCGGTTCCGGCGGAAGGCGTCGCGGCCGGCGTCGAGCTCCTTCCGGACTGCGGTGAACGGGCGCCCTTCGGTCCTGGCGATCACCCCGGCGGGCAGGGCCAGGGACAGGAAGCCGTCGGCCTGGGTGGAGAAGCCCGCGTAGCCGGCCGCGCGGGCGTTCCGGAGCTGCCAGGCCGCCAACGGCAGCAGGCCGGCGAGCAGGAGTGCCGCGGCGTGGCGCAGGCGCTCGCTGCGACCGACCCGGGCCACACCCCACGCGAGCGCGACGCCCAGAACCGGGATCAGGACGAGGGCGACCGGCTTCATGAAAGCCGCCCCGGCCAGGGCGAGCCCGGCCGCCACCGCGGCCGGGGCTCGGGGCCGCACTACGTAGGAGAGCGCCGCCGCTAGGGCGAGGGCAACCGCGAACGTGAGCGCGGCCTCGGCCATCACCCGCGGGGTCCACGCGACGAGGACGGGGTCGAGCGTGCAGAGGATCGCAGGCAGCAGCGCCCATCCGGAGCCGATCAACGTCCGCGCGATGGTGAACACGAGGAGCACCGTGCACGCGCCCAGGGCGGCCTGGAGCGCCGCGGCCCACGCCACGGGCGCGCCGAGCGCCACGCCGGGCACGAGGAGGAGCGGATAGCCGGGGGGGCGCCGGAGATGGGGACCGGAGGCGTCGGAATAGCCGCGCCCGTCGGCCAGCGAGCGCGCCAGGTCGAGGTACTCGGCCGAGTCGGGGGTGAGGAAGGAGTCCGCGCTCCCCGTGACCGCGAAGGCCGTCAGCGGAACGGCGGCGCGAACGGTGGCCGCGACGGCCAGCACGAACCCGGGCGCGAGCCACCAGGGGGACCGGGCAGGTGCCGACGTCGCCTCGCGGGCGTCCGACGACCCGGCACGCCGATCGCGAGCGGTCGACCGCACCCCGGCTACACGCTCATCGCAGACGCTCCCACAGGTACGCGTAGGTCAGCGCCCACATCTTCGCTCGCTGGGCGTTCGTCGCCCCCGCGCCGTGGCCACCCTCGGTGTTCTCGAAGTAGAGGACGCGGTGTCCCTGCTCCGTCATCCTCGCCACCATTTTGCGGGCGTGGCCGGGGTGGACCCGGTCGTCCCGGGTCGTGGTGTAGAAGAAGACCTCGGGATACTCGGCCTTCGCCTCGACGTTGTGGTACGGCGACCAGGTGCGGATGAAGTCCCACTCGGCCGGGTCGTCGGGGTTCCCGTACTCCGCCATCCAGCTCGCCCCGGCCAGCAGCGTGTGATAGCGCTTCATGTCGAGCAGCGGCACCTGGCAGACGACGGCCCGGAACAGGTCCGGGCGCTGGGTGAAGGCCGCGCCGACCAGCAGCCCGCCGTTGGAGCCTCCCATGATGCCGAGGTGCTCGGGAGACGTGATCTTCCGCGCCACCAGGTCCTCGGCCACCGCGATGAAGTCGTCGTAGGCCCGCTGGCGGTTCCCCTTCAGGGCGGCCTGGTGCCAGGTGGGGCCGAACTCGCCGCCGCCGCGGATGTTCGCCAGCACCCAGACCCCGCCCCGCTCCAGCCAGGAGCTTCCCGAGACGCCCGAGTAGCTCGGCTGCATGGAGACCTCGAAGCCGCCGTAGCCGTAGAGCACGGTCGGGGCGCTTCCGTCGGCTGCGAAGCTCTTCGGCGTCACCACGAAGTAGGGAATCGGCGTGCCGTCCTTCGAGGTGGCCTCGCGCTGCACGGCGGTCATCCCCTCGGCGTCGAACCAGGCCGGGGAGGCCTTCAGCAGCGCGGGCTTGGGCTCGCCGTCGACGAGATAGACGCCCGACGGGGTCAGGAAGTCCGTGTAGCTCAGCAGGAACCGGCCGTCGAAGTCGGAGACCGACGTGACCTGGGCGGCCCCCAGCCCCGGCAGCTCGATCTCCTCCCGCGCCCAGCCTTCCTTTCCGGGCCGCAGGCGGTAGACGCGGCTCCGCACGTTGTCCAGGACCGACACGACCACGCCATCCCGGGTGGTCGAGACGCCGTCCAGGGCGACGCGCTCCGAGGGAGTGAAGAGCGTGTCGAACTCGCGCTCCCCGCGCAGGAAGTCGTCCATGTCGATCGCCAGGAGGGCGTCGGCCGGGTGGGTCTGCCCGCCCACCTCCCAGGGGGAGCGCAGGCTGATCAGCAGCCGGTCCTGGAACACGCCGCGAAAGGCGGCGTCGCGGGGAATGTCCAGGGCGACGAGCCGCCCGCCCAGGCTCGCGTAGACGAGCCCCTTGAAGAACTCGGGGACGCGCTCGACGAAGTCGTAGCGGCCTTCCGGGGTGTGGGTGCTGTACGCGACGGCGGCCACGTCCTCGGGGCGACCCTCGAAGACCGTGCCCGCCGCCGAGAGCGGCGTGCCCCGGAGCCACTCCTTCGCGATCCGGGGGTAGCCCGAGGTGGTGAGGGAGCCCTCCCCGAAGTCGGTGCCGACCCAGAGCGTGTCCCGGTCCTTCCAGCTGGCCTGGGACTTCGCCTCGGGGAGCTGGAAGCCGCCCTCCACGAACGCCTTCGCGAAGGTATCGAACTCGCGGACCACGGTGGCGTCGGCCCCGCCGCGGGAGAGGGAGACGAGGCAGTGCCGATGCTCCGGCCACAGGCAGGTCGCTCCCTCGAAGACCCAGTTCGTCTCCTCGGCGGCGGAGAGCGCGTCCAGGTCGATCACCAGCTCCCACTGGGGGGACTCCGTGGCGTAGGACTCGATGGAGGTGCGGCGCCAGATGCCGCGCTCGTGCCGGGCATCCTGCCATAAGTTGTAGACGTACGGCCCCATGAAGGAGACGGCCGGGAGCTTCTCCTCGGAGTCGTAGATCTCTGTGACCCGCGCCAGGATCGGCTGGTACTCGGGCACGCGGGCCAGACGCTCCACCGCTTCGGCGCTGCGCTCCACCGCCCAGCCGAGGGCCTTCTCGCCCTCCACCTCCTCCAGCCACAGGTACGGGTCGTCGTCCCGGGCCAGGGCGCGCTCCGGCGCCGGGCACAGCGACACCGCGAGCGCAACTGCGGTGACGCGCTTCATCGCTCTCCTCCTGTCGAGAGTCCTACGGGCTACTCTCCAGCGGCGGGCTCCCCGGCGCTCGCCTCGTCGCCTCCCGCCTCGGCGTCACCCTCGACCACCGTGATCGTGATGACGTCGCAGTAGCCCTCCCCCTCCAGGGTGCGGTGCTCGCCGTCGCCGGCCTGCAGGGCGAGCTTGTAGGTGCCGGGGTCGAGCTGGGTCTCGTAGACGCTGGAGCCGTCGCCGAAGTGCACCCAGGGATCGGCCTTCGGGATCACCTCGCCCGCGGGGAGGCAGTCGGTGTCGTAGCCGACGTGGAAGTGGATCGAGCCGGGGGTCACCACGGGCGGCTCCACGACCGGATCGACGGAGAGGTTCTCGGCCCCGAACTCGAAGGACACGGGGCTCGTGACCTCGTCGCCGTCCCGGGGGGAGACGAAGAAGACCCTGGGCTCGGTGCTCGCGGCCTGGGTCGTGGGCGGGCTGGTGCTGGGGGGCGGCTCTGCGTCGCCTCCGCCGCCCGCACAAGCGACGAGCGCGGCCGCCACGGCCACCGGGGCAGCGAGCTTCAGGACTGGGGTGCGCTGGTACATGGGATCTCCTCGAGTCCACGGGGGTCCAACCGGAATGGAACCCCCGAAGCGTAGCACCCCGGAACGCCGGATGTGGAGAGGCGCGGACGGCCCGACACGGTGCGGGTCGCCGCGGCGACGCCCCGGCGCGGGGGGCCGCCCTGAGCGCGCCCGCGTATCTTCCCACCCTGGTGACAGTTGACAGCATCCAGATCCGCCTTAATGTGTGGCAACCCGCTTGCACCGGCGGACCCCGACGAAGTCGCGCCGGCCCGCGCCGGATGGAGGCGAACGATGAGCGGACCTCTTCTCCCCGGAGCCCTGGCGGCCCTGCTGCTCGCGGCGGTTGGCGCGCCGGCGCAGATGCTGCCGAAGCGCCCCGCCGGAAGCTCGGGCACGCTGGTGATCCCGGACCAGTTCCTGCGCAGCTGGGATCCCGTGACGATCTTCTTCGCGTCCGACCGCGGACCCGCCAGCGGGGGCCCCGAGGATCGGCCGGATCGCTTCGTCGGCGTCGAGCCCGACGTCTCCGGCGAGTTCCGCTGGCTGGACGCGCGCACCCTTCAGTTCCGCCCCGCCGAGGCGTGGGCGCCGCTGCGCCGCTACACCTGGACGGTGGACGCGCGACCGTTCCGGCTCGCCACGCTGATGCCGGCCCCGGAGAGCACGCTCCCCGAGGATGGAGCCGAGGGCCTCGAGGCGGTCGACGAGATCGCCCTCAGCTTCGCGCAGCCGCTGGAGGCGAGCGCGCTCCCCCGCATGGTGAGCGTGGAGCTGCGGCCCCTGCCGGGGGTCTCGAGCGCGGCGTCGCGCTGGCTGACCGGGGACGACTTCGAGATCAAGGCGATGGAACGGCGCTCCCGCTCCGATCCGGCGCAGTACGTGCTGGGCCTCCGGGCGCCGATCCCGCTCGGAACCCACGCCGTGGTCCACCTGCGGCTCTCCCTCGAGGACGACGACCCCCGCTCCTTCGAGGAGATCGCCTTCAGCACCGCCCAGCCGTTCCGCGTGTCGAGCCTGGGCTGCCGCGGGCGGCGCTATCCGATCTCTCCCGAGGGCAGCCGCTACGCCCGGGAGCAGGCCCTGGCCTGCGAGTCGGGAGACCGCGAGCTGGTGGTGGAGTTCTCGGCGCCACCCGGCGAGCTGGGACCCGTCGAGGGGCGCAACCTGGTCCGCTTCACCCCCGCGGTGGAGGAGCTGGAGCTGTCGGTCGAAGGGCGCACCCTGCAGATCGCGGGAGACTTCGCCTGGGACACGCTGTACGAGGTGGCCCTCGCCCCGGCCGACCTGCGCGACCGCTCCGGCCGCCCACTCGAGCTGCGCGCCCGGAGCGCGCTCTTCCTCTACTTCCCGCGCCAGCCCGCCTACCTCCAGTGGGGAGCCAGCAGCGGCGTCGCGGAGCGCCACGGTCCGAAGCAGGTCCCGGTGGAGGGCCGGGGCGAGGAGCGGGTCGACCTGCGCATCCACGCGATCGATCCCCTCGACCGGTCGCTCTGGCCGTTCCCCGGGGGACCGGTGTTCGTGGACGAGAGCGAGAGACCCCCGGGCCCGGGAGAGGAGCCGCCGGCTCACTCCGACCCGGAGCTGACGGTGGGGATCGGCGACCTGGCCGCCCACATCGCCACGCTGGGGTCGCCCCCGGTCTCGACCGTGATCGACCTGCCGCTGCGTCGCGACGGCGGGGCTGCCAGCTTCGGCATCGACATCGAGCCGCACCTGCACAGGATCTCGGGGCCGCAGCGCCCCGGAACCTACCTGGTGGGGCTGCGCGACCTGGGCGGGGCCGGGCACCGTTCCTGGATCAGGCTGCAGGTGACGGACCTGAGCTTGAGCGCGCTCGAGGAGCCGACCTCGGTGCGCTTCCTCGTCACGTCCCTCGCGACCGGCCTGCCGGTCCCGGGGGCGGAGGTGACGGTCGAGGGATCGGATCGGCACGGCGACGACGTGGAGTGGACCCGCTTCGCGGAGGGGACGACCGCGGCCGACGGCTCGTTCCGGTGGCCGGCGACGGGCTTCGAGCGCCATCGCCGGCGGCAGGTGCGACGCATCGTGGTCCGGAAGGACGACGACGTCCTGGTGCTGGACCCGAACGACGCCCCCGACTCCTTCTCCGACAACCAATGGTCGAAGAGCTACGAGACGTGGCTGCAATGGACCCAGGAGCCGCTCGACGGGCGCGGCCCGCAGCCCGAGATGCTCTGCCACGTCTTCACGGAGCGTCCCGTCTACCGCCCGGAGGAGGAGGTCCACGTGAAGGGCTACCTCCGAAGGCGCGCCGAGGGCCGCCTGGCGCCCGTCCCGATGCAGGCGTGGCTCGTGGTCGAGGGCCCCGGGGAGCTGGCGTGGAAGTACCCGGTGACGGTCACGGAGAGCGGCAGCTTCTACCACCGCTTCCACGAGCCGGAGCTGCCCACGGGAACCTACACCGCGCACCTGGAGGACCAGAAGCGACAGGAGCGCTGGGGCCACGTCTCCTTCCAGCTCGAGGCGTACCGGATCCCGCGCTTCGAGGTGCGGCTGCTCGGCCCCGACGACGTCCCCCTGGACCGGGAGTTCGAGGTCTCCCTCGCGGCGCGCTACTACGCCGGCGGGAGCGTGGCCGGGCAGACCGTGCAGTGGCGGGTGACCCAGTTCCCCCTCACCTGGACCCCGAAGAAGCTCGAGGGCTTCCACTACTCCTCGGACAGCCGCTACTCCAGCGGCGAGCCGTTCCGGGCCTCGCCGCGGCTGGAGCGGGAGGACCAGACCGACGAGGAGGGTGCGGCGAAGATCGCCCTGAACCCGGCCGTCGAGCCGACGGCGCAGCCGCGCCAGTACGTGGTGGAGGCCACGGTGATCGGCGCCGACGACCAGACCGTCACGGCCACGAAGAGCGTGCGCGCCCTCCCCCCCTTCGTGCTGGGCCTCAAGGTGCCGCGCTACCTGGAGCGCGCCCGGGAGGTCGTGCCGGAGCTGGTCGCGGTGGGACCCGACGGGGAGCCGATCGCGGGGCAGCCGATCACGGTCCGGCTGCTGCGCCGGGAGTGGCACTCCCACCTGCGCGCCAGCGACTTCTCCGACGGGGTCGCGCGCTACATGACCGACGTCGTGGACGAGACGGTGAGCGAGACGCGGGTGGAGAGCGCCGCCGGCGCGCTCCCCGTCCCCCTCGCTCTGGACCGGGCCGGCGTCTACCTGGTGGAGATCGAGTCTCGGGACCGGCTGGACCGCGCCCAGGTCGTGAGGCTGGACCTCTACGCCGGCGGCGACGAGCCCGTGACCTGGGCCAAGCCCGTGAGCCAGGTCTTCGCCCTGGCCCAGGACCAGCCGCGCTACGCCCCCGGGGAGACGGCGTCGGTGGTGCTGAAGAGCCCGTTCCAGACCGCCCGGGCCTTCGCGATCCTGGAGACGCCCTCCGGCAACCGCTACGAGTGGCTCGACGTGCGGAGCGGAGCGGCCACCTACCAGGTGGCCGTGGAGGGGACCTGGGCGCCGAGGATTCCCGTGCACTTCGTGCTGATGCGCGGGCGCATCCCGGGGACCGAGCCCCTGCCCGGGAGCAGCACCGACCTCGGCAAACCCACGACGCTGGCCGCGACGGCCTGGATCGACGTGGAGCCCGTCGACAACCGCGTCGCGGTGAGCCTGGAGCACCCGCAGACCGCGCTCCCGGGGCAGACCGCAGAGGTGACGATCTCCCTGGCCAACCCGGCGGGGGAGCCGCTGCCGGGCGAGGTGACGCTCTGGCTCGTGGACCAGGCCGTGCTCTCCCTCGGAAGGGAGCAGCGGCTCGACCCGGTGCCGGACTTTCTGACGGAGTCGGGCACCCACATCGCCGTGCGGGACACGCGGAACATGGCCTTCGGCTTCCTTCCCCTGGCGGAGAAGCCGGGGGGTGACGTGGCAGACGAGGAGCTGGGTCTCCTCGATCGCGCCACGGTGCGGCAGGACTTCCGCTCCGTCCCCTTCTTCGACCCGGCGATCCCAGTGGGGCCGAGCGGGACCGTGACCGTCCAGGTGAAGCTCCCCGACAACCTGACGAACTTCAAGCTGCGCGCCAAGGTTGCCAGCGGGCCGGAGCGTTTCGGCTTCGGCACGGGGCAGATCGCGGTGCGGCTGCCGCTGATCGTGCAGCCGGCGCTGCCGCGCTTCGTGCGACCCGGGGATCGCTTCGACGCCGCGGCGATCGGGCGCGTCGTGGAGGGACCCGGCGGACCGGGGGCCGGGGAGATCCGCGCCGAGGGCGTCCGGGTCGCCGGGGCGGCGCGGAGAGAGGTGGACTGGGTCGAGGGGCGGCCCCAGCGGCTCGCGTTCCCGGTGGAGGTCGGGACGCCGAGCTACGACCCCGCGGG
>Ga0299906_10004721_pt1 | contig 11141 bp, 12 predicted proteins | sample RVTome_14_FD_200259 | JGI IMG/M metagenome (GOLD analysis project Ga0299906, IMG submission 200259) | Soil microbial communities from uranium-contaminated site in the Upper Colorado River Basin, Wyoming, United States - RVT145D125 (version 2) ... | reverse complement strand
AAGCGCAGGGCCTCGGACTCGATGCCGTTCATGAGGATGACCCGGACCCGGGTGAACGCGTCGTCTGTGAGCTTGCTGTACGGGGCCTGGACCAGATCGCGCCAGGTGAAGCGCTGCTGCGCCAGGGGCGTGCCGGTGTCTCGCAGGAGGTTGATCGCCAAGGGTCGTCTCCTTCCTTTCTCGTCCGTGGGATACGCTACGGTCTCGGCACGACCAGCTGCTGCGCGGCCCGCCGGGCGCCCCAGACGGCGCCACCGACGGCGGCGGCGAGCGAGATGATCATCACCCCGAGGGCGGTCCAGGCCGTTCTGGAGGCATAGGGCTGCGCCTGCTGGGCAACGCTCGCCGCGCGCTCCGTCGCTCGGGCGGTGAGCTGCTGGACACCGCGGCGGGCCTCCGCGGCGGCCTGCTCGGGATTGTTTCGCGCGGCCTCGACCCGGGCGCGGATGTCGGCCAGCGCGCCCCGTGCCTCCTCCTGAGACATTCCGGTCACCCCGGCGACCACGCCGGCGGTCTGGGGATCGTTCAGCCGCGCCAGGATCTGGTCGACGTCGCCGCTGGTCAGGTCGGTCAGGCCTCCGGCGGCGCCGCTCACCGCGGAGCCCGCCCCCCGCACGACGCCCAGCACGCCGGTCATGCCGAGGCCGATGCCGGTCCCGGCCAGATACAGGATGCCGAGCATCGTCAGCACCCAGACGAGCGCTCCGTGCGTCACGGCGACGGTCCGGTCGACCACCATCGAGACGCGCGAGGCGACCATGCCGCTGAGAAACAGGGCGATGAGGAGGCTCAGCCCGGCCCAGATGCCGGCGCCGATGCCGAACGCCGTGACGTCGCTGCCCTGCCCGGGACCGAGGTCGGCCGCGCTGATGCCGACGGCAAGCCCGAAGGTCGACAAGAGCATCAGCACGCCGAGGCCGATGAGGAACCCGCTCCACACGCCGGCCCACGAGATGACCGCGGTTTGGAGCGGCACCAGTTGCGCGCGTTCGGCGACCCGGAGACGTTCCTGCGGGACTGCCATGACTCCTCCCTCTACGTACGACTTCGAACGAGGCGTGGTTGCAAGCGCACGGCCGAAGAGTGGATCGCGTGGTGGCATCGTCGTTGCTCGTCCTTGCTCGTTGACCGTATCGGACGATCGGTCGCTCACACGCCTCCGGGTGTAGGAAATGCCCCGATGGAAAATCAACGGCCCCGTCGCGAGCCACGTCGTGTCTTGCCGATCGTCGCCGAGCGCCTGCGAGTGGATCGACGTCGGGTGACGGTCGGGACGGTGCGGATCACGAAGAAGACGAGATATCGAGACGTGGTGGTCGACGAACCCGTCGCGCACGAGGACGTGCGGGTCCGGCGCGTGCCGGCCGGTCGATTCGTCGACGGGCCGGTGCCGGACCGGTACGTCAACGGACGCCTCATCGTGTCGATCCTGGAGGAAGTGCCGGTGATCGTCCGGCGATTACGCGTGGTCGAGGAGCTGCATATCGAGCGACGCCGGCGGGTGGTGAGACGGCCACAGCGCGTGACGGTGCGTCGTGAGGACCCGATCATCGAGCGGGAGGGCGAGCCGCGCGTCCCGCCCCCGGAACAGAACATCCGCGCGTCCCGCCGGCCGAGCCGGCGGCACGGAGGTAGCAATGCGTAAGACCGTTGTAGGAACGTTCGACTCGGGAGAAGAGGCCGAACAGGTGGCCGTGCTGTTGATCGAGCACGGGGTCGACCGCGGCGATATCGCCGTTCGGGCGACGGGGGCGACGACCGGAACCACCACGTCATCGCACGAGAGCGCGAGCTGGTGGGACTGGCTGTTCGGCGAGAGCGAGGATCGCAGCTATTACAGCGAGCGCATGAACCGGGGCGGCGCCATCCTCGCGGTGACGACCGACGAGGAGGGCGCCGGACGTGCGCGGCGTCTCATGGAGGCCGAAGGCGGCGACCTGGAGCCGAGCGAGCGGTCGGATGCGGCGCCCACCCGGACGGTCCGCCAGGCCTCCGCACCGCGAGGGGCGGCCGCCGGTCAACCGGAGCGGGAGGAAGTGCTCCCCGTCGTGGAGGAGCGCCTGCGGACCGGGAAGCGGCCGGTGGCGTCCGGCGCGGTGCGCGTCTACCGCCGGGTCACCGAGCGCCCGGTGGAGGAGCGGGTACCGCTGCGCGAAGAGCACGTCCGGGTCGAGCGGCGCCCCGCCGATCGTCCGATCGGCGACCCGGCGGCGGCGTTCCGCGAGGACGTCATCGAGGTCGAGGAGACCGCCGGCACCGAGCGGTCCGCCCCCCAGGGCGACGATGGCGACTTCCGCCGACACTGGACGGAGACGGGCCGGGCGAGGGGCCTGTCATACGAGCAATCCGGCCCAGCCTATCGGTTCGGCCACGAGCTCGCCGGCGATGGCCGCGACGACGATCGCGACTGGTCGGCGATCGAGCCGGAGGCGCGCCGGCGCTGGTAGGAGCGGAGCCCCGGGACCTGGGAACAGGTCGTGGACTCCATCCGGTACGCGTGGGAGCGGGCGCGCGGCGGTCGTCGCCGGGCGGCGTAGTCGCGGCATTGTTGGACGGGGCCGGGCGCACGCGCCCGGCCCCGGGTCTCCTGGATCTACCGGCGCCGGCCCAGCTCGCGGTCCAAGTTGTAGGCTGCGCTGATCAGCGCCAGGTGGGTGAACGCCTGCGGGAAGTTGCCCAGCCCCTCGCCGGTGGGGCCGGTCTCCTCCGCATAGAGCCCCAGGTGATTGGCGTATCCCAGCATCTGCTCGAACATGAGCCGCGCCTGGTCCAGGCGCGCGCGGTCGTGACGGCCGGCGCGGGCCATGGCCTCCACGAGCCAGAAGGTGCAGATGTTGAAGGTGCCTTCCTCGCCGGCGAGGCCGTCCGCCGCCTCGGTCACGTTGTAGCGATAGACGAGGCTGTTGGAGACGAGGCCGCCGCGCTCGGGGGGCTGGAGGGTCGCCTCCAGGGTCTTGAGCATGCGCCCGTCGGCCGGCGACAGGAAGAAGACCAGCGGCATCATCAGATTCGCGGCGTCCAGGCACTCGCTGTCGTAGTGCTGCACGAAGGCCTGGCGCCGGGCGCTCCACCCCTTGCGCATGATCTCCTCGTAGATCGCGTCGCGGACCGTCGCCCACCGGGCCCGGTCGGCCGGGAACGAACGCTTGTCGGCCAGGCGCAGCGCCCGGTCGACCGCCACCCAGCACATGAGCTTGGAGTAGACGAAGTGCTGGCGGCCGCCCCGGACCTCCCAGACGCCCTCGTCCTGGCGCTCCCAGTTGTCGCACACCCAGTTGGTGAGCCGGCGCAGGTGCACCCAGAAGTCGTACGAGATGGGGCTGCGGTACTTGTTGTAGAGGTAGACGGCGTCCATGAGCTCACCGTAGATGTCGAGCTGGAGTTGGTCGTAGGCGCCGTTGCCGATGCGCACGGGCCGGGAGCCGCGGTAGCCCTCGAGGTGGTCGAGCGTCTCCTCGGTGAGCGTGTGGCGACCGTCGATGCCGTACATGATGTTCAGCGAGCCGTCGGGCCCCAGCTCGCCGCAGCGGGCCTCGATCCACTCCATGAAGCGCGCCGCCTCGTCGGTGAAACCGAGGCGGAGCAGCGCGTAGATGGTGAACGCGGCGTCGCGGATCCAGGTGTAGCGGTAGTCCCAGTTCCGCTGGCCGCCCACGCCCTCGGGCAGGCTGCAGGTCGCGGCGGCCACGATGGCGCCGGTCGGCTCGTACGTGAGGAGCTTCAGGGCCAGGGCCGAGCGGTGCACCATCTCGCGCCAGCGCCCGGTGTAGGTGCACTTGGCGAGCCAGTGCCGCCAGTACTCCACCGTCGCCTGGAAGAGCGATTCCGACTCGGGCTCGGACGGGCTGAACCCGGCGCCGGCGCCGTCCGGCACCTGCTGGAGCACGAACGTGATGCTCTCGGTCTCGTTGAGGCTGAAGTCCGCGCTCACCCCAGTGCCGTCGAGCTTCAACGGCAACCGGGTGGCGAGGCCGAGACTGAGGCTGGACGAGCGGAACACGGCGCCGCCGGGCGTCAGGTCCGTCCGGTGGGGGTCGCGCGCGTAGTTGAAGGCGGGGTGGCACTCCATCCGGAAGGCGATGTGGCCCTTGACCGCGGTCACCTGACGCACGACCCGGTGCAGGCCGTCGGCGCCGGGCGCCTGGCCGACTGGCATGTAGTCGGTGACCTGCGCCACGCCGGCCGGCGAGAGGAAGCGCGTGATCAGGACGTTGGTGTCCGGCCAGTAGAGCTGCTTGGGCCGCGCCTCCCCGTCCACCGGGGCGATCCGGAAGCGGCCGCCCCTGGCGTCGTCGAGGAGGGCGGCGAACACGCTCGGGGAGTCGAAGCGCGGGAAGCAGAGCCAGTCGATCGACCCGTTCATGCCGACCAGGGCTACCGTGTGGAGGTCGCCGATGATGCCGTAGTTCTCGATGGGCTGATACGCCATGTCGGCCTGCCTCCGCTGACCGCGCGGTCTACTTCCTCCCCTGGCCCATGAGCCCCTGCAGCCGGGAGCTCTGCTCCTGCGCGCGCCGCAGGTCACCTTCCGCCGCCTCGCGTTGCGCCTTTTCCGTCTTGAGCTCGGCCTCCAGCCGGTCGCGCTGGGCGCGCAGCTCGTCGAGTTGCTGCCCCATGCGGTCGGCGTTGGCCTGCACGCCGTTGAGGTCCGCTTGCAGGCGGCTGGTCGGAAGCCCCCACCAGAGGAACCCCACCAGGCCGCCGACCAGGGCGGCGACGATCGCGGTCACGACGACGAGTCGGCTCATGGTCTTCCTCCTGCGATCGGGATTCGAGCTGCCGGTGTGAGTCGCTTATATCACCGACGCCGGCCGGCCGGCCACGTGAACGGAGGTCGCCGGCGGGCTGTTTGCCATCGCCCGGCGGGCCGAGCTCGCTCGTAGTAAAATGGGCGGCCCATGAGGCTGCTACCAGTGTGCACGCTGCTGTTGCTCCTCCCCGTCGGCGTGGATCTGTCCGATCCGGGCAGCCCGGGCGTGTTCTCTCTCGAGCGGGCGGAGCTCTTCCAGCAGGCCGTCACCCGGCTGAACGACTGCAACGGCGGTCACGAGCACACCGGTCCGGCGCGGCTCGCGGTGGCGTTCCCGCACCACACCGTGCCCGAGGCGCGCATCATGGACCCGGCCCTGGCGGGGACCCCGACCCGTGGGACGCCCGCATGGAACGGCTGGAGCTTCCGATCGGCCCGGGGGGAGTTGCAGGCGGCACCGGCGACCGTGTCCGATCTCGAAGAGCGATAGCGTCCCTTCCCGAGGAATCCCGGTTGGCCGGGCGTGTCGTCGTCGGACGTCCGTTCTGCGGGGGCGCAGAGGACACGGAGGGGTCGCAGGTGCAAGGAACGGTCTGGAGGGGGCATCTTCTTCGGTATGGCGTGACGAGCGCGACGGCGGTCGCGGCGTTGCTGGCGTTGCTCGGGCTCGGCCTCGGGTTCGGGCCGCCGCCGGCGGCGGCCGCGCCCGCGCCGATCGTCTACGTCGTGCCCATCGACGGCATCATCGACCTCGGCCTGGCCCCGTTCGTCGAGCGCGTGCTGAAGGAGGCCGCCGAGGCCAAGGCCGCGGCCGTCGTCCTCGACGTCAACACGTTCGGGGGGCGCGTGGATGCCGCCGTCATCATCCGCGACGCGCTGCTGAACAGCCCGCTGCACACGGTGGCCTTCGTGAACAAGCGGGCGATCTCGGCCGGGGCGCTCATCAGCCTGGCCACCCGCACCATCGCCATGGGCGACGGCGCCACCATCGGCGCGGCGACCCCGGTGCAGATGGGCCAGGGCAACGAGCCGCAGGCCACGAGCGAGAAGAGCGTGTCCTACGTGCGCAAGGAGTTCCGGGCGACGGCCGAGGCGCGGGGGCGCCCGCCGCTGGTGGCCGAGGCGATGGTCGATGCCGACGTCGAGATCCCGGATCTGATCGCCAAGGGCAAGCTGCTGACCTTGACGATCACGGAAGCGCTCCAGCACAAGATCGCCGACTTCCGTGCGGATACGCTGGAGGAGGTCCTGCGCCGTCTCGACCTGGCCGGCGCCGAGATCCGCCGGCCATATCCGAACTGGGCCGAGCGCGTCGTGCGCTTTCTGACCCATCCGGTGCTGAGCTCGGTGCTGATGACGGTCGGCATCATCGGGATCATCGTCGAGCTCCGGACCCCGGGCTTCGGCGTGCCGGGGGCGGTCGGCGTCGCCAGCCTGGCGGCGTTCTTCTGGGGGCACTGGCTCGTCCGGCTGGCCGGCTGGGAGGAACTGCTGCTCGTCGCGCTCGGCGTGGTGCTGCTGGCGCTCGAGTTCTTCGTGATCCCGGGCTTCGGCGTGGCAGGGGTCCTGGGGGCGGTGGCGCTGCTGGCCGGCCTCGGGCTCAGCCTCGTGGGCGCCGGCGCCACCCGGGAGGTGCTGCTGAGCGCCGCCGTGCGCGTCGTGTTCTCGCTGCTGGCGGCGCTGGTGGTGTCGCTGGCCCTCTTCCGCCTGCTGCCGTGGCTGCCGGCCACCCGCCGCGTCGTCCTCGGTACGGGGTTGCCGGCCGGCGGTGGCTGGGAGCCGGGCGTCGTGAGCCACCGGCCGGCGGCCGGGGCCCGCGGCACGGCGGTCTCGCCGCTGCGCCCGGCGGGCATCGCGGACATCGACGGCGAGCGGATCGACGTGGTCTCCGAGGGCGATTACATCGACGCCGGCGAGCCGATCGAGGTCCTCCGCGTCGAGGGCAACCGGGTCGTCGTCCGGCACGTACGCAAATCCAAGGAAGGGGCGTGAGTTATGACTGGGATCGAGACGGGACTGGCCGGCGGCTTCGTGCTGCTCCTCGTGGTCCTCATCGCCGTGGTGATCGTGCTGTACTTCATCCCGATCCGGCTGTGGATCGCCGCCTGGGCCGCGGGGGCCTACGTCGGCCTGCTCACGCTGATCGGGATGCGGCTGCGGCGCGTGCCCCCGGCGACGATCGTCACCGCGCGGATCAGCGCGGTCAAGGCGGGGCTCACCACGATCACGATCGATGACCTCGAGGCCCACTACCTGGCCGGCGGCAACGTCGTCCGCGTGGTGAACTCCCTGATCTCGGCCGACAAGGCCAACATCGAGATGCCCTTCAAGCGAGCGGCCGCCATCGACCTGGCCGGCCGCGACGTGCTGGAGGCCGTGAAGATGTCGGTCATTCCCAAGGTGATCGAGACGCCGCGCATCGCCGCCGTCGCCAAGGACGGCATCCAGCTCATCGCCGTCTCCCGGGTGACGGTGCGGACGAATCTCGACCGGCTGGTCGGCGGCGCCGGCGAGGAGACGATCATCGCCCGCGTCGGCGAGGGCATGGTGAGCACGATCGGCTCGTCGCCGACGCACAAGGACGTGCTCGAGAACCCCGACCACATCTCCAAGCACATCCTCAGCCGGGGCCTCGATGCCGGCACCGCGTACGAGATCCTGTCGATCGACATCGCCGACGTCGACGTCGGCGAGAACATCGGCGCCAAGCTCCAGATCGACCAGGCCAACGCCGACAAGCAGATCGCCCAGGCCAAGGCCGAGGAGCGCCGCGCCATGGCCGTGGCCCAGGAGCAGGAGATGCGCGCGCGCGTCGTGGAGGCCGAGGCGGAGGTGCCGCGCGCGATGGCCGAGGCCTTCCGCCAGGGCAACCTGGGGATCCTCGACTATTACCGGATGCGCAACGTCCAGGCGGATACCGACATGCGCTCGTCGATCGCGCGGGACCCCGACGAGCCGTCGTCCCCGAGGTCCTAGGGGCCGCGATGTCCATCGAGCAACTGTTCTTCATCGCGATATTCCTGGCGATCGCCATCTTCAACTTCCTTCGCCAGGCGCGCAGGCGGCGGCGGGGGGGCGGCGACGGCGCGCCGCCGGGCGAGGAGCCGCGCGACGACGAGGCGGCCGAGGCGCCGCCGCGGGTCGTCCTGCCGCCCCCCCGCGTCGTGCTCCCGCCGCCGGTGCCCGAGCGTCCCGTGGTGCCCCGGCCCCGGCGGGCCGCCGAGGAGCGCCGACCGAGCCCCGTCGCGCCCGCCGCGCGGCCTCGCCGAGCGCGCCGGCGATTGCTCCGCGGCCACCGGGATGCCCGGCGGGGGATCGTGCTGATCACGGTGCTCGGCCCCTGCCGGGGACTCGAGCCGCTGTCGACGCCCGAGGGGCCCGTCATCGCCCCGATCGCCCCGCGATGAGGGCCGGCACGGGCGCGCTCGGCGGCGCCCCCCTTGCACCGCCCGCCTGACCCGATGGATGTGCCCGTGGAGCCTCTGACCCTGGCCGGCACGATGGACGACCTCGCGCGCCGGGGCTTCACGGAGCAGTTCAAACTGAGCGGCGGGCGGCTGCGGGGCCTGAACAGCGGCCGAGCATTCGGCGCCGAGCAGCTCGTCGTGACGGAGTATTACCGTTTCGAGGGTGTCTCCGACCCCGACGACATGGCCATCCTCTACGCGATCGAGACGCGCACGGGCCTGCGGGGGACGCTCGCCGACGCGTTCGGCGCCTACGCGGACCCCGGCGTCAGCGACTTCATGGACGACGTCGCGATCGTGTCGGCCATGCCCTTGCGCCGCCCAGCCTGAGCGCCTCGTGCAATCGCGGCGCCGCGGCCGCTCTCGAGCCGCTGGCATCGAACTGGCTCCATCGTCGTACGGGCATCCGACCTTGGGAGGATCGAACATGGGCCTGGTGATCGAAGGTCTCTCGCTCGACGAGCCGCTGCGGGCGCACGTCGAGGAGAAGGTGAGCATGGTGACGAGGCGCTTGCGGCGGGGACCCACCGCGGTCCGCGTCGGCTTCACCGATGAGAACGGCCCCAAGGGCGGGGCCGACATCCGCTGCGCGGTGACGGTGGACGTGCCGCGCCGGCCACCGCTGCACGCCGGCGCCGACGCCGTGAGCCACCGGCTCGCCTTCGACACGGCGCTGGAGGTCCTCGAGCGCGAGCTGGAGCGCGAGCGAGGGCGCCGGCGGGACGCCGCCCGCCGGCCGAAGAAGTACTTCGTCGCCCGCCAGGCGTTGCTGCCGGACGGTGACGCGGCGCTGCCGCCGCCCCGGCGCCGGCGCCGGGGCGCGTGACCGTGGACGTTCGCGGCGCCGCCTGATCGCGGACCCCGTGGGCCGCCGAAATTTCATGGGCGTGGGGCGCGTTGCTACAATCCCGGGTACCGATGACCCCGGCGCGTCTGGCGGCCTGTCTCCTTCTCCTCCTCCTGTGGGCTGGCACGGCCGTCGCGGGCCTGCCGACCGTCACGCACGAGGGGCGCAAGTACGTCGAGCTGTTCCGCGTGGCCGAGAGCCTCAAGAGCCGCCTGGAGGCCGGCGCGGAGAGCACCCAGGCACGCCTGCGCACCAGCACCCACGTGGTGACGTTCACGCGTAACTGGGCGCGCATCCTCGTCGACGGCACGCCGGTCGTGCTCGACGCGCCGGTGCGCGTGCGCAAGGGCGTCTGGCTCGTCCCCGAGACGTTCGTCGAGCAGGTGGTGCCCCGACTCTCGGGCGCCGCGACGGCGGCCGCCGTGCCCGCCCCGCCGCCGGCGACCCCGGCGCCCGCGTCGCCCGCGCCGCCGGCGATCACGCTCGAGGAGCTGCGCACCCGCTCCTATCCCTCGTTCACGCGGATCGTGGTCGAGACGTCGGCCCCGCTGGCCCATCGCGTCGAGCCGGGCGCCGGCAAGGAGGTGCGCCTCCGGCTGCCGGGGCTGGCGGGCGCGCCCCAGGTCGAGTCGATCGCCGACGGCTTCATCGAGGAGGCCCGGCTGGAGCGGGCGGGCGCCGACGGTCTGCTGCGCGTGACGTTCGAGGGGGCGGCCGGCGAGTTGCGCGTGTCCACCCTGGTCGACCCGCCCCGTCTCGTCCTCGATTTCGCGAGGCCGGCCGAGCCGGCGGCGCGGGCGGGGCCGACGGTCGCCCCGCTGCGCACGATCGTGCTGGACGCCGGGCACGGCGGCCACGATTCCGGCGCCGTCGGCCCCGGCGGGCTCCTGGAAAAGGAGCTGGTGCTCGACGTCACCAGGCGTGTGGCGCGCCTGCTCGGAGACCGCCTCGGCGTCAAGGTGCTGCTCTCGCGGGACAGCGACCAGTTCATTCCACTGCGCGACCGCACCAGCTTCGCCAACCGCGAGCGGGCCGACCTGTTCGTGTCGATCCACGCCAACGCCCACCGGGTGGCCGCCTCCGAGGGCGTGGAAGTCTACTTCCTGTCCTCGGAGGCGACCGACCACGCCGCCCGCCAGCTGGCCGCCGCCGAGAACAGCGTGGTCCAGCTCGAGAAGCCGGCGCCCGGCCGCGGCGCCGGCCGCAGCGAGATCGTGCGGACGATCCTGTGGGACCTCGCCCAGTCGGAGTTCCTGACCGAGTCCTCGCGGGTGGCCGAGACCGTGCTCGACGCGATGACGGCGGCCCTGCGCATTCCCAACCGCGGCGTCAAGCAAGCGGGCTTCCACGTGCTGGGTGGGGCGGCCATGCCGGCCATCCTGATCGAGATCGGCTTCGTGACGAACCCGCGCGAGGCGCGGCGGTTGAAGGATCCGCGCTACCGCGACGAGATCGCCCGCGCCATCTTCACCGGGCTCGTCGAGTACAAGCGCACGTGGGACCAGCGCGCGCGGGGCGCGTCGCGCTGAGCCGCCCGATGCCGCGCCCCGACGGCCGCGCCCCCGATCAGCTCCGCCCCACCACGGTGACGCGCGATTTCCTCCGGCACCCGGAGGGCTCGGTGCTGGTGGAGTTCGGCGACACCAAGGTCATCTGCACCGCCACCGTCGAGGACAAGGTCCCGTCCTTCCTCAAGGGGCAGGGGCTCGGCTGGATCACCGCGGAGTACGGGATGCTGCCCCGCTCGACGAACACGCGCATGACGCGCGAGAACCGCGGGCCCAGCGGCCGCTCGCAGGAGATCCAGCGCCTGGTGGGCCGTGCGCTGCGCGCCGTGGCCAACCGCGGCAAGATGGGCGAGCGCACGGTGTGGATCGACTGCGACGTGATCCAGGCCGACGGCGGCACCCGGACGGCCGCCATCACCGGGGGCTTCGTCGCGCTGGCCGACGCGCTGGGGCGGAAGCCCGGCGTGAGCCCCACCGCCGTGCTGCGCGACTGCGTGGCCGCCATCAGCGTGGGGATCGTCGGCGCGCAGGCGCTCCTCGACCTCGACTACGCCGAGGACTCCGCCGCC
>Ga0299906_10004720_pt1 | contig 11142 bp, 10 predicted proteins | sample RVTome_14_FD_200259 | JGI IMG/M metagenome (GOLD analysis project Ga0299906, IMG submission 200259) | Soil microbial communities from uranium-contaminated site in the Upper Colorado River Basin, Wyoming, United States - RVT145D125 (version 2) ... | reverse complement strand
GCGACGTGTTGGCCGTGCGCGTTCGCGATCAGGAAGAGTAGCGCCCGCGTCGCTTAGGCGCTTTCGGGAGATCCCACCACGCGGCAGGAGTGGTCGGTAGTGCGCACCGCGCAGCTGGCCAAATCTGTCACAATAGACAATGGGCGGACAGAAAAGGGGTCCTGGAAGAATGCGCGAAGCTCGCTTTGTCACTACCGGGACCGTGGCTTGGGTCCTGGTGTTCCTCCTCGTGCTCGGCTGGTCTGCGGTGGGCCCCCACGACCGCCTTACCTGGTGGCTGGAAGTAGCTCCTGCCCTGCTGGGATTCGTGGCCCTGGTCTGGACGCGCAAGCGCTTTCCGCTGACCACGCTGGTTTACACGCTGATCCTCGTGCATGCGGTGATTCTGATCGTTGGGGGTCACTACACCTATGCCGAAGTCCCACTGGGCGACTGGGTGCGGGACTGGCTCGGCAGCGAGCGCAACGATTATGACAAGCTGGGGCACATGGCGCAGGGCTTCGTTCCCGCCATGATCGCGCGGGAGCTCCTGTTGCGCCTGCAGGTGCTGCAGCGCCGCGCCTGGTTGACCTTCATTGTGATCTGCGTATGCCTGACCATTAGCGCATTCTACGAATTGCTGGAATGGTGGGCCGCGCTGCTGAGCGGCGAAGGAGCGACCGCATTCCTCGGAACCCAGGGTTATATCTGGGACACACAGTCGGACATGTTCTGGGCGCTGGTCGGTGCGGCGGCGGCCTTGCTCATTCTGAGCCGCCTGCACGATCGACAACTCAAGGCGCTGGCACAGGGGGAAAAGTGATCCCGCTCGCAGGCATGGAATACCAGCCGGCGTTCCTGCCGCCTACGGAGGCCTTTGCCTTACTCGACGTGCTGGAGTATGAGTTGGCGTGGCAGCAATACAAATTGGTGCTGTTTGGCAAGGCCGTGCCACAGCCCCGGTTGACGGCTTGGTGCTGTGACGCGGGCGTCCGTTATTCGTATAGCGGTCTGCGCCTGGTCCCGACCGCGTGGCATCCTGCACTGCTGAAATTGAAACGCCGCCTGGAGTCGGAATGGGGCGCTTGTTTTAACTCCGTGCTGGCCAATGCCTATCGTGATGGGCGGGATTCGATGGGCTGGCACGCCGATGATGAAGCAGAACTCGGGGCGGAACCTGTGATCGCCTCCGTCAGCCTGGGTGCGACGCGCGTGTTCCGGGTTCGGCCACGCCAGGGCGGCCCATCAAGCCCGGCCGGTATTGGTATGAAACTGGAACATGGCAGCGTGCTGCTGATGCGCGGAAACTTTCAGCGGCGCTGGCAGCATTGCGTGCCAAAAACGAAAAGACCAGTGGGCCTCAGAATTAATCTTACGTTTCGGCAGATCCTTCGGGGCAGGGCGCGGGTTTCAGGCGCCCCCCTGGGCGAGTCCCGGGTCGCCGCTGAACGGGAGCTTGATTTGCTCCAGTCGTGAAATAATCTGGCGCTGTATGCCTTCGGCATTCAGCCCGGCATCCTTCAGGCAGTCGCCGCGGGAACCGTGCTCGATAAACCGGTCTGGCAAGCCAATATTCAACACCGTGGCGTTGGCGCCTGCGGCGGCCAGGGCCTCATTGACAGCGCTGCCGGCGCCACCGGCCACTGCATTCTCTTCAACGGTAACCAAAAGGCTATGGGTCTCAGCCAGGCTGAGCACAAGGTCTGCATCCAGCGGTTTGACAAAACGCATATTGGCAACCGTAGCGTTCAGGCGACGGCCGATGGCCACGCAGTCATGCAGCGGACTGCCGAAGGCCAGGATGGCAAGCCCCTGACCGCGCTGCACTACTTCACCCTTGCCCAGGGGGAGCAGGGACATCTGCGGCTCGACCTGGGCTCCTGGCCCATGCCCGCGCGGGTAACGAACCGCTGCCGGGCCGGGATGGCGGTAGCCGGTATACAACATCTGGCGGCATTCGTTTTCATCTGCGGGCGCCATGACCACCATATTGGGTATGCAGCGCAGATAACTGAGATCAAAGCTGCCCGCGTGGGTGGGGCCATCGGAGCCCACCAGGCCAGCGCGGTCAATTGCGAACAACACGGGCAGGTTTTGCACCGCAACGTCGTGGATCAACTGGTCATAGGCCCGCTGCAGGAAGGTGCTGTAGATCGCCACCACGGGATGGCAGCCCTCGCAGGCCATGCCTGCCGCCAGGGTCACCGAGTGCTGTTCGGCAATGCCGACGTCAAAATAGCGCCTGGGGAAGCGCTGGGCGAAGGTCACCAGCCCTGAGCCCTCGCGCATGGCGGGCGTGATGGCGATCAGCTCATTGTCCACTTCGGCCATATCACACAACCATTGGCCAAACACTGCCGTGTAGCTTGGCTGGCTTGGTGCGGGCTTCTTGATGACACCTTTTTCGCGGTCGAACGGGCCAACCGCATGGTAGGTAACCGGGTCCGCTTCAGCCGGCGCGTAACCCTTGCCCTTTGCGGTAATGATGTGCAAGAGGTTCGGTCCGTCTACGGATCGCGCGGTGCGGATCGTGCGCAGCAGGGTCGGCAGGTCATGGCCGTCAATAGGACCGAGGTAATTGAATCCCAGCTCCTCGAACAGCGTGCTGGGCATGACCATGCCCTTGACGTGCTCCTCCCAGCGGCTCATGAAACGCCAGGTCCGGGAGTTGCGATGCATCAACTGCTTACTGCGCTCGCGGATACCCGTTACGGTGGGCCCGCTCATCAGCCGCCCGAGCATCTTGGTGATGGCTCCGACGTTGGGAGAGATGGACATCTGGTTTTCGTTCAGGACCACCAGCAGATTGGGGTCCAGGTCGCCACCATGATTGAGGGCCTCGAAGGCCATACCGGCGGTCATGCCGCCATCGCCAATTACCGCTACGACGCGGCGGTCTGAGCCTTGCAATTCAGCCGCCAGCGCCATGCCCAGTGCGGCGCTGATGGAAGTGGAAGAATGGCCGACTCCGAACGTGTCGTATTCACTTTCCGAGCGTTTCGGGAACGGCGCCAGGCCACCGGTCTTCTTGATCGTGGTGATGCTGCCCCGGCGTCCGGTCAGAATCTTGTGGGGATAGGCCTGGTGGCCCACATCCCACACGATCCGGTCTTCGGGGGTGTTGTACAGGTAATGCAGGGCAACCGTCAGTTCAACACAACCCAGGCCCGCGCCGAAATGCCCGCCGCTACTGGAAACCGCCTCGATCAGGTAGTCGCGCAATTCATCGACCACCGCTTGCAGATCCGCCTCGTCCAGCGTGCGGAGGTCGGCCGGCGATTGCAGGCGATCGAGCATCGGGTAAGAATGCTTGCTCATGGTCCTATTCTAGCTGTCCCGCTCCACCGCGACAGCAGCCAGATAGGCCAACATCGCGCAATCGCCCGGAAAGCCGTCAAGCGCGGACAGGGCTTCGTCGCGTAAGCGAAGCGCTTCCCGGCGCGCGCCATCCATGCCCAGCAGTGCGGGAAATGTCGGTTTGTGTTGCCGCGCGTCCTTGTGCGTTAACTTGCCGGTTTGCTCCTGCGTACCGGTCACATCGAGGATGTCATCCTGAATCTGGAAAGCGAGCCCCATGCAGTGGCCAAAGGTTTCGAGCCTGCGATGCAAGTGCTGACCCGCGGCCGCGAATAAGGCCGGCGCAACGCTGGAGGCCTGGAACAGGGCGCCGGTCTTAAGCAGATGCACCTGCGTCAATTGCGCGAGATTCAACTCCTGACCAACGGCGGCCAGATCCAGCACCTGCCCGCCCGCCATTCCTGCCGGCCCACAGGCGGACGCGATTGTGTGGATGATGTGCGCCTGGCGCTTGGGATGTTGTCGCAAAGTGGCATCACCTGCGAGGATCTCAAACGCGAGCGCCTGGAGTGCGTCGCCCGCCAGGATGGCGGTAGCCACGTCAAACGCCTTGTGGCAGGTCGGCTGGCCCCTGCGCAAGTCATCGTTGTCCATCGAGGGCAAGTCATCGTGGATCAGCGAGTAGGTGTGGATGATCTCGACGGCACAGGCTACGGCATCCAGTTGACCATGGTCCATATCCAGTGCGTCACATGCGGCATAGACAAGCATCGGGCGTATGCGCTTGCCGCCAGCCAACACCGAGTACTGCATTGCCTGCTTTAGTTTCCCGGGCGTGCCGGTGCTGGCGTGCAGCGCGTCGGCCAGGCGCGATTCGACCCGGTCGCGCCAGGTTCGTGCACGCAGGCGGGCCTCAGGCATCAGGGTCGAATGCGCTGGCGCTGTCTTCATCATCCGGATCAAGTAATTGTTCTACAGATTGCTGCGCCCGGTCGAGTACGGCCTGGCATTGCCGGGTGAGTTCCACACCACGTTTGAAGCGGGCCAGGGACTCGTCCAGTGACAGCTCACCTGACTCCAGCTTGTCAACCAGGGACTCAAGCTCGGCCAGGGCCTTTTCAAACTCAGGAAGTTTTTCGTCTGACTTGCTCATGGTGCACCTTGATTGGGGCCGTCGGACACTAACCCAGCGTTTGGGCGGGGTCAACCGCCCGCCCGAGCGCGCGCTCGCGGGCAAAGGCCAGCAGTGGATCGGACGGCGTCCAGCGGAGTGTGGCCTGTTGGTCGGTGAGCCAGTTCCTGAGATCGACGTCCAGGGAGATGTCGGCCGCGGCGACCAGTTTCCCGTCGCTAAACAGCAGCGGAATCTGGCTTCTGAGCCAGGGCGGGATGCCCTGTTCCCGCAGAACATCCTTGAGCTTGCGGTGTTTGCGTGGTGTCCCCAGCTCAAGCTGTTCGCCGCCTGTACGAAACCGCAGCTCGAGCGCGCCGTCGGGCCAGCGCCGGGCTCCGGAGAGTTCCAGCCTGCCGCAGGGCTGACCCAATTCAAGCGGATCCTGACCGCTCCACGGACGTGGCTCCCGGGGTGCGGATGGCGCGTCCCGCCGGTGCAGCCACAGGCAGCCATCGAACAAGCGCAATTGCCAGGGTGGCATGCGGGTGCCGATTTGGCTGTCAGGGGCCGCCTGGCGCAATTGACGCAAGAGCTCTGCGAGCCGTGCAGCGGGCAGAGGCGGCACACGGTTGATCTTCAGCCACTGGCGCACCAGCAGGCCCAAATCGAGGTCGCCGTCCAGTGGTTCAGGTAGCTTCAGAACCTGCGGGTGCGGGTTCAATTGTTCGATCCGCGCGCGACTGGCCCGTTCGAGCGCGATCGCGGCCTGTCGGCAATATTGGGCGCTGCGGGCAAGGCGGCCGCTGGCGTCCGGCCAGCGCGATTCAAGCAGGGGCATCATCCGATGGCGCAGGAAATTGCGGTCATGAGAGGTTTCCTCGTTAGAGGGATCCTGGATCCACTGGATCCCTTCCGCCTCCAGATACGCTCGCAGTGAGCGCAGGGGGAAGGCAAGCAGGGGCCGGGCCAGCAGTCCCGGCCCCAATGGGCGGGTGCGCGGCATCCCCGCAAGGCCATCGACGCCGCTGGAACGCAGCAGGTTAAGCAAGACCGTTTCGGCCTGATCTTCCCGATGGTGGCCGGTAAGAAAAATATCCCCGTCTCCGAGCAACGCTTCGATTGCCTGATAGCGATGCTGGCGCGCTGCCGCTTCCAATCCTTCACCCGTGGTCCTCGGCACGCTAATCCTCAGGGAATGGAGAGCCACATCCAGGTGGGCGCAGGACGCAGCGCAATGCTGTTCCCAGGCTTCAGCATCGCGATGCAGGCCATGGTTTATATGCACCGCGCAGATTTTGGACCTGAGTCGGGGGCGCAATTGCGCGAGGGCATAAAGCAGGGCGGATGAGTCAGCACCGCCGCTGTAGCCGACCCAATAACAGCTTGCATGGGGCAGACTGCCAAGTTCCGCCAATAAGCTGTCGCTGTTGAACGGCATTTCCTGCCGATGCATGCCCCGCCTCTCGCTCAGGCCTTGTATTCGCCGTAGTTCAGCAATTTCTTCAGCCTTTGGTCCAGCAGCTCCTCAATGCTGAAGGCATCGAGTTCCTGCAATTGGGTCTCCAGGCAGTCAGCAATGCTGGCGGCCACTGTTTCGGGTTCTTTATGCGCGCCGCCCAAAGGTTCGGGGATGACCTGGTCAATCAGCCCAAGTTCCAGCAGTCGGTCTGATGTGATGCCCAGTGCAGTGGCGGCTTCCTCGGCATTTGCAGCATCCTTCCAGAGGATTGACGCACAGCCTTCTGGTGAGATAACGGAATAGGTGCTGTATTGCAGAATGTTGACGCGATCGCCGACGCCAATGGCCAGAGCCCCGCCCGAGCCGCCTTCGCCGATAATGGTGCAAATGATCGGAGTGGCCAGTCGGGCCATGCTGGCAAGGTTGCGTGCGATGGCTTCGGACTGTCCGCGCTCCTCAGCACCCACGCCGGGATAGGCGCCTGGGGTGTCAATGAACGTCAGGACGGGCAGCCGGAAGCGCTCGGCCGTGCGCATCAGGCGCAGGGCCTTGCGATAGCCTTCTGGCCGGGACATGCCAAAATTTCGGAACACCTTGGCCTTGGTGTCGCGGCCCTTTTGCTGCCCGATCAGCATCACGGCGCGCCCCCGGAAGCGCGCGAGCCCGCCCACAATGGCGTGATCATCCGCGAAGCAACGGTCACCGTGGAGTTCGTGAAATTCGTCGAACAGCATGTCCACGTAATCCAGCGTGTAGGGGCGCTGCGGATGGCGGCTCAGCTGGGAGACCTGCCAGGGCGTGAGGTCACTGAAGATCGCGGCTATTTTCTGCCGCATCTTGGCCTGCAGGCGCTGGATTTCCTCGTCCAAATTGAGCGCATTGTCTGTCCCGACGTTGCGCAATTCGTCTATCTTGGCTTGCAGTTCAGCGATCGGTTGCTCGAAATCCAGGTAATTGGGATTCATTACGGCATTTCCTGGCGAGGGACCCTGGATTATAGGGTGCCGGTCGGTTTGCCGCCATTCGTTGGCGCGTCCATGGCCCTGACCGCCGGCACGCGCGAGATATCCCAGGCGTCCACGGCCCAGGCCCAGAGATCGGCAAAGCCGCGTCCGCGCGGTGGATGCTGCCCCAGAAAATGCAAGGCGGCATACAGGGCCTGGACACGGTCTGTTGCGGTAAGCGGATCCGAGGCGAGGCGTTTGCTGAGCTTGACCCCGCTGCGTGTGGCTACGGGTAGGTGCGCGTAGACGGGCGTTCCGAGACCGAGGGCATGCTGGACGTGAATTTGCCGGAACGTGGAATCCAGCAGGTCGGCCCCCCGCACAACCTCGGTAATGCCAGGCGTTGCATCGTCCATGGCCGTGGCCAGTTGATAGGAGGGCAGGTCATCCGCGCGCCAGATCACGAAATCACCGTGCTCGGCTTCAATGCTGGCGGTCTGCACGCCTTGTATGACGTCGTCAAAAGTCAGTGGTGTAGCGCTGGTTCGGATACGCACGCTACGCGCCTGCTTGCCCGCCGACAGGCCGTTCCGGCAGGTGCCGGGATAGGCGCTGTCCGGTGGCAGGTCTGCCCGGCTGCAGCCGCAAGGGTAGGCTCTTCCGACCTGGACCAGTCCCTCGCAGGCCGCCCGATACGTATCCAGGCGCCGGTGCTGGTAATCCACTTCCAGGTCCGGGTGCATCCCGAAGGCTGCGAGGTCCCGGACGATTCCCGCCGCGCTGCCCGTCACTTCGCGCTGCGGGTCAATGTCATCAATGCGGATCAGCCAGCGGCCGGCATTGCGCTTCGCCTGCAGGTAGCTCGCAACCGCGGCCAGCAGCGAGCCAAAGTGCAGCGTGCCAGTCGGTGAGGGGGCGAATCGGCCATGATACAGTTGCCGGGAGGAGCTCATTTCTGTGGATTATGTGGGGACACCCGTTTCGGTGCCTGTGGGGCTACTGCCCTGCAAGTTGTGACGATTCCTTGAAAAACGATCCGGCTACCAGCTTGACCCCACACTGCCAGAGCATGGCCAGGTCGGCAGCGTCCCTGACTTCATCGGCGATGACCTGAACGGTGGCGGCATGCGCTGTTGCAACCAGATGACGCACGATTTCCTGGTGGGCTAAATGGGTGGCCAGTCCTGGGGCCAGGCCTGATCGCATTTTGACCCATCCCACGCGCAGGGTATTCAACACCTCGCAATCGAGTTGCTGATCATCGAATTCCGATAGTGAAAAACCGCAGCCCATGGAATGGATTTCTTCCACCAGACGCATACAAGCTTTGAGGTTGCTGGCGGCAGCCGCGCCGCTCACCTGCAGGATCAGCTGTGAGCCTTCCACGCCCAATTCGTGTAACTGGTGTTGAAGCCAGCTCGGAAAACTGAAGTCGTGTATCGAATTCGCACTCAGGTTGATAATGTGCTTGTCGTCCGAACCTGAAATGGCCTGCAGCAGGCCGGGAATCACGTGCCGATCTATGGCCGTTCCCAGATCAACACGCGCCGCGTGGGGCATGAAGACGTCACCTGGAAGGTCCCGGCCATCGCCCCGCATGAAGATGACATTCTCAAACAAACCCTCCGATTCCCCGTCGAGGTCAATAATGGGCTGTTGCACGGAATACAGGTGATTGTTGTTCAAGGCATGGCGGATTTTCTTCTTCCAGCGCGGGTCTTCCGATTCCGGGCCGGTCTCAATGACGGGTGGGTTCCAGGTCTCCAGGCGTCCTCCATCGCGCGCCGCTACCTCGAAGGCGCTGCGCGCCTGGGGTAGGTCCTCCTGCTCACCCTCAATCTGCGCGCTCGCGGGAGCGCCTTTCTGCCGAACCATTATCTGGATGCAGTCTTCGCCATTAAACCGGGCCGCGGAGAACTGTAACTCGGCATCAAAACTCCCACCGTCGCGCGCGCGCATGGCCGCTTCAATCGCAGTTCCAGGGTGCTCGCCATGACTGATATCGCGTAGCAGCTTTTTCAGGTCATGCGTCTGTGACGATGCAATGTCCATCAGAGACAAGGTTTCCAGGGCCGAGAGCTCCCCGGCTTGCAATAGTTCAAGGTAGGCCGGGTTTGCATACACGTGCAAGCCTTCGTGCAGGTAGGCCGTGGCTTCATTTGAGCAATCCAGCAACAGGCTGCAGCGCGCGTCCAGCTCATCCCTCATGGACCGCAAACTCGCCAATTCCCCGTGCAGTTTATGCTTCGCCAGCAGCGTCTTGATCGCTTCTACCAGGTGCCCTTCCTTCTCACTGTTAAGGGCGAGACAGCTCCCGTGCGCCAGGCTTTCCAGTAGCACGCCGGGCTCAGCGGGTTTGCAATACACGGCGACCTGCAAGCCGTGGCGCTGGGCCAGGTTGAACAATTCGGGCGCACTTAGACATGCGTAGGCCTCCTGAGCGCATAGGACCAGCAATGGCGGAGACGCCTGGATGGACTGTTCCGCATCCGCCAGTGAGCGGGCGTGGAAAGTATGGATATTGATGCCAGCATTGCGAATTTGGCTGTTGATCTTCTCAGCGCGCTCGGGCGTCTGGTCAATGATCAACAAGTGGGCGTTATCCGTCATGGTTTGCCTGTGTGCCTCCGTCCGTGAAAGCGCTTTTAATGTGAAAATTTATGATAAATGTCAAAGATCTACTGTTCCAAGCTAAATTGGAACCAGAACACCTCGACTGTATCCGGCATAGTATCATGCCGCACCCAAATGGACACCGCCTTACCGCGCACACCCGGGCGGACCACGCGGCCTGCAGGTCTGGCTGGCAAGCAGCTCAGCGTGGCCTTCCAGGCGGGGTATCGCTTGTGGCCCAGTCAGATGCGTTTGTCCGAGGCTGACGCCCGGTGGGGATCACGATATGATGTGCGCCTTTAACCTTTTTGCCCCGGCCAGCTCAGACGTACTACCGGGAGTCACAGCAGCCATCCGGAGCAAACAATGGCAACCTACAGTACCAACGAGTTCAAGAGCGGGCTCAAAATTATCCTAGACGGGGACCCTTACAACATTGTCGAAAATGAATTTGTCAAGCCAGGCAAGGGGCAGGCGTTTAGCCGGGTCAAGGTCAGAAACCTGATTTCGGGCCGGGTCATCGAGAAAACCTTTCGCTCCGGTGAAACCGTGGAGGCTGCCGATGTTTTCGAGACCGATGCGCAATACCTATACAACGACGGTGAGCAATGGCACTTCATGCATCCTGAAACCTTCGAACAGTATGACTGCCCCCTGTCGGTCGTAGACGAGGCGAGGCACTGGATAAAGGAAGAAGATATGTGTCACCTGACCCTGTTCAATGGCCAGCCGCTGAGCGTTCAGGCGCCGAACTTCACCGAGATGAAGATTGTTGAAACCGACCCGGGCTTGCGCGGTGACACCTCCGGCAGCGGCGGCAAGCCAGCCACGCTGGAGTCCGGAGCGGTAGTGCGTGTGCCGTTGTTTGTGCAGGAAGGCGAAGTGATCAAGGTGGACACGCGCACCGGCGAATATGTCTCCCGCGTGAAAGGCTAGAGCTTATGGCCCCTGGCAATGGGACGTCGCATCCAGCCGGGGGTAAGGAGAGACTCTTGTACCAGGCATCGGTAAGTGTAAACGGCAACCGCCGGGCGTCGCTTCAGATTGCGGCCGCAATGCCATGAACAACCGAATAGAGAACATTGATCCGAGTGAGCGGAAGCGCTTCGATGAGATGGCCGCCAGCTGGTGGGACCCGGAGGGTGAATCGCGTCCCCTGCATGAACTGAACCCGGTCCGGCTGCGCTTTATCCGCGAGCACGCCGAACTCAAGGGCGTACGGGTGGTGGACATAGGCTGTGGCGGCGGCATCCTATCGGAGGCGCTTGCCAGGGAGGGCGCCCGGGTTACCGGAATTGATGTCGCAAGTCGGGCATTGGCGGTTGCACGATTACATCTTTTCGATTCCGGGCTTGAGGTCGAATACCTGGAGTCCACGGCGGAGGCCTACGCCGAGGCGAGTCCTGCGTCATGCCAAGTCGTGACCTGCATGGAGTTGCTTGAACACGTCCCCGAGCCACTTTCGGTCATTCGGGCTTGTGCTGATCTGTTGCAACCTGGGGGCCACTTTTTTTTAAGTACGCTTAATCGCACACCCGCCGCCTTCGCGCTGGCGATCGTCGGCGCGGAACACCTCATAGGGCTGATTCCCAGGGGCACTCACCGCTATGATCGCTTTATCCGGCCGTCGGAATTGGCGGCCTGGTTGCGAATTGCCGGCCTGGAATTGCAGACGTTCCGGGGAATGCATTACAACCCGCTCGCGCACACAGCCAGACTGGGCGGCAACCTCCAGG
>Ga0299906_10004718_pt1 | contig 11142 bp, 22 predicted proteins | sample RVTome_14_FD_200259 | JGI IMG/M metagenome (GOLD analysis project Ga0299906, IMG submission 200259) | Soil microbial communities from uranium-contaminated site in the Upper Colorado River Basin, Wyoming, United States - RVT145D125 (version 2) ... | reverse complement strand
TCTAGCCCCGCCGCCCACGAATGCGCGTTTTCTTCATGAAGCCGTCGTAGTGTCGCATGATGAGCTGCGACTCCACCTGATTCACCGTGTCCATCGATACGCTGACCACGATGAGGAGCGACGTGCCACCGAAGTAGAAGGTCACGCCCAGCCCCTGTGTGAACCAGTTCGGCAGGAGCGCGTCCAGGTTCTCGCCGATGAACGGGATGGGGGCCACCTGGAACCCGCTGATGAGGATCTCGGGCAGCAGCGCCACGAGCGCCAGGTAGATCGCGCCGACCAGGGTGATGCGCGCCAGGATCGTGTCGATGTACTCCGCCGTGCGCTTGCCGGGCCGGATACCCGGAATGAAGCCACCGTACTTCCGCATGTTCTCGGCCACGTCGTCGGGATTGAAGATGATCGACGTGTAGAAGTACGCGAAGAACACGATCATCACGACGTACACCAGGTTGTACAGCGGCATGGCGTACGCCACCTGATCGAGCGCGCTGCGCATCCACGTGCCGACCTCGAAGACCGGCGCCGCCATCGTGAAGAACGACAGGATCGACGAGGCGAAGATCACCGGGATGACGCCGCCCGTGTTCACCTTGAGCGGGATGTGCGTGCTCGACCCGCCGTACTGGCGTCGCCCCACGACGCGCTTGGCGTACTGCACGGTGACGCGCCGGTGAGCCCGTTCGACGAAGACGATGGCCCCGATGACGACCACCGCCATCGCGACGAGGAACACGATCCGGACCGGTCCGATCTGTCCGGTCTGCATCTGGTCGAAAGTCGAGAGCAGCGCCGTCGGCAGCCCGACGACGATTCCGGCGAAGATCAGCAGCGACATGCCGTTGCCGATGCCGCGCTCGGTGATCTGCTCGCCGAGCCACATCACGAACATCGTGCCGGTGGTGAGCGTGAGCACGCACATGAACCGGAAGCCCCAGCCCGGGTCGATGACGAGTGGCAGGCCGCCGGCCGCGTCCGTCGTGCTCTCGAGCCAGATGGCATAACCGAAGGACTGCACGACGGCGAGCAGCACGGTGAGGTAGCGCGTGTACTGCGTGATCTTCCGGCGGCCGAGCTCGCCCTCCTTCGAGATGCGCTCGAGGTAGGGCCACACGACCGTGAGGAGCTGAATGATGATCGATGAGCTGATGTACGGCATCACGCCGAGCGCGAAGATCGTGACGCGCGCCAGGCTGCCGCCGGTGAACATGTTGGCCATGCCGAACAGGGAGCCGGAGAACTGCTCCGCGAACAGACGCAGGGCCTCCTGATTCACGCCCGGCGTCGAGATGTGACTCCCGATCCGGTAGACGCCGAGCAGCGCCAGCGTGAACAGCACGCGGTTCCGAAGATCGGCGACCGCGAACAGGTTCTTGATCACGTTCTCCATAAACGTCCTGCCACCGCGAGGGGTACGGTCCCCGCGCTACTGTCTCGCGGCCAGCACCTCCGTTGCCCCGCCGGCTGCGGCGATCTTCTCCGCCGCCCGCCCGCTGAACTTGTGGGCGTGCACGGTGAGCTTCTTGCCGATCTCGCCGCGGGCGAGCACCTTGATCGGCTGCCGGGCGCTGCGCACCACGCCACGCTCCCGGAGCAGCTCCGGCGTCACGACCGTGCCGTCCTCGAACCGCTCGGCCAGCACGTCCAGGTTCACCACGGCATATTCCACGCGGAAGGGGTTGTGAAAACCCCGCTTCGGGATGCGCCGGTGCAGCGGCATCTGGCCGCCCTCGAAGCCGCGCTTGAACGTGAAGCCGGAGCGCGACTGTGCGCCCTTGTGCCCGCGGCCCGCCTGCACGCCGGTGCCGCTGCCCTGGCCGCGCCCGACCCGCTTCCGCCGCTTCTTGGAGCCCTCGGGGGGCTTGAGGTCGCTCAGATCCATCGCGCTAGTCCTGTCCGCTCATTCCTGTACGAGCACGAGATGCCGGACCTTGTGAATCATGCCGCGCGTCTCGGGAGTGTCGGGGAGCTCCACCGTGTGGCGCAGCCGGCGGAGGCCCATGCCGGTCACCGTCGCAGCCTGCGTGCGGTTGAACCCGATGGTGCTCCGCACCAGCGTCACGCGGAGGCGCTTGTCCCCTCGCGCTCCTGTCTTTCGGGCTGCCGTCGTCCTGGCCATCGTCAGGCTCCCACCAGCTCGGCTTCTTCCTTGCCGCGGAACCGGGCCACCTGTGCCGGATCCTTGAGGTCCATCAGGCCGGCGAAGGTCGCCCGTACGACATTGTGCGGGTTGGCCGAGCCCAGCGACTTCGTGAGGACGTTCTGGATGCCCGCGCTCTCCACCACGGCGCGGACGGCCCCTCCGGCGATGAGCCCCGTGCCGTCCGGTGCCGGCTTCAGCAGCACGCTGCCCGAGCCGAACCGGCCGACCACCTGATGCGGAATCGTCGTGCCCTTCAGCGGCACCCGGATCAGGTTCTTCTTGGCCGCCTCGATGCCCTTCTTGATCGCCGAGGGCACTTCCTTCGCCTTGCCGACCCCGAAGCCCACGATCCCGAAGCCGTCCCCCACGACGACGAGGGCGCTGAAGCTCAGGTTCTTGCCGCCCTTGACCACCTTCGTCACGCGATTGATCGACACCACGGTGTCCTTGATCTCCAGTTGCGACGAGTCGATCTTCTCCCGAGTGCGGTTCATCAAAGCCACGTCAGAACTCCAGGCCGGCTTCGCGCGCGGCGTCGGCCACCGCCTTCACGCGCCCGTGATACAGAAAGCCGTTGCGATCGAACACCACGCGCGTGACGCCCTTCTCGAGGAGCCGCTCGGCGATGGTCTTGCCGATCGCCTTCGCCCCCCCGATATTGCCGCCGGTGGCCGATGTGGCCATGGCCCCGCGTACCTCCGGCTCGACGGTCGCGGCCGAGGCGATGGTGCGCCCCGTCGCGTCGTCGATCACCTGTACGTACACGTGCGCCACGCTGCGGAAGACCGTGAGGCGCGGCCGCGCCTCGGAGCCGATCACACGCCGGCGGGTCCGGTACTTGATGCGCTGGCGCCGGTCGTCCTTCGTCTTGATTCGCATCACTTCGCTCCGGTCTTCCCGACCTTCTTCTTCAGCACCTCGCCGGTGTAGCGCACCCCCTTCTGCTTGTAGGGGTCCGGCTTCCGCATCTGCCGGATGTTGGCCGCCACCTGGCCGACGAGCTGCCGGTCGACGCCGGTCACCACGATGTGCGTCTGCTTGTCCACGGCGATGTCGATGCCCTTGGGGATGTCGAAAATCACCGGGTGCGAGTACCCGAGCGCGAAATGGACCCGCTTGTCCTTCAGCTCCGCCCGATATCCCACGCCGACGATGTCGAGCTCCTTCTTGAACCCCTCGCTCACGCCGGCCACGGCATTGGCCACGAGGCTCCGGGCCAGGCCCTGAAACTTCCGCAGGGCGTCCTCCTGCCGCTCGAGCCTGGCGACGAGCGTGCCGGCGTCCTCGGCGAAGAGGATGCCCGGGGGGACGCGCTGCCGGAGCGTTCCCTTCGGGCCCTTCACTTCGACGGCACCGGGCTCGATCCTGACCGTCACGCCCTTCGGAATCGGAATGGGCTTCTTGCCTATGCGAGACATGGTTGCGTCCCTACCACACGTTGCAGAGCACCTCGCCGCCGACCCCGGCCTGGCGAGCCGCCCGTCCCGTCATCACGCCGCGCGAGGTGGTCAGGATGTTCGTGCCGAGACCACCCAGCACGTGCGGCACGTCCTCGACGCCGAAGTACACCCGCCGCCCGGGCCGGCTGATACGCTGCAGCCCGGAGATGACCTTCTCGCCCTTCGGACCGTACTTCAGGAACACCCGCATGACCTGTCGGGGCTGGCACCCGGTCCGGACGGCCGGCTCCTCGATGATGCGATAGCCCTGGATGTACCCCTCGTCCTGCAGGATGCGCGCGATCTCGGCCTTCAGCCTGCTCGCGGGTATGTCGACCCGCGTGTGCTTGGCCGACACGCCGTTCCGCAGGCGCGTGAGCATGTCCGCAATCGGATCTGTCATATCCTTCGTTCCCCGTCTGCCGCGGTCACTCGCCCGTTACCACGAGCTCTTGGTCACGCCGGTGATGTCGCCCTCGAGCGCGAACCGGCGGAAGCACAGGCGACACATGTCGAACTTGCGCATGAACGCCCGCGGCCGGCCGCACAGCTTGCACCGGTTCCGGTGGCGCACCTTGTACTTGAGCGTCCTGTTCTCTCTGGCGACCTTGGCAGTCGTGGCCATGTTCCCAAGTCCTCGTGCGGGCTCCAGGGTCCGTCCCTGCGCCCTGGTTGGTTCGTCCCTCTTCTAGTTCGTGCGGAAGGGCATTCCCATCAGCTGGAGGAGCTTGCGCGCCTCCTCGTCGGTCCGCGCGGTCGTGACGACCGACACGTTCATGCCGCGAGCCTTGTCCACCTTCATGTAGTCGATCTCGGGGAACAGGAGCTGGTCCCGGAGACCCAGCGTGAAGTTGCCCCGGCCGTCGAATCCCTTCGGCGACACGCCGCGGAAGTCGCGCACGCGGGGCAGCGCGATGCTGATCAGGCGGTCGAGGAACTCGTACATCCGCTCCCCGCGCAGCGTGACCATGGCTCCCACCGGCATGCCCTGGCGCAGCTTGAACTGCGCGATCGACTTGGTGGCCCGGCGCACGACGGCCTTCTGACCGGTGATGCGGCCGAGCTCCTCGGCGCCGACGTCGACGATCTTGGCGTTCTGGGTGGCCTCGCCGAGCCCCATGTTCACGACGACCTTCTGGAGCTTCGGGATGGCCATCACGTTCCGGTACCCGAACTCCTTCTGGAGCGCCGCCGCCACGTCCTTCTGGTACCGCTCCCTCAGGCGGTTCATTTGTCCACCACCCCTTCGCACTTCCGGCAGATCCGCACCTTGCGATCGCCGCGGACATCGTGCCCGACACGCGTGGCCTTGCCGCATTCGGGACAGACGATCTGCACGTTGCTGGCGTGCAACGAGCCCTCGCGCTCCACGATCCCGCCCTTGATGTTCCGCTGCGGGTTCGGCCGGGTGTGGCGCTTCACGATGTTCACGCCCTCGATGATCAGCCGGTTCGTCGCCGGCAGCACCTTGAGCACGCGGCCACGCTTGCCGCTGTCGCGGCCGGCCATGACCATGACGGTGTCGTTGCGCCGGATCGGCGTCTGCAGGCGGGACATCTCTAGAGCACCTCTGGCGCGAGCGAGATGATCTTCATGAACCGGCGCTCGCGCAGCTCGCGGGCCACCGGGCCGAAGACACGGGTCCCGATGGGCTCGTTCTGATCGTTGACCAGCACGGCGGCATTCCGGTCGAACCGGATGTAGCTGCCGTCGCGCCGGCGCTGTTCCTTGCTCGTCCGCACGATCACGGCCTTGACGACCTGCCCCTTCTTGACCGTGCCGTCCGGCGTGGCCTCCTTCACCGAGGCGGTCACGATGTCGCCGAGCCTGGCGTAACGGCCGGTCGAGCCGCCGATCGGGTTGATGACCGAGATCTTCCGGGCCCCCGAGTTATCGGCGACGTCCAGAATCGATCGCATCTGAATCATGGCTTCACACCACCCGGGCCCTGGTCACGACGCGCGTCACGACCCACCGCTTGCGGCGGCTGAGCGGCCGGGCCTCGGCGATCGCGACCACGTCGCCACGCTTGGCCTCATTGCGCTCGTCGTGCGCCATGAACGTGCTCGTCCTGCGCTGTCCCTTGCCGTACACCGCGTGCGACACCCAGCGATCGACCGCGACGACCACCGTCTTGTCCATGCCGTCGCTGACGACCGTTCCTGTGACCTGTGCCTTGACGCTCATCGTGCCTCTCCAGCCTCAGCAGCTACGCCTTCTCGCGGAGAATCGTCTTGACGCGCGCCAGATCGCGGCGAACGCCGCGCACCTTGGCCGGCGCCTCGAGCTGCCCCATCGACTTCTGGATCCGGAGCCGGAAGATCTGCTCGTCGAGCTCCTTCTCCTTGACGTGCAGCTCGTCGACGGTGAGCTCCCGGACCTCGCCAGCCTTCATAGCGTCTTCTCCTCGCTGAACCGCGCCGCGAATCGCGTCCGGATGGGCAGCTTGGCGGCCGCGAGCTGCATGGCGCGCCGGGCATCGGGCTCGCTCACGCCCTCCATCTCGAACATGATCTTGCCGGGCCGCACGACGCAGACCCATTGCTCCGGAGCGCCCTTCCCCTTGCCCATCCGCGTTTCCTGCGGCTTCTTGGTGATGGGCTTGTCGGGAAACACGCGGACCCAGATCTTGCCGCCGCGCTTGATGAAGCGGGTCATCGCGACGCGCGCCGCCTCGATCTGGCGGTCCGTGATCCAGGCCGGCTCCATGGCCTTCAGCCCGTAGTCGCCGAACGACACGTCGGAGCCCCGCCAGGCCTTGCCGGCCATGCGGCCGCGCTGCTGCTTCCGGTACTTGACCTTCTTCGGCATCAACATGGCGGAATCCTCAGGCGCGCGTCGGCCGGCGCGGCGGCCGATCCCGGTACTCCTCGTCCCGCCCGACCCGCGGCACGAGGCGCTCGCCCTTGTAGAGCCACACCTTGACCCCGATCTGCCCGTACGTCGTGTTGGCCTCGGCGAACCCGTAGTCGATGTCGGCCCGCAACGTCTGCAGCGGCAACTGGCCGTGCAGGTACCACTCGGACCGCGCGATCTCGGCGCCGTTGAGCCGGCCGGACACCCGGACCTTGATCCCACGCGCCCCGAACCGCAACGCGGACTCGACCGCCTTGCGCATGGCGCGGCGGAACGCGACGCGCTTCTCGAGCTGCACGGCCACCGACTCGGAGATGAGCTGGGCCTCCAGCTCCGGCTTCTGGATCTCCTGGATGTTGATGAAGACCTCGCGGCTCGTGCGCTGCTGGATCTCCTGCTTGAGCTTGTCGACCTCGGTGCCCTTGCGACCGATGATGATGCCGGGCCGCGACGTATAGATGTCGATCTTCAGCTTGTTGGCCGCGCGCTCGGTCTCGATGCGCGAGACGCCCGCGTGCGAGAACCGCTTCTTCAGGCTCTGGCGCAGCGCGAGGTCCTCGTGGAGCAGCTTCGCGTAGTCGCGGTCCGAGTACCAGCGCGACCGCCAGGTCTTGTTGAAGCCGAGCCGGAATCCGTACGGGTGAACCTTCTGGCCCACGTCTCTCTCCTTCTAGTCTTCGGCCTACGCCGACGCCGCGGCCTTCTTCGGCCGTGGCTTCCGGCTCGCCCTCGTGGGCGAGTCCCCGCCCCCGACGGCCTGTGCCTCCGCGTCGTCCGGGGCGGCAACCCGGGCAATCGCGAGCGGACGCTCGGCGACCTTCACCGTCAGATGCGCCGTCCGCTTGACGATGCGAAACGCGCGCCCCATGGGCGCCGGCCGCACCCGCTTGAGCGACATGCCCTGATTGGCGTAGCAGGCAGACACGTAGAGCCGGTCCACGTCGCCGCTGAAGCCATCCTTCTGCTGCAGATTCGCCACGGCCGACCGGAGCACCTTGGCCAGCTCGCGCGCGATCATCTTGCGGGTGAACTGGAGCGTCGCCAGCGCCTGATTCACGCTCTTGCCGCGGACGAGGTCGCACACCAGGCCCGCCTTCTGGGCCGAGGTGCGGACGAAGCGTGCCGTTGCCTGTGCCTCAACCATGTGCGCCCCCTAGGCCTTCGGCGCCGCCGCCGCCTTCTCGGTCTTCGTCGTGTGCCCCTTGAAGGTGCGGGTCGGCGCGAACTCGCCCAGCTTGTGGCCCACCATGTTCTCCGTCACGTACACGGGAATGAACTTCTTCCCGTTGTGCACGGCCATGGTGTGCCCCACCATCTCGGGCACGACGGTCGATCGGCGCGACCACGTCTTGATGACCTTCTTCTCGTTGACCCGGTTCATCGCCTCGAGCTTCTCGAGGAGCGCGGTCTCGACGAACGGGCCCTTCTTCAGTGAGCGACTCATGAGCGGTCCTGTCCTACTTCTTTCTGCGCTGAACGATGAAGCGATCCGTCTCCTTGCGGCGACGCGTCTTGTATCCCTTGGTCGGCTGCCCCCACGGCGACACGGGGTGGCGGCCGCCCGAGGTCTTGCCCTCGCCGCCACCGAGCGGATGGTCCACCGGATTCATGGCGACACCGCGATTGTGCGGCCGCCGGCCCAGCCACCGGCTGCGTCCGGCCTTGCCGAGCGAGACGTTCTCGTGGTCGAGGTTGCCCACCTGCCCGATCGTCGCCACGCACTCGACGAGGATCTTGCGGATCTCGCCGGACGGCATCTTCACGGAGGCGTACTCGCCCTCGCGCGCCACGAGCTGCACCGACGAGCCCGCGCTGCGGGCGATCTGGCCCCCTTTGCCGGGCCGCAGCTCCACGTTGTGGATTGTCGTGCCCAGGGGAATGGCGCGCAGCGGCAGGCAGTTGCCAGGCAGGATGTCCACGTCATCGCCGGCAACGATCGCGTCACCGACCTTGATACCGGCCGGTTGCAGGATATACCGCTTCTCGCCGTCGGCGTAGGCCACGAGCGCGATCCTGGCGGACCGGTTCGGGTCGTACTCCACCGTCTCGACGGTGGCGGGAATGCCCTTCTTGTCCCGCTTGAAGTCGACGATCCGGTAGAGCCGCTTGTGCCCGCCCCCGCGCCACCACGACGTGAGCTGCCCGGTATTGTTCCGGCCGCCGGAGCGCTGCAGCTTCTCGGTGAGCGGGCGGTACGGCGAGCTCGTCGTGATCTCGTCGAAGGTCTGCACCGACTGGAACCGCGTTCCGGGCGATGTCGGCTTGTACTTGCGAATCGGCATGTCTCTGGAACCTCGTCGGCTCACGCCCCCTGCAGGAACTCGGGCAGCGCCTCACCATCGCGGAGCTTCACGTACGCCTTCTTCCAGTCGGAGCGGCGACCCGTCGACCGCCCCTGCCGCTTCATCTTCCCGTGCATCAGCGACGTCCGCACGCTGGCCACCTTGGATCCGAGCAACTGCTCGACGGCCCGCCGGATGTCGATCTTGTTGGCGTCCATCGCCACCTGAAAGACCAGCGTCCGCCCCCCCTCACGGATGAGCGTCGTCTTCTCGGTGATGATCGGGCGACGGATCACATCGGTCAGTTTCATGATCCCAGCGCCTCCTGGAGCCGCTCGAGCGCCGCACGCGTCAGCACGACGCGCCGCGAGCCAATCACGTCCCGGGCGCTCACGCGGTTGCTCGGCAGCAGCCGGACGCCCTCGATGTTCCGCAACGACAGCGCCAGCCGGTCCTCCGGCTGCACGTCCACGAGCAGCGCCTTTCCCTCGACACCGAGGCGGCCCAGCATCTCGGCGGCCGTCTTCGTCTTGATCTCGGTGGCCGCCAGCGCGTCGACGACGGTGACCGCGCCGTCGCGCAGCTTCTGCGCGAGCGCCGCCCGCAGCGCGCCCTTTTCCACCTTCTTCGGCAGCCGGTACTCGTAGCTGCGGGGCTGCGGACCGAAGACGGTGCCACCCTTCCGCCAGAGCGGGTTGCGGATCTCGCCGACGCGGGCGCGCCCGGTGCCCTTCTGCCGCCAGGGCTTCTTCCCCGAGCCGCTCACCGCCGCCCGGTTCTTGGTGGCGTGCGTGCCGCGGCGGTCGGCCGCGTTGGCGCGGACGACCGACTCGTGGATCAGGTCCACCTTGACGCGGCCGCCGAACACCTCGTCGCGCAGGTCGAGCGTGCCCACCTTCTCGTTCTGCTGGTTGACGACATCGACCGTCATCACTTCTTGCCCTTCTTCTTCACGGGCTCGGCCTGCGCCACCTTCACCACCTTGGCCGCCACCGCCTTCCGGATGACCACCACGCTGTTGGGACCGCCCGGGACGGCCCCCTCGACCAGCAGCAGGCCGTTGTCCACGTCCACCCGAAGCACGCGGACGTTGCGCACCGTCACGCGTCCGGCGCCCATGTGGCCGCCCATGCGCATGCCCTTGACCACGCGCGACGGGTAGGACGAGGCGCCGATCGAGCCCGGTGCCCGGTGGAACATCGAACCGTGCGTCGCCCGGCCGCCACCGAAGTGGTGACGCCGCACGACGCCCTGGAAGCCCTTTCCCCGAGTCGTGCCGATGACATCCACGCGCTCGCCGTCGGCGAAGATCGACACCTTGACCTCGTCGCCGGGCTTCACCGGATCGCCACCCGGCTTCAGATGCACTTCGCGGCGCACGCGCGTCGGGGGCACGCCCGCCTTCTTGAAGTGACCCGCGGTGGGCTTGTTCTCCCGCACCTTGCCGGCCTCGACCAGCCCGAGCTGCACGGCCTCGTAGCCGTCGTGCTCGGCCGTCTTCACCTGGGCGACCACGCACGGCCCCGCACGCAGCACGGTCGCCGCATGAAGGCTGCCGTCAGCGTCGAAGAGCTGCGTCATGCCGAGCTTCTTGCCGATGATTCCGGTGACCATGTCTACTTCCCGTGCTCCTGGCCGAACGCCTTGATCTCGACGTCCACGCCGGCGGGCAGGTCGAGCTTCATCAGCGCCTCGACCGTCTGCGAGGTCGGTTCGAAGATGTCGATCAACCGCTTGTGCGTGCGGATCTCGAACTGCTCACGCGACTTCTTGTCCACGTGGGGCGAGCGCAGCACCGTCCATCGGTTGCGCGACGTCGGGAGCGGGATCGGCCCGGCCAGCCGCGCGCCGGTGCGCTTGGCCGTCTCCACGATCTCGCCGGTGGACTGGTCCAGGATGCGCGAGTCGTACGCCTTCAGGCGGATTCGGATCTTGTCGTCAGCCATCTGCCTACTCGATGATCTCGGTGATGGTGCCGGCGCCGACGGTGCGGCCGCCCTCGCGAATCGCGAAGCGGCTCCCCTTCTCGATCGCCACCGGCGTGATCAGCTCCCCGGTGATCGCCGTGTTGTCCCCCGGCATCACCATCTCCACCCCCTCGGGCAGCTTCAGGATCCCCGTCACGTCCGTCGTCCGGATGTAGAACTGCGGCCGATACCCGGTGAAGAACGGCGTGTGCCGGCCCCCCTCGTCCTTCGACAGGATGTACACCTCGCCCTTGAACTGCGTGTGCGGCTTGATCGACCCCGGCTTGGCCAGCACCTGTCCCCGCTCCACGTCCGTCTTCTCCACCCCCCGCAGCAGCACCCCGATGTTGTCCCCCGCCACGCCCTCGTCCAGCAGCTTCCGGAACATCTCCACCCCGGTCACCACCTTCTTCTGGGTCTCCCGGAACCCCACGATCTCGATCTCTTCCCCGACC
>Ga0299906_10004717_pt1 | contig 11143 bp, 13 predicted proteins | sample RVTome_14_FD_200259 | JGI IMG/M metagenome (GOLD analysis project Ga0299906, IMG submission 200259) | Soil microbial communities from uranium-contaminated site in the Upper Colorado River Basin, Wyoming, United States - RVT145D125 (version 2) ... | reverse complement strand
AGCCGTACCTGGCCGGCGCAGTCCTCAAGGGCACTGCCGGCCGCTACGCGGACATCGACCTGCAGCTCTTCACCGACGACCACAAGGCGGTGGAGTTCTTCCTGCTCAACCGCAGCGTCGCGTACGAGGTGAGCGAGCAGCGGCACTTCTGCGGCGACGAGCCGCGCCCGGTGCCGGTGCTGCGGCTCGAGTGGCAGGGGGTCCCCTTGAATCTGGCGGTCTACGCGTCGAAGGACGAGCGGAGCTCGCTCAAGGCCACCCCCGCCGGCCGGCCGATCGAGCGCGCGGGGATCAGCGCGGTCTCCGCGCTGCTTGCTGTCGATGGCTAGGGCCCGCCGGGTCGTCGCGGCCGTCGCCGTCGCGGCCATCGCCCTCGCTGCGGGGGTGTACCTCGCGCTCGAACGGCGGGCGGCAGCCGTGGACGCGGCCGCCGTGTCAGCGCTCACTCGCACCACGTTCCCCGATCTTGCTGGGGAGCAGGTCAGCCTCGAGCGATGGCGCGGCAAGGTGATCGTCGTGAACCTCTGGGCGAGCTGGTGCCCGCCCTGCCGCGAGGAGATCCCGGGGCTGGTCCGGATACAGCAGAAATTTGCATCGAACGGGGTGCAAATTGTCGGCATCGCCTTCGATTCTGCAGCGAAAAGTCGTCAAGCTGCGGCTGAGCTGGGAATCAACTATCCGATCCTGGTCGCCGGGCTCGAGGCCATCGACCTGACCCGGAAGCTCGGGAACCGCGCGGGGGGGCTCCCCTATACCCTGGTCCTCGACCGCCAGGGATCCCCGGTGGCAACCCACCTCGGGATCCTCTCCGAGGCCGATCTGGAGCGGATTCTCACGCCGCTGCTGGGGTAGTTCCCGGATTTTTCGGTTGCGAACTTCGCCGAACGTGCGGCGAACGGCTGGACAAGAGCCTGCTCCCTACGGCAAACTCCCCGGATGACCTTTGCCACCCCCGGCGCGGAGCGGCCGTTGTTCGTCCCGCCGGGCCGCCCCGCAGCCCATCGTCCCATCGCCGGGGAGCTCGGGCATCCAGACACCGAGAAAGCGGACTGACAAACCGGCTTCGAGACGCAGGAAAAGCGTCGAACTCCGTTCTTCGTCGTCGATCTTGACGGGATGAGCGAACAGGCGCGTGGCGGTGCATGCCGCGCTGCCCGGGCTCACCCCGGGCGAGGGGGGAAACCAGATGGACCTCAGAAAGCTGAAGAAGCTGATCGATCTCGTCCAGGAATCGGGCATCGCCGAGCTCGAGATCACCGAGGGCGAGGAGAAGGTCAAGATCGTCCGCGGGGGTCAGGTCGAAGTCTCCCCCTCGGGCGCGCCGGCGCCGGCCGCAGCGTCCGTCGTCACCGCCCCCCCGGGGGCCCAGGCTGCGCCGGCGCCCGGGTCGCCCCCCGCGCCCGAGGGGCACGTCGTCAAGTCGCCGATGGTCGGGACCTTCTACCGCGCGCCGTCGCCCGACGCCGCGCCGTTCGTGGAGGTCGGTGACACGGTCAAGGCGGGGCAGACGATCTGCATCATCGAGGCGATGAAGCTCATGAACGAAATCGAGGCCGACCAGGACGGGGTGATCAAGGCGATCCTGGTCGACAACGGCCAGCCGGTCGAGTACGGCGAGCCGCTCATCGTGTTCGAGTGAGGCCCGCGGCGCGGCGCCGATGTTCGAGAAGATCCTGATCGCCAACCGCGGCGAGATCGCGCTGCGGATCCAGCGCGCGTGCCGCGAGCTGGGGATCCGCACGGTCGTGGTCCACTCCGAGGCCGACCGCGAGGCGAAGTACGTGAAGCTCGCCGACGAGTCGGTGTGCATCGGCCCGCCGCCCAGCCCGGGGTCGTACCTCAACATCCCGGCGATCATCAGCGCCGCCGAGGTCACCGACAGCGAGGCCATTCATCCCGGCTACGGCTTCCTCGCCGAGAACCCCGATTTCGCCGAGAAGGTCGAGAAGAGCGGCTTCGTGTTCATCGGCCCGCGCCCCGAGAACGTCCGCGTGCTGGGGGACAAGGTGAGCGCCAAGCAGGTGATGCAGAAGGCCGGCGTGCCGTGCGTGCCGGGCTCGGACGGCCCGCTCCCCGAGGAGCCGGCGGAGATCGTCAAGCTCGCGCGCGCAATCAAGTACCCGGTGATCATCAAGTCCGCCGGCGGCGGGGGCGGGCGCGGGATGCGGGTGGTGCACACCGAGGCGGCGCTCCTTAACGCCGTGAGCCTGACCCGCACCGAGGCGCTGAGCGCGTTCGGCAACCCGACCGTGTACCTCGAGAAGTACCTCGAGAACCCCCGCCACATCGAGATCCAGGTGCTCGCCGACGAGCACCGCAACGCCGTGCACCTCGGCGAGCGCGACTGCTCGATGCAGCGCCGCCACCAGAAGGTGCTCGAGGAGGCGCCGGCGCCCGAGATCACGTCCCGCCAGCGCGCCCGCCTCGGCGAGCGCTGCGTCGAGGCCTGCCGCAAGATCCACTATCGCGGCGCCGGGACGTTCGAGTTCCTGTACCAGGAGGACGAGTTCTACTTCATCGAGATGAACACCCGGATCCAGGTCGAGCACCCGGTCACCGAGATGGTGACCGGGATCGACATCGTCCAGGCGCAGATCCGGATCGCCGCCGGCGAGAAGCTCGGCTTCCGGCAGCGCGACATCGAGCTCAAGGGGCACGCGATCGAGTGCCGGATCAACGCCGAGGACCCGTTCAAGTTCACGCCGTCGCCGGGCCGGATCACCTCGTACCACCCCCCGGGCGGCCCGGGGATCCGCGTCGATTCGCACATCTACCACGGGTACGTCGTGCCGCCGCACTACGACTCGATGATCGGGAAGGTCATCGCGTACGGCGCGACGCGCGAGCAGGCGATCCGGCGCATGCGGATCGCGCTGTCCGAGATGGTCGTGGAGGGAATCCAGACCAACATCCCCCTGCACCAGGAGCTGCTCGTCGACGCGCGCTTCCTCCGCGGCGGGACGGGCATCCACTACCTGGAGCAGCGGCTCGCGCAGGCCGCGAAGCGGGCCGGCAAGGGCTGACCACCGAGGCTCCCATGGCCTGGCGGTCGCTCGTCGTCGAGATCGACGCCGCGGCGGCGGAGGCGCTGTCGGAGGCGCTCCTCGCGCGCGGCGCCGCCGCCGCGAGCGTCGAGGATGCGGCTGCCGGCACGCGCGCCGAGCGGCCGGTGTTCGACGAGCCGGGCGCCGCCCGGACGCTCTGGGCGCGCGCGCGGTTGCGCGTGCTCGTGCCCGCCCATCTCGAACCGGCGACGCTTCTGGCGGGCGCCGCCGCGGATGCGGGGCTCCCGGCGCCGTCGGACTTCGCGGTCGAGCCCGTGGCGGACGAGGACTGGGTGCGGCAGGCACAGTCCCAGTTCGAGCCGATCCGGATCTCCGGGCGGCTGTGGATCGTCCCGTCGTGGCACGCCGCGCCCGATCCGGAGGCGATCTGCCTCGTCCTCGATCCCGGACGCGCGTTCGGGACCGGGAGCCACCCGACCACGCGGGCCTGCCTACGCTGGCTCGAGCAACGGGTGGTCCCCGGCGCGCGCATGCTCGATTACGGTTGCGGTTCGGGTATATTGGCCGTCGCCGCCGCGAAGCTCGGCGCGGGCGAAGCGATCGGCGTCGACATCGACCCCGAGGCGCTCGCCGCGGCGCGCGACAATGCGGCCTTGAACCGCGCGCCGGCACGCTTTCTCGACGCGCACGCGCCGCTCGACTTTGCCGCCGATCTCGTCGTGGCGAACATTCTCGCGAATCCGCTGGTGGTGCTCGCACCGCTCCTCGCCCGCCATTGCCGGCCCGGCGGGCAGATCGCGCTCGCCGGCATCCTGGAGGCACAGGGGAGCCGCGTGGCCGACGCGTACGCGCCGTGGTTCGAGATCGCGCCGTTCAGCCGCGACGAGGGCTGGATCGCCCTCGAGGGAACCCGCCGGTGAAGATGGTCACGAGCTGCCCGGCCTGCGGGACCGCGTTCCGGGTCCACCCGGATCAGCTGACCGCGCGCGGCGGCCAGGTGCGCTGCGGCCAGTGCACGACCGTCTTCGACGCGCGTTCGGCGCTCGTCGCGGAACCCGACCCGTACGAGGCCGCGCCGGCACCGCCGCCGGCGACCCGCGCCGACGAGATCGCCCTGGTCGAGGCCGCGGTGTCGCAGCCGCTTGGCCATACGCTCCCGCCCGAGCCGGAGATCTCGCTCTCCGAGAGCGAGTCGGAGTTCGAGTTCGGCCCCCGGCCGCGGCGTGGCTCGCGGCTCGCGACCGCGCTCTGGGCGCTCGGGTGCGTCGCGGGTGCGCTGCTCCTCGCCGGCCAGGCCGCCTATGCGTACCGGGGGGAGCTCGCGGTGCTGTGGCCCGCATCGCGGACGTGGCTCGCAACGGCCTGCCAGACGCTTCGCTGCACGATCCCGCTGCCGCAGCACCCGGACCTCATCAGTCTCGAGTCCTCGGAGCTCGCGGCGGAGCGCGGGGTGGCGAGCGTCCTCACGCTGTCGGCCGTGCTCCGGAATCGTGCGGGCTTCGCGCAGGCGTATCCCGCGCTCGAGCTCACGCTGACCGACGCGCAGGACCGGCCGCTCGCGCGCCGCGTCCTCGCTCCTTCGGACTACCTGGGTGCGCGCGTGGCGCGCGAGCCCGTGTTCGCCGCGGGCAGCGAAGCGAGCTTCAGGCTGCACATCGACGCCGCCGGCATCGGCGCGAGCGGCTACCGGCTGTACGCCTTCTATCGGTGACCCACGCCGGCGGCGATTTCGGCTATCCTTCCGCGCCCATTCCGGCCTCCCGAACCGCATTGCGATGAAGAAGATCCTCGTCTGCGGCTCGATCGCCTACGACAACATCATGGTGTTCCGGGGGCGGTTCAAGGACCACATCCTCCCGGACAAGATCCACATCCTGAACGTCGCGTTCCTGGTGCCGGACCTGCGGCGCGAGTACGGCGGCTGCGCCGGCAACATCGCCTACAACCTCAAGCTCCTCGGCGGCGACCCGCTCGTCATGGCGACGGTCGGCGAGGACGCGGCGCCGTACCTCGAGCGGCTCGATGCCCTCGGCCTGCCGCGCTCGCACGTGCGCGCGATCCCGGGATCGCTCACGGCGCAGGCGTTCATCACCACCGATCTCGACGACAACCAGATCACCGCGTTCCATCCCGGCGCGATGACCGAGTCGCACCTGAACCGGATCGACGGGTCGCTCGACGTCGGGCTCGCGATCGTCGCGCCGGACGGCCGCGAAGGGATGGTCGCGCACGTGAACGAGCTCGCGTCCGCCGACATCCCGTTCATGTTCGACCCCGGTCAGCAGCTGCCCACCTTCTCCGGGACCGACCTCCTCCCGATCATCGACGCCGCGACCTATGTCGCCGTCAACGACTACGAGGGGCAGGTCCTCGCCGACAAGACCGGACGGTCGCTCGAGGCGCTGGCCCGCATGGTCGATGCGTTGATCGTGACCAAGGGCGTCTGGGGCTCCACCATTTACGCCGCCGGTGAACAGCACGAGATCCCGAGCGTCAAGCCGACCGCGGTGGTCGATCCGACCGGCTGCGGGGACGCCTACCGCGCCGGGCTCCTGTACGGCATCGTGGCGGGGCTCGACTGGCCGACCACCGGGCGGCTCGCGTCGCTGATGGGGTCGATCAAGATCGCCGCGCGCGGCGGGCAGAACCACCAGGCGAGCCGCGCGGAGATCGGCGCGCTCTACCAGCGGCACTTCGGGGCCGCAATCTTCCCGGGCTGAAGGCTCACAGCGCCGCGCGGATCCGCCCGGCGTTCGCCTGCAGCTCCTCCCGCGGCGGGTTCTTCACCGGCCAGCCGAGCTTCATCCCGTCGCCGGGCCGGCGCGGCAGGACGTGGATGTGAAAGTGAAAGACCGTCTGCTCGGCCACCGCCCCGTTGGCCTGGAACAGGTTCACCCCTTCCGGCGCGATCGACGCCTGCAGCGCCTTCGCGACCCGCGCGGTCGTGCGCATCGCCGCCGCGGCCAGCGCGTCGTCCAGCCCGAAGACATTCTCGACGTGCGGCTTGACGGCGACCAGCATGTGGCCCGGGTTGACCGCGCCGATGTCCATGAACGCGATCGTGTGCTCGTCCTGGTACACGACGCTCGCCGGGATCTGCCCGGCGACGATCTTGCAGAACACGCAGTCGTCCATCGTGACCTCCCTCTACAGTTGCGCCACCCGGGACCTCATCGCGCGCGAGCCAGATCTGCCGCTCGGGCGCACCGCACCTGAAACAGCCGCCGATCCTCGAGCCGGACCGCGGTCAGCGCGCCTCCCCACACACACGCCGTATCCAGCGCCAGCAGATCCCGCTTGAGCTTCAGGCCGAGCGCCGACCAGTGGCCGCAGATGACCGGCACGCCACGGGTCCTGCGCCCCGGCACCTCGAACCACGGCATGAACCCGGGCGGCGCCTGCTCGACCTCGCCTTTCACCCGGAGCTCCATCACGCCGTCGGCCGAGCAGAAGCGCATCCGCGTCATCGCGTTCACGATCACCCGCAACCGGTCCATGCCGCGCAGGTCCTCGTCCCAGGCCTCGGGCCGGCTGCCGTAGAGCTCGGCGAGGAACAGCCGGTAGCGCCGGGCGCGCAGCTCCGCCTCCACCTCCGCCGCCAGATCCTGCGCCTGTGCGACCGACCACGCCGGGAGCAGGCCGGCGTGCACCATCAGGTACTCGTCCTCGACGTGGACCATCGGCCGGAAGCGCAGCCAGTCGAGCAGCTCGTCGCGGTCCGACGCGGCGAGCACGTCGTCGAACGTGTCGTCGTCGCGCCGCTTGGCGTGGCCGGCGGCGAGCGTGAGCAGGTGAAGGTCGTGGTTGCCGTGCACGACGACCGCGCGCTCGCCGAGCTCCTTCACGAACCGCAGGACCGCGAGCGAGCGGGGGCCGCGGTTCACGAGGTCGCCGACGAACCACAGCCGGTCGCGCGACCGGGAGAAGCCGATCTCGCCGAGCAGCTCCTCCAGCTCCTCGAAGCAGCCCTGGACGTCGCCGATCGCGAAGGTCGCCATGCCGCGCCGAGTTTAACCGACGCGTCGTGAACGCCGCGTGACGCTCACTGCCGCGCGATCCGCCCGCCTGGCGCGGGCGCCTGCTCCCAGTTGCTGCGGAACGGGTTGATGTCGACCCCGCCGCGGCGTGTGAAGCGGGCGTAGACGGTCAGCCGCTCCGGCCGGCAGCGGTCGCGGAGCTCGACGAACATCCGCTCGACGCAATGCTCGTGAAAGCCGGTGTGCTGCCGGAACGACACGATGTACTGCAGCAGCCCGGCGCGATCGATCTTCGGCCCGCGGTAGCGGATCTGCACGCTCCCCCAGTCGGGCTGGCCGGTGACCGGGCAGTTGGACTTGAACAGGTGCGAGACCAGCGTTTCCTCGACGGTCGCGCCGCCGGCGGCGAGCGCCTCGGGGCGCGGCGAATAGTCGCGCACCTCGACCTCCAGAGCGTCGATCGACTCGCCCGCGAGCGACTCGATCGCGAGCCGCGCGAACGCCGCGGGCCGCACGAGCTCGACCGCGACCGGGCCGCCGCAGGCGCGGCCAAGATCGTCACGCAGCGCGCGCTCGACCTCCTCCGGGCCGCCGAAGCGCGTCTGGCTGAACGAGTTGAGGTAGAGCTTCACCGACTTCGACTCGACGATGCTCGGCGACTCGGCCGGCACGCGAAAGCGGGCGATCGCGATCTCGGGCCTGCCGCTCGGCGCCAGCCAGGACAGCTCGTAGGCCGTCCAGAGGTCGACCCCCGAGAACACCCGGGCGCCGGAGATGCCGATCGCCTCGCGCTGCGGCGCGCGCGCGATCGGAAACAGCAATGCCGGGGCGTATGCGTCCTGGTAGGACGCGGGCTTGCCCAGCGGGGAACCTTCCGGGGGAGACATTCGTTTCAGCGCGCCATCTCCAGCCGGCGGCGGAGCCCGACCGCCTCCGCGACGTGGGTCGCCGCAATCGCGTCCGCACCGGCCAGGTCGGCGATCGTGCGCGCGAGCTTCAGCACGCGATGATACGCGCGCGCCGACAGCCCGAGACGGGAGATCGCCTGCTTCAGCAGGGTCTCGCCGGCCGCGTCGGCGCGGCAGTGGCGCTCCACCTCCTTCGTGCCGAGCTCGGCGTTCGCTTTCCCCTGCCGGGCGAGCTGGCGCTCGCGCGCAGTGTTCACGCGACGCCGCACTGCTTCGCTCGATTCGCCGGGCGTTTGGGCGAGCAGCTCCTCCTGCGGCACCGCCGGCACCTCGATGTGGATGTCGATGCGGTCCAGGAGCGGCCCCGAGAGCTTGCCGCGATAGCGCGCGACCTGGTCGGGCGTGCAGCGGCACTTGCCGCCGTAGTGACCGAGGTACCCGCACGGACACGGATTCATCGCCGCGATGAGCTGAAAGCGCGCCGGGAACTCGGCCTTGCGCGCCGCGCGCGAGATCGACACCCGCCCCGATTCGAGCGGCTCGCGCAGCACCTCGAGCACGCGCCGGTCGAACTCCGCCAGCTCGTCGAGGAACAGCACGCCGCGATGCGCGAGCGAGATCTCGCCCGGGCGCGGGTTGCCGCCGCCGCCCACGAGCGCGACGCTGGACGCGGAGTGGTGCGGCGCGCGGAACGGCCGCTCGCGCCACTCGCCGACCCGAAACCCGACCGACGCGAGCGAGCGCAGCGCGGCCGACTCGAGCGCCTCCTCGTCGGTCATCGGCGGGAGGAGCCCCGGCAGGCGCGCGGCGAGCATCGACTTCCCGGTGCCCGGCGGACCGGCCATCAGCAGGCTGTGGGCGCCGGCCGCGGCGACCTCGAGCGCGCGCTTGGCGCAGGCCTGTCCTCTCACCTCCGACAGATCCGGATAGACGGCGCCGTTCACCCCCGGCGCCGGCGCGAACCGCTCGATCCGGGCCTCGCCCGTGAGATGCGCGCACACGGCGAGGAGCGACGTGGCCGGGTAGACGGCCGCGTCTCGCACCAGCGCCGCTTCGAGGGCGCTCGGCGCGGGCAGGACGAAGCCGCGCCCGGACCGCGCGGCGCGGTAGGTCATCGCGAGCGCGCCGCGGATCGCCCGCAGCTCCCCCGACAGCGACAGCTCCCCCGCGAACTCGTAGTCGGCGAGCCTCGCCGCCGGGAGCTGCTTCGTCGCGGCCAGGATGCCGAGCGCGATCGGCAGGTCGAACCGTCCGCTCTCCTTGGGGAGGTCGGCCGGCGCGAGGTTGACGGTGATGCGCCGGGCGGGAAACTCGAAGCGGCAGTTCAGGAGCGCGGCCCGCACCCGATCGCGCGCCTCCCTCACCTCGGCCTCGGGCAGCCCCACGATCGTGAAGGCGGGCAGCCCGCCCGCGAGATGCACCTCGACCGTGACGAGCGGCGCTTCCAGACCGGCGAGCGCCCGGCTGTAGAGGACGGCGAGCGACATGCAAGCAAGGATGCGCCTGTCACTGGCTCACCCGATGGGCCAGTGGCGCAGACTCAGCCGAGATCCCTGAACCGCTGCTCGAACTGCTCCAGCCGCGCCTCGAGCGCCGCGAGCTTCTCGCGCGTGCGCGCCAGCACCTTCGCCTGGACGTCGAACTCCTCCCGGGTGACCAGGTCGAGGCGGGCCAGCGCCGAGGACATGAGCGCTCGAAAGTTCTTCTCGACGTCGCGCGCCGGATTCGCGCCGAGGAGCTCGGAGACCTTCGCGCTGACTTCCTCGACGAGTTTGGCAGGGGGCATGGAATGACCCGTGGGGGGCCGCTCGAGTCTAGCAGCGCAAGAACTGCACCGCGAAGCACACGGATGGTGCGTCAGCCCAAAGCCCCGCGCTACGTTGGTGCGCCCCTCTCGGGCGCGGGTCGGGGTCGCGAGATAACGACTTGTTTTCATTGATGAACACTTCTGGCACGTGAAATGCTCCACGTCCGTTGCTTTTCTTACTTCAACCCAAAGGGAGCTAGTCAATGAGGCAACTGATCCTCGCATCGGCGGTCGCCGCCGCCGTCGCCGCACCCGCCGCTGTGTACGCGCAAGCGCCGGCCGCGCCGGCATCGCCACACACGATCAGCTACAACGTCGGCTTCTTCAGCGAGTACATCTTCCGCGGTATCTCCCAGACCGGCGGCAAGCCGGCGCTCCAGGGTGGGGCGGATTACGGCCACGCGAGCGGCTTCTACGCCGGTACCTGGGCGTCGAACGTGAGCTGGCTGCAAGACTTCAACGCGTACACCCGCTCGAGCCTCGAGTGGGACTTCTACGGCGGTTACAAGTGGAGCTTCGCCAACGACTTCGGCCTCGACGTGGGCACCATCTACTACTGGTACCCGGGCACCAAGAACGCCGGCGTTGCGTCGGCCGACACGTGGGAGATCTACGTCGCCGGGACCTGGAAGTTCCTCGGCGCGAAGTTCTCGTACAGCATGACGGACTACTTTGGCGCGAAGCCGATCAACCAGGACACCGACGGCACCTGGTACCTCGATCTGTTCGCCAACTATCCCTTCGGCGACAGCGGCTTCGCGCTGAACGCCCACTACGGGATTCTCGACGTGGCGAAGGACGGGAGCGGGGCGACCGAGGTGTCGTACAACGACTGGCGCATCGGCGGGACGTACACCTTCCCTTCCGGGCCAGTCAAGGGTCTCGAGCTCGGCGGCTACTACTCCGACACCGACGCGAACAGCCCTGGTTTCTACACCGATGGGAACGGCTACAACACCGCCAAGGGCCGTTTCGTCGCGTACGTGAAGAAGACGTTCTGAGGAGCCGCGCGACGCGCGCCGCCATGCCCTCTCAATACTCGGGGAAACCCACATGAAACTCGTTACCGCAATCATCAAGCCGTTCAAGCTGGACGAGGTGCGCGAAGCGCTCTCCGGCATCGGCGTGCAGGGCATCACCGTCACCGAGGTCAAGGGCTTCGGGCGGCAGAAAGGCCACACCGAGCTGTACCGGGGCGCCGAGTACGTCGTCGACTTCCTGCCGAAGGTGAAGGTCGAGGCCGCCATCAAGAACGAAATGCTCGAGTCGGTGATCGAGGCCATCGAGAAGTCGGCCAACACCGGCAAGATCGGCGACGGGAAGATCTTCGTCACCGACCTCGACCAAGTGGTTCGCATCCGCACCGGCGAGACCGGCGCGGAGGCGCTGTAAGGGAGAAATCGGATGAAAAAGTTGCTCGCTTTGCTCGCGCTGCTCGGCGTGGCG
>Ga0299906_10004716_pt1 | contig 11145 bp, 6 predicted proteins | sample RVTome_14_FD_200259 | JGI IMG/M metagenome (GOLD analysis project Ga0299906, IMG submission 200259) | Soil microbial communities from uranium-contaminated site in the Upper Colorado River Basin, Wyoming, United States - RVT145D125 (version 2) ... | reverse complement strand
GGACACCGAACGAGCGGCGGTGGACGATGTCGTCGGTGTCGCTACGGAAATCGATGTTCCCGGCGAGAGGCTCGAAGACCACGTGGTCCGGAGCGGCCTCGAGGAAGTACTCGCGAAGCGTCACCTTCTCCTCCCGGCGCTGAACGCCGTCCAGGGCCGTATCGGCTGGATCAGCCCCGGCGCCCTCGACTACATCTGCCGGCGGCTCGGCGTCCCTCCCGCCGAGGCTTACGGGGTGGCGACGTTCTACGCGCTTCTTTCGACCGAGTCCCGGCCGCCCCGGGTGGCTCATGTGTGTGACGACATCGCGTGCCAGCTCGCGGGCGCCGAGAATCTGTGCCGCAAGCTCGAGGAGACTCTCGGTCCGGAGGGCGGAGCCTGGTTCCGAAGCCCTTGTCTCGGGCAGTGCGAGCGGGCTCCCGCGGCTCTCCTGCAGCTCGCGGGCAAGGACCACTGGACTTTGACTTCCGCGGACGCGGCCGCGGTCGCGGAAGCAATCACGGGAACGCGCGTCGAGTCCCCACTCCCGAGCGCCGCTCCTCAAACGAAGGCGCCGCGAGCGGAAGGTCTTCGGATCCTGCGGCGGATTGGACGGGCGAGCCCAACGAGTCTCGACGACTACCGCGAGCAGGGCGGATACCAGGCCCTTCGTCGCGCCTTCGCGCTCGGCTCCGAGGCGGTCCTCCGCGAGGTGAAGGAGTCCGGGGTTCGCGGTCGGGGCGGCGCCGCCTTCCCCATGGGCGTGAAGTGGGACGCGGTTGCGAAAGCTCCCGTCCGGCCCCACTACGTCGTCTGCAACGCGGACGAGTCCGAGCCCGGGACGTTCAAGGACCGTTTGCTCATGGAGGAAGATCCGTTCGCGGTGATCGAGGCGACGACCATCGCGGGACTCGCGACGGGCTCCGCGAGGGGCTACATCTACGTGCGCGGCGAGTATCCTCTCGCCATCCGGAGGCTCCGCCACGCGATCGAGACCGCGGAGAAGCGGGGCTTTCTCGGTGCCGACATCATGCCCCATTGCGGTGAGGGGTTTGATTTCCGGATCGAGGTCCGCCAAGGAGCGGGTGCCTACATCTGCGGCGAGGAGACGGCGCTCTTCAACTCCATCGAAGGCTTCCGCGGCGAGCCCCGCTCGAAGCCCCCCTTCCCGACAGAGGTCGGGCTCTTTCGAAAGCCGACGGTCGTCAACAACGTGGAGACGCTCGTCAACGTGCTCGACATCGTCCTCGCCGGCGGCCCAGCGTTCGCCGCCATCGGAACCAGGGAGTCCGCCGGTCCGAAGCTCTTTTGCGTTTCCGGTCACGTGGCCCGGCCGGGAGTGTACGAGGTCCCGTTCGGGGCGACGCTTCGAGAGGTCCTCGATCTCGCGGGCGGAGTCCCCGGTGGAAGGAGGATCAAGACCATCCTTCTCGGGGGTGCGGCGGGAAGCTTCGTCGGCCCGGAAGAGATCGACACTCCGCTGACGTTCGAGGGAACGAGGGCCATCGGAGCGACGCTCGGCTCCGGGGTCATCATGGTCTTCGACGAGACGTCCGACATGAGGGCGACCGCCGCCCGCATCGCCCGCTTCTTCCGCGACGAGTCCTGCGGCCAGTGCGTTCCCTGCCGCGTCGGCACCGTGCGGCAGGAAGAGGCGCTCTCGCGCCTCGCCCGAAACGGCGACGAAAAGCGGGAGAAGATCCTCCTCGACGAGCTCGCTCAAGTGATGCGAGATGCCTCCATTTGCGGGCTCGGGCAGACCGCGGCCAACGCCATCGTTTCGGCGCTATCGAAAGGCATCCTCACCCGGGAGACACCATGAGCGAACGCCGGATCGATATCACCCTCGACGGACAGAGCGTCAGCGTTTCCGAAGGGGCGACGCTCCTCGACGCCTGCCGCGACAAGGGCATCGAGACACCGACGCTCTGCTACCTCGAGACGCTGACTCCGGTGAACGCCTGCCGGGTGTGCGTGGTCGAGCTCGAGGGCTCGCGGGTCCTCGTTCCCGCTTGCTCGCGCAAAGCCGAGCCGGGGATGAAGGTCTCGACCGACAGCGCCCGCGTCCGGCACAGCCGGAAGCTTGTCCTCGAGCTCCTCGCCTCCTCCGTCGACCTCTCGCTCGCGAGCGGGGAAATTCGCGCCTTCATGGAGCGATACGGAGTCGACCCTTCGAAGTTCGGGCCGAAAGCTCCGCTCGCCGGAGCGGGCGAGCGCGACTCCCGCCAGCCGGGCCACCATCACGTCTCGGACGGGAGCCGCGCGGAGACGGTGGCGCAGCCGATCAAGATCCACGACGAGATGTACGTTCGCGACTACGGACGTTGCATCCTCTGCTACAAATGCGTCGAAGCCTGCGGGGTCGACGCCCAGAATACCTTCGCCATCGCCGTCGCCGGCCGCGGCTTCGACGCGCGCATCTCGACCGAGCTCGACCGGAGGCTCGACGAGTCCGCCTGCGTCTACTGCGGCAACTGCATCGGGGTCTGCCCCACGGGCGCGCTGATGTTCAAGAGCGAGCACGACCGGAGGCAGGACGGCACCTGGGACGAAACGCGACAGCGCGTGACCCGCACCGTTTGCCCCTACTGCGGAGTCGGCTGCAACCTCGAGCTTCACGTGCAGGACAACGAGATCGTGAAGGTGGCTTCCCCTCTCGACCACGACGTCACTCGCGGTCACCTGTGTATCAAAGGCCGCTTCGGCTGGCAGTTCGTGCAGAACCGGGAACCAAATCAAGGGGGATGAGGGGTTCCTACACTCCTCTTTTTCCCGGTTTCGACCGTGCTATGCTGCCGCGCATCGAGTCGAGAGGGGGATTATGCTCAGCGCTCTCCTACTGACCGCGGTCCTCGCGGACACCTCCCAGGCCGGACCGCAAAAGGAAGAACCGAAAAAAGACGAGCAGGGCGCCGCGGACCAGCAGGAAGAAAAAGAAACGGAGCCCCTCACCTACCAGGAGGTCGTGGTGGTGACCGCCACCCGGACCGAGGAGACGCTGGTCGATTCCGTCGGGCTCGTGAGTGCTTTTACCGCCGAGGATCTCTCGCGCTCGCCCTCGCTGGTGATCGACGATCAACTCCGCCGCATCCCGGGGTTCAGCCTCTTTCGACGCTCGTCGAGCCTCTATTCGCATCCCACGGCCCAGGGGGTGTCTCTCCGGGGCATCGGCCCGAGCGGAGCCAGCCGGAGCCTCGTCCTCTGGAACGGCATTCCTCTGAACGATCCCTATGGGAACTGGATCTATTTCAACCGGCTTCCCCAGCTGTCGATACGGGGCGCCGAGGTGGCGCGAGGCGCCACGAGCCAGCTCTACGGGAGCTCCGCCCTCGGGGGCACGATTCAGCTCTTCCCCCGCGCGGCCTCCGAGCGGACGTTCGACGTACGAGCGCAGGCGGGAAATCTCGATACCTACGACGTCGATGTCTTCGCCTCCGATCGCGCCGGCGATTGGGGCTGGATCGCGTCCGCCCGCGCCTTCGACACCGGCGGCTACATGCAGATCCCGGAAGAGCAACAGGGCGCTGTCGACATCCCGGTGAGCGCCGAGTTCCAGACGTTCCTTGGCCGACTCGAGTATCGAGACTTCCACGTCGGGGTCAACCTCTACAAAGAGAAGCGAAGCAACGGGACGCCCATCCAGCAGAACGACTCGCAGATCTATCTCTTCGAGTCGGGCTATGACACCGAGAGGTGGAGCGCCAATTTCTACGGCCAGAGCCAGGTCTTCGACAGCGGTTTCTCCCGCATCCTGCCCGGCCGGACGGGCGAGGTCCTGACCAGCGAACAGCACGTGCCCTCGGTCGGGTTCGGATCGAGCTTCACCTATCGAACGGAAATGGGCCTTCAGCTCGGGGTCGACTGGCGCTACGTACGCGCCGAGGACCAGGGTTTGACCGGCGTCGAGGAGCACGACCAGAACTTCGCGGGCGCGTTCCTTCAGTACCTCTTCACCTTCGACGAGAGATGGGACGTGCTTCTCGGAGGCCGGTTCGATCTCTGGGAGAACCGCACGACGCAAGGGACTTTCAATCCCCGGGCGGGGCTCGTCTTCCGCGCCTCGGACGAGGTCACCGTTCGCGCCTCGGGCTACCGCGGCTTCCGCGCGCCCTCTCTGAACGAGCTCTACCGGCCCTTCCGCCTGGGCAACGTGCTCACGCAACCCAATCCGGACCTCACCGAGGAGTACCTGTGGGGGCTCGAAGGCGGCGTCGACATCCATCCGCACCGATCGCTTCTCGTGCGGTTGAACGGTTTCTACAACTCCTTCGAGAACCCGGTCGCGAACGTGACGATCAGCGCGACGCCCGCGCTCATCACGCGGCAGCGCCAGAACCTGGGAAGCGCGACCATCCAGGGATTCGAGGCGGAGGCGATCCACGAGGTCGGCGGCGGATGGTCCTTACGAGGGGCATATCTCTTCTCCGATGCCGTGGTGGACGACACCGGCCTTCAGATTCCGCAATCGCCCCGAAATCAGGGGGTGGTGGGTGCGGGTTACGACGGGCGGTTCCAGCTCACCGTCGATTTCCGCCTCGTGGGAGACACCTACGACGACGATCTGAACCAGTTGCTGCTTCCCGCTTTCAACCTTTTGGATTTCTCGCTGCGGGTTCCCCTCTCGCGCCAGATCGACGCCTACTTCGCCGTGGAGAACGCCGCGGATACGGAGTACGTCGTTCGGCTCACGCCTATCGAGAACTTGGGCACTCCTCGAGTCGCCCACGGGGGGATCGAGGTCCGACTCTTTCGTTGATTGGCTAGCGGACCGGAACCGGGGCGAGACGAGGCTCGCCAAATGAAATCGGCGTCGTCACCTTGATTGGAGGGCGAATGGCCACGATCCGTACGGGGCGGATGGGTTTTCGCTCGGCAATCATTCGAGGCATTCGGTGTCCGCTGTTTGTCGACTGTGCCTTCATGCCCGCCCTCGATAGCAAGAAACTCGCCACTCGGCTTATTCGGGTTAACCACAATTAGAAGAGACAGTTACATCGGCAGTGCCGAATGGGTCGGATCGCACAGCCCGAAAATATCGGTTGATGATGACCGATTTCGTCGATAAAATCGGAAACAGTGATCCGAGTCCTTTTGGGTGTGGACGACGCTTCCGTCGGAGAACGGGTGGGTGGGCTTTTGGCCCAGCGTGAAATCGAGCCGGAAATCGCCGCCGGTATGGACTTGACCGCCGACAAGCTCTCCCACGGTGACTACGACCTTCTACTCCTGGAGCGCGCTCTCCTCGGGGAGAACCCCGCCTCGTCCCTGGAGGCGCTTGCCGAGGATCCCGCGGTGGTGGTGCTGGCCGCCCAGGACCTTGCCAACGAGCGCGCCGAGCTCATCTCCGCAGGCGCGCTCGCGGTGCTCTGGCTCGGGCTCGAGGACGAAGTCCTGAGCGCGGCTCTCGTCTCGCTCGCGAAACGCGAGGGAACCCCGCGCGCGGGGAGCCGCTCGAAGCTCGACGATTTCGCGTCCTCGAGTCCGTCGATGCAGAAGTTTCTCCGGCTCGCCCGCCGCGTGGTGAAAGGAGAGAGTGCTCTCCTCATCCTCGGCGAGACGGGGGTCGGCAAAGAGCGGCTCGCGCGCTCCATCCACTCGGAGAGCGCGCGCTCCGCCGGTCCGTTCGTCACCGTCAACTGCGGCGCTCTCCCCGAGAGCCTTCTCGAAAGCGAGCTCTTCGGCCACGAGGAGGGCGCTTTCACCGGGGCGGTGCGCGCTCGGCGCGGGTACTTCGAGCTCGCCCACCGGGGTGCGATCTTCCTCGACGAGATCGGCGAGATGCCTCTCCACCTGCAGGTGAAGCTCCTGCGAGTCCTCGAGGACCGCAGCATTCGCCGGGTGGGAAGCGAGAAGCCGATCGAGGTCGACGTCCGCATCATGGCGGCGACCAATCGCGACTTGAAGCGCGACATGGAGGCGCGCCGCTTCCGCGCCGACCTCTATTACCGCCTCGCGGTGGTCACGCTGACCGTGCCTCCGCTCCGCGAGCGCCGCGAGGACATCCCGGAGCTCGCCCGCGCTTTTCTCGACCGGATTCGCCGGCAGCTCGGAAGACCGGCCATGAGCTTCCATCCCGACGCCATCGAAGCCCTCATCCGCCGGGACTGGCCGGGAAACGTCCGCGAGCTCATCAACTTGATCGAACGGGCGGCGCTCCTCGCGCCGGACAACGAGATCCGCGTGAGCGATTTCCGCGGGGGCGAGAGCTGGGCCTCCTCCCACGAAGAAGCTCCGCCGGCGTTGCCGCCGCTGGAAGCCGCTCGATTCGAGGGCTACTTCGACAAGCCTCTTCCCGAGGCTCGCGAGGAGCTGTCGTCCGCTTTCGAGAAGGACTACCTCGAGCGCATGCTGAGCCTCTGCCGGGGACGAGTGGGGGAGGCTGCGCGCCGCTCCGGCGTGAACGAGAGAACTCTCTACGCCATGATGCGGCGCCATGGCCTTCGCAAGGAGGACTTCCGAAGGACTTCGAGCTAGAATCCCCGCGGCAGCATGCTTACCTTGATTCTCGGGCTCTTCCGCAGAAAGAACCCGCCGAAGGGCCTTCTCGAGCTCGCGTTCCACGGAGACATCGAGGCGGTGCGCGCGAAGCTTCTCGCCGGCCCCGACGTCGAGGAGCGCGGGCCGCAGGGAGCGACGGCCCTCATGCTCGCGTGCCAGGAGGGTCACACCGCCGTGGCGCGGGAGCTCCTCGCGGCGGGGGCGAACGCCAACGCCCGTAACGCGCTCGGAGTCACTCCCATGGGACTCGCCGCCTTCGGAGGCCACGAGGAAACGCTCCGGGCCCTCCTCGAGGCGGGGGCTTCGCTAGAGTCCAAGGACCGCAAGTCGGGAACTCCTCTCATGATCGCCTGCGAGAACGGGCGGGTCTCCGCCGCGCGCCTCCTCCTCGATCGAGGCGCGAGCCCGACTGCCGTCAACGAGGACGGCTCGACGGCGCTCTCCCTCGCGGTCAAGGCCTCGAGAGTCGAGATCGTGGAGCTTCTCCTCGAGCGCGCGGTGTCCCCCGATACTCCCGACCGCGATGGAACGCGGGCGCTCATGCTCGCGGCGGAGGCCTCGGACCTCGACCTCGCGAAGCGCCTTCTCGACGCCGGCGCCGCCGTCGACTCCCGCAGGGCGGACGGCGCGACCGCGCTCCTCATCGCGAGCTCCGTGGGGAAATCGACGATGGTCGAGCTCCTTCTCGAGGCGGGGGCCGATCCCGAGTCGAAAGACTCCCATGGTCTCACGCCCTTTCTCAAGAGCGCGATGTACGGGCACGTCGATCTCGTGGAGAAGCTTCTCGCCCGGGGAGCGGACCTCGATGAGCACGATAACCTTGGCCGCACGGCTTTGATCCTCGCCGCCACCGGAGGCCATCTCGAGCTCGCGCGGCTTCTGCTCGCGAGCGGCGCGGCTTGCGACCAGAAGGCGGAGAACGGGACGACCGCCCTCATGGCCGCGGCCCATGGCGGCTACCGTCCGCTGGTCGAGCTCTTGCTCGAGCGACAGGCGTCGGTCGACCTCCGCAACGGCGACGGCGAGACCGCTCTTCTGAAGGCGGCGGAGGAAGGTCATACGGCAATCGTCGAGCGTCTCGCCGCCGCTTCCGCCGACATCCACGCGGAGGACGGACGTGGGCGAACCGCTCTCGCGGTCGCGGCCGAGCGGGCCTACACCGATCTGATCGACACTCTCTCGACTCTCGGCGCCGGCCTCGATCCGGAAGACGCGCGCCGCCTGGTCGAGAACGCGGAACGAAATGGATGGACCGATGTCATCGAGCTTCTACGCCGGGTTCCTGAAAGGAGCTGAGAACGGAATGGCTCTCCTACACCGAAGCGCCCAGCTGATTGCCTTGCTTGCCCTTATTGCATCCCACGGCTACGCCGAGGAGTCGGATGCGGACCTCAAGGGGTTCCTCTCGGACGAGATCACCGCCGCCCGCGAGTGGGAGGAGCGATTCCGCGCCATCCCCAAGGCGGAAAACCTCCGCGAGTACATGCGGGTCATCACCGAGGAGCCGCACATCGCCGGCCTTCCCGGGAGCAAGAGAGTGGCGGAGTACGTCCTTTCGAAGTTCCAGTCCTTCGGGCTGAACGCCTGGATCGAGGAGACCCAGGCCCTGATGCCGCTTCCGACCGAGAGACACCTCGAGCTCGTGGCCCCCGAGTCCTACGTGGCGAAGCTCGAAGAGCCGGCGATCGCGGAAGACAAGGACTCCGCCGACCCGGGGCAGCTTCCCACATACAACGCCTACGCGGGTGAGGGCGACGTGGAGGCCCAGGTGGTCTACGTGAACTACGGCACTCCGGAGGACTACGAGGAGCTGGACGAGATGGGTATCGACGTCCGGGGAAAGATCGTCATCGCCCGCTACGGCCGGAGCTGGCGGGGGATCAAGGCGAAGCTCGCCCAGAGCCGCGGCGCCGTGGGCTGCCTCATCTACTCCGATCCGCGCGACGACGGCTACTTCGAAGGAGTGACCTATCCCGAGGGTCCTTTCCGGCCCGAGCATGGAGTTCAGCGCGGCAGCATCATGGACATGCCCGTCCATCCCGGGGATCCGCTGAGCCCCGGGTTCGGCGCCAAAACGGATCAGCCGCGCCTCACGATGGAAGACGCGAAGACGGTGATGAAGATCCCGGTTCTTCCGATCTCCTACGGAGACGCGCTGCCGTTTCTCAAGAACCTCCGCGGGAAGGTCGCGCCCGAAGAGTGGAGGGGCGCGCTGCCGATCACCTATCACATAGGCCCCGGACCGGCGAAAGCCCGCCTCAAGCTGGCGCTCGAGTGGAAGACCCGCCCGCTCTACAACGTGATCGCGAAGATCGACGGGACGCTCTTTCCCGACGAGTGGATCGTCCATGGAAACCATCACGATGCCTGGAACAACGGCGCCGAGGATCCCACCAGCGGAAACGTCGCCCTGATGGAGACCGCTCGCGGCTTCGCCGAGCTCGTGAAGCAGGGATGGAAGCCGAAGCGGACGATCGTCTTCGCCTCCTGGGACGGCGAGGAGTGGGGTCTCCTGGGCTCGACCGAGTGGGCCGAGACCCACAAGGCCGAGCTCATGGACAAGGGAGTGGTGTACATCAACAGCGACAGCACCGGAAAAGGCTGGCTCGGCATGCAGGGAAGCCACACCCTCCAGGAGCTGGTCAACGACGTCGCCCGTACCGTCCAGGATCCCGTTCGCGGCGTGAGCCTCTTCGAGGCGGCGCGCGCCCGCGCCCTCGAGCAGGCGAACGACGAGGAGCGCGCGGAGATCGAAAAGAGCGAAGACCTCCGCATCGGGGCGCTCGGCTCGGGCTCGGACTACACCGCGTTTCTCGACCACCTGACGATGGCGTCGCTCAACCTCGGATTCGGAGGAGATAGCGACGGCGGCATCTACCACTCGAACTACGACTCGTTCGACTGGTACAGGCGATTTTCCGACGGCGAGTTCGTCTACGGCCGCGCGCTCTCGCAGGTCATCGGAACGACGATGATGAGGCTCGCGAACGCGACCATCCTCCCCTTCAACTTCGTCGACCTCGCGGACACCATGGACCGCTACGTGGTGGAGATCGACAAAACGCGCGAAAACGTCAAAGACGCTCCGGAGATCGATCTCGCGCCGGTGAAGACCGCGATCGGAAAGCTCAGGGAAGCGGGAGAAGCTTACGAGGCCGCGCTCGGCGCGCTACAGAACGTGAGCACCCAGGCGCTCGAAGCCCAGCCGGAGCTCAGGAACCTCAACCGGCTGCTGTACTCCTCGGAGAGGCGCCTCGCCCATGACGAGGGTCTCCCCAAACGCGAATGGTTCCGGCACCAGATCTACGCGCCCGGTCTCTACACCGGCTACGGGGTGAAGACCATCCCCGGCATCCGCGAGGGGATCGAGGAGGAGGCCTGGGAGGAGGCGAAGTACTACGTGAAGGTCGTCTCCGACGTACTGGGCTCGCTGGTGGCGCAGGTCGACGAGGCTCGAGCTCTTCTCGGGACTCTACAGAACTAGCGCGGGACCTGGTGCCTTGGCCATAACGAATGGCGATTGGCACAGAGATTCGAATTCTCTGTGCCTCTGTGTCTCTGTGGCCAATCTTCCCGCAGCAAACCGTGGCGTGAATCGACTCCGATTCAAGGCTCCTAGCGCGGGATCTCGAGGCCGGTCGGACAGGAGACCCCGGTTCCGCCGTGACCGCAGTAGCCTCCAGGATTCTTCGAGAGGTACTGCTGGTGGTAGTCCTCCGCGTAGTAGAGCTCCGGAGCGTCGAGGATCTCCGTCGTGATCCGTCCGAAACCCTCGGCCTGGAGTCGCTTGTGGTAGAGGTCGCGCGAGGCCTCGGCGAGCTTCTTCTGCTCCGCGCTGAAAACGTAGATTCCCGACCGGTACTGGGTCCCGACGTCGGCGCCTTGACGCATGCCCTGCGTCGGGTCGTGGCCTTCCCAGAAAACCTTCAGGAGGCTCTCATAGGAAGTTCGCTTCGGATCGAACACCACCAGCACCACCTCGTTGTGGCCCGTGAGCCCGGTGCAGACCTCGCGGTAGCTGGGATTCGGAGTCACCCCCGCGGCGTAACCGACGGCGGTGGTATGAACTCCCGGAAGCTTCCAGAAGGCTTTCTCCGCTCCCCAGAAGCAGCCCATCCCGAAGATCGCCCTCTCTGTCCCTTCCGGAAACGGAGGTGTCAAGGACGTTCCCAGAACGTGGTGCCGGGTGGTCACCGGCATCTTCTCCGATCGACCCGGGAGAGCTTCCGCGGCGTTGGGCATCTCGACTTTCTTCATGGCCGAAGTTTCGCGCGCGCACGCGGTGAGCGCAACTAGAGTGCATTAGTGCCGCGGGGCCCCACCCCCGCGGCCTGGCCTTTCGTCGGCGCGCAAGCGCGCCGGGCTCCCGCCTCCGCCAAGGCTACGGGCGAGTCCCGCCGAAGCGCTTCGCGCGTAGGCGGACGCTCCGCTCGCGCAGGGCGCGGATGAGTTTTTCAGCACCCTGACTAGAGCCTGGTGTCTCTCGAAACTCACCGGAAGGTGTCGCGGGCCTTGATCTTCGCGTCGAGGAAGTCGGCGAGAGACACGTTCAAGAGGTCGGCGATCTTCCGCACGATGTACTCCTCGCTGGCGACCAGCTGGGCGTCGGCGAAGACCACATGCCACAAGTGCTCCACCAGCGCCTTCTTCTGCTCGGAGGAATAGGTC
>Ga0299906_10004715_pt1 | contig 11145 bp, 9 predicted proteins | sample RVTome_14_FD_200259 | JGI IMG/M metagenome (GOLD analysis project Ga0299906, IMG submission 200259) | Soil microbial communities from uranium-contaminated site in the Upper Colorado River Basin, Wyoming, United States - RVT145D125 (version 2) ... | reverse complement strand
TGCGGATGACCGGCCGATCGGAAGAGGTGGTTGCGCGGGTCGAGGCCTACGCCAGGGCCCAGCACCTATTCCGGACCGATGCCTCTCCCGAGCCGATGTTCAATGAGTCGCTGCGCCTGGACCTGGGCAGCGTCGAGCCATCGCTGGCCGGGCCCAAACGTCCGCAGGACCGCGTCTCCCTCCCGGGGCTGCCCGCCAACTTCCGCACGGTCTTCGCCGATGCCCTGGACCGATCGGCCACGGTGCGCTTCAATGGCACCACCGACGCACTGAGCTCCGGATCGGTCCTCATCGCCGCCATCACCTCCTGCACGAACACGTCGAATCCGTCGGTCATGGTGGCCGCCGGGCTGGTTGCGCAACGCGCCGTGGAACGCGGGCTGAAGGTGCCGCCCTGGGTCAAGACCTCGTTCGCGCCCGGATCGAAAGTCGTCACGCAGTACCTCGAAGCGGCGGGCCTGATGGACCCGTTGAAAGCCCTCGGCTTTCACCTGGTCGGCTTTGGCTGCACGACCTGTATCGGTAACTCCGGGCCTTTGGCGGAGCCGATTGCGGCGGCCGTGGAGGAGACCGACCTGGTGGGCGTATCGGTCCTGTCCGGGAACCGCAACTTCGAAGGGCGCATCCATCCGCTGACCCGGGCCAGCTACCTGGCCTCGCCGCCGCTGGTGGTGGCATTCGCCCTTGCCGGGCGGATCGACCTGGACCTCACCACCGAGCCGCTCGGGATCGGCAGCGACGGCACATCGGTCTATCTGAAGGACCTGTGGCCGACCACCGCCGAAGTGGATAGCGTGGTGGCCGAGCAGGTGCGCTCCGAGATCTTCACCAGGGAGTACGCCTCGGTGTTCGACGGGGATGAGCATTGGCGGGAGCTGCCGGTCCCGGCCGGAGGCCGCTACGCGTGGGACCCGGCGTCTACCTACGTCGCTCGCCCGCCGTTCTTCGACGGGCTGGGCGCGGCGCCGGCTCCCTTGACCGATATCGTCGACGCTCGGGTGCTGGTGTGGCTCGGGGACTCGGTCACGACCGACCACATCTCGCCGGCGGGATCCATTCCGCAGAGCAGCCCGGCCGGGAAGTGGCTGATCGAGCGGAGTGTGGAGCCGCGCGACTTCAACTCATACGGGGCCCGGCGCGGGCACCACGAGGTGCTGGTGCGAGGCACGTTCGCGAACATTCGCCTGCGCAACCGGCTTACGCCTGACGCCGAGGGCAACATCACCGAGCACTTTCCCAGCGGGGAGCGGCTGACAATCTTCGAGGCATCGCAGCGCTACCTGGTCGCGGGGACGCCCCTGATCGTGCTGGCGGGCAAGGAATACGGGTCTGGGTCCTCCCGCGACTGGGCGGCCAAGGGGCCGCTCCTGCAGGGCGTGCGGGCGGTGATCGCCGAGTCGTACGAGCGGATTCATCGGTCCAACCTGGTCGGGATGGGGATTCTGCCCCTCCAGTTCCGTGCCGGTGAGAGCGCCGAATTGCTGGGCCTGACCGGACGCGAGACGTTCACGATCCGTGGCATCGCCGCCGGCCTTCACCCACGCCAGGAAGTGGCTGTCGAGGCCCGAGCGGACGACGGCGCGATTCTCACCTTTACCGCCGTCGCCCGCCTGGATGGACCGGTGGACGTCGAGTACTACCGCCAGGGTGGTGTCCTGCAAACGGTCCTGAGGCGCCTGGCGGCCGGCTGACGCCAGCGGAGGGCCGAACGGCGCTCGGCCGCCAGGGCGCCCCGGATCAAACCTGAGACCCGGGATTGCTCCCGGGTCTCGTGGCTTCCCGTCTGGGGGTGTTCAGGGTGCGTACTCCATCGGACCCGAAATGGGGCTGGTGACCCACTGGTTGATCGCCGGTGCCGGCGCTGCATCGGGTTGGGTGATGAGGGCCGGTGTGCCGAAGGACGCGAACGCCAGGGCCGCGGCCAGGATCAGCATCGCCAGGGCCCCAACCAGGGCACCGATCACGAAGGTGGAGGTGTTTCCGCTTGGGTAGGTGATGGTGGTCATTGGTCCGGTCTCCCGCTTGGCTGGGTGAAGGTGATGGAGCGCAGCATCGGCCCGGACCGATTCGAAGGCGTAGCCGGTGGACGACTGCCCGAATGTCGTTCTGGCGACACGGCGGGAATTGCGCTCCATATACGCGGGATGTACACAGCGGCCAATCCTTCGGGAGCCTGCACACTTCGGACTGCCGAGCCCCCCGCCCGCGGCCCGGGGACTGTCCAAGGTGGCCGATATGTACACGCCATGTACATTCACGGATCGGGCTATCTCACTCCGACCCCGAGCGAGCCGTCAGGCGCTGAGCGACCCTTGCCAGCGCTGAGCCACGGCATCCGGGACCGCATCGGCGGGGAGTGGCGGAGAGAAGTGGAACCCTTGGCCAAGCCGGCAGCCCAGCTCCCGCAGCCGGACGACCTGGTCACCGCGCTCAATCCCCTCGGCCAGCACCTGGAGGCCGAGGGTATGGCCCAGCTTGATGATCGACCGGAGGAGGACCGGAACCTCGCGGTCGTCGCCCAGTGAGGCGGTGAAGGATCGATCGATCTTCAGCAGGTCGACCGGCAGCCGCTCGAGGTAGCTCAGCGATGAGTACCCCGTCCCAAAGTCGTCCATGGCCAGCTGGACGCCCGTCCCCCGCAGTCGGAGGAGCGTCTGCTCGGTATCGGCCACTTCGGCCATCAAGGTGCTCTCGGTGATCTCCAGCAGGAGGCGGTTGGGCGCGAGCCCGGAATCGCGAAGCGACGTGGCCACCATGTCCAGCAGGCTTGGATCGGTCAGTTGGCGGGTTGAAACGTTCACGCTGATCAGCGGCTGACGTCCGTTGGCGCTCAGCAGCGCATGGGCCCGGTCCCAGGCCGCCATCTGGCGGCAGGCCTCGCCGGTGATCCACGCTCCGAGCCGCACAATGAGCCCGGTCTCCTCGGCGGCGGGGATGAATTCGTCGGGCTCAATCAGGCCGCGTTCCGGATGCCGCCAGCGGATGAGGGCCTCGAGCCCGGCCAGCCGACCATTGCGCAGATCGACGAACGGCTGGTAGTGGAGCACGAAATCGCCGCGGCTGATGGCCTGCTCCAGCTCAGACCGCAATTCCTGGCGTCGGATGACGGCCAGGTGCATGCGCGGCTCGAAGAACTCGATCCTGCCCTTGCCGCGGGCCTTGGCGGTGTACATCGCCAGGTCCGCATGGCGCAGCAGATCCTCGGGCGGCGAGCTGCCCGGCTGGGCCACCGCGACCCCGGCGCTGCCACGCGCGAAGACCTGCTTGCCCTGGAGGTCGAACGGGGAGCGCAGTGCAGCCAGCACCCGGTCTGCCACCCGTCGAGCCGATTCGCGGGTGGTCTCCTCCAGCAGGATGGCGAACTCGTCGCCCCCGAAGCGAGCCACCGTGTCCTCGGGTCGCATGACACCGCGCAAGCGCTCCGCGACCGCCGTCAGCAGTTGGTCGCCAGCGGCGTGACCCAAGCTGTCATTGACCGTCTTGAAGTCGTCCAGGTCCAGGAAGATGACCGCCATCGAGCGGCGGGCCCGTTCCTGGCGAGCCATCGCATGCGCCACCCGGTCCGCGAACAGGGCCCGATTGGCCAGCCCGGTGAGTGAGTCGTGGAAGGCCTGGTGCTCCAGCTGGCGCTCCAGCTCCTTGCGCAGCGTGATGTCGTGCACCAGCGCCGAGAAGGTCGCGGACTCACCTGTCCCGACGGCCCAGATGGTCAGCTCGACGGGGAACTCGCGGCCGTCGCGGTGGACCGCGTTCACCTCCAGCCGGGTGCCCAGGATCGGGCCCTGTCCTGTCTCCAGGAACTTGGCCAGGCCCGCACGGTGAGCCTCGCGCTGCGCGACCGGGATGACGCGGTCGGCGAGCGGCTGACCGATGACCTCCTCGCGCGACCAGCCGAACGTCTGCTCCGCAGCCTGGTTCCAGTCCGCGATCAACCCATCGGCGTCCATCCCGAGGTACGCGTAGCTGGCGGTGTCGATGATGCGACGGGTCTGTTCCTCGCTCCGGCGGAGCGCCCCTTCGGCCTCTTTTTGAGCCGTGATGTCGATGATGTAGCCACGAAAGAAGGAGGGGCTGCCCTGCTCGTCCGTGATGATCACCGCCTCGTCGCGAATCCAGATCGCGCGACCGTCCCGGGACAGCATCCGGTATTCACTGGCGCTGACCACGCCGGGCTTGCGGCTCCATTGCTCGGCCTCTTCTCGCGTGACCCGTTCCCGGTCATCGGGATGGATCTGTCGCATCCAGAGCGAGGAATCGGCCATCCATTCCGCCGCGGTAAAGCCCAGAAGGGCCTCGATCCGGGGGCTGACGTAGTTCCACGTCGCCTCGGGGCCGAAGCCGGCGATGTACAGCGCCGCGGGCAGGCGCTCGACGAGGGCCCGGAACGTGCCTTCTTCGGACGCGAGCCCGGCCAGTCGGGCTCCGGCGCGGTTGGCGGCGGTGACCCGCTGCCAGAGCATCACTCCCTGCGCCGATGCCAGCACGATCAGGACCGCCACGATGGCGGTGGTCAGCGTGAATTGATCCTGCTGGTTCCAGCTCGACGCGATCACCAGCCAGGCGACCCCGACTGCGGAAACGAGGATCAGGCCGGGCAGCGCGCGCTCAGCCCGGCCACGCACCGTGCGGATCGACATCGCGCCCGACGGTAGTCCGGTCGAGCCGAGCGAACGATGGGCCAATGGTCCGGTCCGCATTGCAGGCGCGCCGTCGCGCCGTCTAGACTCGCCCCGTGACCGTGACTTCGGCCGACGACCTGCGGAAGCTCATCCGCGAGGTCCCCGACTTCCCGAAGCCGGGCATCCTGTTCTACGACATCACCACCCTGCTGAAGGATCCCACCGCCTTCAGGGAGGTCATCGACCGCATGGTGGGCCAGGTTCGCGACACACCAATCGATCTGGTCGTGGGCATGGAGTCGCGGGGATTCATCTTCAGCGCGCCCATCGCCTACCAGCTGGGAGCGGGGTTCGTCCCGGTGCGGAAGCTCGGGAAGCTGCCGGCCGAGACGATCGAGGTCGAGTACGCCCTCGAATACGGAACCGCCACCCTGGAGATCCACCGCGACGCGATCCAGCCCGGCCAGCGGGTCCTGATCGTGGACGACCTGCTGGCCACCGGCGGGACCGTGATGGGCACCATCGAGCTGGTGCAGCGCCTGGGCGGCGAGGTGGCGGGCCTGTCGTTCATGGTCGAGCTCGGTGCGCTCGGCGGTCGCGAGCGTCTGGGCCAGTTCGCGATTCACGCCCTCCTGACTTACTGACCGATAGGAGGGCAGCCGACCGATGGCGGTAGCCCCGGCAACGGGCTGGCACACTCGGCAGGTCACGGACCGGGCGGAGGTGGCCACGTTCCTGCGCACCGATCGGCTCTACGCGGCGTACGCCCTCGGCGACCTGGACTCGTCGGTCCGGCGCCGTGCGGCCTGGGGCATGGCCTATGACCAGGAGGGACGCCCGCGTGGCCTGGCCATGCAGCACCTGGGGCTTCCCCCGCAGCCCCTGTTCCTGATGGGCGACCCGGAGGCCTGTCGCGAGGTGCTGGCCACCGAGGTGCGACCCCGCTATGCCTTCGTCCAGGCCCGGCACGACCTGGCCACCGCCTTCGACGACCTGTATCGGGTCGACCTGCCGGCCAGCCTGCTGCGGATGGTGGTGGACCGGGATTCCTTCCGGCCCTACGCCGGCGAAGGCGCCGCGCGGCTGGGCCCCGCCGACATCGGCGACCTCAATCGGCTCTACCAGCTCGGCCTGGGAGGCGGCTTCCCGGCATCCATCCTGGAAGACGGCGTTTACTACGGCGTCCGCGTCGGCGGGCGGCTGGTGGCCGCCGCCGGAACCCACGTCATCAACCCGACCGAGGGCATCGCGGTGGTCGGCAACGTGCTGACCCACATCGACCACCGCGGGCAGGGACATGCCAAGGCGGCTACCTCGGGAGTGACCGCGGAGCTGCTGGCGCGGGTGTCCGACGTGGCTCTGAACGTATACGCCGACAACGATTCGGCCATCGCCGCCTACTTCCGCCTGGGCTACCGCGAGTACTGTCGGCTAGGAGAGTGGGTCGCCTACCGGCGAGCCGGCGGCTGGGACCTCATTCGACCGTTGCGCGCCGCATTGCGCTGGAGCTGGCCTCGGGCCGACCGATAGTGGAGGAATCGTGAGCGACATTCGCAACCCTGAGCTGGCCGTCGAGGGCGCGAGGCGAATCGAATGGGCCGACCGCCAGATGCCGGTGCTGGCCGGCATCCGAGAGCGGCTGGCCGCGGAGCGGCCCCTGGACGGATGGCGGGTCAGTGCCTGCCTCCACGTCACGGCTGAGACGGCCAACCTGGTGCGGACCCTCGCAGCCGGGGGCGCCGAGGTCGTGCTGTGCGCGTCGAACCCGCTGTCGACACAGGACGAGGTCGCGGCGGCCCTGGTCGCGGAGCACGGGATCGAGGTGTTCGCCATAAAGGGCGAAGACCGAGACACGTACTACGCTCACATCAACGCGGCCCTCGACCATCGGCCACAGCTGACGATGGATGACGGGGCCGACCTGGTGGGCGAGCTGCATACCAATCGATCGGACCTGCTCGGGGAGGTTAAGGGAGGGACCGAGGAGACGACGACCGGGGTCATCCGCCTCCGCGCCATGGCGGCCGAGGGGGCGTTGCGCTACCCGATCCTCGCGGTCAACGAGGCCGCCACCAAGCATCTGTTCGACAACCGATACGGCACCGGGCAAAGCGCCATCGACGGCATCCTGCGCGCCACCAACGTCCTACTCGCCGGCAAGATGGTGGTCGTGGGCGGCTACGGCTGGGTGGGACGCGGAATCGCGAGCCGGATCCACGGCATGGGCGCCAACGTGTCGATCGTCGAGATCGATCCGATTCGGGCCCTGGAGGCCGCCATGGACGGATTCAGAGTCATGACCAGCCTGGAAGCGGCTGTGGTCGGGGACATGTTCATCACCGCCACCGGGTCGCTGCACGTGTTCGGCGCGGATCACTTCCGGCTCATGCGCGATGGCGTCATCCTGGCCAACGCCGGCCATTTCAACGACGAGTTCGACATACCCGCCCTCGAGGCCCAGGCGGCGGAGCAGCGCGACGTCCGACCGTCCACCCGCGAGTACCGGCTGGCCGATGGGCGGAGACTCTACCTCCTGGCCGAGGGCCGTCTCATCAACCTGGCCGCCGCCGAGGGCCACCCCAGCCTGGTCATGGACATGTCATTCGCGAACCAGGCGCTGGGCGCCGAGTGGCTGAGCGGCCACCACGACGAGCTCGAGCCGCAGGTCTACGAGATCCCGATCGAGATCGACCACGAAGTGGCGCGGCTCAAGCTGGCCAGCATGGGGATCGCCATCGATCAGCCGACGACCGAGCAGGAGGCCTACGCCGCCTCTTGGCAGCAGGGGACGTAGGACAGGCCCCTAGCGGGTTGCGGTCAGGGATCCCTCGATATTCACCGTGCCACCCGCGGCGCCGGTCGTGGTGACCGAGGGCGAGTTCGGGCAGCTGAAATTGGCATCGATGTTGTTGTCGTCGGCAGTGTGGTATTCGACCGAGCAGTTCATGGTCGTCCCGGCCCCGGCCACCACATCGGGCGTGGTCACGGAGATCGCGAACGAGTCCGAATAGATGGCCACGCCGACCGACAATTGGGAATCGGCTGAGACGTAGAACAACACGGTGTTATCGCCGGTGGTGTAGCTCTGCTGCGATATCAGCGGCGCGTCGCCGGTCACGTCCGCGTCTCCGGAGATCGAGACGTGCACCTCTCCATCGGTCCATGTCCCGTCCGACAGGGTGGTTCCGATGCCTCCGGTCCCGCCGCCGCCGCCCTGACTCGCCTCCGCCGCGGCGGACGGCGCGGACCCACTCGACGCACCGGGCGCTCCGCTCGCGGCGGGCGAGGCGCAGGCCGCCAGCACGAGGCCGACAACGGCGGTGATGGCCAGTAGGTAATGCGGGCGGCGCATGAGTGGGCTCCTCTGCGGGTCGTGGGCGGACCTCGCCCGAGGTCCGCATAGTAGCCGCCCTACGAGTCGGCCGTTGTGGTCGCCCGGATGCTATCTGTCGCCGAGTCGGTTGGGAACCGCATCTTGGCCGCGGCGGAGCCGCCCATGTATCGGTCTGGCGCTACACTCGGACCCTTGATCGACTCTGACCGGCATCTGTTCACCTCGGAATCGGTGACCGAAGGCCATCCGGACAAGGTCTGCGACGCGATCGCGGACGCCGTCCTCGACGACGTGCTGGCGGCGGACCCTTCGGCACGCGCGGCGATCGAGGTTGCGGCCACGACCGAGACGGTCATCGTGCTCGGCGAGCTGACGACCTCGCACCTGGTGGACGTCGAGGCCATCGTGCGGCGGACCGTCCGGGAGATTGGGTACGACGACCCAGGCCTCGGCTTCGACGCCAATACCCTGTCGGTCACGTCGCTCATCAAGGGGCAGTCTCCGGACATCGCCATGGGCGTCGACCATGCATACGAGGAGCGGTCCGGGGCCGACCCCGCGGAGCTGGGCGCGGGCGACCAGGGGATGATGTTCGGCTACGCCACAGATGAGACCGCCGATCTGATGCCAATGCCGGTCCAGCTCGCCCACGAGCTGTGCCGCCGGCTGGCAGCGGTCCGTCGCAATGGGCTGCTCCCGTTCCTGAGGCCCGATGGCAAGAGCCAGGTCACGGTCGCGTACGGGCCCGACCGGCGGCCGGTTGGCGTGCGGACGGTGCTCATCAGCACGCAGCACGACGCCGTGGTCGATGTCGCCACTGAGCTGACCGATGCGGTGCGCGAGGAGGTCGTAGACGTCGTCATCTCCCCCGCGCAGCGCGATGGCGAGATCCGCCTGCTGGTGAACCCCACCGGCCGGTTCGTCCTCGGCGGTCCAGCCGGGGATTCGGGGCTCAGCGGCCGCAAGATCATCGTCGACACCTACGGGGGCATGGCCCGACACGGGGGTGGGAGCTTCTCCGGCAAGGACCCCACCAAGGTCGACCGCAGCGGAGCGTATGCCGCGCGCTGGGTTGCCAAGAATATCGTCGCCGCCGGGCTGGCGTCCCGCTGTGAGATCCAGGTCGCCTACGCGATCGGGGTGGCCCACCCGCTGGCCCTCAATGTCGACACCTTCGGGACGGGACAGGTTCCCGATTCGGTGATCGGGGCCGCCATCGGGAGGGTGGTGGACCTCCGTCCGGGAGCCATCATCGAGCGGCTGGATCTCCGCCGACCGATCTACCGGCCCATCGCGGCTTACGGCCATTTCGGCCGGTCCGACCTCGACCTCAGCTGGGAGCGCACCGACCTCGCCGACGAGCTGCGTCATGCGGCCGGTCTGGCGGGGGCCACGGCGTGACCGGGACTCAACTTCCAGTTCGGTGGGGCCCACCCCCGCCTCGGCCGCTGGCCCGTCTGGCGGCCTGGGTCCGGGGCCTGGCGGGGGCACAACCAGGACCGGCGGAGCGGCTCGCGGAGCTCCCGGTCGCGCTCCGCCGCAGCCCGCTGGCCGCCCCGTACCTCGCAGCCGAGCGCGAGGGCGACCAGCGCAGAGCGGGGGCAGCGGCAATGGCCGCCGCCGAGGCTGGGATCGCTGCTGCCGCCTGGTGGGCCGCCGACCTGTGGGCCCACCGCGCCCTGTGGCACTTCGAGCGCGCCGAGCTGGGCCTGCAGGCAGCCCGGGCAGCGCGGCGGATCGGCGACCTGCGCGTGGCGGCTGGCGACCCGTCCAGCGCCCGGCGCTACTATGCCGAGGCGATCAGCGAAGCCCGCGACCTCGGCGCGGAACGTGAGGAAGGCCTGGCGGCCAACGGCATGGGCCACGCCGAACTGGAGTTGGGGAACGTGACAGCCGCTCGGAAACTGGCGCGCATTGCGACGGACCTGCTGGAGCGCTGCGGTGCCCCGGCCGATGAGATCGCCGCCGCCCGCGAGCTGCGCGGCACGGAACAGCCGGTGACCGCTGCGTCAGGCCCGGGGGACCCGTGACCGTTCGCCGGCCGGGGCGTCAGGCTCGTCGGGCCATGACGAGCCGCGAGATGCAGGTCGGGATCGTGGGGGCCGGGGTGATGGCAGAGGCCATGATCAGCGGGCTACTGGCGGATCGAGCGGTCCGCGCGTCGTCCCTGGTGGCGTCTCATCCGCGACGTGAGCGTCGCACCGCCCTGGCTGCCGAGCATCACATCCAGGTGGTTGCCCGAAACCGTGACGCGGTGGCGGACGCGGACATCATCGTCCTGGCGGTGAAGCCCCAGATGCTGCGGGGCGTGATGCGCGAACTGGCAGACGCGCTCCGCGAAGGCCAGGTGGTGCTGTCCATCGTGGCCGGCGCCACGCTGCGGACCCTGAGCGCCGGGCTGCGCCACGCGGCGGTGGTCCGGGCCATGCCGAATACCCCGGCCCAGATCCGGAAGGGCATCGCGGTCTGGGCTGCGGCGCCGGCCTGCAGCGCGGCGCAGCGCGACCTAGCGCGCGCGGTCCTGCGCGCCCTGGGCGACGAGCGGCAGGTGGAGGACGAGAACTTCGTGGCCATGGCCACCGCCCTGTCTGGGACGGGACCGACCTACCTGTTCGCGGTCATGGAAGCGCTGGTGGACGCCGGGGTCCACCTGGGCTTCCCCCGTGAGCTGGCGCACGACCTGGTGGCGGAGACGCTGGTGGGCTCCAGCCAGTACGCCGCAGCCTCGAATCTCCACCCCGCCCAGCTGAGGAACGCCGTCACATCCCCGGGCGGGACGAGCGCTGCCGCCATCTACGAGCTCGAGAAGGGGCGCCTGCGTACTGTCCTGTCCGACGCGGTGTGGGCCGCGTACCGGCGCACGACTGAGCTGGGCGAGCGGCTGGAGGTCGAGACCCTGGCCGACAGCGACTAGAGCCGGCGGACCGATGTACGCCCTCGTCATGGCCGGCGGGTCGGGGACCAGGCTGTGGCCCCTGTCCCGCCGCAAGGCCCCCAAGCAGCTGCTGCCGCTGACCGGTGACGTCAGCCTGCTCCAGCAGACGGTCGCGCGCCTCGAGCCGATGCTCCGCCCCCACGACATCTACGTCATCACCGCCGAGTCCCACGTCCACGCCACCCAGCGCCAGCTGCCCCAGATTCCGGAGGGCAACATCCTGGGCGAGCCGCTGGCTCGCTCCACGGCCGTGGCGG
>Ga0299906_10004714_pt1 | contig 11148 bp, 9 predicted proteins | sample RVTome_14_FD_200259 | JGI IMG/M metagenome (GOLD analysis project Ga0299906, IMG submission 200259) | Soil microbial communities from uranium-contaminated site in the Upper Colorado River Basin, Wyoming, United States - RVT145D125 (version 2) ... | reverse complement strand
TGGTGCGTCAAGGTTCGGTCGACGCTCGTTGTTCGGGTCGCTGACAACTATCGGCCAACCGGCGGCAGGTCGGCGATGCTTAGGCCGACAGTGATACCGCAGGGGCGCCGGGCGAGACCAGCGAGATCTCGCCGACCTCGACCCGCTGCCGCTGGACCCACGAAAGCACGCGGCGCAGCGAGTGCGCCTTCGCGCGGAGATCGTCGACGGCGCCGAACTCGACCGCCGGACCGCCCGCGATCTGAAGCACGACCGACCCGTCCGTGTACAGCCCGAGGCTCTCGACGCTTCTTCGGATGGCGTCCGGGAGCCACCGCACGACCCGGGCGAGGGAGGAGACGGCCGCAGACGGCGACTGCCCCCGGATGAGCTGCGCGGCGGGAACGACCAAACGCGGAAGGTCCACGCGCGGGCGCGCCCGCCCGAGGAGCGTCCCGTCGGCGGCAACGAGCGCGTCGCCCGCGGGCGTCCGCACGACCGCGACCGCTGTCTGCTCCTTGACCCGGATGACCAAGGTCCACGGGAGGACGCGCTCGAGCGTCGCGTCGGCGATCCATGGCTCTCGCTCGATATGGGACTCCACCTCGGCGAGGTTCAACCACAGCAGGTCGCCGCCCGGCTCGACGTCGGCGAGGGCCCTGATCCGGTCGGCCGACAGACGCTCGGTGCCGCGGACCTCGATGTCGCGGATGCCGAACAGCGGCGAGCGCGAAAGCGCGAGCAGCACCCCCGCGATCGTGATCAGGACGAAGCCGGCGAGGACCGCGATCCGCCTGCCACCGAGGGTGCGCAATGAGGCACGCACCGACGACCACGTCGCGTCAGCGCGTTGCAGGATCGAGATCGCCAACGACGTGCACCTCCGCTTCGAGCCGGATCCCCCTGTCGGCTTCGACGACGTCCTGGACGTGCCGAACCAACGCCATCACGTCTGCCGCCGTCGCGCCGGGCGTGGCGACGATGAAGTTCGCGTGTTTCGTCGACACCATGGCGCCGCCGATCGCGAACCCCTTCAGGCCCGCGCCCTCGACGAGCCGCGCGGCGTGCTCCCCCGGCGGGTTCTTGAAGACGCTCCCGCAGTTCGGCTCGGCTAACGGCTGCGTCCGCCGGCGCCATCCGCGGGCCTCGTCCATCAGGCGCCTGATCGCGTCCCGCTCCGTCGGCTCCAGACGCAGCGTGCCGCCGACGATCACCGCGTCGGCCGGGAGGTCTGACCCCCGGTACCGGAAGCCGGCGCCGGCCACCGGGATCGACTCCTCGGCCCGAGTGGAGAGCCGGAACACCTCGACCGACGCGACGGCGTCCTTCATCTCCTTGCCGTGCGCGCCTGCGTTCATCCGCAGCGCCCCGCCGAACGACCCGGGGATCGCGACACCGAACTCCAACCCCGACAGTCCCTGCGACAGGGCGACACCGGACAACGCGGGCAGCGGCATCGCCGCCCCGGCGCGCAGATCGTCCCCATGGGCCTCGGCCCACCGGTACCCGCGGCCGAGGCGGACGACGATCCCCGCGAACCCGCCGTCGGCGATCAGCAGGTTCGAGCCCTTCCCGATCACGAGGAACGGGAGCCTGGTCTGCGCCACGGCCTCACCCACCGCGGCCAGATCCGTGTCGCGATCGGGTTCAACGTACAGGGCCGCCGGGCCTCCGATCCGGAACGTCGTCAACGGTGCCAGGACGACCCCCCGGCGGACCCGGTCGCCGAGCGCCGTCCGAAGGATGGCCTCGGCCCGATCGACGGAGCGATCGACGGAGCGAGCGTCGGAAGGCGTCACGACGCCGCCTCGATCCGCTCGCGCGTGGCGTCGCCCAGCATCCACACATCGCCGCATCCCATCGTGACGACCAGGTCGCCCGGCCGAACCTCGTGGGCGAGGAACGAGACGACGTCCGCGCGCCGCGGGAGGTACGCGATCCGGACGGAGCGATCGGCCTGGCTGACGCCGTCGACCACGAGCTTCCCGGTGACACCCGGGATCGGCTCCTGATCCGCGCCGTAGACGTCCGTCACGACGACCACGTCGGCGTCCACGAGGCTGGCTCCGAGCTCACGCCACAGCGCGAGCGTCCGGGCGTACCGGTGCGGCTGGAAGACGGCGATCAGACGCTGCGGACCGACGCGCCGCGCGACGTCGATCGTGACGGCGAGCTCCGTCGGGATATGTCCGTAGTCATCGTAGAAGTCGGCGCCGCGCGCCGAGCCACGGAGCTCGAACCGCCGGTGGACGCCGCGGAAGTCCGCGAGGGCCGCCGCCGCCTCGCCCGCCGAGACGCCCAGGATCCCGGCGGTCGCGACCGCGGCCGCGGCGTTGCCCAGGTTGTGGACCCCGTCGACCGTGAGCATCAGGTCGACCCGCTCGCCGTCGACCTCGAGGATCCCGCGTGCGCCTCCCGGCCCCGGAGACACCGGCTCGATCCGCACGTTCGCGTCCGTCGCGGTGCCGTACGTCACGACGGGCGTGGCCACGTCGCGCACGGCGCGCATCGCGCCCTCGTCGTCGGCGCAGACGACGACGTTCGCCGAGCGCTCTGCGAACAGCGCGAACGCTGCCTCGATCTCCTCGAGTCCGCCCGTGTAGAAGTCGACGTGGTCCAGCTCGATATTGGTGATGACGCCCACCTCGGGAGCGAACAGCAGGAACGACCCATCGCTCTCGTCGGCCTCCGCGACGAACACATCCCCCCGCCCGAGCCGCGCGCCGCTGCCGCTCTCGTTCGGCTCCCCGCCCACGACGAGGGTGGGATCGAGCCCGGCGCGTTCGAGGACGAGACCGACCATCGCGGTCGTCGTCGTCTTGCCGTGCGTCCCCGATACCGCGATCGACCTCGTGTCGCACGCGGCCGCCGCGAGCGCCTGCGCCCGCATCCAGACCGGGATGCCTCGCTCGCGCGCCTCGGCGAGCTCGGGGTTGGTCCGCGGGATCGCGCTCGAGACGATCAGCGCATCGGGCGAGCCGACGTGCGTGCGTGCGTGACCTACGAACACATCCACGCCCGACGCGCGGAGCTCGGCGAGGCCCTTCGAGTCCTTGAGGTCCGAGCCGGTGACGCCGATCCCGCGCGCCGTGAACAACCGCGCGAGGTTACGCATCCCGGCCCCGCCGATCCCGACCATGTGCACCGTCCGAACGCCGTCCAGGCTCGGGATCTCCAGGGTCGGGGCACTTCCCGGTGGCGGAACATAGCGCGAGGTCACCGCGCCGCCTCCGCGACCACGTCGGCGAGCCTGCGGTCGGCGTCGGGATGGCTCCACGCCGCCGCCCGCTCGCGCATCGCGCCGAGGCGCTCCGGCGCGTCCAGCAGCTCGCAGACGCGCCGCGAGACCATCGCCCCAGACAGGGCTTCGTCCATCACGACGGTCGCGGCCCCGGCCCGCTGCAGCGCCTTGGCGTTCGCCTCCTGGTGGCGCCCCGTCGCGTACGGGTACGGGACGAGGATCGACGGCAGACCGCAGACCGTGAGCTCGGCGACCGTCGTCGCCCCGGCGCGCGATACCACCAGATCGGCCGCCGCGTACGCGAGCTCCATCCGCTCGAGGAACGGGAGCGTGCGCACGTCCACGTCCGAGATCTCGCGCAGCGACGCCGCGACCGCGTCGTGATGCACCGGCCCCGTCAGCAGGAGCACCTGGAGGTCGGCGCGGTCGGCCATCAGCGCCACGGCATCGACGACGGCGCGGTTCACGTGCAACGCGCCCTGACTGCCGCCGAAGACGAGGAGCGTCCGCCGGCCGGGGTCGAACCCGAACGTGGCGAGCGCCTGTTCGCGCAGCGCGTCGTGGTCGGACCGCACCGACAGGATCGGCGCCCTGACCGGGTTGCCCGTGAGGACGGTCCGCACGCGACGCGACAGCAGCCGCGCGGCCTCGCCGAACGACAGCGCGACCGTTCGAGCCGGCCGCGACAGCAGTCGGTTGGCGAGCCCGGGCACGGCGTTCTGCTCGTGCAGGACCAGCGGACGCCTCGCGCGCAGCGCCGCGACGGCGACCGGCACGCAGACGTAGCCGCCCATCCCGACCACTACGTCGGCGTCCGCGACCAGGGCCGACGCTCGCCCGACCGATCGCAGCACGACGACCGGCGCGCGGAGGTTCCGAGCGGACACCTTGCGGACGAACGGCGCGGACTCGACCGCCTCGAAGCGGAACCCCGCCGCCGGCACGAGCCGAGACTCCTGTCCGGCCGGCGTGCCGGCGAACACGACGTCCGCGCCGCGGTCCTCGACCAGCCGCCGGGCGAGCGCGAGCGCCGGGAACACGTGCCCCGCCGTGCCGCCCGCCGCGATCACGACCTTCACGCCGTTCCACCTCCGACCGGCGTGCGCAGGCTCGCGCGGCCGGATGCACGCGCGATGTTCACCAGGATCCCGACGGCGGCGAGCGAGACGACGAGCGACGAGCCGCCGTACGACAGGAACGGGAGCGGCACGCCGGTGATCGGGAGCAGGCCGGTGACGGCGCCGAGGTTCACGACGATCTGGATCCCGAACCAGCCGACGATCCCGGCGGCCAGCAGACGCCCGAAGGCGTCAGGTGCGGCCGCCGCGATCCGGACCACCGCGAACAGCAGGACGCCGAAGCCGATCAGCACGACCGTCTCACCGACCAGGCCGAGCTCCTCGCCGAGGATCGAGAACACGAAGTCGGTGTGGGCGTTCGGGACATACATCCACTTCTGGCGACTCGCGCCGAGGCCGACGCCGAACCAGCCGCCGGAGCCGAGCGCGATCAGCGACTGGTACAGCTGCCAGCCCCCGCTCATGCGGTCGGCCGCCGGGTTCAGGAATACGGTGATCCGCTCCCACTGGTAGTCGCGGAGCAGCAGGAGCGCCGTCGCGGCCAGCCCGAAGGATGCCAGGAACAGGTGCCGGAGCCGCGCGCCCGCCACGAACAGCAGGACGAAGATGCTGCCGCCGAGCACGATCGCCGTGCCGAGGTCCGGCTGGATGAACACGAGCCCGCATACGAGCGCCGCGACCGGGGCGAGCGGCATGAGCACCTGTCGTGGTTCCGACAGCCGCACCGTCTTGCGGGACAGGAGCGCGGCCGCGACGGCGACGAGCGCGAGCTTCGCGACCTCGGACGGCTGCACGGTGACGGGACCGAACCCGAGCCATCTCGACGCGCCGTACGCCTCGACGCCCGCCGCCGGGTGCAGCACGACGGATAGCAGCGCGACGGTGACCAGGAGCATCGGCAGCGCGAGCCGACGCCACACCTGGTACCGCATCCGAGAGGTCACCACGAGCGCCAGGGCGCCGACCGCCGCATAGGCCGCCTGCTTCTGGAAGAAGTAGAAGCACGAGCCGATCCGCTGGCACGCGTAGACCGAGCTCGCGGACAGCACCATGATCAGCCCCGCGACCGAGAGGAACACCGTCGAGCCGACGAGCAGCCGGACCGATCTGCGTGCGGCCGCCTCGGCGCGGGTCGTAGGCGCGCGCTCGCCGGCGCGGACGACGCGCAGCTGGGGCCGTTCGATCGTGGCCGGGCTCGCGTTCACGATCCCGCCTCCGTGTTCATCGTGGGTGCGACCTCCTCGGCGATCGCTCGAGCCGCGGCGGCGAACCGCTCTCCGCGCTCGACGTAGTCCCTGAACATGTCCCAGCTCGCGCACGCTGGCGCGAGCAGGACCGCGCGGTCTGGCACGGCGAGCTCGTACGCCGCCCGGACGGCCTCCTCGATGGGATCGGCCTTGCGGACCGTCAGCTGCCCCTCGAACAGGCCGACCAGCTCGGGGGCGGCATCGCCGATCGCCACGACGCCGGCCAGGCTCGGCATCGCGTCGGCGAGGGGCGACAGGTCGGCGCCCTTGGAGAGCCCGCCCGCGATCAGCACGACGTCGCGCCGCCCGGCCAGCGCGTTCAGCGCCGCGTGCACGTTCGTCGCCTTCGAGTCGTCCAGGAACCGGACGCCGCCCGCGCGAGCGACCTCCTCGCCGCGATGGGGCAGGGGGCGCGTCGTCCGGATCCCCTCGGCGACCGCTTCGGCGGGCAGGCCGAACGCGAGTCCGGCGGCCGCGGCCGCGGCCGCGTCGGCGCGGAAGCCTGCCGCGTCGAGGACCGGCCTGTCGAGGCGCACCTCACGAGCGTCGAGCCGCGCCACGACGATGCCGTCCACGTACCCCACCTGCCCATCGGCCGGCTCGTCCAGCGTGAACCACGCGACGCGACAGGCGGCACGGCGGGAGACTTCCGCCGCGACGGGGTCCTGCGCGTTGCCGATGTGCACCTCGTCGCCGCGCTGCAGCTCGAAGACCCGGGCCTTCGCGTCCGCGTACGCCCTCATCGACCCATGCCAGTCGAGGTGGTCCGCAGCCACGTTCAGCAGGACGGAGACCTTCGGATGCACGCGGTGGTGGAGGTGGAGCTGGAAGGACGAGGCTTCGACCGACAGGGCGTCGTGCCGTTCGCGTGCGGCGATGGAGAAGGGATGTCCGATGTTGCCGCACGCGACGGCGTCCAGCCCGGCCGCGCGCAGCATCGCGGCGACCATCGTGGTCGTCGTCGTCTTCCCGTTCGTTCCGGTGATCGCGACGTACGGGACGGTGCAGAGCCTGGCGCCGACGTCGAGCTCGCTCCACACCTCGGTCCCGCGATCGGCCGCCCACCGCAGGATCTCGGCGTGGGCGGGGACGCCCGGGCTCGCGACGACGGCCGAGACGCCGTCCAGGTGCTCGGGACGGTGACCCCCGAGCCTGACGTCGATGCCGAGCTCCCGCAGCCCGTCGACGTCGTCGATCTCGGTGCGACGCTCCGAGACGCGGACGACCGCGCCCTCCTCGGCCAGCGCGCGGGCGGCGGCCGACCCGGCGACGCCGCACCCGATCACGAGGACCCGCTCGCCCGCGAAGCGTCCGCCCTCGGTCACGACCCACCCCTTGCGAGGAAGTCCGCGTAGAAGATGCCGAGCCCGACGGCGACGAACATCCCCGCGACGATCCAGAAGCGGACGATCACGGTCGTCTCGGGCCAGCCCGCCAGCTCGAAGTGATGGTGGATCGGCGACATCCGGAAGATCCGCCGGTGGAACCCGCGGAACGAGATGACCTGGAGGATCACGGAAGCGGTCTCGATCACGAACAGCCCGCCGAGGATCAACAGGAGCAACTGCGTCTCCGTGACGACGGCGAGCGCACCGATCAGACCGCCGATCGCGAGCGATCCCGTGTCGCCCATGAAGATCTGCGCCGGCGCCGCGTTCCACCACAGGAAGCCCGCGACAGCGCCGACCGCACCGCCGGCCAGGATCGCGGTGTCGAGCGACGGGTTGATCGGCATGCTGTAGCACCCGGGAAGCAGAACAGAACACGGGTGCCGGTACTGCCAGAACGAGATGATCACGTAGCCGGACAGCACGAGCACCGCCGATCCCGACGCGAGCCCATCGAGACCATCCGTGAGGTTCACGCTGTTCGAGGTCGCGGATAGGAGCACGAAGACCCACGGATAGAAGAGCACCCCGAGCGCGATCCCCGTGTCGCGGATCGCCGACAGGTTTGTGGAGACGTCCCCCGCCTCGACCGCGATGAATGCGAACGCGATCGCGACGACGGCCTGCCCCAGGAACTTCGCGGCCTTCGACAGCCCGAGCGATCGCTGGCGGCGCACCTTGATGAGGTCGTCGACGAACCCGACGACCCCGAGCCCGACCGTCGCCACGAGCAGCGCGAGGCCTTTGCCGGTCATGGTCGGCAGGACGAAGCGCCCGGCGACGTATGCGGCGAGGATCCCGATGACGATCACCACGCCGCCCATCGTGGGCGTCCCCATCTTCTCGAGGTGCGTGTGCGGGCCGTCCTCGCGGATGTGCTGACCCAAGCCGCGCGCCCGCAAGATCCGGATCGCGATGGGCGTGCCGAACAACGTCACGCTCATGCCGATCACGGCTGCGATCAGGATGCCGATCACCGCAGCGCTTCCGCGACACGTTCGAGGCCGACCACGCGCGAGCCCTTCACCAGCACCACGTCGCCGCGCACGGCCCAGGACCGGACGTCCGCGACCGCCTGGTCGATGTCCCCGTACGAGGCGACGTCCTCGGGGAGCGCGCCTTCGCGGACCGCCGCGCGCGCGATCGCCCGCGCGGGATCGCCCACCGTGACGATGCGGTCGACGCCGAGGCGAACGAGGAGCTCGCCCAGTCGCTCGTGCTCGTCGGACGCGATATCGCCGAGCTCCGCCATGTGCCCGAGGACGGCGACCATCCGCCCCTGCCGGGCGATCCACCGCGCGGCCCGCAGCCCGGCGGCCATCGACTCCGGGTTCGCGTTGTACGCGTCGTTCACCACGACGACGCCGTCGGCGTTGCTGAAGACCTCCATGCGCCACTCGGAGGCGCGGACGTCCTTGAGCGCCGCGGCGCACTCGGCCGGGTCGACGCCGAGCGCGATCGCGCCGGCGGCTGCCGCCAGCGCGTTCGAGACCATATGCTCGCCGGCGACCGACAGCTCCACCGGCTCGCGTCCGTCGGCCGAGACGAGATCGAACGAGGCGCGCCCCTCCCCGTCGAGCACGATGGCCTCGGCCCTGACGTCGGCGTCCTGCGCGACACCGAACGTGAGCACCCGCGCGGCCGTCCGGTCGCAGTAGCCGCGGACGATGGGGTCGTCGGCGTTGAGGACCGCGGTGCCGTCGGCCTCGAGCGCATCGACTGGCTCAGCCGACGCTTGGACGATCGCGTCCCACGACCCGAAGATCTCCATGTGCGCGACGCCGACGTTGGTCACGACGACGACGTCCGGACGCGCGACCCGGCACAGGAGCGTCACGTCGCCACGTCGCCGCGCGCCCATCTCGGCGACGATCACCTCGGCGCCGGGCGGCGCCTCGAGCAGCGTCACGGGGAGCCCGATCTCGTTGTTGAACGACCGCGGGCTGGCGTGGGTGCGGAACCGCGTCGCGAGGACGCCGGCCGCGAGGTCCTTCGTCGACGTCTTCCCGTTGGCGCCCGTGATCGCCAGCAGGCGCACGTCTCTCATCGCACGGCGCTCGTCCGAGGCGAGGTCGAGCAGCGCACGAACGGTGTCCCGCACGCGGACCGATGGTCCGTCGACCTCGCGGTCCACGAGCGAGCCCGCCGCGCCGCGCGCGATCGCCTCGGCGATGTGATCGTGCCCGTCCGCGTGCTCGCCGTGGATCGCGACGAACAGCGCGCCGGGCTCGACGGTTCGGCTATCGGTCGAGAGCGACGTCACGACCACGTCGCCGTCGCGCGTCGAGCCCCCGACCGCGGCGGCGACATCCGCGAGCGTGCGCGGCCTCACGACGCCTCCCGCAACGCACGCAGCTCCTCCGCCGCGACGTCCCGGTCGGAGAACGGGACCGTGCGGTCCGCGAACTCCTGCCCGGACTCGTGCCCCTTGCCGGCGATCACGACGACGTCGCCCTCGGCCGCCTGCCGGGCGGCGTACCGGATCGCGGCGCGGCGATCCGGCTCGACGACGTAGTCCCCGCCACCCGCCTTCGCGCCCGGCTCGATCTCGGCGATGATCGCGAGCGGATCCTCGCTGCGTGGGTTGTCGCTGGTGACGATCGACAGGTCGGCGAGCGAGGTTGCCGCCTCCCCCATCAGGGGACGCTTCGACCGGTCGCGGTCGCCGCCGCAACCGAACACGACGATCACGCGCCCGAGCGCGAGCGGGCGCGCGGCGGCGATGACGTTGCGGATGCCTTCGGGCGTATGGGCGTAGTCCACCATCACGAGGAAGGGCTGCCCCTCCTCCACGGTCTCCACCCGGCCCGGGACGCCGCGCACGGCCTCGATCCCGTGGATCGCCACGTCGGCATCGATCCCGAGCGCCTTCGCCGTCGCGAACGCCGCCAGGCAGTTCTCGACGTTGAACAACCCCCGCAGCGACGAGCGGACCTCGTACCGGCCGTCGACGACGAACCGGATGCCGTCGGCGTCGGTCCGGACGTCCGTGGCGCGGACGTCGGCCCCGTCGTCGATCCCGTACGTGAGCTTCGGCAGTCCCGGCTCGGCGATCCGGCGGCCCTCCGCGCTGTCGTGGTTGACGACGCCGACGTCACACATCGCGCGCGTGAACAGCCGCGCCTTCGCCTCGAAGTACTCCTGCATCGACGCGTGGTAGTCGAGATGGTCCTGCGACAGGTTGGTGAAGACGGCGGCGCGGAACCGGATCCCGTCGACGCGGTGCTGCTGGAGCCCGTGCGACGACACCTCCATCGCGACTGCGCCCACGTCCTCCGCGACCATCGTGGCGAGCAGCCGCTGCAGGTCCGGCGCCTCCGGTGTGGTCCGCGGCAGCGGCGACGGACGTCCGTCGACGCGCACGCCCGTCGTCCCGATCACGCCCGGCGTCGTCCCGAACCCGCGCAGGACCGATTCGAGCAGGAAGCTCGTCGTGGTCTTCCCGTTCGTCCCGGTGATGCCGATCATCGTCAGCCGGTCGCTGGGACGCCCGAAGACCTCCGCGGCGACCGGCCCGATCGCGGCGCGGACCGACGGGACGAGGACCTGCGCCACGTCGAGCGGCAGCCATCGTTCGACCAGGAGGGAGGCGGCGCCACGTGAGGTGGCGTCCTGCGCGAAGTCGTGCCCGTCGAGCTGGGCCCCGCGGATGCAGCAGAACAACGCGCCCGGACCGGAGTCGGTCGAGCGGTACACGACGTCCGTCACGCGGACGGACGGGTCGCCCCGCAGCCGATGGTCATGAACGCGGGCGACGACGTCGGCGAGGGGGCGTGGCGAGGAGCCGTGCGATGCCACCGACCCCGAGCTTAGCGTTCCCGTCGACGACGGACCGCCAACCGGGTTCATCGCACGGTCCGCACCGTGGGCGGGTACACGACCTCCTCGGCCGGCGCGATGCCGAGCCGTTCGATCGCGTACCGCGCGATCGTCTGGAACAGCGGCGCGGCGGCGATGCCTCCGTACACGGTCGTCGGACGGTCGAGGATCGCCGCGATCACGACGTCAGGGTCGCCCGCGGGCAGGAACCCGATGAACGACGCGATCGAGCGGCCGGTGTAGTAGCCGCCCTGCGGGCGAGGGATCCGTGCGGTCCCGGTCTTGCCGGCGACCTGGTAGCCGGCGATCGACGCTCCGGATCCCGTTCCCTCGTCCACCGCGAGGGCCAGCATCGAGGTGACGGTGCGCGCGGTCTCGACGCTGACGACGCGGCG
>Ga0299906_10004713_pt1 | contig 11148 bp, 7 predicted proteins | sample RVTome_14_FD_200259 | JGI IMG/M metagenome (GOLD analysis project Ga0299906, IMG submission 200259) | Soil microbial communities from uranium-contaminated site in the Upper Colorado River Basin, Wyoming, United States - RVT145D125 (version 2) ... | reverse complement strand
GTGATCCCCACCGATCTCGCCCCGCTGCTCCACTACTCCTCCACGGTGGCCCTGATGGCCGCTGAGCGGACGCGCGCCGTAAGAATGGTCGAGGACGCCGGTATCGCCACCAACGGCACCAAATGGGTGGAACGTGTGTCGGAGCGAACACTCGAAGCTCTGCACGCCCGTGGGGAGGCGCTGGCAACCGAGCTGACCAAAGACGTGCCGGAGCTGGGCGAGAAGATCACCTTCTACAAGAAGGACGGTTCGGTGCTGTCAAAGGTCGGCATGTCGACCCGAATCCTGTTCCTGCTGGCAATCGAGGGCAGGATCATCCGGGGCCGACCCAAAGGAAGCTGGGTGAGCAGTCTCTACTGTTGGGCTCCGATGGAAGACTGGATCGGCAGCCCGATGGTCGAAATCGATCAGCCGCAGGCCCAGCGCCTCTTGCTCACCAGATGGCTGAGGTCGTTCGGGCCGGCGACAGAGCTGGACATGAAGTGGTGGACCGGGTGGCCGGTGACCCAGGTACGCCGGGCCTTGGCCGGGATCGGCGCGGTTGAGGTCCAGGTCGATTCGGGGCCTGCCTACCTGCTGCCAGAGGACTTCACCCCGGTGGAGCCGGTGAGCCCGTGGGTCCAGCTCCTGCCGTCACTCGACCCAACCACGATGGGGTGGAAACAGAGGGAGTGGTACCTCGGCCCCCACTATCCCCGTCTCTTCGATCGGAACGGAAACGCCGGCCCCACGATTTGGGTCGACGGCAGAGTTGTTGGGGGTTGGGCGCAAAGAGCGAATGGTGAGATCGTGTGGGAGCTTCTCGAGGACGTGGGCACCGAAGCGCTTTCGGAAATCGAGCGCCAGGCCGCCGCATTGGCCGACTGGCTGGGTGAGAGGGTCGTGATCCCCAGGTTCAGGTCGCCGTCGGACAAGGCGCTCGCCGGGAACTGACAGCCGCTTCTTCGCTATTACCTCGCATCAGGCAGGTCATCGGATCGTGACAGGCAACGGTTGTCTGAACTTGCGGTCTGGGATCGGGGCCCCGGTGCGAACCAGCGCCAATTGCCACGAGGGGGAGTAGCCAAGAGCCCAACGAAGCCCTGCCACAGCCACACGACCCACGCTGGTCGCGCCAGGCACTTTGGTCAACCCCAGGATCGAGCGCACGCGGGTGGGGATAGTGGCCACCGCCGCCTCGAACAGAGTCTTGTAGCCGACCTTCAGACCGGGATCCAGCGGTGGGTCGGCCAGGAAGTCCACTGCCTCCCACATTTCCGGTGAGGGGGCAATCTCGGGATGATGCTCGATCCAGGCTGAGAGAGCACTTGCGGTCGACGGCATGGGATCGGAGCCGAGCAGGGCTCCGGCCCGGGTCTGCTCCGCAACGAATCGGTCCTCCTCGGCCCGGCTCAGCGCGACCCGTCCGAATGTCCGATGAGCCACCAGGAACGAGTCGGTCAGGGCATTGTGAACCCAAGCCGAAAATCCGGGGTCGGCGGCGTCATAGCTGACACCCCGGCTCGACACCCCCGACACCATCCGATGAATGCGTTGGACCTGGGCTACCGCCTGCTCGACTTCGGGCATGGCCCCATAGGTCGTGGCCGTCACATAGGACGTGGTACGGGAGAGACGCCCGAGGGGGTCTTCCTTGTATCGAGAGTGGCCGCCGACACCGGCCACTACCTCGGGATGGGCCGCTTGGATCAAGAGCCCTCTGACCCCGCCGACGAAGGTCGCCACATCGGCTAACACCGCCCAGGACACCGAGCCGGGCCCATAGAGCCCCGGATCGCCCCGGTAGTCGAGGCTACGGGCAAGCGGGTAGGGGGCGTGGCGGAATGGGGCCGTGGCCGAGGAGACGATCCGCTGTCTGAGACCTTCGATTCGGCTCGAGTTGTCGTCGCTCATGACTGCTACTTGTTGACATTTCCTCCATGACGAGCCAGATCGACCGTCGAGGTTTGATCGACGGTGACGTATGCCGCCGGGTTGGCCTCGTGGATCAAGCGGGTAACGGTGTAGACCTCTTTTCGGGGCACCACGCAGAACGTGACCCGAACGTCGCCGGCGAGGCCATCGCCATTGACCACCGTGGCCCCGTACCCTTTGGAACGAAGCAGCGGCGCGAGCGGCTCAGTGCGCACCGGGGCCACGATCCTGACCAGTGCCTGACCCAAGGCCAGCCACTCCTCCACGACGGATCCCAAATAGGTGCCGGCCGCGAAACCGAGGGCGAAAGCCACCATCCGGGCCGGGTCGTTGAGGCCACCCAAAACGCGTGTGATCGCAAGCACCCAGATCAGGGCCTCTACGAATCCCAGCGCCGCTGCCGGCCCTCGCCGCCCGCGACCGAGGAGGACGATGCGAACCGTGGCCATTCCCACGTCCAATAGCCGGAGCGTGAAGATGATGACGAGGTCTATGGCGAGATCCATGGGAGATCACAGTAGAGGCCTGGCGGGCGCGCTCTCGGGAGCGGGCGCTACCCGATACCGGCGTCCGGACCATCCACTCGTGACGCCGATCACAGAGTCGATGAGTCGAGATCGCCTCTGCGTCGATCCAGCCCGGAGATGATCGAATATGCGACGAGAAGCCCGAGCAGGACCATCCACGCCCAGGAATTGCGAATGACTTCGACCGCCATGTTGTAGTCCGCCTGGAAGTCGACTCCGCCCAACGAGGCAACGGCCCTTCCCTCACCGAACAGGTCACCCTCGAAGCTGGCCTGGAGACCGCGTGCGGTTGCCCGGATCCCACTTCTATCGAGTGTGGTGGCGTCGTCACCACCTGAGCCAGGCCCACCGGCCCCCTCGACCACGATCGTGGTCGAGCTGGTGGAGGTCGTGCTGCCGGGCGTCTCCGAGTCTCTGGAGTCGGTTCCCCCTGGCGGAGCCTCTGAGCCGGCGGCTGTCGTCGAGGGCGCAGAGGTCGTGGAAGTCGTCGTGACAATCGAAGTCGAAGTCGTCGACCCCGTGGTGCCCGGGTTTGTCGTAGTGGAAGTCCCGGGGCGGGTTGTGGTTGTGGTGGTCGGCGGATGAGTGCTGGTCGTGGTGGCGATGGTGGTCGTCGTCTGGGGAACGGTGGTGGTCGTAGTGGTGGGTTCTTCGATGATCGTCCCCCGGACCTCCACGTTGTCGACGAATACGTCACTGCTGAGCAGAAGCCCGGAGAACATGAACCGGACCCTGAAGTTCTCCGAGCCGAAATCACTGACATCGATGGTCGGGCTGACGTTCAGAGCCGTGCCTAATTGATACTCGGCCACAGTCACCCACCCCCCTCCGCCCTTGACCTGCACCTCGAGCTCGGAGCCGACGAGCGAGGCGGTGGCCTTCAAGTCAAACCTGAGCGTTGTCTCAGACAGATCGCTGGTATCGGCCGTCCTAGTCGCACCGATCTCCCCGAGCAGTGTGGTCAGGGCACTGATCCGAATGCAGTTCCCGGAGGCGCAATTGCCCGATGAGACAACGCGGACGTTTCCCTTCTTCTCATCACCGTCGTCTCCGATCTCACTCCAGGGCCCCGACCAGGCAAGCGACCCGTCTGAGCCGCCCCAACCAATCGAGGTGAACTTGTCCTTGTATCCGTCGGTCTCTGTGGCAGACACGGAGACCGCGATCGACAGCAAAGCCACGACGAGAACGACGACTGGGAGGCGTCTCAAGCCGACATCGCTCGGGTCACATCGGCGACACCCATCTCATCGATAGTGTCCTCACCGGCATCGGGCGATCCAGCGAGCAGAGGCAGACTCACGATGAAGTAGCTCTTCTGGGCAAATCGCTGGTACAGCAGCTTTCCCCCCAGAAGCGCGGCGAGACGAGAGGCGACGCCGAGGCCCAAACCCAGGGTCCCGGTCATCAAGGTGGCCGCGCCGTTGTGGATGAAGGTGTCGAACAGTCTCTCGAGCCGATCGTCAGGAACCCCGGCGCCGTCGTCCCAGACCTCGATGTCGACCACGTCGTCGCCGCTGGACACTTCGACGCCGATGTTCGGGCCGCCATGGCGGGCCGCGTTGGAGATCAGGTTGATCAGGACGTGGCGGAGCCGGGCGGCATCGGTCGCAACCAAGGCATCTCCTCCTGCGCTCTTGACCGTGAGTCCCGCTCGTTGGAACGGGAGCAGAGCCGACTCGACGACATCGGCGACCCGCGTCGGGCTCAACTCAACCTCGACACCAGTGCTTTCCAGTCTTGCTGCGGCGAGGAGGTCATCGACCATGCGGGTCATCTCCGCAGCCTCGTTGGCGATGATCTGCGCCAGCTCGACGGATGTCGAACGGTCAAAGCCAGCCCCGTCGGTGAGGATCTCGGCAAAACCGTATATCGAGGTGAGCGGGGTGCGCAGCTCGTGGGAGAGCCCGGCGATGAAGTCGTCCTTGGCCCGCCCGATCTCACGCTCCTTCTCCAGCTCGAGATCGACCTTGAGTCGGTGTTCCCGCACCTGACGACGTGCGATAGAGCGATAGATGAGGACGGCCGACGCCGGGATGGCCAGCATCAGAAAGAACTGGATGAACTCGGTGGTGCGACGTGAGCCGGCGGTGTTGAGGTCGATCTGGGCCTGGATGACGGTCTGCTCTGCCTGCAACGAGTCGACGAGGTCGATGTAGGCCCGTTCGGCATCGGTCATCAAGACATTCTTGGCTCCCTCAAAGTCCCCCTCATTCAGAGCGGCTAGCGCCTCGTCCACCCGAGCCAAGAAATGGGTGAGTGAGGCGAGCGAAGGGCGTTCTCCGGCATCGTCTCGGAGCTCGCCAAGACGCCGACGGGCGTCGCGTGCCTCGCCGAGGGCGGCATCGAGGTCATCGTCGGTCACCAGATCGGAGCTGGCCAGCTCGGAGAAGGTGGTCGCCTGGACCAACGCGGCACGAGTGAGGGCGGCCGTGCCCAGGGACGCGTTGGCCCAATGGAGGTCCTGAGCGTTGTCGGCGACCCGTGCCGCTCCCACAGAGTTGGCAAAGGCCAGAGCGACAACCAGCACGACCAGAATCGAAGTCGCCCCGATGGCGACACCTACCGCCCGTCTCCGCGAAGTCGGGCCGATTGGACGCTCCGTCCCCATCGGTTCTTATCGGAGTTTTCCCCACCTTTTCTTTAGGGTCGCTCGATCGGTTTCCCCCTCCATCCCCGAGGGAGTTTCGCGTTCAGCTCCTGCTCAGCCAGTTCTCCGCAGCCTCGGTCACCACCGAGTCGAACTTCAAGCCCATCAGGATCACACCGGCCGCTCCCGCATCCCGGGCCCGTTTTTCCATCTCTACCGTGAGCTCCCAGCCAAGTTTGCGAGCCACGTCAGGTGCCAACTCCGCCAGTCGACTCTTCAACCCGTCGGAGGAGACGACCGACCCGATGGACTCCATCTGCTCCACCCAGGTAGGGCTGAATGGAGGGATGATCATCACGTAGACCGGTGGATCCTCCTGCTTCAGATTGAGTCGACCCATGTACTGCTCCATGACCTCGGGATCGAGGATGGGACCGGTCACGAAGAACTGGGCGCCAAGCTCGATTCGACGTCGGAACTGCCACTCCCGGAACCGGGTGGGCATCCCCACCTCGAAGTTGGGCAGATTCTCCTGCAACTCGGTGAGATGCTCCACGATCTCGTAGTGGTGGGCGAGATGGTCGACATGGGGCACCGTGTCCCCGATCACGACCAGAAAGGAGTCAACCCCGTTTCCCAGGGCCCCGCGCACCTCGGACTCGATGGCAAGGATGTTCCGATCCCTTGTCGAGACCACCACAGTCGGATGCACGTCAGGGGTGTCATGGGTGATCCGCGCAGAGAATGCGTACGGCGACACCCGGATGCGACCAAAGACGTTGTCGGTGACGAGGACATGACTCCAAGTCGGCGACAGACTCCGGTGCTGGAGGTTGGGCAGCTCGGGTGGGTTTATCTCCGCGATGCGAAGCCAATCGCCGGCTTCAGTCAACATCTTGCTTCTCCCTGGGTTTGCGAGCGACGAAGTACTTGGCTTGGGGGTGGTGACAGATCACCGCCGATGTCGTCTGTTCCGGCTGGTATTGGTACGAGGTCTCTTGACCAACCGTGATCCCGATCCGGTCCGCTCCCAGCAGGTAGGCGACTTTCTCGTTGTCCTCCAGGTCGGGACAGGCCGGGTAACCCCACGAGTAACGACCACCCCGGTACTGCTGGCGGAAAAGCCCGAGCAGAGATGGCCCGTCCTCGGAGGCGAACCCCCACTCCTCTCTGATCCGATGATGCCAATGCTCGGCGAGGGCCTCGGCCAGCTCCACACCCAAGCCGTGCAGCAAGAGATAGTCGGTGTATCGGTTCTCGTCGAACAGCTCCTTGGTTTTCTCCGAGATCCGGCTCCCCATGGTGACAATGTGAAAGGCAGCATGGTCGACCTCCTCCCCGACCGGTCGGAAGAAGTCCGCGATGCACAGATAGCGGTCGTCCTGCTGACGGGGGAAGCTGAATCGGGTCATCTCGCTCACCGCCCGCTCGTCGTCCCAGATGACCAGGTCATCTCCATCCGAATTGGCCGGGAAGTACCCGTAGACCACCTTGGGGTGCAATAGATCCTCGGCACGCGCCTTTGCGATCTGTTCCCGCAACAAGGGGGCCATGCGCTGCTTGAACTCCGGATCACGCTCGCCCTTCTCCGGCCGGTATTGCCACTGGTTGCGAAACAACGCAGTGAGGTTCAGATAGGGGACCATCTCGTCGATGGCAACCCCCCGGATCACCCGCGAACCGGTGAACGGGGGTGTGAACAACTGGTTGTCGGTCTTGACCTCGGGTGAACGCGCCGGGACCGCTCCCCGGTCCACCGTCTCCTCGACGCGTTGCCTGGGAGCGATGGGACGCGGAGCCGGTTCTCCAGCAACGATCCGACCCATCGCGTCGAGACCGGCGAAGGCATTCTTCCCGTAGTAGAGCGGGCCTTGGTAGCGGGCTCGCAGATCGGCTTCGACATAGCTCCGGGTCAGGGCAGCCCCGCCGAGGAGAATCGGGACCTTGCCCAAGCCTCGTCGCTCAAGCTCGTCGAGGTTGTCGCGCATGATGAGCGTGCTCTTCACCAACAGACCGCTCATCCCGATGGCGTCCGCCGAGGTCTCCTCGAACTTTGCGATCATCTCGGAGATCCCGACCTTGATCCCGAGGTTGTGAACCTCGTACCCGTTGTTGGTGAGAATGATGTCGACGAGGTTCTTTCCGATGTCGTGCACATCGCCGGAGACGGTGGCAATGACGATCCGGCCTCTGGTTTCGGTGTCAGCCTTCTCCATCATCGGCTCGAGGTAGGCAACAGCCTTCTTCATGGTCTCGGCCGACTTGAGGACGAAGGGAAGTTGCATCTCACCGCTGGCGAACAGGTCCCCGACCACCTTCATGCCGGCGAGCAGATGCTCGTTGATTATGTCGAGTGGCGCCTGGCCCTCGGCGAGCGCGATGTCCAGGTCTTCGATCACCCTTCGCTGATCGCCGTCGATGATGCGGTGGGCCAGACGCTCTCCGACCGCCAGATCGTCGTACTCGTTCTCGGATCGCACCACGGTCTCGACCCCGGCGAACAACTCGAGCAGCCGTTCCAGCGGGTCGTAACCTTCGGCTCTCCGGTCATAGATGAGATCGAGACATGTCTTCCGCTGCTCGGGGTCGATGCGGTTGAGCGGCTCAATCTTGCCAGCGTGCACGATCGCCGCATCCAGACCGGCCTCAACCGCCTCGTGGAGGAACACCGAGTTGAGGATGCGACGGGCCGGCGGGTTCAGACCAAAGGAGACATTGGACACACCGAGCACCGTGCGCACCCCGGGCAATTCAGCTTTGATCTGGCGAATCGCATCGAGAGTGGCCATCCCGTCCTTGCGCAGGTCATCACCGCCGGTGGTGAGAGGGAAGGTGAGGGCGTCGAAGATCAGATCCTCTGACTTCAGCCCATAGCGATTGAGTGCGATGTCGTGAATCCGATGGGCGACGCGCATCTTCCACTCGAGGTTGCGCGCCTGGCCCTCCTCGTCGATCAGCAGGCAGATGACGGCAGCGCCATAGCGGCGAGCCAGACTGAAGACACGGTCCAACCGCGAGCCTTCGGCTTCACCATCCTCCAGATTGGCGCTGTTGAGCACGCTGCGACCACCGAGACGCTCGAGACCGGCCTCCATGACCTCGGGCTCGGTGGAGTCGAGCACCACCGGAGCTGCCACGTCGGTGGCAAACGCCGAAGCGATTCGCTCCATGTCGGTCACACCGTCACGGCCCACATAGTCAACGCACAGGTCAACGAAGTGAGCGCCTTCTTTCACCTGCTCCTGGCCCACGGCGACACAGCCCTCGAGGTCATCGGCCAGCAACGACTCCTTGAAGGCGCGCGATCCGTTGGCGTTGGCCCGCTCCCCGATAATGAGGAATGAGGTGTCCTGATCGAAGGGAACCTGGCTGTATATCGAAGCCGCCGATGGCACCACCTCAGGGCTTCGCTCCCCCAGTCTCAGCCCTCGAACCTGCTCTATGACAGCGGCCAGGTGTGCTGGGCTGGTCCCACAACAACCCCCGATCACTCCAATCCCCATCTCGGTGACGAACTGGCCCAGATGATGGGCGAGCTCGTCGGGGCCGAGGTCATAGACCATCTCCCCGTCCTCTACATGAGGCAGGCCGGCATTGGGTATGGCCGAGATAGGGACCGTCGAGTGACGCGAGAGATGACGCAACGGCTCGTACATCTCGGAGGGACCGGTGGCGCAATTGAGACCGATGACGTCGGGCCGCATCGCCTCGAGAGCCGTCAGGGCGGCGCCGATCTCTGTGCCCGGAAGCATCCGACCGGTCAATTCGATCGTCACCTGAACCTGCAGGGCAAGCTCGACCCCGGCCGACTTCATCGCCCGACGCGCCCCTTCGATGGCGGCTTTGGCTCCCAGCAGGTCGAACTGGGTCTCGATGATCAGCAGGTCCGCCCCGCCATCGATCAGGCCCGACGCCTCCACTTCGTAGGCTGAAGCCAGATCTCTGAACGAGATCTGACCCAAGGTGGCGAACTTGGTCCCGGGCCCGATGGAGCCGGCCACAAAGCGAGCCTGCCCATCACCGGCGACATACTCGTCCACCACCTCGCGGGCGAGACGCGCCCCGGCGGCGGCGATCTCGTATGACTGCGACTCCAACCCGTACTCGGCAAGTGGCACCGAGAATGCTCCAAACGTGTTGGTCTCGACCACATCCACCCCCACGTCGAGGAAAGAGCGGTGCAGTTGGCGAATCACATCGGGGCGACGCAGATTGAGGATCTCATTGCAGCCTTCGAGCAGCGGGCCGCCAAAGTCGTCGGCCGTCAGCCCGATGGTCTGGAGATTGGTTCCGGTGGCGCCGTCGAAGACGACTACTCCGGTCCTGACGGCGTCGAGATACCCGCTCACCGTGGGTCTTCCCAACGTCTTTTCGTACAGAAAGGCGGTACGGCCTCACTCACCGGAAACTCCTCTGTTTGTTTCTCTCGAAACGCTTGAAGAGCGCCGGGAGCCGAAGACCCCAGGCAACTCATCGATCCAGGCATTGGCACCGTGCTTGCGCCGGTTGCCGCGGTTTCATCGGGCCTGATCCCTCAACCGCTCATGATGAGCGCTTCGTCAATCCACAGCGTATTTGATCGGACCGGTTAATTGCAACACGTGCGTCGCATTGACTTGCCCCCGAAACCGGGATACCTTTGCCCTTCACATGAGTGCTGGACTGATGACCGGGACGACGTCCACGACCGCCAGGCCGTGCGACTCGAACGTGTAACAGCACCACCACCACACGAACCGAGATCCGCACCGGCAACCGGGGGCGGATTTTTTTTGACCCCCCCGGCGACGGACCTCCGAGGGAGCGAGACGAGATGCGATATTCGAGAACCGAGAGACGGAGACCATGACCATCCGGGTGGGCGTCCTGGGCGCAGGGACGGTGGGCGGAGCATTGATCAACCGGCTTCTGGCTGATCGCGAAGCCATCAGGCTCAAGTCAGGAGTTGACCTCGAGGTCAGGCGGGTCGCGGTGAGAGACCTCACCAAGCAACGCTCTTTCGACCTCAAGGCCGATCGGATCACCGATATCGCCATGTCCGTGGCCACGGATCCCTCCATCGACGTGGTGGTCGAGGTGATCGGCGGCCTCGATCCCGCCGGTGAGCTGGTTCTCGCCGCTCTTCGATCGGGCAAGCCGGTGGTCACCGCAAACAAGGAGTTGATCGCCACCCGAGGCCAGGAGATCGTCGAGGCCGCCAAGCGGGCCGGGGTATCGGTCATGTACGAGGCGGCGGTGGGAGGCGGAATCCCGGTGATCAGGCCACTGGCAGAGAGTCTGGCCGGGGAAGACATCGACACCGTGAGCGGCATCGTCAATGGCACCACCAATTTCATCCTCACTGCAATGACCAATGAAGGCCAGGGCTACGACGAAGCGCTGCGCGAGGCGCAACGTCTCGGCTACGCCGAGACCGACCCTGCCGACGACGTCTCCGGTCGAGACGCAGCCTTCAAGACCGCGATCCTGGCCAGTCTCGCCTTTGGGGAACGAGTGCCGCCGTGGGAGGTGCAATGTGAGGGAATCGAGGCTGTGACGGCTCAGGACATATCTGCAGCCACCGAACGTGGTGAGGTGATCAAGCTCATCGGGTCGGCGGAGAGGGTCAACGGTGTCGTCAAGGCAAGCGTGGGGCCGAGAAGCCTTCCGGCGGATCATCCCCTCGCCGGGATATCCGGCGTGACCAATGCCATCTTCATCGAGGGGCCATCGTTCGGCCGTCTCTTGTTCACCGGGCCAGGAGCGGGGGGCCAGCCGACTGCGAGCGCCATGATCGGCGACTTGATCCAGGTGGCATCGCGGGGTCGGGGGCCGCGGCAACGTTCCCCCCACGACCCCAAGCCGAAACGCCAGGTCCTGCACCGCTAACGGACGCGCCGATTGACCTTCCTTCCACGAAGGGGGGACCGACCGAACAAAATGAGGTCGAGGGGTTCAGCGCCCAGTCACCCCCCCTCGACGCACTCCCTCCGGTCGCTGGCGTCGGTCCCCCCGCTCCGCAGGGGGACAACAGGAGGGACCGACCGATCGAACCGGCGCGTTGTCCCCCCTTCCACCAAGGGGGGACCGAGCGAACAAAGTGAGGACGAGGGGTTCAGCGCCCAGTCACCCCCCCCC
>Ga0299906_10004711_pt1 | contig 11150 bp, 11 predicted proteins | sample RVTome_14_FD_200259 | JGI IMG/M metagenome (GOLD analysis project Ga0299906, IMG submission 200259) | Soil microbial communities from uranium-contaminated site in the Upper Colorado River Basin, Wyoming, United States - RVT145D125 (version 2) ... | reverse complement strand
AATTCATAGGGCCTTTCGGGCCAGGTTATGGCCGGTTCCCAGATCTCGGCGTGCTCGAGACCGATGTGCCACGCGCCAATGATTACGTCTCGCCGGGTAGCCAGCACAGGCTGATGAAGCGCAAATTTGTCGAAGACATGGGGGGACTCTTCGATGACAATCGAAAAAGGTCCTTTGCCAATTGTCGAAGAGGTTAAGGCGATAAGGCGATGCTGCGCGTCAATCAAATTGCAGCTTTGATCAAAGAGGCCAAAGATGGCGCCGGAAAAAGGGGTCGCTGCCAACGTTTCAAGCAGCGGTCGGGCGATTGAAACAGCCGATAATTGAGGCATCGTCGCTATCGAATTGCTTCTTTAAGAGTCGGGGCGCTCTGTACTCGGTTTATCACCCGGCCCTGGTAGGTTGGCTTTAAGGCCGCCTTTTGCTTCTCCGGCAAGCAGCGCTGGTACATCCGGATAGGGATAGATGGTTAAGGCTTGATTGTCCGGTAAACCGCCGGTATGAATCGAGGGTCCATAAACGCTGTAGACGTCCCGTTCCAGGAGCCTTAGCAGCGTGGTCTGTTCACCCCGGTGGTGGGCTGTGTGAGCGACTCGTCTCACTAAAATCCAGGCTCGCGATTTTTGAACATCAAAAAAAGCAACCTCTTGTTCCCACCAGGCTTCGTCCTTTTCTTTGAGCGCTGCCAGTCGTCTACCGGAAACGTCGGCATAATGTTCAATCAAGGCCAGCCGGGTTTCCTCAGCCGGCAAAGGCGGCCGGTTGACATCAATGCCAAACATGTTGACGAACCATTTATTTTCACTAAGGCATTGATGGATCATATGCTCGAGCGGGTTTCTGTCCCTAGGGCTCAACGGCTGAGGACGAATCAATAGTTCATCATCCTTGAACATGCTCCAAACATTGAGTGTCTTAAGCCGTTCGATGTCATATGTATCGACCAGAAAACTGGTGTCCATCTCATCATCCCCTGTCTGCAACGATGCCTATTAATGCGGCCCCATTTTTTCGCCCACGCGTTTGCGCAGGGATTTTTCAACGGAGGTGGCCTTTTCACCTCGTTCCAGCCGTTTAGCAACTTCATTGAAGTCACGGCCCAGATCCTGGCCGGCAGCCTGGCTGGCCTGGCGCATGGTCTGGGCCAAAGTTCGTGAGTCATCCTTCACTGTCGTAGCGGTCTGGCCGGTTGTTTCAGGTTGCCCGCTCTGTACAACGGCGACATTGGAGATGAGCCGTTCCAGATGGCTCCCCTGGCATTCCGGGCAAACAGGTTCTTTTGTTTCAAGCTCAGACATGGTTCGAAAGAAGATTTCCACCTGACTTCGACAATCAGAACAGGTATATTCATAAATTGGCATAAGGCGTCACCTCAACTTGCGCTATTTTTCTGCCACTGACCCTCAATTCCAACTGCGAAAAGCCAGGGTCGCATTGTGCCCCCCAAAACCGACTGAGTTGGTCAGAGCCACATCGAATGCTATCGAGCGCGGGTTATCGGGCACGTAATCCAAATCGCAGTCCGGGTCCTGATGTTGATAATTTAGGGTGGGGGGGATGGTCTGGGTTTCCAGGGCTTTGACACAAACAATGGCCTCGACCGCCCCGGCCGCCCCGATCAAATGGCCCGTCGTAGCCTTGGTCGAACTGACCGCCAGTTGATAGGCGTGTTGACCGAAGGCGGTCTTGATGCCGGCGGTCTCACTTTGGTCATTGCGGACCGTCCCGGTACCGTGGGCATTGATATAGCCTGTGGTCGATGGAGATAGCCCGGCCTTGTTCAGGGCCACGTGCATCGAGCGGGCGATCCCCTCACCCGTTTCTGTGGGCGAGGTTATATGCGAGGCATCGGACGTGGCTCCATATCCGGCGAGTTCGGCATAGATCCGGGCCCCGCGTCGCCGGGCATGGGCCAGGCTTTCCAAGACCAGTATCGCCGCGCCTTCCCCGATAACGCAGCCTTCACGTTCTGCATCGAAGGGGCGGCAGGCCTTTTCCGGCACGCCGTTTCCACGCGCCAAAACACCCATGGCCTCGAAGCCGGCCATAATCAGGGGGACCAGCGGCGCTTCACCGCCGCCGCAAATCATGACCTCGGCATCGCCCCGTCGAATGATCTCGGCGGCCTGCCCAATCGAATCGGCGCCGGCAGCACAGGCTGTCATGGGTGACATCGTTGGGCCTTTTAAGCCCAAAGCAATCGAGACCTGTCCGGCCGCCATATTTTGAATCATCATTGGAATCAAAAATGGGCTAACCCGGGCTCGCTCTTTGGTTTGAAAGGCGAGGGTTTGCTCATAAAGCGTGCTAATACCGCCAAAGGCAGACCCGATATAAGCACCAACGCACTCGACAGGCATGTGGGCCAGATCGATGCCGGCATCTTCAATCGCCTCACGGGCGGCAACCAGGCTCAACTGGGTAAAACGGTCGAGCCGGCGGGTTTCTTTGACGCTAAAATGGTCATGTGGGTCAAAGCCCTTCACCTCAGCCGAAATCTTAACGGTGTGGCCAGCCGTGTCGAATCGGTTGGTGTGATCAATGCCAGACTTGCCGGCCAAAATAGCGGCCCAGGTATCCGCTGCGTTGAGTCCTACCGGGGTAATTGCACCGACGCCGGTTACAACGACTGCGTTTTTCATGCACCCCCCTCCAAGGTCAGGCATTTTTGAGGGACTTGATTGGCTAACGTGTCAGCCTGAATCGAATCATAAAATTCTGCGTGCGCTTTGGCGGTGGCCGTCCAACTGAATTTTTCGGCTGTAGCCGGTCCGGCCAGGGCCAAACGATGCCTGAGCTCGTGATCATCGACCAGGCGGCGCAGCGCGGCCGAGATCGCCGCGTCGCTGGCAGGATCGACCAGCAGCGCATTTTCCTCAGAGCGTAAATATTCACGAAACACGGGCAGGTCGGACGTCAGCACCGGGACGCCAGAGGCCATTGCTTCCAGAACAACCAGGCCCCAGCCTTCCTTGACTGAGGGGAACGCCAGGACATCAGCCGCCTGGTATAACAACGGAATTTGCTCATCGGCCACAACGCCGGGGAAAAATACATCTTGGTCGATCTGAAGATGAGAGCGGTCAAATACCTCGAAAAACTCATTGCGATAGGGCGAGTAATCCAGCAAGGTGTCGCCGCCAACAAAAAGCAATACAGGCCTTCGCCCTTGTGCGTTCAGGGCCGGCTGCACAGCCTGGAATGCTCGTAACAAGCGAACGCTATTTTTGCGAGGTTCGATCCCCCCAATATTTAGAAATACAAATTGATCGTCCAGGCCAAGCTGTGATCGGGCTGCCAGCCGTTCGGCCGGTGTGGCCGGTTGAAATCGATCCAGATTCACCCCATTATAAATGATGCTGCTATCCACCTGAAATTCATCGGCCAACTGTTTTTGCCAATGACGGCTGACGACAATGCGATAATCTGGCCGTAAAATCGAGTTTTTCTGGCACTCGATCAGCGAGGGGCTGGTGAAATCATCAACATGGTGGACTGTCCGCACAAAACCGGTCAGGACCCCGTCCTCACGCAATCGCCACAAGGCATTGGCGGAAACACAATCTTGAGCGTGATAGACATCGAAAGCATCCGGTGAAACCTTCAATAAATATTGATAGTAGGTCTGAATGTAACGTTGAATACGATCGTCCAGCGTTTCCTGGTCTAAAGGAATGAATTCAATTGGAATCAAGGTAAACGAAACGGATGTTGGTCGAAAAAATTCACTCCGTTGATCTTTGCCCAGTGCAAACACATGAACCTGATGCCCCAAGGCCTGAAGATGTTCGGCCAGGGCCAGCGTATGAACTACCCCCCCCCGTGGTTTGGTGGAGTACGTAAATAGTGCGATGCGTAACATGGCTGGCAGGTCTCCCTGTATGACTTAATCAATCGACTGATTTTGGGGCGGTTTTGGGTTCTTTTTTTCGCGCCTCTTTGACCGCCTCTTTTAGCTCCTGCGGGCTATCGCCGGCGGCGGCCCGTTTTGCCACATCTTCAAATCCTTGGCCGGGGTCGATGCCGGTCTGGTCATACGTCCGGCTCATATTTTCAACGACCCGGCGTGGGTCTACGGCCCGTAACTGCCCGGTCTCAGCCGAAGTTGTAGTGCGGACCAGACCAGGCCGGGATATCAAACGCTTTAATTCGATGCTGTCACAATGTTTGCAGTGCGGTTCTTGGCTTTGCACATCGGTACGGATGAGCAGGCTAAATATGCGTCCGCACTCCTGGCATTTATATTCGTAGATGGGCATATGCGTTTCCTTTAACTGATGATGGCAGCGGCCACGCGGGCGGCCTGGGCATTGGTTGGCAAAACCAAGGCGCCTGCTTCACGCAAAATTTGCTCTTGCTGTTGCAGCCCCTGTGGGTCTTGAGCTGTGCCGCAGACATGGGTGATGACCGGCAGGTAGCGGCCTTGGGCGGCGGCCCGATCTTTAGCGGCCTTAATCGTCGGACCTAACGCCCCGGCCGGGTTGTCGTGAGAACCATAGCCGATGACCACGTCGAGCAAAATGACGGCGACCGTTGGATCTTCCGCTTCGGCCAGCAGTCGCTCTTGACGCAAGCGAAGATCGATCATAGGGTGAGGCCGGCCCTGGGTAAATTCTTCCTCACCCAGATCGATGCAGCTATGTTCTTTGCTTTGCCAGGCATCTTCCAGCGCATATTCCGGCATGAGCGGGATATTCGAGTAGATGCCCGGTAGATATTGGTGTAAGATAACCATCGCCTCGTCACACAGACTGCCCCCGGAAAAAAGCCCGCGCAAATAAGTTTGACCGGCCGACAAGCGCTGGCGTTCGCCGGCAGCCAATTTATCTTGCTCGACAGGATCGATGCCAAAGTGGATTGCGTTGGTTCTGTTGGCTTGTTGCAACGCGGCTTTGGCTGTGTCCTCGATGGTTGTGGTAAAGATGATGCCCTTCTCTTCGCCCTGGCGACCACTACCCAAGAAATTGACCACGACCGGCTTACCACTACGTCGCGCCCCATCCAACATGTGGGCCATCACCGACTCGGCGGGGGGTTTTGAAATCAAGACAATAACTTCGGTGGCCGGATCGTTCGATAGCATGGTGATGCCCTGCATCATCATCAAGCCGCCAATGCTTTCCGACAGGTCCCGCCCGCCGACCCCAATGGCTTGAGAGATGCCACCCCCCCCCCGGTCGATCAAGCTGGTCACTTCCTGCAGGCCGGTGCCCGAGGCCCCGACCACGCCCACCGGCCCGCGCCGGACCACGTTGGCAAAAGCCAGAGCCACACCATTGATAATCGCGGTCCCGCAGCCCGGCCCCATCATGAGCAATCCTTTTGATACCGCCCACTGCTTTAGAGCCAACTCGTCTGCCAACGTAACATTATCGCTGAACATAAAGACGTGCATGCCGGCATTGAGCGCTTTGGCCGCCTCGAGTTTGGCGTGCGGCCCCGGCACCGAAATAAGAGCCAGATTGGCTGCGCTCAACGAGCGTTTGGCCTGTTCAAAGGTTCGCACAGGAATCGATTGTTGATCCTGCGTCTCGGTCACGGTCGACTCGGCCAGAATGGCTTCGGCTCGAGCCAGCGCTTGCTGAGCCGCCGTATCTGATTCGGCTTCAATGACAATGACCAGGTCGTTTGCTTCGGCCTGGGCCACCATGTCCGTCATCAGCCCCACTTCGGCCAGGACTCGTTTATTCGCTGCGGTGCCCATGGCCACGATGGCCTGGGTGACCGCTTGAAGATTCGAGACCGTTTCAGATACCCGCATCAGGCGGACCGAGTCCTGATATGTTTTTTGTTTAACCTGACTTATGAGCGCCACCAGACTTACCTCAATATCTTCGCCATAGGCATGGTTCAATTGAGATTAAAACCTGAAAAAACGTAACCACGGATTTCACAGATTGCACGGATTAAACAGCTAGAAAATCAGTGTAATCCGTGAAATCCGTGGTTATAAACTCTGAACTACGCAAGCCTTGTCCAATTTTACACCGCGTCCTGACCGGCTGAATATTTTTTACGCAGCACAGCCAGGGCCTCATCCATGTCGGCCAGGCTCGTAAATTCCTGGCGAGGGTCAGGGGGCCGACTTTCGCGTCGTGGTTCTCCCGTAGTGGGGTCCAGCATCATGGGTTCGACCACATACATGCGTCCCTTTTCCCAATCCAATTCAATCGCGCTGTAGATGCCAACTCCGGTCGACAGGACCATGTCCAATTGTTGAAAAAAGGTGACGCCCCGGCCCTCCTGCTCAACATGATAGAGCGTAACCCATTCATCCCCCCGCCGCCGGGCTTCCTCGAGCCGCGCCTCGACGCCGGCTTTAGCCTGAGCCTCCAAGATCTCTCGGTGGCGCAGGTAAAAGGCCGCAGCCCGGGCCAGGTTATAATCTAAAAAGTCACGGTGCCTTATATCAAGCGCCTCGGCCAGGTCGACCACCTGTTGAATGGAGCTGTCAGCATAAGCCTCGAGCAGGGCCTCAACCGATTCGACCTCACTCAAGCTGTTAGCAATGCCTCGCACCAACTGCACCCCGGACGTATAGATTTCAGGCGCACTCAACGCCGCCCCATAAAATTTATCTTCTGCTTTACGCCAATTGGCCAGTTGGGTGCTTAAATTTTGCTGATCCATTATGCTGTCTTTGTAACCGGTTCCAAATCGACGATAGACTCGTCCGGTACGGCTGCGTTGACCGGCAACCCCCACTGATGCGCCAGGGCAACAAGCGCCTGATTGAAGATCTGGATCGGCGCCCGGGCCACGCCTGTCCCAATCTGGCCGGCCGAGGAGCTGGTTTCGTGTAATACGCCGGTGGTAATAAAGGGGACAAGACGCGTTTCGACGATCCGCCGTAGATCGAGCCCTAAGGGGGTAGTGGCAGAGTCCATGGGCGGCAGCCTAAACTTGTCGTGCGTCCCCAGGGTGATCGTTTCCAGCCTGCGCACGGCAGCAACCTCATCGGCCAGCGAACCGCCGACAAAGGGAGCAATGGTTGGCGCTCCGGCAATAGCCATGCCGCCCAAACCACAGGTTTCGATAATGGCGCTGTCGCCGATATCTCCGGCGGCATCCGCAACGGTGTAGCCGGTATAATAGACCGCCTCGTCCATGGCTGAGACCGGCCCGACCAACCAGCGTTGACCCAGTCCGCCAACCCTGATCATAAAATCGACCCCGTTACGCGACATGGCCGTCACGACGGTGCTATAAGGCGCGCCATGCGCTGCATCCATGGTGGCTTTCACGGCGGCAATCGTAAAGCTGAGAAAGAAGTGATTGTTCTGATCCATAAAGCGGATAATATCGGCGACCGTTTGGCCGGCTACACCCGCCTCTAACATCGAGGGCATCAGCTTTTTGACCAATAAGGCGGTGCAGGCGGCGCTGCGGGCGTGACATTCATCCCCCATCTGCAAGCCCTGGGCCACAATGTCAAAAATATTGAGCGGGCCATGCTGTTTGATGGCTGCTTTCATGGCCGGCCCAACCTCGTCACGAAGCCAGCGCAGCCGGGTCAAGGTCCCTTCATCGGCGACGCCAAACCAAAGGGTGTTACCACGCCCTTCATTGAAGGTGGCGTAGCTATCGTTGCCGAAGGTTTCATTACGCACCACCAACACCGGCATCGATGGCGAAATAATGCCGGTCATCGTTCCGACTGCGCCATAGCGATGATTTGGACTGAGGGTCACCTCACCATTTTTGACCAGGACCTCAGCCGCCTGATCATGGCCGGCCCAGCCTTCAAAGCGGATGGCTCCCAGGACAGCCCGTTTTTGCGGACCACACATCCGCTCCCATGAAATCGGCGGTCCGGCATGGAGAATGGTGCGTGACAGCCCCATGGCCTCCGCCGCAGGAGCGACATCGATCACCTGGGGGTTGGAGTCAAGGATGCGCCGAAACGTTTCCTGGTTGGCGGCCTCGATCCGCTCAACCAATTCCCGGCTGCCGTAAATATGTTTGAGGACCTCGACAAGGGTGCTGTCACCCTGGGCCGGAGGTTGCCAGGCCAGGTCGACCACGGGCACAGACTGCTGCCGCAGCGCCTCGGCGAATTCGGCCACACCGGCATTGATGACTTGTAGTTCGCTGCTAAAAAGGGGCGGGGCGGTCATTCTTGAGCCTTCTTGCTGACTAAAGTGGATTGGGCTGTGGTTTGGATATCGCATCCATGAAGTAAGGTGTTACTCACAAAACAATAACCCTTGGCTTGATCAACCAGCGCGTCGAGCTTATTCTGCGGCAGATCGGCCTGGACCAGTAAGTTGATCAGATGAAAACGAAAGGCTTCCATATCCTTCTCAGCTTCGGCAGAAACCGATAGCTTTCCGAGCGTTAGGCGGCGCTTACGAGCCACGTGGGACACGGCCAGACACATACAGGAGGCGACCCCGGCCAGGAGTAGCTCCGTTGGCATGGGGCCTGTATCCTCGCCGCCGTATTGAGGTGTTTCATCACCCTTGATGGTGTGAACCCCCCGCACACTAATTTCCGTACGATAGTCACCCAACCAGCGGACGTGGATACGCCTCATATTGCTCATTGCTTTTCCTTCCAGGGTTGGGCCGGCCAGCGCTGTTCGGGATGAACAAAGAACAAGCTCATCATTTTACGCCGGATGGGCCAGGGAGTTAACTTAAAGCCCGGCAAGAAGACGATACGGAGCAAGGTATAAACAGGCCCGGATTTGCGAGTCGGCCGAGCGGCAATACCTGGGTAAGCCTGGAGCATGGCTTCCTGGGCGACTTCCATCAACAGACCTTCGGTGAGCGTTCGAAATTTTTGCAGCAGCGAAGGTGGCGCGGCTTTGCGAGTCGTAATGGGCATCGTTCGTCAATCCTCTGTTAAGACTTACCTAATTCGGGATCATTTAACCACGGATTACACGGATTTCACGAATTATTACGCTTTTTTCTGTGTAATCCGTGAAATCCGTGGTTGATTTTGGGACATGGTTCTTCAACTGTGTAACTCATACTATCTGTTTAAGGCTGAAGCGCATCATTTGGCGTTAGCCAGGGCATTATTCGCCGCGGCCGCAATCGGTTCACCGAGCGCCCCAATTGGCGGCGAATAAACATTTTCCATGGTGCCCAATTCTTCCAGGGTGGAGCCTTTGCGGATGGCAAAGGCCAGGAAATCGGCCCGTTCCTTGACCCCTTCGCCGCCGGTAAACTGGGCCCCGATGACACGGTGGCTGCCGGGTTCGGCCAAAAGCTTAACCGTCATCTGTTCATGAGACGGATGATAACGGGCCGCCGTGATGCCGGTTGCCTTGCCGACGATGTAAGGCATGCCCATCGCTTTGGCAATGGTTTCCGAGACCAATACCCCGCCCACCTGGATTTTAGCCCCCAGGCCCCAGGGCACATAAACCGGCTGGTAGGCTTTATTTCCACCGGCCGCATTGAGACCGGCCAGGCGTCCCTGGGTATAAGCATACGTGCCGGGAATAAGATTGACCGGGATATTCAAGAGGGCGTGCATCGTTTCAACACAGGCCCCGGCGGCATACACATTTGGGACGTTGGTGCGCATATGGTTATCGACCACAATCGCGCCGGTCGAACCGGTTTTGACGCCAATCGATTTGGCCAGTTTGGTCGCCGGTTTCATGGGCGCAACCAGAAAAGCCATATCGCAGGCAATATCGCCGTTACTCGTCTGGACAGCCGAGACCCGGCCCCCTTCACCTTTGAATCCGGTTAGTTCCGTACCAAAATGAAACTGAACGCCCATGTCATTACCCAGATGATCTTGCAGCGGCTGCATCATATCCGGGTCGGCAAAATCAGCCATCAGCCAGCCCCCACTATCAACCAAATGGGTTTCGATATTACGGTGAGGGAGGGCCTCGATGAGTTCGACCCCCAACGGTTTCGACTGCCAGACAACGGCCCGTTTGACCTCGTCGAGTTGCGGATCGATTTCCATGGCCCGCCGAATATTCTTGATAAAGATGATCCCTTCCAAATCAACGTTGGGCACATCCGGGATTTCATATTCCCAGCCCGTACATATGATCAGGGTATCGAAGGGAACGTCTGCGCCATCGGTTGTATGCACAATCTTTTGGTCGATGTCGATGCGCTCCACAACGGTTTCGGTGCGGAGGTCGAGGCCCATTTCAGTACGATAGAAATCCGGGGGTTTCAGGAACAACCCATCAAACTTTTCGATCTCGCGCCCAAAGACATAAGGAATACCACATGGGCTGTAGGCAATATCTTCAAATTCCGTGATGAGGGTGACATCTAACGAGCGGTCAGTTTGTTTGGCGATGGTAGCTGCCCCGGTGCCGGCCCCCCCCCCTCCAATAATGACGATACGAGTCATCTCGCACCAACCTCCTGATCATTTGATTAATAGTTCAATTGTGTTGAGCACTCGCTCCGTCCATTGCCGGGGCGATAAAGCCGGTGAAGGGGGCTTGCCTCAAATCACGCAGCAGCGCTGCCTCCCCATCACGTTGCACCCAGACCTGCTGGCCAGGTGTCGCCTCGCCAATGACGGCACACGAGATATTGTGGCCGGCAAACATCGTCTGAACCTTAGAGACGTAGCGAGGACGAACACTCAAAATAAAGCCGTAGCTGGGGAAGCCCATCAGCCAATCCAGATATCGTTCGGCAGCCGCTGGCGGCTGAGGGATGGCAGCCAGATCTACTCTAGCGCCGACGCCGGACAGTTCGAGCAGCATCATCATGGAGCCCAAGATACCGGCCATGCTGATATCGCGAGCCGCGTCACACCAACCGGCCTCGGCGATGGCCGGCAGCAAGGCTAAATCACGCCGTAACTCGGCATCTGACAACTGACCCGAACAGTCCCAAAATGGAAAACGAGGATGAAATTCGCCTTGTAAATTGACCACATGCAAAATAGCATCGCCCGGCTGCGCCTTGAAACTGCTGAGGATGTGTTTGGCTCGTCCCAAGATGCAGACCGTGACCGAGTTCACCTCGCCGGTCGCGGTGAGATGCCCTCCGACCAGGGCCACATTATAACGAGCGCAGCCATCCTGCAGGCCGCGCATTATTTTGGCTGCCCCGGCCGTACTGTCTGCCAATATGGTATTGACGACGGCCAGGGGGTAGCCCCCCATGGCGTAAATATCGTTGACGTTAGCCAGAATCGCCGAGCGTCCG
>Ga0299906_10004710_pt1 | contig 11150 bp, 11 predicted proteins | sample RVTome_14_FD_200259 | JGI IMG/M metagenome (GOLD analysis project Ga0299906, IMG submission 200259) | Soil microbial communities from uranium-contaminated site in the Upper Colorado River Basin, Wyoming, United States - RVT145D125 (version 2) ... | reverse complement strand
CCGTTGCATGGCGTGCTCGAAGGCCGCGACGTGATGGTGCTGCTCGGGCGGCTCCGGCATCACCCGAGCCTCGGGGGCGACGGGCGCCCGAACCTGCCGCCGCGGCTCGCGACCTACTTCCCGGGCCGAGCGAGCCCGCCTCGCCTGGCGGAGGCGCTCCCGGCCGCGGGCCCGGCGCTGGTACGCTGACGCCGGCTCCGTGCACGGAGGTCGTTCATGACAGCGCTGCGCTTCAAGCAGGTCGACGTCTTCACCCGCCGGCCCTTCTTCGGCAACCCCGTCGGCGTGGTGCTCGACGGCGCCGGGCTTGATCCTGAAGCGATGCAGCGGATGGCGGCCTGGGCCAACATCTCCGAGACGACGTTCGTCCTGCCTCCGACCCAGCCGGGAGCGGACTATCGCGTGCGCATCTTCGCGCCGCGCCGCGAGCTCCCGTTCGCCGGACATCCGACCATCGGCACGGCGCACGCGGTGCTGGAAGCGGGTATCGCCCGCCCGCGCGACGGCCGGCTCCGCCAGGAGTGCGGCGCGGGGGTGCTCACGCTCGCGGTCGAGGGCGAAGGGAGCGACCGACGGATCGCCGTGGAGGTGCCGCCGGCGAGGCTCGCCGACGTCGATCCCGGGGCGGTGGCGCAAATCTGCGCTGCGCTCGGCCGGGCGACTGTGCCCGTGGGCGAGACGAAAGTGGTGGATCTCGGGCCGCGCTGGCTGGTGGTGGAGCTCGCCGACGCGGCGGCCGTGCGGGCCCTGGCGCCGGATCTGGCGGCGATCGCCGAGGCGAGCCGGGCGCTCGGCATCACCGGCGTGACGGCGTTCGGGCGGGCCCAGGCCGCCGATCACGCGCTCGCGGTGCGCAGCTTCGCACCCGCCGAGGCCATCCCCGAGGATCCGGTCTGCGGCAGCGGCAACGCCGCGATCGGCGCGCTGCTCGATGCCGCGGGCGCGCTCCCCGGGGCCGGGCGGGAGTACGTCGCGAGCCAGGGGCGCGAGCTCGGTCGCGACGGCTACGTCACCGTTCGCGTCGACCCGCAGACGCGGCGGACGTGGATCGGCGGGCACGCGGTCACCTGCATCGACGGGACGCGCCCCGGGTGAGCCGGGCGTTGACGGCGGGCGCCGGCGTCGGTACGGTCGGAGGCATGGAGCACCGAGCGACGCAGGGCCGGCTGCTGTCCCCGGTCGAGCTGACGCGGTTCGACGCGGTGATGCGGACGCCGTTCGGCGCCGTCGGGGTGCGCACCGAGGCAGTCGGCACCGAGGACGAGTGCGTCGCGGAGATCGTCTACCTGCCGCTCGGGATGCGCGGCGTTCCGCCGAAGGACCGGCTCGCGCGGACGGCGTGCGAGCAGGTCGAGCGGTACCTCGCGGACGCGGCCTACCGGCTCGAGCTTCCGCTCAAGCTCGTCGGCACGCGCTACCAGCGCCGGGTGTGGGAGAAGATCGCCGCGATCCCGGCCGGCCGCGTGCGCAGCTACGGCGAGGTCGCGAAAGACCTCCGCTCCGGTCCGCGCGCCGTCGGCCAGGCCTGCGGCGCCAACTTCTTCCCGCTCGCGATTCCGTGCCATCGCGTCGTCGCCTCCGGCGGCATCGGCGGGTTCGCACGGGGCGACGACGGCTTCCACATCACGATCAAGCGGTGGCTGCTCGCCCACGAGGGCATCGCCTTCCAGGGATGAACGCGCGGGACGCGGCGCTCCTCGACGAGTTCTGCGACCAGCTGTGGCTCGAGGACGGCCTGGCGAAGAACACCCTCGAGTCGTATCGCCGCGACCTCGCGCTCTTCGCCGACTGGCTCGCCGGCCGCGGGAAGGGGCTCGACGCCGCCGCCGAGCCCGAGGTGCTCGGCTACTTCGCGTTCCGGCACCGGGGAGCGAGCCGCTTCCGTGCGAGCACCCAGGCGCGGCTCGCGTCGAGCCTCAAGCGCTTCTACCAGTACCTCGTCCGGTCGAACCGCATCACGGCCGACCCCACGCTGCGGCTCGAGACCCCGAAGCGGGCGCCGCGCTTTCCGAGGACGCTCACGGAAGCCGATGTCGAGGCGCTGCTTGCGGCGCCGGACGTCGATCGGCCGCTCGGACTGCGCGACCGCGCGATGCTCGAGCTGCTCTATGCGACCGGCCTGAGGGTGTCCGAGCTCGTCCGGCTGAAGCGCGACGAGGTGAGCCTCGACATGGGCGTCGTGCGGGTGTTCGGCAAGGGCTCGAAGGAGCGAATGGTCCCGCTCGGCGAGGAGGCGGCGGCCTGGCTCACGCGCTACCAGGGCGAGGCGCGCCCGGTGCTCCTCAAGGGGCGCGGCGCGGACGCGGTGTTCGTGACCGCGCGCGGCGATGCGATGACGCGCCAGGCCTTCTGGCATCTGATCACGCGCTACGGCGGTCGCGCGGTGCCCGGGAAGCACCTCTCGCCGCACACGCTGCGGCACGCGTTCGCGACGCACCTCATCAACCACGGCGCCGATCTGCGCGTCGTGCAGCTGCTGCTCGGCCACGCCGACATCTCCACGACCCAGATCTACACCCACGTTGCGCGCGAGCGGCTCAAGGCGCTCCACCAGAAGCACCACCCGCGCGGCTAGCGCGGCTACGGCCGGCGGAAGTCCTTGAGCAGCCGCTGGTAGTCGGGCGACTCGCGCAGCAGCCGGCCGGCGATCGCACGCAGCCGGTCGATCGCCTCTGGCGGAAGCGAGAACGTCGTCGGCAGGTTCATGAAGTAGTCGCGCTCCCCGGGATCGGCGATGGCCTCGAAGCTCACGTCGATCGCGAACGCCGACAGGCGGCTGAAGCGGCCGTCGATTTCCGCGTCGGGCACCCCCGCCAGGCGCTGGCGGGCGATCAGGAGGTCGCGCTGTGCCTCCCAGCGTTCGGCGGTGTCGCGCATCACGTGCACGAGCTCGTACGAGTTGCGGTCGATCGGCACGCTCGAGGACTGCAGCAGCTGGGCGATGATGCCGGGCGGGGATTCGCTCTGGTCCCAGTCGGTGCGCGGCGCCGAACGCGCGTTCACGACGATGACCGCGACCCGGTCGAGGCGCTGGAGACCGGCGACCTCCCGGAACATCGGGCTCGCCTCCAGGACCTCGATGCCCTCGATGACCCCGCGCAGGCCGAGGTTGTCGGAGACGCCGCCGTCCACCACGTGGATGAAGGGCCGCTCGCCGCTGCGCTCGAAGTCCTGGAGCTCGCGGTAGCGCATCAGCGCCCGGCCGGCCGGACGGCTGCGATGTGCGGGATTGCGGAGGTCGGCAATGATGTCGAGGTACTGGTAGCCGCAGGTGCCGCCGTAGTTGTTGAACGTGACCGGCGAGAGCAGGATCGGCACCGCCGACGACGCGGCGGCGGCGCGCGCGAGCGGCACCTTGTGCAGGTCCGAGCACAGCAGATCGAAATCGGACTGCGTGAACATGAGCCGCGCGCCGGTGGAGATGTCGGTACCGGTGACCACCGCCATCGGCGTCGGCTTGTCGAGGAGGCTGCCGAAGGTCGCCCCCTCGAACAGGATCTCGTCGTAGTAGTCGGCCGCGAGCTCGGAACGCCCGTACGATCCGCCGACGAGCTTCGGCCAGCTGAACGGATTGAACGTGCGCGCGATGAGCGCGCCCTGGACGTCGCGCTTGAGAAACCGCGCCTCGTACTCGTCGAACAGCCGCTCGCCGTACAGCGCGTACGCGAGCGCCGTGAAGCTGCCGCCCGAAACGCCGGACACGAGGTCCACCTCGTCGAGCAACCGCCGGCGCTCGCCGCCGACCGCGATCTCGGTGCGGCGGAGCTCCTCGAGCACGCCGTAGGAGAGCGCCGCGGCGCGGGTGCCGCCGCCCGAGAACGCGAGGACGAGCAGGGTGCGCGAGTCGTTGCTGGCGCGCTTCCCCATCCGCAGGTCGATGCGGTAGCCGGTCGTGGGATCGACCTTGTCGATGCGCTCGTTGATCGGGCGCGAGGCGCAGCCGGCGCCGAGAATGAGGGCCGCGGCGAGGCCAGCGAGCAGCACGGGACGCATGGTCACGGTTCGGGCGAGGAGCGCCGGCGAATAGAATACCGCCTCCCGACCACGACCGGCCATGGCGAAGGACAAGCGCGTCTCGGAGACACCGGCCACGGTGTTTCTCAAGCAGTACGGCGTGGCGTACACCGAGCACGTCTACGAGTACGTCGAACGCGGCGGGACGCGGGTGTCGGCCGAGGCGCTCGGCGTCGACGAGCACGCGGTGGTGAAGACGCTGGTGATGCAGGACGAGGCGAAGCGGCCGTTGATCGTCCTCATGCACGGCGACCGGGAGGTCTCGACCAAGAACCTCGCGCGGCAGGCCGGCGTAAAACGGGTCGAGCCGTGCGCGCCCGAGACGGCGCAGCGGCATTCCGGCTACCAGGTCGGCGGGACCTCGCCGTTCGGGACCCGCAAGCCGCTGCCGATCTACGTGGAGCGGACGATCCTCGCGCTGCCGCGGATCTACATCAATGGCGGCCGACGGGGGTTCCTAGTCGGGATCGACCCGAAGGAGCTCGCGCGCGTGCTGCAGACGACGCCGGTCGAAGTCGGCCTCCTCGCCGACTGACCGGTCGCTACCGGCTGCGCTCGATCGTCACCCCGACGCGCCCTACGTCCTTCAGGATCCCGAGCTTCGCGACGCTCAGGCGCACCCGCGCCGCGCCGAACTCGTCCATGAGCAGCCGGGCCACGAACTCGGCAAGCTCCTCGACCAGGCCGAACCGGCGCGCTTCGAGCTCCTCGCGCAGACGCGCGACCACCACCGCGTAGTCGATCGTATCGGCGACCTTGCCGGTCGCGAACGCGCGGTCGGTCGGCAGTTCGATCTCGAGGTCGAGCGCGATCGGCTGCGAGGTCACCCGCTCGCGCTTGTAGATGCCCACCTTGGCCTCGAGCCGGACGTCGCGGAGGAAGAGCTGGTTCATGGGAGGCGGCGGGCCGGAAGGATTACACTCACGCGCGCGATGGCGACGGTCGCGTTCATTGTAATCGCTTACCTCATCGGCTCGCTCTCGTTCGCGGTGATCGTGAGCAAGGCGTTCGGGTTGCCGGATCCGCACAGCTACGGCTCCGGCAATCCGGGCGCGACCAACGTGCTGCGCACCGGGAACAAGCTGGCGGCGGTGCTCACTCTCGTCGGCGACGCGCTGAAAGGCTGGGTCGCGGTGGTCCTCGCGCAGCGCCTCGCGTGGCGCTACGGCGTCGACGACGCGGGCATCGCCGCGGTGGCGCTCGCGGTGTTCGTCGGCCACCTCTTTCCCGTGTTCTTCCGCTTCCAGGGCGGCAAGGGCGTCGCGACCGCCGCCGGGATCCTGTTCGCGATCGACTGGCGCGTCGGGCTCGGGACGCTCGTGACCTGGGTCGTCATCGCGCTCTTCTTCCGCTACTCCTCGCTCGCGGCGCTCGTCGCCGCGGCGTTCGCGCCGTTCGCCACCGCGCTCGTCCTGGGGTTCAACGTCCATGCGGCGGCGGTCCTCGCGATCGCGGCGCTCCTCGTGTGGCGCCATGCCGGGAACATCAGGAAGCTCCTCGCCGGCACCGAGGGGCGGATCGGCGAGAAGAAGCGGCCGGCCGAAGGCTAGGGCGCGGGCAGCTCGGCGAGCGCCCAGCGCGGCCGCACCGTGAATTCGTAGCCGGTCGGCGCCTTGCGGCCTCCGGCCTCGAGCCGCCGCGCCGCCGCGTACGCGATCATCGCGCCGTTGTCGGTGCAGAGCTCGAGCTCGGGATAAAACACCTCGCAGCGCGCTCCGGCGGCGGCCGCGTCGAGCCGCTCGCGCAGCCGCCGGTTCGCGCCGACGCCGCCGGCCACGACCAGCCGGCGGTGGCCGGTCGCCGCGAGCGCCGCGCGGCACTTCGCGACCAGCACGTCCACGATCGCCTCCTGAAACTCCGCCGCCAGATCGGCGCGCGCCGTCTCGTCCAGGCTGCGGCTGCGAGCGAGCGTCGCCACCGCGGTCTTCAGGCCCGAGAAGCTGAAGTCGAGATCGCCGCTCGCGATGACCGGCCGCGGCAGCGTGAAGCGCCCGGGCCGGCCGGTGTCCGCGAGGCGCGCGAGCGCGGGCCCTCCGGGGTAGCCGAGACCGAGGAGCTGGGCGGTCTTGTCGAACGCTTCGCCCGCGGCGTCGTCGGCCGTCTCCCCGAGCAGGGCGTAGCGGCCGACTTCCTGCACCTCCATCAGCTGCGTGTGCCCGCCCGAGACGAGGAGCGCGACGAACGGAAACGCGGGCGGCCGGGCGGACAGCAGGGGCGAGAGGAGATGGCCCTCGAGATGGTGGATCCCGATCGCCGGCACGCCGAGCCCGTAGGCGATCCCGGTCGCGATGCTCGCGCCCACCAGCAGCGCGCCGGCGAGCCCGGGGCCTTCCGTGTAGGCGACGACGTCGAGGTCCGCGAGGCGCGCGCCCGCGCGCGCGAGCACCCGCTCGACGAGCGGCAGGGTCCGCCGGATGTGGTCGCGCGAGGCGAGCTCCGGCACCACCCCGCCGTACTCGGCGTGCAGCGCCGCCTGCGAGTGCACCTCGTGCGCGAGCAGCCCCCGCGCGCTGTCGTACAGGGCGACGCCAGTCTCGTCGCAGGACGTCTCGATGCCGAGAACGAGCATCGCCCGAGGGTAGCCGATCCGGCGGGGCGCGACTCCGCGAGCCTGCTCGAGCTCAACCCCGCGCCGGTACGGACCGTTTCTTTTGTGCCGCGCCTTGTCCGCAACCCCCTGATTCGGCTATACTCCCGCGCCTTCGATCCGCCGGAGCCCCGATGCCGACTGTCCGCGTCAAGGAAAACGAGCCGTTCGAGGTGGCCCTGCGCCGCTTCAAGCGCACCGTCGAGAAGACGGGCCTCCTCACGGAGCTCCGCGCCCGCGAGTACTACGAGAAGCCCACCCAAGCCCGCAAGCGCAAGCTCGCCGCCGCGATCAAACGGCACTTCAAGCGACTGCGCAGCCAGCAGCTGCCGCCCAAGCTCTACTAGGATCAGGACGTCAGCCAAGGCGACGTCCCAATTCCGCGCGTTGAAACACATCCTTCGGGGTGCTTGACGCGCGGATTCTTCCGCAGCCTCATCAGCTGATGTCCCTAAAGGCCCGCATCACCGAGGACATGAAGGCCGCGCTCAAGGCGAAGGACGCGCGGCGGCTCGGCGCGGTGCGGCTCGCGCTCGCCGCGGTCAAGCAGCGGGAGATCGACGACCGCAAGGAGCTGTCCGACGCCGAGGTCGTCGGCGTCGTGGAGAAGATGATCAAGCAGCGCCGCGAGTCGATCACGCAGTACACCGCCGGCGCACGCCAGGACCTCGCCGACCAGGAGCAGTTCGAGATCGACGTCCTCGCCGCGTACCTCCCGCAGCAGGCGAGCGCGGCGGAGGTCGAAACGGTGATCGCCGAGGCGATCGCGTCGACCGGCGCCAAGGGCGCCGCCGACATGGGCAAGGTGATGGGTCAGGTCAAGGCGAAGCTCGCCGGCCGCGCCGACATGGGGCAGGTCTCGGCGCGCGTCAAGGCGAAGCTGTCGGCGTGAGCCCCCGCGCCGGCCCGGCTTTGCGGAACCGGCAAAATCGCCTATAAGTAAGGATGACGCCCGGAGCAATCGCCGGGCGCGGAAGAAACCCGGCACTCGACCGGGCCTCGAACAGGGTGCGTCAGAGGAGCAGCCGGAACGATTCTTGCAAGGCGATGAGGATTATGGCAATCGCGTTCCGGCAAGGCGAGTGATCCCGGATTCCTTCAAGCAGGATCTGCTCAACCGCGTCGACATCGTCGACGTCATCTCGGCCAGAGTCCCGCTCAAGAAGAGCGGTGCGAACTGGGTCGGGCTGTGCCCGTTCCACGGCGAGAAGACCCCGTCCTTCACGGTGAGCCAGACGAAGCAGTTCTATCACTGCTTCGGCTGCAGCGCTCACGGCAACGCCATCGGCTTCCTGATGGAGTACTCGGGGCTTGGCTACGTCGAGGCGGTCAAGGAGCTGCGCCCGGACGAGCGGAAGCGAGCGGCCTCGCCGGACGAGCCCGATCTTTACGAGCTGCTCGCCCGCGCCGCGCGCTACTACCGCGAGCAGTTGAAGACCTCGATGCGCGCGATCGACTACCTCAAGGGGCGCGGGCTCGCCGGCAAGACCGCGGCCCGGTTCGGCATCGGTTACGCGGCGGCGGGATGGCAGAACCTCGCGACGGTGTTCACGGATTACGGGGCCAAGGCGCTCGTCGAGTGCGGGCTCGTGATCGAGAACGAAGGCAAGCGCTACGACCGGTTCCGTGATCGCATCGTGTTCCCGATCCTCAATCAGCGGGGCCTGGTGATCGGCTTCGGCGGTCGGGTGATCGAGGGCGGGGACGGGCCGGCCACGGGGGAAGGGAAGGGGTCCCCCGGCCCGAAATACCTGAACTCGCCCGAGACGCCGGTGTTCGAGAAGGGGCGCGAGCTCTACGGCTTGCCGCAGGCGCGCGACGCGGTGCGCGCCGCGAACCGCGTCGTCGTGGTGGAAGGCTACATGGACACGGTGATGCTCGCGCAGCATGGCGTCGAGAATGCCGTGGCGACGCTCGGCACGGCGACCACGCCCACGCACGTGCAGAAGCTGCTGCGCCAGGCCGCGGAGGTGGTGTTCTGTTTTGACGGCGATGCCGCCGGCCGCCGCGCCGCGTGGCACGCGCTCGAGGTGAGCCTCGAGTCGCTCTCCGACCACAAGGCAGTCCGCTTCCTCTTCCTGCCCGCCGAGCACGACCCGGACAGCTACGTGCGCGCGTTCGGACGCGAGGCGTTCGAGCGCGAGCTGGTGCAGGCCCAGCCGCTGTCCGCGTTCCTGCTGTCGACCCTCGCGTCCCGCTCGGACCTGCTGACGCTCGAGGGCCGCTCGCGGCTGATCGCGGAGGCGAAGCCCCTGGTGCGGCGGGTCGCTGCGCCGGCCCTGCGCATCCAGCTCGTGCGCGCCCTGGCGGAGGCCGCCGCGATGACGCCGCAGGAGGTCGCCCGCCTGCTCGAGCTTCGCGACGGAACGATCGGCCGTACGGACCGCGCGCCGCCCGCGCGCGAGGAGCGCGCGGCCGCGGTGGGGAGCAACGAGGCGAAGCTGCTGCGTGCGCTCCTCGGTCTGCCCGAACTCGCCGGCGCCGTGCCGGTCGAATGGCTCCCCGCGAAGAGCGCCGAGTCCGCGGCGATCCGGTCGGTGATCGAGCGGCTGGTGTCGAGCACCGGACACCCGGCGCCCCGACCCGTGTCGTCGGCTTTCGAGGGCGCGCCGTTCTATGGGTTGCTGACCCGGCTCGAAGCCGACCTCCTCGAGTTCAAGCTCGAGATCGACGACCTGCGGGCCGAGTTCGACGGCGCGATCCGAAACCTGGAGCGGGAGCGGAAAGTTTTGGAAATCAATGGGATGCTCGCGCGCGAGGAGAAGGCGGGGTTGCCGGAGCGGTTGCGCGAGGGCGCGGCGCTCCGGCAGCGGGGCGAACCGGCCCCCTTGCCGGCGGGGACGGAAACCCCATCTAAGGGCTTATAATCGCAAGTTTTTTTAAACCAGAACCTCCCGGGGACCACACCATGGCGAAACGCGAGAAACCCAGGGCCAAACCGCGCGGAACCGGCCAGGCGAAGCGCAAGGCCGCCGCGAAGGCGCGGCCTGCCGCGCGCTCGAAGCCCGTCGCGCGCGCCAAGCCTCCGGCCGCGCGCAAGCCCGCGTCCGCCGCGAAGGCGCGGCCGGTCGCGACGAAGGCGAAGGTCGCGGCCAAGCCCAAGGTCCTCCCCAAACTGAAGGCGCTCGCCAAGGGCCGCACGGAGCAGCCGGCGAAGCCCGCGGGGAAAGCGCCGGAAGCGCGCATCGACGGCAAGGACCTGCGCGGCAAGGGCAAGCTCCTCACGCCGGTCAAGGGCGAGCCGATCAAGCGCCTCAAGGTCAACCGCGCCAAGGCGCGCGAGGCGGAGCGCGCGCTGATCGCGGCCGCGGCCGCGCGGCCGGAGGACGCCGAGGTCCGCCGCACCCGGCTGAAGAACCTGATCAAGCTCGGCAAGGAGCGCGGCTTCCTCACCTACGCCGAGATCAACGACCACCTGCCCGACGTCGTCGACGCCGAGCAGATCGAGTCGATGATCACGACCTTCAACGACATGGGCATCCAGGTGTTCGACGAGGCGCCGGATGCCGAGGCGCTGCTGATCACGGAGGCGACGCCCCAGGCGGTCGCCGACGAGGACGCCGAGGAGGAGGCGGAGGCGGCGCTCGCGACCGTCGATCCGGAGTTCGGCCGCACCACCGACCCGGTGCGCATGTACATGCGCGAGATGGGCTCGGTCGAGCTGCTCACGCGCGAGGGCGAGATCGAGATCGCGAAGCGCATCGAGGACGGCCTGAAGCAGATGATCATGGCGATCTCGGCGCTGCCGACCACGATCGTCGAGATCCTCGAGCTCGCCGACAAGGTGAAGCGCGACGAGATGCGCATCGACGAGCTCGTCGACGGCCTGGTCGACCCCAACGCGAAGGACCAGCCGCTGCCCGAGATGGCGGAGGAGGCCGAGATCGAGGAGGAGACCGAGGAGGACGAGGAGGAGCAGGCGAGCGCGCTCAGCGCGAGCCTGCTGCAGCTCAAGGAGGACTCGCTCGAGCGCTACGGCAAGATCCACCGCCTGTACGAGAAGCTGAAGCTCGCGCTCGTCAAGCACGGGCACAAGAGCAAGGAGTACGTCCGGGTCCGCGACCAGATCTCGACCGAGATGATGCACATCCGGTTCACGGCGCGCATCATCGAGCGGCTGTGCGACTCGGTGCGCGGCATGGTCGACCAGGTGCGCCGGCACGAGCGCAAGATCCAGCAGCTGTGCGTCGAGAAGGGCGGGATGCCGCGGCCGCACTTCATCAAGGTGTTCCCGGGCAGCGAGACCTCGCAGCGCTGGATCAAGAACGAGATCGCCGCCGGCCGGCCGTACGGCACGCAGCTCGCGCGCTACGAGCCGGACATCCTCGAGGAGATCACCAAGCTCGGCGAGATCCAGCGCCGGATCGGCATCCCGCTGAAGGACCTGAAGGAGATCAACAAGCAGATGTCGACCGGCGAGGCCAAGGCCCGCCGCGCGAAGCGCGAGATGACCGAGGCCAACCTGCGGCTGGTGATCTCGATCGCGAAGAAGTACACCAACCGGGGGCTGCAGTTCCTCGACCTGATCCAGGAGGGGAACATCGGCCTG
>Ga0299906_10004709_pt1 | contig 11151 bp, 11 predicted proteins | sample RVTome_14_FD_200259 | JGI IMG/M metagenome (GOLD analysis project Ga0299906, IMG submission 200259) | Soil microbial communities from uranium-contaminated site in the Upper Colorado River Basin, Wyoming, United States - RVT145D125 (version 2) ... | reverse complement strand
GACCGGCGCGCGCCTTCGGCGCGAGCCGGTCCGTGTAGAGCCGTAGCGTGCGCGCGATCACTGAAACCCCCCGGCCCACGGCGACCCCCTTCACAGGGGGGCTAAGCCTGCTTGGCGGCCTTGAGCATCGCCTGCAGCTTCGCCGCGAAGAACGGCGCGGGAACCATGATCCGCGTCTCCTGATGGACGATCAGCGCTTGGACCTTCTTCGCGTACGCCTGCCACGCCGGGTCGGCCTGCATCTTCGCGCGGCACTCCGCCCGCTGCTTCAGGTCCTCGTACGCCCACATGTGCACGACCATGTTCAGGGGCCCGACCTCCGTGAAGTAGTAGCCCGCCATCGCCGGAAGGAAGCCCGTCTGGAGCGCCAGCCCTTCCTCCTGATAGAGCTTCATATACTCGGGCACCTTCCCCGGGTGCAGCGTGTACATCCGTTCTTCGACGAACATCGCGGTTCCTTATGCTGTGAACGAGGCGAGGGATTCTACATGGCGGGATTGACGTACGACGTCTTAACCGTCGTGTAGAACTCGACGGCGTAGCGCCCCTGCTCGCGCGGCCCGTAGCTCGAGCCCTTGCGGCCGCCGAACGGCACGTGATAGTCCACGCCGGCAGTGGGCAGGTTCACCATCACCATCCCGGCCGCGGAGTTGCGCTTGAAGTGCTCGGCGTGCTTCAGCGAACTCGTCGCGATGCCCGACGACAACCCGAAGGGCGTGTCGTTCGCGACCGCGAGCGCTTCCTCGTAGTCCTTCACCTTGATCACCGAGGCGATCGGCCCGAAGATCTCCTCGCGGTTGATGCGCATCTGCGGCGTCGTCCCGGTGAAGAGCGCGGGCGCGAGGTAATAGCCCTCGGTCGCGCGCTTCAGGCGCTCGCCGCCGGCGATGAGCTTCGCGCCCTCCTTCTTCCCGAGGTCGAGGTAGTGGAGGTCCTGCTCGAGCTGCTTCTGGTCAACGACCGGGCCGATGTCGGTGCCGTCCTTCAGGGCGTCGTCGACCTTGAGCGCCTTCATCTTCCCGGTGAGTGCCGCGACGAAGCGGTCGTGGATGCCCTGCGTGACGATGAGCCGGCTCGCGGCGGTGCAGCGCTGCCCGGTGGAGAAGAATGCGCTCTGGACCGCGGCGTTCACCGCCACGTCGAGGTCCGCGTCGTCGAGCACGACCTGCGGGTTCTTGCCGCCCATCTCGAGCTGGACCTTCGCCAGCCGCGCGGCGCAGTTCTGCGCCAGGCGCTTGCCGACCTCCTGCGAGCCGGTGAAGCTGACCGCGTCGATCCCGGGGTCGGTGGATAGGCACTCGCCCACCACCGAGCCGCGGCCCATCACCAGGTTGAACACGCCCTGCGGCAGGCCGCTGCGCGCGATGATGTCCGCGAGCGCCCAAGCGCAGCCCGGCACGAGGTCCGCGGGCTTGAACACCACGCAGTTCCCGTAGGCGAGTGCCGGCGCGATCTTCCACGCGGGAATCGCGATCGGGAAGTTCCACGGGGTGATGATGCCGATGACGCCGACGGGCTCGCGCGTGATCTCGACCCGGATCCCCGGACGCACCGACGGCACCACCTCGCCCGCGAGCCGTACGCACTCGCCCGCGAAGAACTTGAAGAGGTAACCAGCGCGCGCCGCCTCGCCGATGCCTTCGGGCTTCGTCTTGCCCTCTTCGCGCGCGAGGAGCGTGCCGAGCTCCTCCTTCCGCGCAAGGATCTCGGCTCCGATCTTGTCGAGCGCGTCGGCGCGCGCCTGGATGCTCCCCCGCGACCACGCCGGGAACGCCACCCGCGCCGCCGCGATCGCGGTCCGGACCTGCGCCTCGTCGCCGCGCGCGTACTCGCCGACAACGTCGTCGACGTTCGAGGGGTTGATGTTCGGCGCCGCGGTCGCGCCCGCGACCCATTCGCCGCCGATGAGGTTCGGTTGGACTGGCATGGCTCCGGCTCCGGATGAGGATTGGGCGGGGCGCCAAGTATGCCTCAACGCATCCCGCGCGGGCGGCAGCCGCTACAATGGCAGCCGCTTCGAGGCCCCCGATGGTCGACGACATCCCCGGACTCCGCCGCATCCTCGCGACCAGCAAGGTGATCGTGGTCGTCGGGCTGTCCGCGCAGTGGTTCCGGCCGAGCTATTTCGCCGCGAAGTACATGCTGGAGCACGGGTACACGGTGATCCCGGTGAACCCGAACTACCCCGAGATCCTCGGGCAGAAGAGCTACCCGAGCCTGCGCGAGATCCCGGTCGCGGTCGACATCGTCGACTGCTTCCGCAAGACCGCGGACATCCCGCCGATCGCGGACGACGCGATCGCGATCGGCGCGAAAGTACTGTGGCAGCAGCTCGGCGTGACGAACGTCGCGGCGGCCCGCAAGGCCGAGGCGGCCGGGCTCGAGGCGGTCATCGACCGGTGCGTGAAAATCGAGCATGCACGCCTCTTCGGCGGGCTGAACTGGGCTGGCGTGAACACCAGGGTGATCTCGGCCAAGCGGCCGAGGTACATTGCGAACTGAGTTCACGGTCCGCGGCAGCGCGCCTCTATAATGGCCATTTCGATGGCCATCTTGGAGCCCCCATGAGCAAGTCGTACTCCGTCGCCGAGGCACGCGACCGGCTCGCGAGCCTCATCCGTCGTGCCGAGGAGGGCGAGACGGTCACGGTGACGCGCCGCGGCAAGCCGGTCGCGCGCGTGCTGTCGGAGGAGGCGTACCGGAAGCTCGCCCGCCGCAAGCGCAGGATCGATTGGGGGGCGATACAGATCGATACGCGCGGCTTCAGGTTCGATCGGGACGAAGCCAATGCCCGGTAGCTTCTTCCTCGACTCGAACGTCGTCCTCTACGGGTTCTCCGGCAAGGAACCGGAGAAACAGCGGGTCGCGCGCGAGCTGTCCGAGTCCGAAGGCGCCTGGGTCAGCACGCAGGTGCTGAGCGAGGTGGGCGCCATCCTGATCCGCAAGTTCGGGTTCCCCGTGGGGGAGGCGCGGGCTCGCGTCGCGAGCATCGCGGCGGTCTGCGACGTGGTCGTGCTGACCCCGCCATTGATCCTCGACGCGTTCCGGATCGCCGAACGCTACCGGATCCGGCTGTACGACGCCCAGATCGTGTCCGCAGCGCTCGCCTGCGGGGCGACGAGACTCTACTCGGAGGATCTTCACCACGGGCTCGGCGTCGACGGGCTCGCCGTCGTTTCGCCGTTCGGCACCCGCGCCGGCGAGCCTGCGGCACGCTACGCCTCGCGCCCGAGGCTGCGTCGGGCCGCGTAGGATCGACACCGACTCATGCCCGACCGCAAGTACGGCTTCGAGACCCTCGCGCTGCACGCGGGACAGATCCCGGACGCGACGACCGGCGCGCGGGCCGCGCCGATCTATCAGACCACCTCGTTCGTCTTCGACTCGGCAGAGCACGCCGCGAGCCTCTTCAATCTCCAGACCTTCGGCAACGTCTACTCGCGGATCTCGAACCCGACCGTGGCGGTGCTCGAGGAGCGCGTGGCGGCGCTCGAGGGCGGCCGGGCCGCGCTCGCGACCGCCACCGGCCAGGCGGCCGAGGCGGTGGCGATCATGACGCTGCTCGAAGCGGGCGACCACGCCGTGTCCGCGTCGACGCTGTACGGCGGGACGCACACGCTCCTCGGCGTGAACCTGAAGAAGCTCGGGATCGAGGCGACGTTCGTCGATCCGGACGACCCGGAGAACTTCCGCCGCGCGCTCACGAAGAAAACCAGGCTCCTCTATGCCGAGACGCTCGGCAACCCGTCGATCAACGTCGTCGACATCGCGGCGATCGGGGCGATCGCGAAGGAGGCCGGAATCCCGTTCGTGGTCGACAACACCGTGCCCTCGCCCTACCTCTGCCAGCCGCTCGACTGGGGCGCGGACATCGTGGTCCACTCGGCGACGAAGTACATCGGCGGTCACGGCACGACGATGGGCGGCGTGATCGTCGAGTCGGGCAAGTTCCCCTGGGGGAACGGCAACTTCCCCGGAATGACCACGCCCTCGACGGGCTACCACGGCGTGATCTTTCACGAGACGTTCGGCGACTTCGGGTTCACGATGCGCTGCCGGATGGAGACGATGCGCACCTTCGGGCCGACGCTCTCGCCGTTCAACGCCTGGCTGCTCCTGCAGGGGCTCGAGACGCTGCCGCTGCGCATGGAGCGCCACTGCCAGAACGCGCTCGCCGTCGCGAAGTTCCTGCAGGGCCACCCGCAGGTCGCCTGGGTGAACTACCCCGGCCTGCCCGGCAACAAGTACTACGAGCTGACGCGCAAGTACCTGCCGAAGGGCGCGAGCGGGCTGCTCTCGTTCGGCATCAAGGGCGGCGCGCGGGCGGGCGAGAAGTTCATCGAGGCGGCGACCTTCATGAGCCACCTCGCGAACATCGGCGACGCGAAGACGCTCGTGATTCACCCGGCCTCGACCACCCACCGGCAGATGTCGGAAGAGGAGCAGGCGAAGGCCGGCGTGACACCCGACATGATCCGGATCTCGGTCGGCCTCGAGACGCTCGACGACATCCTGTGGGACATCGACCAGTCGCTGCACGCCGCAGCGAAGGGGTAACTCCCGTCAGCGGAGGAGTGAATGATCAGCTACGACATCATCGAGCACGGCAAGCCGCTGCAGCGCGCGGTGCGGGAAACGCCCAAGCCGAAGGGCACCGAAGTGCTCGTTCGGGTGACCCGCTGCGGGGTGTGCCACTCCGACCTTCACATCTGGGACGGCTACTTCGATCTCGGCGGTGGCAAGCGCTTCTACGTGAAGGACCGCGGCTGCGTCCCGCCGTTCACGCCGGGCCACGAGCCGTTCGGCGTGGTCGAGGCCCTGGGACCCGACGCGAAGGGGGTCGCGGTCGGCGCGAAGCGGATCGTCTTCCCCTGGATCGGCTGCGGCGAGTGCGCAGTCTGCCAGGCCGGCCGGGACAACTACTGCCTCGCGGCGCGCTTCCTCGGCGTCACCCGTCCGGGCGGGTACGCGTCCCACGTGCTCGTGCCGCACCCGCGGTACCTCGTCGACGCCGAGGGTCTCGACGAAAGCTTCGCGGCGACGCTCGGCTGCTCCGGGATCACCACCTATAGCGCGATCCGGAAGCTCCCGCAGCTCACCGAACGGGACTGGGTCGTGGTGCTGGGCTGCGGCGGCCTCGGGCTGATCGCGCTCTCGACGCTGCGCGCGCTCGGGATCGAGCGCGTGATCGCCTGCGACATCGATGACGCCAAGTTCGCCGCCGCCCGCGCCGCTGGCGCGCGCGAAACGGTGAACTCGCGCGACGCGCAAGCCGGGCTCGCGCAGATCCAGAAGCTCTCCGGAGGCGCGGTCGCGGGCGCGCTCGATTTCGTCGGCATGCCGGCGACGGCGAGCTTCGGCATCGCAGCGCTCGCCAAGGGCGGCCGCTACATCCTGTGCGGGCTGTTCGGGGGCGAGATCACGCTGCCGTTGCCGCCGATCGCGCAGCGCGCGATCGGGATCGTCGGCTCGTACGTCGGCAACCTGCAGGAGCTCCGGGAAGTCGTCGCGCTCGCGCAGAGCGGCAAGCTGAAGCCGACGCCGGTCGAGACCCGGCCGCTTCGCGAGGCGAACCGCACGCTCGACGAGCTGAAAGCCGGCAAGATCCTCGGCCGGGTCGTGCTCGACGTGAACGAAGCCGCGTGAACGGGATGAGCTTCACCGACTGGACCTCCGCTTACCCCACCGCCCGCCGTCCGACGCTGGCGGCGAACGTCGTCTCGACCTCGCAGCCGCTCGCCGCGCAGGCGGGCTTGCGCATGCTCCTCGACGGGGGGAACGCGATGGACGCGGCGCTCGCCGCCGCCATCACGCTCACGATTGTCGAGCCGATCTCGAACGGCATCGGCTCGGATCTGTTCGCGATCGTCTGGGATGGCAAAGAGCTCCACGGCCTGAACGCCTCCGGCCGCTCGCCGGCAGCGTGGACGCCCGAATACTTCGCCCGCGAGAAGACCATCCCGCAGCGCGGCTGGAACAGCGTCACCGTGCCCGGCGCGGTCGCCGCCTGGGTCGACCTCTCCGAGCGCTTCGGACAACTGCCGTTCGAGCGCCTGTTCGAGCCGGCGATCGACTACGCGTACAACGGCTACCTCGTCTCGCCGTTCATCGCCCGCCGCTGGAACACGCTGGTGCCGGAGCTGCGCGACCAGCCCGGCTTCGCGCAGGCGTTCATGCCGGGCGGGCGGGCGCCGCGCGGCGGCGAGAAGTTCGTCTTCCGGGACGCGGCGGCGGCCCTCGAGCTGATCGCGGAGACGCGCGGCAAGGCCTTCTACGAGGGCGAGCTTGCCGACAAGCTCGAAGCGAACGCGGCAGCCCACGGCGGCGCAATGACGCGCGCGGACCTCGCCGGGCACACCAACGACTGGGTGGGCACGATCTCGCAGGGCTACCGCGGCTACACCGTGCACGAGATCCCGCCGAACGGACAGGGGATCGTCTGCCTGATGGCGCTCGGCATCCTGTCGAACTTCGAGGTCGCGCGCCACCCGGTGGATTCGCCGGACAGCGTCCACCTCCAGCTCGAGGCGGTGAAGCTCGCGTTCGCCGACGCGCGCCGCTACGTCGCCGACGCGGCGGCGATGGACGTGAAGGCCACGGCGCTGCTCGACCCCGACTACCTCAAGTCACGGGCGAAGCTCATCGACATGACGCGCGCGCAGGACTTCGGCCACGGCTCGCCGCCCCGGGGGGGCACGATCTATCTCACCGCGGCCGACGCGCAGGGCATGATGGTGTCGCTGATCCAGTCGAACTACATGGGCTTCGGCTCGGGCGTTGTCGTCCCCGGCGCCGGCATCAGCCTGCAGAACCGCGGCGCGGGCTTCGTGCTGCAGCCGGGGCACCCGAACTGCGTCGCGCCCCGGAAGCGGCCGTATCACACGATCATTCCCGCCTTCGTGACGCGGAACGGCGCACCGGTGATGACCCTGGGCCTGATGGGCGGGACCATGCAGCCGCAGGGCCACACCCAACTCATGGTGCGCATGGCCGACTACGGCCAATCGCCGCAGACGGCCATCGACGGCCCGCGCTTCCGCTCGGTCAGCGGGCTGGACATCAACGTCGAGCGCGAGTTTCCCGCCGCGACGCTCGCCGAGCTCGAGCGGCGCGGCCACCGCATCCTGCAGATCGGCGAGGCGTACATGGATTTCGGCTGCGCGCAGATCGCGCTCAAGGTCGACGGCGGCTACGTCGCGGCCTCCGACCCGCGGCGCGACTCGCTCGCGGTCGGGTTCTAGCCGCTGCGGTGAGGCGGTCTTACAACGGCGTCACGCGCGCGTGCAGCACCGCCGCCCGGCCGCCGCGCACCGCCGCGAGGCACCGCTCGATCGCGGCTGGAACGGCATCGGGATCGGTCACTAGCTCCCCGTGCGCGCCGGCCGCCGCGGCGAGCTGCGCGAAGTCCATCTCCGGCTCGAGCAGCGCCGCGTACTCGCCCGCCGCCTTTGCGTCGCCGTCGGGATAGACGCGCAGCGTCGCCTCTTTCACCGCGGCCCAGCCGCCGTTGTCGAGCACGACGGTGAAGATCGGCAGGCGGTATTGCTTCGCCACCGCGTAGACGGACGCGGGGTTGCAGAAGTAGAAGCTGCCGTCGCCGCAGATCTGCACCACCGTCCGGTCGGGCCGCGCGAGCTTGACCCCGAGCGCCGTGCCGCCGGAGAACCCGAGACCGCCGCCCGCGAGCCCGATCACCGTCCCGGGCTTCGAGCGCGGGATCTGGTGGAACACCGCGAGCGTGTTGCGGATCGCCTCGTTCAGCACGATGTCGTCCGGCTCGATCGCCCGGCCGATCTCGGCGCACAGGTACTGGGGGTTGATCCGTCCACTCGCCCCCTTGTCGGCCGCGGCCTTCGCGATGCCGGCCATCCGGGCCGCATGCTCCTTGGCGAGCGCTGCGACGCGCTGCGCCGCCGCCGCCCCATGCGCCGCAGTCGCCTTCGCCTTGAGCGCTTCGACAAGCTGCGCGAGGATGCGGCAGCTGTCGCCCTGGATGCGCAAGTTCGTCGCGAATCCCCACATCGGGAACGACTGCTTCACGGTGTCGACGTCGATCTGCGCCCAGAAAGTTGCCGGGTCGTCCGGCGTGTCCTTGGGAATCCAGGGCACGTCCACGTCGACGAGCAGCCCCACGTCGGCTTCGGCGACGTGCTTTCCGGGCAGGTGGCCGGCGAAGCACGGCGAGTCGTGCGGGATGCAGAGGTAGAGCGGGTTGAACTCGAAGACCCGGATCCCCGCGAGCCGCGCGAGCTCGTCCAGGAGCGGCGGCGTCGCGACGTTCCGTCCCGCGTACGCGGTCACCAGGATCGGATTCTTCGCCGCCAGGAGCCGGTCGGCGAGCGCGCCGATCACCTGCGGGTCCGCGCCGCCCGCCGCCGTCGGCCCGAACCGCTCGACCGGAAACGCGCGCACCGCGTTCTCCGGCCAGGTCTCGGCGAGCGTCTCGCGCGGCAGCATCAGGTACACGGGACCCCGCGGATCGGTCTCCATCACCGAATGCGCGCGCCGCAGCACCTCCTTGGCGACCACGCCCGACGGCAGGCTGTATTCCCACTTCACGTACGGGCGCACGATGCCCGCCTGATCGAACGGCTCCTGGACGAAGTGGACGTAGGTGTCGCGCGAGCCGGTGAGCTCGCCGCGGAAAGTGAACGGCGCCCGGCCCGCCATCACGAGCGCCGGCGTGCGCGCCCGGGCAAGGTTATGGATCCCGACGCCAGCGTTCGCCGTGCCGACGTCCACGTGCACCATGACGCCCTGGCCGCGGCCGGTCGCCATGGCGTAGCCCGCCGCCATGTGGATCGCCACGTTCTCGTGCGGGCACAGGATCGTCTTCGGGAGACGGCGCCCGTGCTTGCGCCACCGCGCGATCTCCTCGACGAGCGGCGCGTGATCGGTGCCGAGATTGCAGAAGAGATACTCGATCCCGAGCTCGTTCAGCCCCTCGAGAAAATAGTGGGCAGTGGAGTTCAGCTTGACCTGCGGCGACTGGTCCATTGCTCACCTCCCGGGAGGCACGATCATACAGGGGCCCTACACGCTGGGATAAGATCACGGCCTTCCCGCGCCAAGGAGGAGCCCGCCATGAAGATCCACAATCCCCCGACCATCGCCGACCCGATCGGCACGTACAGCCACGGCGTCGAGGCGCCGCCGAACGCGCGCTGGCTCTACATCGCCGGCCAGGTCGGAATCCGGAAGGACGGATCCGTGCCGCCGACGGTCGAGGCGCAGACCGAGGTCGCGTGGCAGAACATCGTCGCGATCCTCGCCGCCGCTGGAATGAAGGTGACCGACCTGGTCAAGATCACGCAGTTTCTCGTGAACCTCGAGGACTTTCCCAAGTACGCGGCGACACGCGCGAAGTTCCTCGCCGGCCATCGGCCCGCCTCGACCGGGCTCGTGATCCGGTCGCTCGTGAGGCCGGAGTGCCTAGTCGAGGTCGAGGCGGTCGCGGCGAAGGCGGCGCCGGCACCGAAAGCGGCGGCGAAGCGCCCGGCGGCGAGCAAGCGCGCCGCGAAGCGGAAGAAGCGTTGAGCCTCGAGCTCTGCTTCCTGTCGGCGACGGAGCTCGTCGCGCGCTACCGCGCGCGCGAGCTCTCGCCGGTGGAGGTCGCCCGCGCGGTGCTCGACCGGATCCGCGCGCTCAACCCGCAGCTCAACGCCTACTGCCTCGTCGACGAGGAAGGCGCGCTCGCCGCGGCGCGCGCCGCCGAAGCGCGCTGGATGAAAGGCGCGCCGGCGGGGCCGCTCGACGGCGTGCCGGCGTCGATCAAGGATCTCGTCCTCGCCCAAGGGTGGCCGACGCTGCGCGGCTCGAAGACGATCGATCCGGCCGGCCCGTGGGAGGACGACGCGCCCGCGACGGCACGCCTGCGCGAGAGCGGCGCCGTGCTGCTCGGCAAGACGTGCACGCCCGAGTACGGCTGGAAAGGCGTGACCGACAGCCCGCTCACGGGCATCACGCGCAATCCCTGGAACCTCGAGCGCACGCCCGGCGGCTCGAGCGGCGGCGCCTCCGCCCAGCTCGCGGCGGGAATGGGCCAGCTTGCCGTCGGCACGGATGGCGGCGGCTCGATCCGCATCCCGAGCACGTTCGCGGGCGTCTCGGGCATCAAGGCGCACTTCGGCCGGGTGCCCGCGTGGCCGCTCTCGCCGATGGGTACCGTGGCGCACGTCGGCCCGATGGCGCGCACGGTCGCGGACCTCGCGCTGATGCTGAACGTCCTGGCGCGCCCCGATGCGCGGGACTGGTACGCCCTACCCTATGACCCCACCGACTGGACGTCGACGCTCGGCGGCGGCGTCGCGGGTCTGCGCGTCGCGTACAGCCCCCGGCTCGGCTACGTGAAGTACGTGCATCCCGAAGTCGAGGCGCGCGTCGCCGACGCGGCGAAGACGCTCGCGGCACTCGGCGCGCAGGTCGAGAGGATCGATCCCGGCTTCGCCGATCCGCGCGATGCGTTCTGGATGCACTGGACGAGCGGGGCCTACAACGCGCTGCGCAAGCTCCCGCCCGAGAAGTTCGCGTTGCTGGAAGCGGGCTTGCGGCAGGCGTTCGAGGTCGGCTCGCGCCACACGCTCGCCGATTACTTCGACGCGGTTGCGGCGCGGACCGTCATGGGCGAGCGGATGAAGGCGTTCCACCGCGACTGGGATCTCCTGGTCACGCCGACGCTCGCGGTGCCGGCGTTCGAGGTCGGACGCGTCGCGCCAGAGGCGCCGGCGGGGCTCGAGGACGACTGGACGTGGTGGACGCCGTTCACCTTTCCGTTCAACCTCACCCAGCAGCCGGCAGCGTCGGTGCCGTGCGGATTCACGGCCGACAACCTGCCGGTCGGGCTGCAGCTCGTCGCGCCGCCGCACCGCGAGGACCTCTGCTTGCGCGCGGCGCACGCGTTCCAGCAGGCGACTGACCATCTGCGCCGGCCGGGTCTCTAGCCGGTCTTGCGAAGACAGGACTCCAGGAGTTCGACCGCGGTACGCGCGAACGTCCGCATGTTCGCCGCCCGGTCGGCGCTGCCCGTTTCCACGGTGATCACCGCCTCGACCGGTCCGCTCACCGCGATGCAGGCGTGCCCCGGCGGATCTCCATAACGGTTGCCGGTCGGGCCGCTGGCGCCGGTTTCGCTGAGGCCCCAGGTGGCGCCCA
>Ga0299906_10004708_pt1 | contig 11151 bp, 10 predicted proteins | sample RVTome_14_FD_200259 | JGI IMG/M metagenome (GOLD analysis project Ga0299906, IMG submission 200259) | Soil microbial communities from uranium-contaminated site in the Upper Colorado River Basin, Wyoming, United States - RVT145D125 (version 2) ... | reverse complement strand
TTTCGCGCTCCGTGGTGTTCCTTACGAAAAGGCTCCCGTCCCCATTTTCGCGCTTCATCGCCACTGGGGTCCGGTGTTATGCTGTCTGTGCGGTCGCGCCCATGGGGGGAAAGGAAGTGACCGATGAAGCGCCGGCACCTGATCGTCGCCCTGACGGGTTGGATCGCCCTGTTCGGCGTTCTCCTGGAGGCGCATCGGCCCGGAGCGAGCGCCCGGGCGGCGTCGATGCGCCCGAGCGTCGCCGGATCCGGCGCATGCGCAGCCGACATCGCGCCCGCGGGCGGAGACGGCACGGTGAACGTGACCGACCTGCTCGAACTGCTCGCCACCTGGGGCGCCTGCACCGAATGCCCCGATGCTTCGGAGCCGAATGACGCCTGCGTGGATGCGACCCCCCTGCCAACGGTGTACAGCGCCAGCACGGCGTGCGAGTCCGATGAGGTGCAGTGGACCAGTAGCACTCTGTCGGCCGGCGAACTCGACCTGTACGTCTTTACCGCCACCGAGAATGACGCCACGTGTTCCTGCTGCGACCAGTTCTGCCTGGATGAGGACTACCTGATCGAGGTCACGCTCGCCGTCCCCGTCACCGCGACGGGCTCCCTCGTCTTCAAGATCGGCTCCGCCTGCACCACCAGCACCGTCGGGGCGGTGGAGGTGGCGCCCGGCGGCAGCAGCACGCTCTCGATCTGGCTCGACGGCGACTGCACCGGCATGCCCAACTCCTACACGCGCCACGTGCTGGTGGCCGGCGCCGACGGCACGGTGTCGAGCTGCGAGCCGTACACGCTGACGTACGCGATGACGCCGGGCTGTGAGTGATGCATCAACGACGCCGGCGGCCTTCAGGAATCCGATGCCGGCCGTGGCCCGAAAACGCTCCCGTCCCCTTGTTCCATCAGGGCTCGCCGCCGCCCGCGAACAGGTCGGTTGTGGCGTAGCGCTCGGCCGTGTCCGCCAGGAGCACGACGATCATCGCGCCCGCGGCGTCCGGCCGGGCCGCCACGGTCAGCGCGGCATGAAGGGCTGCGCCGGAGGAAATGCCGGCGATGATGCCCTCCTCGCGGGCCAGCCGCCGCGCACCGACGAACGCATCATCGTCGGTGACGACGATGACCTCATCCAGAATCTCGCGATTGAGGACCGGCGGGATGAACCCCACGCCGATGCCCGGCATCCGGTGGCCGCCTGCGGGCCGGCCGGAGAGCACCGCGGCGCCGGCGGGCTCGACGGCCACGAGCCGCACGCCGGGTTTGCGCTGCTTGAGCGCCTCGCCGACGCCGGTGATGGTCCCGCCCGTGCCGACCGCGGACACGAAGACATCCACCGCGCCGTTCGTGTCGTCCCAGATCTCCACCGCGGTGGTCCGCCGGTGGATCTCCGGGTTCGCGGGATTGCCGAACTGGTCGAGCATGACGGCCCCGGGGGTCTGTGCCACGATCTGCTCGGCGCGGGTGACGGCATCGCGCATGAGAATGCCGGGCGTCAGCACGACCTCGGCGCCCAGGTGCCTCAGCAGCGCGACCCGTTCCCGCGACATGGACTGCGGCATGGTGAGGATGAGGCGGTAGCCGCGCACAGCGGCGGCCATGGCCAGGCCGATGCCTGTGTTGCCGCCGGTGGGCTCGACAAGCGTCATGCCGGGCCGAAGAAGGCCCCGGCGCTCGAAGTCGTCGATCAACGCCACGCCCACGCGGTCCTTGACACTGCCGCAGGGATTGCGCATCTCCAGCTTGGCGACCACGCGGCCGGGCAGGCCGTGTGCCAGGCGCCGCAGCTCGACCAGCGGCGTGAAGCCCGCCGTCGCGGTGACATCGGGGTAGATCATGGGACGCGAACGGACAATGACGCCGACCCAACCATCGGCAACCTATCGGCGGTCGGAGGATGCTTGTTCCTGCTCCCAGAAGCTCAGCGCCCCGGCGAGGAACTCCAGCACCTCCAGTGCGACCTTCGTGCGATCCAGGATTCCATCTGCGATGGCGCCGGCGACAACAACTTTCTGGATTCCGTTGTCGTGATAACGCTTGAACAGATCGCGCGCCGGGCCCTGATGGAAGCGGTGGATCGCCGCCTCAAGGTCGAACGCGGCGATCTCGCCGCGCTCCCACCGATCGAACTCCTCGCGAAGACCGGCCAGGGCCCGGCCCAGCTCGATCTCATACGCCTCGTTGGCGAGCCGCCCCAGGGCCTTCTTCATGGCCTTTGGAATCTCTTTCATGACCGCCGCTCCTCCTGCGTCACGGGACATCACACCGCCGCGTTCCAGCCGTAGTCGTGGTAGCGGTAGTCGAACCGGCCGTCCGGATGGCAGTCCACGATGGTGATCCCCTCCGGCGTGTCGTGATCGTGGCCGCGCCACTTGGCCCCGCTGACCGAGCCGGAGCAGATGAAGGTCCGGCCCATCACCTCCACGCGGTCGAGCCGGTGGATGTGCCCGCTCAGGAACGCCTTGATGTTGGCGCCTTCGACGGCCTTCACGAGGTCGTAGGGGTTTCGCGACATCCGCTGCGTGGAAAGCGTCCACGCGCCCTCCTGGACCTTCGCGCGGCCGTCGAGGAACTCGGTCGCGGTCACGGGCGGGAAGTGGCCGAAGAGGATCGTCGGCCGCTCCGGGTGCTTCGACAGGTCCTCGCGCAGCCAGGTCATCTGCTCCTCGCTGAACTCGCTGAGATAGGTGCCGGGCTCGACGAGGCGGATGTTGTGCAGGATGACGAAGTGCCACGCGCCGTAGTCGAAGCTGTAATAAAGGTGCGGCATGGGAAGCCGGCGCTGGAGCAGGTTGTAGCCGAACTCCGGATGTTCGCGCGGGTATTCATCGTTGCTCCACCCCGCGGGATCGTGGTTGCCCATCATGTGGTGCACGGGCAGGTCCGTGTTCGCGCTCCAGATGCGCGTGAACAGATCGGCCAGCTCGGTCGCCTGCGCGAGGTTCTTGAGCCGCAGCGAGTCGATCAGGTCGCCTCCGGTGACGAGAAAGTCCGGCCGGGGATCGAGCCGGTCCGCCGCCGTCAGCGCCATCTCCATGCCCTGCGGCGAACGCAGGTCGTGCATGAGATGTATGTCCGGCAGGAAGACGAACCGGAACGCGCGGCGGGCATCCTGCTCGCGAGCGCCCTGCGCGGCAGAGGCGCGGAGCGGCACAGCGCCGGCCAGCGCGGCAGCGCCGCAGGCGCCGAGGAAGGTCCGGCGCGTGGACGAATCTGACAGACCCGCGGCTCCGGCATCCTGATGCGGGCGGTGACGGGCGATCGCTTCGGACGTATTCATGATGGCCTCCTCGTCGCCCCGCGGAAGTCTCAGGCGCCCCCACGCGCCGGGTTGGTTCTCCCCTTGGGCAGTATACAAACCGGCGTGGCTCAGGTTGGCCCCCCGGATGCTGATGTGGATGTGGATGCGGATGCAGACGCGGATGCAGACGCGGAGGCATGGCCAGGGTCCTCATCGCCGGTCTGCTTCGGCACTTCAGGTCCATCAGCAGCGGTTGTGGTCGGCGCATCGCTGCGCGGCATGAACAGGCGCGTGGCGGGGTCGAAGAAGCGGCCGACGAGCCCGCGCGGGTATCGCTCGATGCCGTGAAACCCCAGCCGCGCGGGCTGCTGCGCCGGCGAGACGTCCGGGGGCGGCCAGTACGCCGTGCCGAACAGCCAGTCCCACACGCTCAGGCAGACCGCGAAGTTCACGCCGTACTTCCGGTCCGCCGGCCAGTCGTAGTCGTGGTGCCAGACGTGCATGCGCGGCGAGTTGAAGACATAGCGCAGCGGGCCCCACGAGATGTAGAGGTTGCTGTGATTCAGGTGGCCGATCAGCGTCGCGACGATGGCGATGATGAGGATGACGGTGCTATTTACGCCCAGGATGACCAGCGGGAAGTACGTCAGGGACTGGTAGACGATGATCTCCATCCAGTGGAAGCGGAAGTTGCCGATCCAGTCCAGCTCCTCGATGGAGTGGTGCAGTTTGTGAAACTCCCACAGCCACGGCACGCGGTGCAGCAGGTTGTGGATGCCCCACTCCAGAAAGTCCTTGACGAGGAAAAAGACGATGAACTGGAGCCACAACGGCTGGGCGCTGATGAGGTTCAGCGATTTGGCCTGGTCGATCGCCGGGACGGCCCACACGAACAGAAACGCGGCAAGATGGGCCACGAGAATGCTGGCGTAGTGGCCGTTGAAGAACAGCCAGAACAGATCCTGAAAGAACTGGCGGCGGAGCAACCTCTGCTTGTCGCGCCACGGCCAGAGGCGCTCGAGGACCAGGCACAGGGCCGAGACGACCAGGAGCCAGAAGAAGTAGCCGCGCGTGTCCCAGATGATCTGGAGCATGTCACCCGAATTAAGGGCGGGTCGAGAGTGTGAATTCAAGGCCGCCGGCCGAAAAGGTTCCCGTGTCCTATGTTCGGGCCGCCGCGGGCTATGTCGAGGCGATGTGCTCGGGCGGCAAGGCGGGCCTGCGGCCGATCCACGATGCCCGGATCAGGCCGGGCCGATCGATGGGCGCCGATGTGAAGGTGTGTCCCTGCCGGACCATCGTGCCGCGCTGTTGCAACAATGTATCAGCGCGGATCAAACCATCCACGCGGCCCCGGATCGCTCATCGGTTCGCGTTCGAGGCGGTCGACGACGCCACCGACGCGGCCAATCGCTGGTTCGCGATCGCGTACATGCTTGATTCGAGAGGTCAATTCGCGTCAGGCGCGCGGGCGGCCATTTGTGGACAACTCGTGGGATTCCGCGCAACTTCTTTATTGACAAGCAGTTGCGGGCATTCAGTGTTTGTGAGGATTGTGGATAACGCGCGGGCCAACCCCTTTCAGGGCAAGTGCTTGCGCTCCACGGTCAGCGCCACTCGGCAGGTTCTTTTTGCGCGACTTGCTGCCGCGCCCGAGGCGCAATGGGGGCAGCCATCGGCCTTGACGCGTCGGGGGAGCAGTGGCCGCACGACGTAATACCCGCCGGCCAGGCACAGCAGCGTCACCACCCAGAATTGCCAGTCGCCGATGGGCATCAGGCGACCCCCATCCACAGCAGGCCGTGATAGACCCCGAGACCGGTCACGTAGGCCAGGCCGGTCATGTACCCGAACTGGAGCATCGCCCACCGCCAGCTTCCGGTCTCGCGGCGCGTGACGGCGAGCGTGGGCAGGCACTGCATGGCCAGGACATAGAACACCAGCAGACTCGCCGCGACCGGCGTGGTGAACAGCGGCGCGCCGTCCGTCCGGGTGGCGTGAACGATGCGTTCGCGCACCGTGTCGCTCTCGGCCGGATCATCCTCGGTGCCCGCCAGCATGACGGACATGGTGGAGACGAAGACCTCGCGGGCCAGCAGACTGCTCAACACGCCGATGGAGAGCTGCCAGTCGTATCCGATCGGCTCGAAGACGGGCTCGGCGGTGCGGCCGATGCGCCCGATGAAGCTGTTGGCCGTGGCATGGCGGGCCTCGGCGATGTCGGCCCGGACCATGAGCGCGGCGGCGGCGTCCGCATCGGCGTCGGCGACCTGCGCCGCCTGCGCGCGCATCTGGGCCACCTCCGCCGGCGGGCTGACGTGCGGGTATTCGCCCAGCCACCACAGCACGATGCAGATGGCGACGATGACGGTGCCCGCGTTGCGCAGGAACACCACGGAGCGGTCCCAGGTGGTGAGCAGCGCCGTGCGCAGCGAGGGCATCTTGTACGTCGGTAGCTCGAGGATCATCGGGCGCGACGGGCCCCTGAGGATCGTCCGGCGGAACAGCAGTGCGCTGGCCAGGGCCGCCAGCGCGCCCAGCACGTAGCAGCCGGTGAAGGCCAGCCCCGCGTACAGCGCGTTGCCGCCGAAGAGCATGCCGATGATGAGCACGTACACCGGCACGCGGGCCGAACAGCTCAGGAACGGGGCCACGAGCACGGTGGCGAGGCGGTCGCGCGGGTCGGGGATCAGCCGCGCTGACATGATCGCGGGTATCGCGCACGCGTGGGCCGAGAGCAGCGGCACGAACGCCTGGCCGGGCAGGCCGAAGCGGCGCAGCACCCGGTCGGTCACGAATGCCGCGCGCGCGAGATAGCCCGTGTCCTCCAGAATGCTGAGCAGGAAGAAAAGAATGCAGATCTGCGGCAGGAAGACCACCACGCCGGCGATGCCCGCGATCACGCCGTCGACGATAAGGTCGTGGACCGCCCCCGCCGGGAGCATCGCCCCGGCGAGGTCGCCCAGGCGCGCGAACAGCAATTCGATCAGGTCCATCGGGACCGTGGCCAGGGCGAAGATGGTCCAGAAGAGCCCCGTCATGATCGCGACGAAGAACAGCAGGCCGACCACCGGGTGGGTGAACGCCATGTCCAGCCGGTCGGTGAGCGTGTCCCCCGCGGCGCCGACCGCCTGGTTCCCGCCCACGCTGCGGGCGACGACCTCGTTGGCCCAGTCCGAGGCGCCCTGGGCAAGGGTGGGGTCGGGCAGGTTCGACTCGCTGTGCGCCGCGCCGTCGAGCCGGGCCAGCAGCGCATCCACGCCTTCGCCCGACCGGGCGCAGATAGGCACCACGGGCACGCCCAGGTGCTCGCCGAGCCGCTGCACGTCGATAGTCAGCCCCCCCTTCTGGGCGAGGTCGATCATGTTCAGCGCGACGACCGCGGGCAGGCCCTGCTGCAGGGCCTGGCTCACAAAGATGAGGTTGCGCGGCAGGTTGGTCGCATCGGCCACGATAAGAACCGCATCCGGACGCGAGACGCGTTCGATGCTCCCGGCGAGGAAGTCCTTGCAGAAGGTCGATTCGGGACGGTCGAGGTTCAGGCCGTACAGGCCGGGAAGGTCGATGAACTCGTAGCCAGCGCCGGCGTGGTTGCACGCGCCGATGCGCGCCTCCACGGTCGAGCCGGGGAAGTTGGCGGTCTTCGAGCGCACGCCGCAGATTCGGTTGAAGAGCGTGGTCTTCCCGGTGTTGGGGTTGCCCAGCAACGCGATACGCGTGCGCGAGGCCGGCTGCCGCGCGGGCTGCGCGGCATTAGTTGTGGCAACCGTGCGCTGCGGAGAAAGCGTGGACATCGAGGGCAGGGGTCAGGGTGTCACGCCGGACCTGACGACCTGGAAAGGTCCGGGTTCGAGGGAGTCCGTGGGTCAGGTCGCCGCGCCATCCGGCATGCGGGGATCGGGCGTCCGGGGGTCGGGCGTCCGGGGGTCGGGCTGGACCATGATCTTGCCGGCCATGACCCGCGAGAGGCCGAGCCGGGTGGCGGCGACCTGGATGATGCAGGGCTCGCCCACGCGACAGATGCGCAGGCGGCAGCGGTCCGTCAGGCCCATCGCGCCCAGCAGCTCGCAATCCTCCGCCGACATTGATCGGTGCTGCACCGTCGCGCAGCAGCCGCTACGCAGGGTGGTCAACGGGACACACAGGGGTGTGGCGGGGGCATTCATGACGATCGTGGGCCACGTGGCCCATGGGTTGGCGGGACGGATTCGCGGGCCCTATTTGAGACTGCGTCTCAATACCAACTATTCTTGCCGCCTTCAAGCCGCTGTCACGGGCCAAAGCGCCGTTTTGCAGTAGAACGATTCTAAGATGGCCGGCTTGGGCTGTTTGAGTCGCCGGGCATCGCATTGACGGGGCCCGGGTGGCCATATCCTGACCGAGGGACCGGACGCGATTCCAGCGATGAGGAGACTGCCGCCATGACGCCCGATGCGAACCCGATGCTGCGATTGCTGATCAAGGATCACACGCCGGAGGCGGTTGCCCGTCGCCTGCGGTCCGGCCCGGCGCACCGTTACCTGCGCGATTTCATTTATGGAGCGATCGACGGGGCCGTGACCACGTTCGCCGTGGTCGCGGGGGTGGCCGGGGCGGAGCTTTCGGCCGGGATCGTGGTGATCCTCGGTCTGGCGAACCTGCTCGGCGACGGGTTTTCGATGGCCGTGGGCAACTTCCTGGGCGTGCGCGCCGAGGAACAGCAGCGCCGTAAGGCCCGGCGCGAGGAAGAGCGGCATATTCACACCGTTCCCGAGGGCGAGCGCGAGGAAATCCGTCAGATCTTCGCGGCCAAGGGATTCACCGGCCGGCAGCTCGACGATGCGGTGGACATCATCACCTCCGACCGCGAGCGCTGGATCGACACCATGATGACCGAGGAACTGGGCCTGACGCTGGCGGGCGTCTCGCCGTGGAAGGCGGCGATGGCGACGTTCACGGCGTTCGTGGTGATCGGGTTCCTGCCCCTGGTGGCGTTCGTGTGGAACGTGCTCGCGGAGAGGGCGGGATGGGGCGCGATCCCCGCGGCGTTCGCCATCAGCGCGGCAATGACGGGCGTGGCGTTCTTCCTCGTAGGCACCGCCAAGAGCCGCTTCGTGGAGGAGAAGTGGTGGGCCGCGGGCCTGGAGACGCTGGGGATCGGCGGCGTGGCGGCGGGCCTGGCGTATGGGGTGGGCGTGATTCTGAGGGGGCTGGTGGGGTGAAAGGATTCACCGCTGAGACGCGGAGGGCGCGGAGGGGGATCGAACTTGGTTGTAGGGCAGGCCTTGGGCCTGCCGCGGTGTGCCGAGATCTTCTGTGGTATGCTCTCGCGAACACCTTACCGGGATTGCTTCAATGCGATGGAAGTACCTTGATGAGCGAGTGCCGCAGGAGACCGAGTTTCGCCGCGCGAAAGTCGACGCGATCGACCGATGGTGGCAGGAGTTTGCGGCAAAGCGCGACGACATCATGGCGGCCTTCAGTCGTCACAAAGAATGGGACTTGCCGAGCTGGATCATCGGCCAACTTGAGCCGATCGCCCCGGGCATCATGTGGGAGTTCGGGCCGGCCGAGGGCGGCGGCTATAGACTGGTCCTGACCCCTGAGCACAAGCGGTCACTTCGGCCACTGGTCGAGGAAGTGGTTCGCCGCGCGCCGGCGCTGGATGGCTGGACGTTTTTGGCGCACCGGGTCCCGGAACCGATTGACAGTGCATTCGAGGTGATCGCGGGGCGCACGGGCGCCCGGCTGGACGATGCGACGGTCGCGGTCGAGGTCGGACCGGGGCGTCGGCTCGATGTACGCATGGCGGGCGAATTCGTTCGACGTTCTGACGATCAGCGGGCTTTAGGGCCGGCCTTCGTTGCGATCGAGGTGCTGGCCGGCGAGCAACGGCTGAACGACTGGATCGGCGAGATCACCGTTATGCCCGCGCGGCCGGCGCGGGGGTTGCGCCGCCTGTTCGCGCGCGGCCCGGCTGGCGAGCGGCCGACCGACCCCATCGCTCACCTCTGCGATCTCGTCGAGCAGGCGATCGAGTCGATTCGGTCAACGATGCCCGATCGGCCGCTTTATGAACTTGATTTCGACGAGGGTCAGGAGTGGGTCGTGTACGAAGGCGGCGGCGCGGCGCCCGACGAGGATGGATGCCGCCACGACGTCATCATCGGGACCATTTTCGGAAAAGCGATGGTGGACGCGCTGGCGATGAGAGGATCATTCGCGTCGGAGCGGTTCTCCCGCTGCGACGAGACGTTCGCCTTCGTCCAGATCGAGTCGCGCGTCGACCTGTCCGAGCGGGTGCGCGAGCGAAACCGGTTGATGGATGCGATGGATGCGGCGCTGCGCCAGCGTGGATGTGGCTGCTCGATCGGCGGCGCCACCGGCGCACGGTACAACTACATCGATCTTGCGCTGTCGGATATCGACGGGGCACGCACGCACCTGCGCGACATCGTCATTGCCAACGACTGCTCCGAGCGATCGTGGTTGCTCTTCCACGATGCGGTTCTTGCTGCGGAGTGGATTGGTTTGCACCCAAACGCGCCGCACCCGCCGACCGGAGAGGCGAACGAGGGCGTGTGCCTGTGAATGAGCGAAGCGCTTCGCAGCGATGTGTGGCCGATCGCGCAACGCTGTGGCACGGCGGGGGCGGCCTTCGCCACAGGCACCCGGGTAGCTGCATCCATGGTCCCCCAGCGCTCCCTCACGGTCGGGGCTCGTCTTGGCCGCGCGGTTATGCTGTCCTTCCGTGCCGATGACTGCCGCCACCTCCCCGCCCACCATCGCCGCCCCCCACGCCCGTCTGCTCCTCATGCGCGGCCAGGGGCTGCTCGCCGACCCCCGGAAACGGGCCTCACCCGCCGCCGTGTACAAGCTCATCGAGCGCATGGGCTACGTTCAGGTCGACACCATCAACATCGTCGAGCGGGCCCATCACCACATCCTCATGACGCGCTTCGACGGCTATCGGCCGGCCATGCTCACCAGGCTCCTCGAGCGCGACCGCCGGCTCTTCGAGCACTGGACCCACGATGCCGCCATCATCCCCGCCACCTGGCTGTGGCACTGGCGGCGGCAGTTCGAGCGCTTCGAGCGCAGTCTCCGTGAGAGCGACTGGTTCCAGCGCCGCATCGGCCGCGACCCCGAAAAAGTCATCGAACACGTGCGGCAGCGCATCGCCGCCGAAGGCCCCCTCATGTCGCGCGACTTCGAGCACCCGGAGCGAAAATCGGGCCCGTGGTGGGGCTGGAAGCCGCAGAAAGCCGCGCTCGAATACCTGTGGTGGACGGGCACGCTCGCCGTCACAGGGCGCGAGAACTTCCACAAGAAGTACGACCTCATGGAGCGGGTCTTTCCCGATCACCGCAACGGCGAAGCGCCGCCGGCACTCCCGATGCCATCCCCGGCCCTGCCCCCGCCGCCGGTCCCGGAGTTGTGCATCGACTGGGCCTGCCGCGCTGCGTTTGAGCGGCTGGTCACGGCCACGCCCGGGCAGATCGCGGAGTTCTGGCGTCTTCTCGGCCCGAAGACCGCCACGCAGTGGTGCGAGGCGGCGCATCGCCGGGGCGAGCTCGCGAAGGTGCTCGTCGAGCGCGCCGACGGCGGTCGCCCGCGCGCGCAGTTCGCCCTTGCGAACTGGCGGCAGCGGCTGCGGACGGCCCGGGCAGCGCCCCTGCCCGAGCGCATGCGCCTGCTCAGCCCGTTCGATCCCATCGTGCGCGACCGCGCGCGAGCGCAGCGCCTCTTCGGCTTCGACTACCGCTTCGAGGCGTTCGTGCCCGCCCCGAAGCGGCGCTACGGCTACTACGTCATGCCGATCCTCGAAGGCGACCGCCTCACCGGCCGCGTGGATGCGAAGCTGCACCGCGACCGCGGGGAGGTCGAGATCCGCGGCACCTGGTGGGAGAAGGGCGTCCGGGAAACGAAGGCCCGGCGGAG
>Ga0299906_10004707_pt1 | contig 11153 bp, 9 predicted proteins | sample RVTome_14_FD_200259 | JGI IMG/M metagenome (GOLD analysis project Ga0299906, IMG submission 200259) | Soil microbial communities from uranium-contaminated site in the Upper Colorado River Basin, Wyoming, United States - RVT145D125 (version 2) ... | reverse complement strand
GCCGACCAGCGCGTGGCCCTGGAGGCCCTGGTCTGCGCCCGGGTCATGGGCAACGCCGCGGAGCACCTGGCCGACGTGGGCGTGGCGGGGGTCCACCGTCTGCTGGGCGAGGTGGAGCGGCTGCGCCGGGCTCGGGTCCTGATCTGCGTTGCCGGCTTCGAAGCGGCGTTGCCTTCGGTGGTGGCGGGGCTCGTGGACTGCCCCGTGATCGCGGTGCCCACCAGCGTGGGGTACGGGGCGAGCTTCGGCGGGCTGGCGGCGCTGCTCTCGACGCTGAACGCGTGCTCAAACGGCGTGACCGTCGTGAACATCGACAACGGGTTCGGCGGAGCCTACGCGGCCTCGCTGATCAACCGGCCGTTCCCGAGGGAGAGCGCGTGACGCTGACGCCGGGGGAGCTCGTCGAGCGGGAGCAGATCGTCGCGACGGGCGACCACGGTGACCCGGGCCGCCGAACGCGCTCTCTGGTCACGTGAGCGCGGCCGAGGGAACCCGTTCCCCGGGACGCCTCCGCCTGTGGGACGCGCTGCCGTGGCTCGTGCTGGGCGGCCTCTCGGCGGCGCGTTTCGTCGGGCTGGCCGATCGCCCCCTGCACCACGACGAGGGAGTCAACGCCTGGAAGCTCGAGAACCTCCTCGCGACCGGCGTCTTCGAGTACGACCCCGCGAACTACCACGGCCCGTCGCTCTTCTTCGCCCAGCTGCTCCCCACGGCGTCGTGGTGGCTGCTCCAGGGTGACTGGAGCGCTCCCCTCCGGCAGGGCATCACCGAGCTGTCGCTGCGCTCGCTGGTGGCGGCCTTCGGCTGCCTGATCCTGGTCGGCGTGCTGCTGGCCCGGGATCGCCTGGGGGCGGGGGGCGCGCTCTTCGCGGCGGTCCTGGTCGGGCTCTCGGCCAGCTTTCTCTATTACTCCCGGGACTTCATCCACGAGATCCTCTTCGTCGCGTTCACCCTCGGCCTCTACCTGGCGGCGGGGAGCTTCGCCCGGACCGGACGGCGCGCCCACCTGTGGCTCGCGAGCGCCGCGGCCGCCCTGGTCTTCTGCACGAAAGAGACGTCGGTGCTCACCTTCGCGGCGATGGGCGGAGCGCTGACCGTCGCCGTGTTGCTGCGCCGCCGCGGACCGGGCGAAGCGGGCGCCGTCGCAGCCGCCCTGGGCGACCTGCGGCGGGCGTACGCGGCTGCGCGGCCGCACCTGTGGACCGCCCTCCTCATCGGTGTCGGGATCTGGCTCGCGCTCTACTCCTCCTTCTTCATGCGCCTGCGGGGGATCCCGGACTCCCTGGCCACGTACCTCCCCTGGTTCCGGACCGCCCTGGAGTCCGGTCACGAGAAGGACTGGCACTACTTCGTAACGCAGATCCTGGTTCGCTGGGAGCCGGCCCTGACCGCGTGCGCGCTCCCCGGCCTCGTCCTCGCGTTCGTCAGGAGAGAGCGGGAGGGGCTCTTCCTGGCGACCTGGGCCGCCCTGACGCTGGGGGGCTACAGCGCGATCCCCTACAAGACGCCCTGGCTCGTGCTGAACGCGCTGCTCCCCATGAGCCTGCTCGCCGGCTGGGGGATGGAGCGGGTCGCGGCCTCGGTGGGAGGGCTGGGTCGGGGCGCGCGGCTGGGGATGCTGGTCGTGGGCGGCGCCGCCCTGGCGGCGCTCCTCGGGTACCAGGCCGAGCGCAGCGCGAGGGTCGTCTACCGGGAGTACGACGACTCGCACCATGCCATCGTCTACTCCCAGACCCGGCGGGACCTGCGCCGGCTGCTCGTGACACTCGAGGCGAAAGCCGTCGGGCTGCCCAGGCCGGTGCCGGTCGACGTGGTGGCGCAGGAGTACTGGCCGCTCCCCTTCTACCTGAGGGACTACGCCGCCCGCTTCTGGGAGGCCCGGAAGGCGGACGCCCCCTTCGTGATCGCGAACCCGTCGCAGGGGAACGAGCTGCGGGAGTCCCTCGGCGAAGGGTGGACGCGCTCCGGGTACGACCTGCGGCCCGGCGTGAGGCTCGAGCTGTGGAGCCGGCGAGCCCCGGAAGGATGAGCGCCGGGTGATCGGGGCGCTGGCGCTGCTCGCGGCGGCGCTCCTGACCTGGAGCGCCACGCACCGCGCCGGGCTGGATCTCCGGGCCGGGGAGCGGATCGGCCTGGCCTGCGGCCTCGCTCCTGCGCTCCTGGGTTGGGCGGTCTACCTGCCGTCGCTCGCCCTGGGTCTCGGCCTGCTCACGGTGCTCCTCGGGGGCGCCGCGCTGGCGGCGGCGGCCGCGGCGTCGGGCCGAGCCGACGAGGCCAGGCGCGACGTCGTGGCCCTCGCGAGCGGGCTGCGCACCCGCGGGGGGGCCGCGGCGCTCGGGTCTCTGGTCCTGTGTCTCGCCCTCGCGGCGCCGGTCTTTCGCGAGGTGTGGTTCGAAGGGCCGGAGGGCGCCCTCTTCACGGGCACCGCCAACAACCTCGGGGACGTCGTCCTGCACGTGGGGATCGCCCACGCCTTCGCCTTCGGCGAGAACGTCCCCCCCGAGAACGTCATCTGGGCGGGAGAGCCCCTCGTCTACCCGTTCCTGCCCGACTTCTCGGCGGCGGCGTTGCTCGTCTCCGGCTGGGAGACGGGCCCCGCCCTCTTCGTGCCGTCGATCGGCGTGGCGGCCGGTCTCTTCGTCCTGCTGGGGGCGTTGGCCCGGCGCGCGAGCGGGCGGCTGATCGCCGGCCTGCTTCCCGGCCCGCTGCTCCTGCTCTCGGGAGGCGCACAGTTTGCCCTCGCCCTCGCCGCGGGGGCCTGGCCCGACCCGGCCGAGCTGGAGGCGCGGCGGATCGTCTGGAAGAACCCCCTGCTGAGCCTGCTGGTGACGCAGCGGGCGACGCTGTTCGGGCTGGCGCTGATCGCCTCGGTGGCGCTTCTGGTCTGGAGAGCCCTGGACGCCGACGACGCGGGGGAGCCACGGCGCGCCTTCCGGGGCCTGCTCGGCGCCGGGTGGATCTCCGGAGCCCTCCCCCTCGTGTTCCCCCACGGGTTCATGGCCCTGGCCGCGGTGCTCCCGACGATCGCGCTGCTGCACCGCCGGCGCCTGTGGCCGGCGTGGGGCGCGCTGGGCATGGCGGCGGGGGTCCTGAGCCTGCCCCAGGTTCTCTGGATCCTCCGGGGCGGGGCCGCCGGGGCGATCCGCTGGCTGCCGGGCTGGATGGCGGCCGCCCCCGGCGAGAGCGCGACCGTCGGGGGCTTCGCCGGGTTCTGGGCCTGGAACCTGGGGCTCACGCTCCCCCTGGCCGCGGCGGCGCTCCTGGCCCGCCGCTTCTCCGGGCTCCCCCGGGCCGGCTTCTGGTGGGCGTGGTGGCTCTGGTTCGCGCTCCCCTGCCTCGTCGCCTTCGCTCCCTGGGCCTGGGACAACACGAAGCTCTTCGCGGTGTGGCTCGCCATGAGCCTCGTGCCAGTGAGCGCGCTGCTCGCCCGCCTGCTGGAAGCGGGGTGGCGCGGCCGGACGGCGGCGGCGCTGGCGCTCGCGTGCCTGACGCTCTCCGGGGCGCGGGACGTCGGCCACGCGCTGCTCTTCGAGGACGACTACCTCGAGTACGACGCCGAGGCCCGGGACGCGGCCCTCAGGCTCCGGAGCGCCACGCTTCCCGGTGCGGTCGTCCTGGAGCGGCCCCACTGGGCGCAGCTCGCGCAGCTCGCGGGACGGCGCTCCTTCATCGGCTACCCCGGCCACCTCTGGAGCCACGGCATCGACTACCGCCCGCGGGAGGTCGAGGTCGAGGCGTTCTACCGCTCGCTGGCGCCGGGCGGAGCCGGGAGCGATGCCGAGCGGCGGGCGTTCCTGACCCGGGCGGGGATCGACGTGGTGGTGGTCGGCCCCCGGGAGCGGTCCGCTTACGGGAGCGCGCCGGAGCCGCTGCGGTCCGCCCTCTCGCCGCTGTTTCGCTTGGGGCCCTACTCCGCGTTCGCGGTCCGGCAGGACTGAGACCGGCTCCCTCTCACTCGGCCCGGTGCCGGGGGTAGAAATCGATCCCCGACCCCGGACCCAGGAGCTGTTTCGCCACGTAGACGATCTGGCCCGTGTGGTAGCTCATGTGCTCGACGGCGTGGTAGAGCGCGACCAGCCCGGTGACGTCGTAGCCCTGGATGCTCCGAACCCGCTCCAGCTCCGCGTCGTCGAGCCCAGCCGCCAGCTCGCGGCAGCGGTCCACGGCCTCGGTCAGCCCGGCGAGCAGCTCCTGCGCGGTCCCGCCGCCGGTGGCGCTGAACTCGAGGCTGCGGCGTCGCCCGTCGGGGGCGCCTCCTATCCCGGAGACGACCCACTGGGTGAGGTTGCCCCGAAGGTGCAGCAGCAGGTTGCCGACGCTGTTCGTTCCCTCGGCCGGCCGCCACCAGAGCTGCTCCTCGTCGAGCTTCCCGACGGCGAGCTGGATCCGCTCCAGGTAGCGACCGAGCAGCAACCCCGACTCGCGGAGGAAGGCGCGGGACGCGGGGGGCATCCGAGCGAGTATAGGGCGTTTTGTTGACGCCGTTCGCGGCCTGGCCTACGCTGCCGCTTCGGAGGTGGCGTGCCCCAGATCGATTTCCTGCTGAAGAAGGCGGCGGAGATGAAGGCCAGCGACGTCCACGTCGCCGCCGGGGCGAAGCCGATGGTCCGCCGCTTCGGCCGGCTCCAGCCCCTCCCTTTCCAGGCGCTGAGCGCGGGGCAGACGCAATCGCTCCTGTTCGAGATCCTCACCGCCGCGCAGCGCGAGCGCTTCGAGGCGGACTCGGAGCTCGATTTCGCCTACGAGGTGACCGGGCTTGGGAGGTTCCGCGCCAACGCCTTCCGGCAGCGTCTCGGCGTGGACATCTGCTTCCGGCTCGTTCCGACGCGGCTCCCCGGCTTCGCCGAGCTGGGCCTCCCCGACACACTGAAACGGGCCTGCGACCAGCACCAGGGGCTCATTCTCGTCACCGGGGGAGCCGGCAGCGGCAAGTCCACGACCCTCGCCGCCATGGTGGACCTGATCAACTCGAGCCGCCCCCATCACGTGCTCACCGTGGAGGAGCCGATCGAGTTCGTGCACCCGATCAAGGTGGGGGCGGTGAACCAGCGCGAGGTCGGGCGCCACACCCATTCCTACGCGAACGCCCTCCGCGCCGCCCTCCGGGAGAACCCCGACGTGATCATGGTGGGGGAGCTGCGGGACCTCGAGACGATCTCCCTGGCGATCAGCGCCTCGGAGACGGGGCATCTCGTGATCGGATCGATGAACACGTCCTCCTGCCACAAGACCGTGGACAAGGTGATCGACTCCTACCCCGCCGGGCAGCAGAACCAGATCCGGGCGATGCTCGGGGAGACCCTGAAGCTGGTCTTCGCCCAGAGGCTGCTGCCGAGGGCGGACGGCCAGGGGATGGTGCTGGCCCACGAGCTGCTCATGGGCAGCCTCCAGCTCGCGAACCTGATCAAGGATGCGAAGACCTTCCAGATCCCGAACCTGATGCAGACCGGCAAGGGGCGCGGCATGCGGATGATGGACGACACCCTGATCGAGCTGATCAAGTCCGGCGCGATCACCCCCGCCACCGCACTCAAGAACGCCACGAACCCGAAGCTCTTCGCCCAGTGGGCAGCTCCCTCCGCCGCGGCCCCGGCGGAGCCGCCGCCCCCGACACCGGGCGCGCCCGGAGCGCGCTGAGGTGACGGCCTCGAGCGCGATGGACCCGCTCCTGAAGGCGATGATCGCCGGGGCGGCGTCCGACCTGCACATGTTCATCGGACGCCCGCCGCTGCTCCGCGTGCGGGGCGAGCTGGTGGAGCTGCAGGGCCACGCGGCGCTCACGCCGGAGTCGAACGCCGCGCTCCTGACCAGCCTGCTCAGCGAGGAGCAGAAGGCGGCGATCCGCAAGGACCTCGACCTCGACTGCGCCTACGAGCTCCCGGACGGCTCGGCCCGCTTCCGGGTCAACGTGTTCTGGCAGAACCGGGGGCTCGGCGGCGTGCTCCGGGTGATTCCCACCGAGATCATGACCATGGACCAGCTCGGCCTCCCGGCCGTGGTCCGACAGATCTCCGACTTGCCGCGCGGCCTGATCCTGGTGACCGGACCCACCGGCTCGGGGAAGTCCACGACCCTCGCGGCGATGATCCACTACATCAACGAGACGCGGGAGGCCCACATCATCACCATCGAGGACCCCCTGGAGTTCGTGCACTCGAACCGGAAGTGCCTGGTGACCCAGCGGGAGGTGGGGAGCCACACCCGGTCCTTCGCCAGCGCGCTGCGGATGGCCTCCCGGGAGGATCCCGACATCATCCTGGTCGGGGAGATGCGCGACCTGGAGACGATTCAGCAGGCCCTCGTCGCAGCCGAGCTGGGCATTCTCGTCTTCGGGACGCTCCACACCAACTCCGCGCCCAAGACCATCGACCGGATCATCGATGCCTTCCCGTCGGACGAGCAGCCCCAGGTGCGGGTGATGCTGGCCGACTCACTCAAGGCGGTGGTCGCCCAGCAGCTGCTGAAGACCGCGGACGGGAAGGGACGCTGCGCGGCGAACGAGATCCTGGTGGCCGTCCCCGCCCTCTCCAACCTGATCCGCGAAGGCAAGATCGGGATGATCCAGTCGCTGATGCAGACGAGCGCCCACCTGGGGATGGTGACGATGGACGGGGCGCTCCAGAAGCTGCTCTCGGAGGGCCGGATCAGCGCCGAGGCGGCCTACGAGAAGGCGATCAACAAGGAGCTGTTCGCGAAGGCCGCGGGCCGGCCCGCGGCCGGCCCGGGGGCCTGAGCCGTCTCAGAAGGTGTACTCGAAGCCGAGCATGGGTGTCGCCTCGTCGCGCAGGCCGGCGTCGTCGAGGGCGACGAGCAGGTTCAGGTTGAAGAGGAACTGACCGCCAACGTTGATCTTGAGGCCGAAGGCCGCCGACAGCTCGTTGAAGGACCCGGTCTCGAAGGCGATGTTCGGGAACGCCGTCCCCGCCTCGTCGAGGCCGCGGAAGGTCTGCTCCACGAGCCGCGGCGAGTCGATGACCCTTCGACCCAGCAGGTCCGCGGCGGCGGTCACCCGCGCCGAGAGCGCCGCGTCGATCCCGAGGGTCCACTGGAGCTGGTCCGGCACGTCCTCCTCGATGCCCGCCTCCACGTCTCCCCCCAGGACGCTGGCGCCGTTCCACTGGTAGGCGACGTTGAGGTGGGGAGAGATCCCCTGGCGGGAAAGCGAGTAGGCCGCGAACGGGCGCAGGCCCAGGGAGCCCGAGCCGAGCAGGTTCTGCTCGTCGCCGGTCGGTAGCCGGGTGTCGACGCCGAGGGCGAGCCCCGAGCCCGCCTCGTCGTGGAGCACGGCACCCTTGACCCGCACGATCACGTCGCCGATGCCCGAGGCGCTGTCCGAGGCCACGAAGCGCCGGGTGGCGCCGAAGCGCGTGACGGGCTCCTCGAAGAAGTGGACGGCGGGGTTGGAGGCGGTACCCAGCCGCTGGACCGTGGCGTCCGAGGTGACGGTCAGCTCGGCGGTGACGACGGGGACGACCACGGAGACGTCGAGGGAGTCGGTGACCCCGTAGGTGGCGAAGAGCACGAACTGGTCCACCGACGCCTCGATCGCGTTGCGCGTCGTGACCACGTCGGCCCGGCCCCCGGGGGCGGCGTCGTCGTGGGTGAAGACGGCCGTGATCTGGCCGAGGTCCACGCCCTCGATCGTGTCGAAGCTGAAGCGCTGGTAGAGCGTCGAAAGCGTGACCTTGCCCCGGCCGATGGTCTCGGCCCGGTCTCCGAAGATGGGGCCGAAGCTCTCGGTCGTGCGCTCGAAGATGCCCAGGGCCGGGTCGAAGCGGTAGGTGAAGCCCGCCGCCGGCGACGGGAGGGGAATCGCGGCGAGCTGGCTCGCGAAGGCCACGTTGAACTGGGTGAACTGCGACTGGAAGTCGCTGTTGAAGTGGGCCGAGTGGTTGCTGCCGTCCGGGAGGAGAGCCTCGCTCTCGACGATCAGCCCCGCCTCGCCGAACAGCCCGGGGATCAGGGTGGCCAGCCCGTCCTGGGCCCGGGCGGGGAGCGCAACCAGCACGAGCGCGGCGGCGACGATTCCCTTGGTCATGGGACTCTCCATTCAGTTACGAGAGCGGGATTCTAAGTCGCGGGTGCCCTCCCGGCCAACGGCCGCGCTGCCCCTGGCCGAGGGCCAGAAGCAGATCGCCCACGCGGCCACGAACGGCAGGACTCTCTCCAGGGGCGCGCCCCAGCTGCCCCCGACCTGACTCCGGTACAGCGCTCCCAGGACGGTGAGGGCGAGCCCCGCGCCCATGGCGCAGAGAATGCGCCGCGGGGTCAGGCGCCGGCCGAAGCAGACGGCGAGGAGCGGCGGGCCGAAGCACGCTCCGAGAGCTCCCCACGCCACGAGCACGGGTGAGAAGATCTCCCGCGGTCCGGCCAGGGCCGCGAGGGTGGCGGCGCCGGCCAGGGCCAGGACCACGGCTCGGGACTGCGCCACCAGCCGGCGCCCCGCGGCGCGCCGCCGGGGCAGGTCGTGGGTGACCGACGAGGCGGCCACCAGTAGCTGGGAGTCGGCGGTGGACATGATGGCCGAGAGCACGGCCGCGACCATGACCCCGGCGAGCACCGGAGGGCACAGGGCGTTCGCGGCGGTGAGGAACACGACCTCGGGGTCGCCGAGGCCGGGAAACAGGACCCTGCCGCACCAGCCGAGCAGCAGCATCCCGGCGTAGACCAGCACCGCCCACGCGATGGCGATGCGCCGCGCCTGGCGCAGCTCCGCCGCGCCGGGTCGCAGGGCCATGAACCGGTTCACGACGTGGGGCTGGCCGGGATAGCCGAGGCCGATCCCGAGCAGGCCGAGGACCAGTCCGGCCCCGGCGGCGATCCCCATCCCCTGGAGCGGATCCGTGAAGCCCGGCGGCGCCGACTGCGCGAGGCCGTCGAGGAGGCGAGCCGGGGAGCCCACGGCGAGCAGGGCGGCGGCGGGGAGGATCAGCGCGGTGGCGGCCATCACGAGCCCCTGCAGCGTGTCCGTGAGGCTGACGGCCCAGAAGCCCCCCAGGAGAGTGTAGAAGACGACGATCGCGGCGCCGATCAGCAGGCTGTGCGCCGCGGGGAGGCCGAAGGTCTCGCTGAAGGTCTTCCCTGCGCCCTGGAACTGCGAGGCCACGTAGGTGGTCATGAACACGAGCACCGCCGCGGAGCCCAGGGCGTTGACGGCGCGCCGGCCGCTCGGGTCGCCCCCCGAGCCCGCCAGGATCTCGGTCACGGTGAGGGCCCCGGCCGCTCCAGGATGGCGCCGCAGGGCGGGGGCGAGGACGTACCAGTTGAGCACGAAGCCGCCGACGCAGGCGGGGAAGAGCCAGATCGCCGATGCCCCTGAGCTGTAGGCGAAGCCGCTCACGCCCAGGAGCGTCCACGCGGACGAGGAGCTGGCCGAGGCGCTCACCGACGCCACCAGGGGGCCCAGCGCCCGCCCGCCCAGGAAGTAGTCCGCCCCGTCGCGGTTGCGCTCCCGTGCCGCGAGGCCGATCGCGACGAGGGTGAGCTTGTACGCGACGAGGGTGACCAGGACCGCCACCTCGTGGCTCACGCTGGAGGAGTATAGTCCCCACCCGACACCGGGTTTGCGGCGGCACCCGGAGGCCGCGATAATCCCGGGCATGTCTCTCTGGTCCACGCTGGGGTTCGAGTCGATCCGGGACGCGCCACCCGAGGGCGGGAGCGACGCCGTCGCCCGGATCGCCTCGGCCCTGCAGCGGCTCCCTCCGGAGCGAGCTCGCTACCTGGCGGGCTTCGCCTACCTTCTCGGTCGCGTGGCCCACGCCGACCAGCACCTGAGCCCCGAGGAGACGCGGGCGATGCGGCGCCTGGTCAGCGAGCACGGTGACCTCGACGCCGGCGAGGTCGAGCTGGCCGTCGAGATGGCGCAGGAGCAGGCCCGGCTGTTCGGGGCCACGGAGAACTTCGTGGTGGCGCGGGAGCTGCAAGGGTCGATCAGCCGCGACCAGAAGCTCGCGCTGATCGACTGCCTGTTCGCGGTGGGGGCGGCCGACGAGACGATCTCCACCCTCGAGGACAACGAGATCCGCCGCATCTCGAGCGAGCTGCGGCTGACCCACGGCGACTTCATCTCCGTGCGGCGGAAGTATCGCGACCAGCTCGGCGTGCTCAAGGCGAAGCCCGGGGCTCGCTGACCGGTCGTCACAGGGCGGAGGGAGCGTGAGCGAAGTGCGCGGGTCGCACGATGCGTCGGGTCTGTTCCTCAGGGGCGTGTGCATGGGCGCCGCCGACGTGGTGCCGGGGGTGTCGGGCGGCACCATGGCCTTCATCCTCGGCATCTACGAGGAGCTCGTCGACTCGATCCGCAACGTGGCCCGCCCCCCGCTGTGGCGCGCCCTGCTGGGTGGGAGGATCGGCGAGGCTTTCGCGGCGATCAACGGGCGCTTCCTGGTGGCCGTCGGGGCCGGCATCCTGACGGCGGTGCTCTCCCTGGCCCGGGGGATCTCCTGGCTGCTCCGGAACGAGCCGGTGCTGCTCTGGAGCTTCTTCTTCGGGCTGGTGCTGGCTTCGGTGCTGGTGGTGGGCCAGCGGATCCCGCGCTGGACACCGGCGCTCTGGGGAGCGCTCGCGCTGGGGACGGTAGTGGCGTTCTGGCTGGTGGGGCTGGTGCCGGCCCAGACGACGGAGGCGGCCTGGTTCATCTTCCTGAGCGGCGCGCTGGCGATCTGCGCGATGATCCTGCCCGGGATATCCGGCTCCTTCGTCCTGGTGCTGCTCGGGAAGTACCAGTTCATCCTCGACGCTGTGAACTCCAGGGACCTTGCCACCCTCGCCGTCTTCGTGTCGGGGATCGCCGTCGGCATCGTCAGCTTCGCCCAGGTCCTGGGCTACCTGTTCCGCCGCTACCACGACGTCACGGTGGCAGTCCTCACTGGCCTGATGCTGGGGAGCCTGAGGAAGGTCTGGCCGTGGAAGCTGGACCTCGAGACGCGGCTGGACCGGCACGGAGAGGTCGTGCCCGTGGTGCAGGAGAACGTGCTCCCGGGGAGCATCGACGGGGAGGTGGCCGCAGCGCTGGCGCTGGCCGTGCTTGGCTTCGCGGTGGTGCTGGTGCTGGAGCGCGCCGCGAGTCGCCGCGAGACCTGAACCGGCTCAGCGGGCCCGGACCAGGGGCCAGGCGAGCTCCCCCAGCAGCCCCTCGGGCATCGCCTCGT
>Ga0299906_10004706_pt1 | contig 11153 bp, 8 predicted proteins | sample RVTome_14_FD_200259 | JGI IMG/M metagenome (GOLD analysis project Ga0299906, IMG submission 200259) | Soil microbial communities from uranium-contaminated site in the Upper Colorado River Basin, Wyoming, United States - RVT145D125 (version 2) ... | reverse complement strand
CATCTCGGCAGATCGGTCATCCTCGAACAGACTCGTCTGGCTCTCGGCGGCGAGCATCGCCCTGCGAATCGAGATGTAGTTGCCCCTCCCCTTCACCAGCGCCCACTTCACCTCTCCCACCAGCTCCTGGACGAGGGGAAGATCCTTCTCGGCGAGCTGCTGCTGGAGGTTGATCGTGTTCGTCGACACCACGGTCTTGTCGCCGTTGAGCTGGGCCCACCGGACCGCCGGAAGCAGGTACGCGAGCGACTTCCCGGTTCCGGTGCCGGCCTCGATGATCGCGATCCCGCCGTCATTGAATCGGTCGACGACGGCCGCGAGCATCTCGCGCTGCGCCGGACGGTCCTCGTAACCGGCCATGCGCGCCTCGAGCACACCCGACGGAGCGAGGACCCGGTCGAGGTCGTCGGCATCGAGCACCACGCGGATCCTGGGAACGGGCGGCTCGACGACGACGTACAGGTGCCGCGCATCGTTGTCGACGATGGCCGTCCCCAGACCCTCCTCGTAGAGATGCGCGGCGACACGCATGTCGGCCTCGGACGGCTCCAAGGTCCCGGTGGGGTGGTTGTGGATCATGACGCCCCCCTCGGGTGCGTCTCGCGCGGCCACGAGCACCGCATCGAAGTTGCCCCGGGCCACGGCACGCGGGTCGAGCACGACCCGGTTCTCGTCCACGGTCGCGAGGAAGCAGACCTCCCGTCCGCCCGCCCGTTCGATCTCGGCGCGAAGGCGCTCCGCGGTGCCGGGCGCAAGGGTCAGCGCACGCGGGGGGGAGCGGCGCCGGCGCCCCGGAGCGCCGACGCCGAGCGTTTCGCGCGACATCCAATCGGGGACACCTCCGGAGGCGCGAACGCCGTCACCGGCGTCGGAGGGCTCGAGACCGTCCAGACCGGCGAGGGCCTCCTTGGGTAGCGTTAGGGGAAAGCCCTCGGGTATGCCCCGGCTCAAGTCTTCAGCTTCTGCTTTCGCGCGGCCGGGAAGAGGACGTTGTTCAGGATCAGCCGGTATCCGGGTGAGTTCGGGTGCAATGCCAGATCCGTTTGCGGGTCACCGATCTGGTGCTCCGCGTCCTCCGGATCGTGCCCGCCGAAGTAGGTCCACGTTCCCTCGCCGAGGTTGCCGTGCACGTACTTCGCCCAGCCGCTCTCCCGGGCCAGCACGACGGCCCCGGACTTCAACCGATCCTCCCGAAACGACGTCGTCAGGCCGTAGAAGTCGGGGAGCACCGACTCGTGGTTCTGCGTGAGCATGGCGGGAACGGGGTCGAACTTCGCCGAGAAGTCGAAGAGCGTGTACACACCTAGCTCCTTGCGCCACGGAGTATTGACCTGGTGCGCGTCGATGTCGGAGAAGGCGTTGACCGACGGAGCGATCTGGACCTGCCCGTCGGTGAACGCCATCGTGAGATCCCAGCGCAACTTCGCGGAGGCGTTCGGGTCGGGCGGTGTACCGTCGGAGTACGCGGCCGCGATGTCGACGCCCTCGGCCGCGAGCGCGAGCTCCAGGGTCTCGGTTGCCGAGCACATGGCGAAGAGGAAGCCGCCGTCCTCGACGTACTGGCGAATGATCTGCCCCACTCTCTTCTTGAGCGCCGGAACGTCGGTGAAGCCCCTCGCTCGTGCGACTTCCTGGTTGCGGGCCACTTCGTCCTGGAGCCACGGGGCCCCAGAGTAGGTCAGGAAGAACTTCGAGTACTGACCGGTGAAGTCCTCGTGGTGGAGATGGATCCACTCGTACTCCGAGAGGTCGCCGTCGAGCACCTCGGGGTCCCAGATCGTCTCGTATTCGATGCCGGCGTATTCGAGCGCCATCGTCACGGCATCGTCCCACGGCGTCGCGTTCGGAGGCGTGTAGATCGCCACCTTGGGCGCGCGTTCCAGGGGCACCGCCTCCATGTTCGAGGCCTGCACCGTAGCGCGCATCCGGGCTTCGGCGGCCGCGCTCATCGCCTCGATGGTCACGCCGCGGAATGCCGCCTCGCGGCGCACGTCCGGGCGATCGGGAAGCAGGAAAGAGCCACCCCGGTAGTTGAGCAGCCACTCGGCGCGCTCCTCCTGCTGGAGCGCCCAATACGTGAGTCCGTACGCCTTGAGGTGGTTTCGCTGGTCCCGGTCCATGGGCACGAGCAGCCACTGGGCGGCCGCGGGGTGAGCCGGTACGAGCGCCAGCGTGACGAGCAGCACGCGCAGTGACATCATCGTCCTCCCCGTTCGCGCAGCTTCTGGAGCTCCAGGCGGGCATCGGGCACGACCGCGGCGTTCGGCCGGCGCGTGATCAGCTCCTCGAGGAGGCGAATGGCCTCGTCGACTCCGCCGGCGGTGAGCGCGTGGTATCGGGCGAGCGCCAGTGAAGCCTCCGCCGCCTCCGGTGCGTCGGGATGCTCCTCGACGATCCGGCGACGGATGTCGGCCGCGAGCGCCGGCTCGTCGCCGTCCGACGCGATGCGCGCGGCCTGACCCAGCACCGACGCGCGTTCCTCGGCCTCGAGGGCGCTGGCGGCCTCCGACAGCAGGTTCGCGGCCTCCGTGGCGCGGCCCCGGTGCGCGGCGACGCCCGCCTCGGCCAGGACCTTCGCTCCGGCTTCCGAGACCCGCCCCAGGAGCCCGGCGAACTCGATGACGGGCGTGGCCTCGGCCGGCGGAAGCCCGGTGAGCGCCAAGAGGAGCCCGGCTCGACCGCCGGCGGCGAGGTCGAGGTACGCCCGCTCGAGCGAGCTCTGCGGTCCGTTGGCGTCGCCGAGCGCATCCGCGGCTCCCTCGGCGTCGCCGCCGGCTTGCAGCGTACGGGCAACCGTCGCCGCGAGAGCGTCGAGCTCCGGCGCGTTCGGAAACTCTTCGCGAAACTCGTCGAGCATGCTGCGCAGGGCCTCCGGCTCGGCGGTGGGCGCCTGGAGCCGTATGACCTGCGCCGCCGCCCTCCGGCGATCCACGGAGCCGGGTGAGAACGATTCGGCGACGCGGCGCTGCGCCTCGACGGCCGACAGGGTGTCTCCGGCCGCGAGCGCGACGTCGACGACGCGGAGGTCGAACTGACGCCGTTCCGCGGGCGTGGCCGAGTCCTCGCCCAGCTCGTCGTAGGCCCACGACGAGACGTCCACCAGGTCGTACTCACGCGCCCGCCGCGCGATGTCCGACAGGAAGGTCGTGCGAGCCCGCCCGTCCAGGTCGTTCGCGACGCCCTGGACGAGCGCCAGCGCCTGGTCGGCCAACCCGAGCTCGACCGCGAGCCGGGCCCCGGCGCGGCGAGCCACCACGGCGTCCGCGCTCGCGAGGTTCTCCACGAGGCGATCTCCCGCGACCGCCTCGTTCGCACCGAGCCCGCGGATCCGTCGGGTCACGGTGGTCACCTGTGCGGCGTCGTCCCCAATGGCGAGGGCCCATTCGTCGGCGGCCCCCACGATGTCGCCCCCGACCACGAGAAGGTCGCCGATCTCCAGCGCGAGGGCGTCCGGCCGCCCCAGGGCGGCGCGCCCCCGTCGTAGCAGGTCGAGTGCCTCGTCGACGCCGAACATCCGCTCGTAGATCCTGCTCGACTCCCGGAACGGGATCTCGCTCCCCGGCGTCGCCGCGAACCATGCTTCGGCCTCGCGCCGAAGCGCGTCCGCCGAATCGGCCTCCGAAAGCACGCGTAGCTGGAGGGAGCGCACGCCCGACGACTCCGCGTTCCGGACGAGGAAGGCATCCACCGCCGGCAGGATCGCGATGATGTCGCCCTGTCTGCGTAGAATCCGCTCGAGCGCGAATAGGCCACCCGAGGACACCGGGTTGTCCGCGAGCAATCGCCGAAGGACCTCCTCCGCGCCCTGGTAGTCCCCGCGCGATTCGCGGGCCGCGGCGTCACGGAGGAGCTGCGCCTCGGTGCTGCGCATCCGCACCTGTGCGGAGGCGTGCGGCGGGAGGCCGGTGACGGCCAGCGCCGAGAGCAGCAGTGCCGACACCCAGTGTCGCCGACGCATCACGATCCGCCGCCTCCCGGCCGGGCTCGGTTCAGGCGCTCGAAGTACTCCAGCACCAGTTGCCTCACCGCCGGGCTCAGCCGCTGAAGCTGCACGCCGTCCGTGACCTCGTAGGGCATGACCCCGAGCTGCTCGTCGGTGAGCGAGAGGACATCGCCACGCTCGAACGCTCCGGGCGCCTCGGACTCCCGCTCCTGGGAGAACTCCTCGCGCTCGAGCGACCGCCCCGCATCGAGCAGGCGGTGGAACAGCCGCTCCTGACGCTGGATCGTCTCCGGCGTCAACCGTCCCCGGGAGAGCTCCTCGGCAAGAGCCATCGCCTCCTGCGCGAGCTGCTGCAGGTCGCCGAGCGACTCCTCGGAGCCCGGCTGGTCCGAGAGCTCGCCGAGATCGCTGGAGACGGATTCCTGCCCCTGGGACATCTCCTGGAGCTGCTGCGACATCGCCTGCTCGCCGAGCTGCATCGGCATGAGCTGCGTGCTGCGATTCATCAGGTCGCCCTGCTGCTGCGCGAGCTGCTCGAGCTCCTCCGAGATGTCTTCACCCCCCTGGCCCTCGCCCTGCTGACCCATCTGCTCGGCACCGGCGATCGCCATGAGCGCGAGCTGGTTGAGATCGCCGATCGCCTGCTCGGCCCGCGCCGACGCCGACGGAGTCGACCCCCGGCGGTTTTCCATGGCGTCGACGGTATTCTGGAGTGACTCCATCGCCATGCCCATCTGGGCGGACAGCTCGCGATTCTGCCCCATCGCCCCCTCCGTCGCGATCTGGAGATTCTCGGCGATGTTCTGCACGCCCTGGAGCAGGGACACCTCGTCCGAGCGCATACGGGCGAGCTCGTCGGGCCCAGCGCCTCGCATTTGCTCGCGTAGCTCGCTCTGGCGGCGCGCCAGCGTCAGGGCGTCGTCGGCCGTGCGCATGAGCGCCTCCTGCTGCGCCGCCATCTGCTGCTCAGCCATCTGCTGCATGGCCTGCTGCATTTCGCGCGCGGCCTCTTCCATCCTCTCGGCTGCTTGCTCCGCCTGCTCGCCAGCCTCCTGGCTTTCGCCCCGGCTCGCCTGCTGCTGCGCCTGGTCCATCTGGGCACGTGCCTCGGACGCGGATTCCTGCGCCTGCCGCACACCCTCGGCGGCGTTCGTCTCGCCCAGCTCGGCCAGCCGCTCACGCAAGCCCTCCATGCGCTCCTCGAGGCCGGCCGTCTGGTCGGCGATCTCCTGCTGCTGTTCGGCCCGCAGCTCCGGCGCGTCCTCCTCCCTCATGGCATCGGCGAGGGCTTGCTCCTGACGGGCCAACTCCTCGGTCTCACTCGTCGTAGACCGAAAATCCTGCTCGAGCGCCGCGCGCTCGAAGCGCTCCAGTGCTTCCTCGAGGCGCTGCCGGAAGCTCTCCTGCTCCGCCGCCATCTCGGCCAGGGAACGGTTCGCATCGGCGAGGTTCTCCCGGTCCAGGGCCCCGGCCATCTCCTCCATGCGACGCTGGAGCTCCTCACCGGTCATCTCGGCAAGCATCTCCTGCAACGCCTGGAGCTGACCTCTCAACTCCGGATCGGCCTGACCCGCCTCCTCCATCAGGCGTTCCAGCGCGTCCATCTCGGCTCGGAGCGAGTCGACCTGCGCCGACATCTGCGCCTGATTCTCGAGCGCCCGTTGAAGCTCCTCGAGTTGCTCGAAGTCGGCCTGCTGTTGCGCCTCACTGCTCTCGCTGGCCTCCCGTTGGCTGGCCGATTCGAGCGTGCGATCACGATTCTCCGTCGCCGCGCTCTCGGCCGCCTCGGCGAGCTCGCGTAGGCGCTCCGCGGCGCCCTCGAAGGCGTTCTCGGCTTCGCGGCGGAGCTCGGCCGCCTTCGGCATCCGGAGCGCGTACTCCGACGACGACGTGGTCTGGCCTGCTGGGCCGTTGTCCACGGCGCGTGCGAAGTAGCGGACCGTGTCACCGGGTAGCAGACCCCACGTCCGCAGATCGAGGAGCGGGCGGGCCAGGATGGCGCGTTGCCCCACGACATCGAATCCCTGGACCACGGGCTCGCCACGCTCGCCAAAAGAGGTGACGCGGTACGCCACCAGCTCGACGCGCCGGAGTCCGTAGTCGTCGGCTGCCTCGATCACGAGCGGCTGCCTGAGGTTCAGGGGCATGATGGTGTCCCGCCCGGGCATCGAGATCGCGATGAGCGGCGGAACGTCCTGTACGACGACGATCTCGAGCGGCTCGGGCTGGATCTCGGCCGGGGCGCGCGTCTCGTCCCGAAAGTCCCACGTGAGGACGCCGTCTCGGGGAGGAGTCCAACGCGCTCCGAAGGTGCTTCCCTCGATCTCGAAATCCACGATCGTCCGCCCCGTCGAATCGAGGAGCTCCACCGAGGAGAGCGGCCGACTGGTGAGTCCTTCGAACGTCAGGCTCGAGCCGGCCGGAAGTCGTAACGGAGGTGGATCGCCCCGGTATTCATCCGCTGGCAGCCCCGTGTGCGCGGGGTACGTGACGCTGACCATCAGGTCGCTCACGAAGAGCGGATCGATCGGCACGATCTCGTACATCGGCGATCGGTTGCCCGCGTCGTCGGCGATTCGGTACTCGATCGAGGCCGATATCGTGCGAAAGACGTGCGTGGCTCGCCCTTCGGACACGGGGAGCCGCAGTGTGCGCGCAATGTCGCCCGCCGCCTGCCAGGAGAGCGTCACACCCTCCCTGGCCGCGGCAGAAACCTCGAGCTCGACATCGGTCCCGCGCGGCACCTCTACGTCGCCGGGCAGAACGACCAGGGGCGGCAAGACGGGCTCGACCATGGTCGAGAAGGGCGACACCAGACCTCCCAACGCGTTCACCGTACGCGCCGGCGAGACGAGGGTCATCGCGGCGAGCACGACCGCGAGCACGGATGCGGCCCCGAGGCCGCGGCGGTTCCAGAGCCTGACGGCGAGGCCGAGGCGGCCGGAAAGGTCGGCTTCGGCGCGCTCGTCCAGATCACGGGCCGCGGAGACCACCGCGCGCTGGGCCAAAGCTTCGGAGACGCCGAATGGCGTGGCCCTCCCCAGCTCCAGCGCTCCTCGCAGCACCCCGCGCCGAATGCCGGACACCTCCTCCATGACGGTCGCGACCGTGACCTCGTCGAACCTCGTCCGGAACAGGCGTCCAAGCAGCCAGATCACAAACCCGATTCCAAGCAGGGCCGCCGCGTCGAGCAACACCGGTACGTCGCTGCCCTGCCGCCACCCCTCGCCGCCGACCATCGCCCATGCGACCGCAAGAAGCAGGGTCAAGCCGGCTCCGGCCCACGCCAACGCGCCCAAGATGGCCCTGCGGCGCAGATGCTCCCGGATCCGCGCGACGCGAAGCTCGAGCTGACGGCTGGCTGGGGTCACGAAGCAGGCTGCCCGAGGACATACAGGAAGAGATTGACGCCCATGCGCAGGGCCTCCTCGCGGATCTCGGGCGCGTCGTCGTGCACCCCCTGGTCTTCCCAGCCGTCACCGAGGTCCGACTCGTACGAGTAGAAGACGACCAGGCGTCCGTCGATGAAGATGCCGAACGCCTGGGGCGGCTTGCCGTCGTGCTCGTGGATCTTGGGCAACCCCATGTCGAGATCGTAGAAGACGTGGAAGACGGGGTGATCGGCGGGAATCTCAGTCAACTCGGCGTCCGGGAAGATCGCCGCCATCTCCTCGCGGAACGACTCGTCCAGGCCGTAGTTGTCGTCCGCGTGGAGGAAGCCTCCACCCAGGAGGTACTCACGCAAGGCCCGTCGCTCGGCGGGCGTGAACGAGACGTTGCCGTGGCCGGTCATGTACAGGTACGGATAGTCGCGCAGGGCCGGGTCGAGCGGCGTGACGTTCGCCTCGCGTCTCGACACGGGGACACCGGCCCGCTCCCGAACGGCCGCGAGCAGGTTCGGGAGCGAGGACGGGTTCGCGTACCAGTCCCCGCCACCGTCGTATTGCAGGCGCGCGACGGTAATGGAATCGACCGTCGCGTGAGGGCCGTCCGCAACGGCGGCGGAGGCCAGGACTGCAAGCGTGATCCAGTTCATTCGTCCGTCGACGTTCCCTCGAGGTCGTGCACGATACGGTACGCGTCGTTTCGCGCCAGGTGGAGCCGCCGCCCGAGCTCGCGCGCGGCGGCGGAGGGTCTCATGCCGTCGTTCAGGAGCTCGCGTGCGAGGCGTGCGGCGTCTTGGTCGGAGACGCCCTTCCGGCCGTCCCGCACGGCCGGTCCCACGACCACGGTCACCTCGCCACGCGGTGGCCGCTCACGATAATAGCCGGCGACCTCCGGGAGGGTTCCGCGCACGACCTCCTCGTGCACCTTCGTGAGCTCGCGGGCGACGGCGACCTTCCGCTCCGGCTCGCAGGAGCCGGCCAGGTCGTCGAGGAGCGTGACCAGGCGCTGGGGCGACTCGAAGAGCACCGTTGTCTCGTCCCCCTCGACGACGCGATCGAGGTCCGCCGCGCGCGCCTTGCCCCTGCGGGCCACGAAGCCGAGAAAGGTGAACCGCTCCGTGGGGAGCCCCGAGGCGACGAGCGCGGCCAGGGTGGCGCTGGGCCCCGGAATTGGGACGACCCGGTGCCCCGCGGCGACCACCGCGCCCACCACCCTTCCACCCGGATCCGACACCAGCGGCGTTCCGGCGTCCGACACCAAGGCGAGGTCGTCCCCGGCGTCGAGCCACCCGACGATCCGCGCGACGCGCTCGGCCTCGTTGTGCGCGTGCAGCGAGACGAGCGGCGCGCTCGCCCCCACCCGCTCGGTCAGAATCCTGGTGCGTCGCGTGTCTTCCGCGAGTATGCGCTGCACGGACCGGAGCGTCTCGGCCGCGCGGGCCGAAAGATCGTCGAGGTTGCCGATCGGCGTGCTGACGAGATAGAGCGTGGCCACCCGTCAGAACAGCCGCGGCGGGATCAGAGGTGCTCCAATACCTTGTTCTCGTAGATCGAGCGCGGGCCGGCGCCCACGACCTGATCGACCAGCGTGCCGTCCTTGAAGAAGAGCACCGCCGGGATCGAGCGGACCCCGAAGCGGGCAGAGGTCCGCTGATTGAGATCCACGTTCAGCTTCCCGACCTTCAGGCCCTTCTCCTGATATTCCGTGGCCAACTCATCGACGGCCGGAGCGATCATGCGGCAAGGACCGCACCATTCGGCCCAGAAGTCGACCATGTAGAGACCCTCGCCGTTCTCGATCTCTTCGGCGAAGTTCGCGTCCGTGATTTCAATGATTACGTCATTTGCCATCTATCTCTCTCTCCCTGTTGCGCAGGCCTTCATGATGTCCATTTCCGTGGCGAAGCTCCCGCTCGATCACGTAGCCGTCGCCGTCCACTCCATCGAGCGGAGTCGCGCACCCTTCGAACTCCTGGCGGGCGAGACATGTTCCCCGCCCCAGACCCTGGAGCCGCAAGGCGTCCGCGTCGCCTTCGTAGGCGCTCTCGAGCTCCTCGAGCCCCTCGGACCCGATACCACGGTGGGTCGTTTCCTCGAGCGACGCGGTGAGGGCCTCCACCACGTGGCTTATCGCACCGAAGACATCGTCAAGGAGCTGGCCAGACTCGACGCCGCCGGTGTCCGACTCATCGACCGTGTGCCCCGGCCCGGCGCGCATGGAAGCTCAGTCGCGTTCGTCCACCCCTCCAGCGCGGGCGGTGTGCTCATCGAGCTGGTCCAGCACGCCGGCTGACTTCCGTGCTCAGCGGGCGGCCATGACCCGCTGCAGGTCCACGTTCTCCACGAGCCACCGTCCCTCGTTCGACCGGACCACCACGAACGGCACATTCGAGACCGCCACGCCCTGGATCGTCGTCATGTCGACGAGGACCCTTGTGGCCGGGACCGTCCGGCCCGCCACGCGCTGCTCGGTCACGATGCGGTAGTCCGTGTGCTCGAGGATCGACGCGATCGCGTCCATACGGATCTCCACGTCCTCCTTTTTGACGCAGGAGCTGCCCCCGAACCAGGACCCCATCTTCTTGAACGCACAACCGAACGTGGAGCCGGTGTCCATCGCGGGACCGTCCACAGTGCCGAACAGGCGGCCCATCGCCTCGACGTCGCGCTGGTTCGCCGCCTGGAGGAACCGCTCCACCGAGAGCTGAGGACCGAGCACCGCCCCGGGACTCTCGACCACGGTGGTCGTGCAAGCGGTCGGCACGACCAGGATCAGAGCGAGCAGGCCAACCTTCCGGTATCGACTCATCGACGTTCCCTCGCTTGGTCCGGGTGGCGTTGCACGAATGTCGACAAATCGATGCTACGGTGAAAGGGTCTCGTGGCGGGCCCTGGGGGCGCGCGCCGGTCCCTACGTCTCCGCACCCGACGGCTCGAAGCTCGACGTCTCGGAGGGTGCCAACCTGGCCGGCGGCATGGCCTCGAAGGTCAGCTCCGATCCGTCGGGTGCTGCATCGACGCGCATCGTGGTGCCCTCGGCCACTTCCTCGTCGAGGAGCAGAAGCGCGAGCGGATCCTGCAGCGACCGCTGAATCGCACGCTTGAGCGGTCGGGCGCCGAAGACCGGGTCGTAACCAGCGGCGGCGAGGAACGCCTTCGCCCCGTCGGTCACGTCGAGGGTCACTCCGAGCTCGGCCGCCAATGCCCCCACGTGTCCGAGCTGGATCTCCACGATCCTACGGAGCTCGGCTTCGTCGAGCGGACGGAAGACGACGATGTCGTCGATCCGGTTCAGGAATTCCGGACGGAAGTGGACGTGGAGCTGCGAGCGGACCTCCGAGTCGACCTCGTCCCACCGATTCTCTGCGCCAGCGCGGAGAATCTCCTGACTTCCGATGTTCGAGGTCATGATGATGACCACGTTGCGGAAGTCGACCGTCCGGCCGTGTGCGTCGGTGAGTCGACCGTCGTCGAGAATCTGCAGGAGGACATTGAACACCTCCGGATGAGCCTTCTCGATCTCGTCGAACAGGATCACCGCGTGGGGCCGACGACGCACCGCTTCCGTGAGCTGGCCGCCCTCCTCGTAGCCGATATAGCCCGGAGGCGCACCGATGAGCCTGGCGACGGCATGCCTCTCCATGTACTCGGACATGTCGATTCGAACCAACGCACGCTCATCGTCGAAGATGAACTCGGCCAGCGCCTTCGCGGTCTCGGTCTTACCCACACCCGTGGGTCCGAGGAAGATGAAGGAGCCCACGGGTCGGTTCGGGTCCTGGAGGCCGGCACGGGAGCGGCGTACGGCATTGGACACCGCCGTG
>Ga0299906_10004705_pt1 | contig 11156 bp, 12 predicted proteins | sample RVTome_14_FD_200259 | JGI IMG/M metagenome (GOLD analysis project Ga0299906, IMG submission 200259) | Soil microbial communities from uranium-contaminated site in the Upper Colorado River Basin, Wyoming, United States - RVT145D125 (version 2) ... | reverse complement strand
AGGCCGAGCGGGCGCTCGTCGTCGATCGCCGCCTCGAGCGCGCTCCGGGACGCTTCGTGCTGGGGCAGGGACGGGATCACCGCCGGGAGCAGCACGCTGGTGTCGACGATCCTCACGAGGAGCCCGCGAGCTTGCGCAGGATCTCCCGGTCCTCGAGCCCGGCGGCGACGGCGTTCGCCTTCGCGACGTCGAAGGCGGGCCGGCCCAGGTCTTGGGTCGTCTGGCGGAACGGGCGGCGGGGGCGCTCGTCCGGGGCGAGGCTGCGGCGGAGGGCGAGGTTGACGACCTCGGAGAGGGTCAGGCCCTCGCGGCGGGCGCGCTCCTTGATCTCGCGGAAGAGGTCGTCGTCGAGGCGCAGGGTCGTCCGCATCGGATCATCGTAGCATCGATGCTGTGATGTCGCGACATCAATCACCCCAGGCCCCGGCGCTCCTCCACCCCCTACAGCAGCCGGGCGTTTCGCCCGATAAGCCCGCTGGATCGCTCGGGAAGCCGCGGCTTCCGCTCCCCACGAGCGATCGCAATCGCCATCGATCGATCTCCATGGGGGCAGCGTGGCTGGCGCCGACGCGAACGTCTTCGATTCCGCTCGCACGTCGGCCGGGCTCTCGGTGCTGCTGATCGGGCCCTACGACCCGCTGGGCGGCGAGTACACCTTCCTCGCGCCGCCACTCGGCGTGTGGCGGCTGGCCGGCGTGCTGCGCCACGCGGGCCACGACGCGAGCGTCTTCGACCCCAACTGCCGCGACGGCGCGCCGGAGTCGGCGCTGCGCCGCGCGCTGGCCGAGCGGCGCTTCGACCTGGTCGGCGTCTCCACCACCGGGATGACGCTGCGCTACGACCTCGCGCTCGCCCATCTCGCGAAGCGGGCGCAGCCCGACGCCCTGCTCGTGGCGGGCGGCATGGAGGCGACCTTCGCCCCGGAGACGCTCTTCGAGCTCGCCCCCTTCGACCTCGTCGTGCTCGGCGAGGGCGAGCTCCCGCTGCTCGAGGTGCTCGCCGCCCGCGCGGAGGGGCTGCCCGTGCGCGGGCTCCCCGGCACCGCCTTCCCCGACGCCGCCGGCGTGCGTCGCGTGCCGCGCGCCGCGCTCACCCGCGAGGCGCTGCGCGACGCCACCTTCCTCACGCCCTACGAGGACATGCCCTACGCGCGCTACTGGCGCCGCCTCGAGCAGAGCTACCGCGTGAACGACCTCCCGGTGAAGGCGCGCCGCGAGGCGCGCCTCGCCGAGATCCGCTCGGTGCGCCTCAACACGCTCAACTACTGCCCGATGAACTGCAGCTTCTGCTCGTCGACGAACTTCCTGCACGAGGCGCAGGGGGGCGACACGGCGAAGGTCGGCCGGCTCGACGCCGACGAGTGCCTGGCGATGCTGAAGCGCATCGTCGCGGCGCACCCCGACGTACGCACGATCATCTTCCAGGACGACATCTTCGTGTTCACCGCGGACACGCGGATCGGGCCGCTCTGCGAGGCGATCGTCGCCGCCAAGCGCAGCGGCGAGCTGCCCGGGGGACTCCAGTTCATCTCCACCAACCGCATCGACTCGATGAACGCCGAACGGCTGGCGGCGATGCGCGCCGCCGGCTTCCGCGTGCTCGGCTTCGGCATCGAGAGCTTCGCGCCGGCGATCCTGCGCGAGTTCAACAAGGCGCGCATCCAGCGCCACATCGAGCCGAACCTCCTGCTGGCCCTCGAAGCGGGCGTCACGCCCTTCCTCGACATGATCCTCACCTCGCCGCGCTGCGCGCTCGGCGACCTCGCCGAGAACGTGCGCCAGGCCCACCGCTGGGTGGAGGCGGGCTGCGAGGTCGGGATGTATCCCTACGTCATCCCCTTCTCCGGGGCCGCGATGGCGCGCGACCCGGAGCTCGTGCCGCACACGGTGCACAAGACCCAGGAGATCGCGGGCACCGGCCTCTCCTGGAGCCAGCCCGCGAAGATCCTGCCGGTCGATCCCCGCGTGCGCGACGCGATCCTCGAGATCGAGGCGGCCTTCGAGGGCTGGCTCAAGCTGCTCCACGCCTCGGTGCCCCACCTGCCCTCGCGGGTGCGCTCGCTGCTCTGGGTGTTCTGCGCGATCCCGGTGCTCTCGCGCGCGGGAGAGGCGATGCCCGCGCGGCGCGACGTGGGCGACGCGCTGCTGCTGCGGCTGCCCGGCATCGATCGCGAGAGCTTCGCCGCGCTCGAGCTCGCCATCGGGGACGGGGAGGGCGAGGCGCCGTGCGCGTAGGCGCGATCCTTCTCGCCGCCCTGTGGCTCGGCGCCGGCGCGGCGTGGGCCGACGGGTCCTTCCGCCCGATGCAGGACCCCTCCTTCAGCTTCGGGGTCTACCTGCTCGCGAGCCTCGTCGTCTTCGTCGACTCGATCGACATCGCGCTGCGCCTCCACCAGCGCCACACCCGGTCGCGACCGCTCGACCCGCGCGACGGCGCGCACACCTCGATCCCCCTCGAGGTGGGCCGTTTCAATCCCTACCAGCGCAAGCTCCACCTGCGTCCCTACGCCCTCGCGGTCTCCGTCCACGACCTCGGCGACGAGCTCGACGCCTTCGTCGCGGCGATGGAGGCGCATCGCGGCCACCTCTGGGTGATCGACGACGCCTCGGGCGACGACACCGCGCGGCGCCTCGAGCAGGCCGGCGTCGCGGTGATCCGCGGCGACCACAACCGCCACAAGCCCGGCGCGATCCGCGAGCTGCTCCGCCACCTGCCGGTGGAGGTGGAGACGGTGCTGATCCTGGATCCGGACAGCCGCGTCCTCGAGCTGGTGACGAGCGACATCTCGACGCTCGAGAGCGTGATCTTCGACTTCCAGCGCAGCCGGCACGGCGCGCTCTGCCCGCTCCTCCAGATCGAGCGCGACGGCTGGCTCACGCGGCTCCAGCGCCTCGAGTACGCGCTGGCCTTCGGGGTCGGCCGCAAGAGCCTCGGCGACCACTCGATCACCTCGGGGATCGCGATCTACCGGCGCGACCTCGAGAACACGCTCCACCTGCTCGCGCGGGGCGAGACCGTCTACTACGACGAGCGCCTGGTGATCGAGACCGAGGGCAAGACGACGCTGCGCACGTGGTTCTCCCAGCGCGTGGGCTGGTCGTTCGGGCTGGCGAAGGTGTACGCGCAGAATGCGCGCGCGGTGTGGCGCGCCGCGCGCGGCGACGCCATGCACGTCTACCAGTACCTCGTCTACCTGGGCGTCTTCTCGCTGCTGCTGCATCCCTTCAAGGTGCTCGGCGCGCTGCCGCTCTTCGCGAGCGCCGCGAACGGCGTCGACGCGCTGCTCGGCGCCGGGCTGGTGGCGGACGGTACCTGGTCGAACGCGTGGTACTTCCCGCTCGTCTACGCGAAGTACGTGCTGCTGATCGCCGTGGCGCTGCCGATGGCGGCGCCGAAGGGCCAGCGCCTCGAGCACCTGCCCTGGGTGTTCGTCTACCTGCCCTACCAGATCGCACACCTGCTGCCGGTGACGATCGGCTTCCTCAACTGGATCACGCTGCGCGTCGCCGGGCGGCGCCTCTACCGGGACCACTTCGCTGATGACGCCCACGTCCATGGCTGAGCCGAACACGACGCCGACCGTTCCGACCCCGGAGGCGTCCTGGACGGCCGACTGGGCGCGCTCCTACTGGGAGGAGCGCGCGCGCCGCTTCGCTGGCGTCGAGCGCGGGCTCCCGGCGGTGTGCTCCTACGGGATGCCGCGCTTCTACAACGCGTACATCCAGGCCACCCAGCGCCGGGCGCTCCTGCCGTGGCTCCGCGTCGCGGCGGGCGACCGCGTGCTCGACGTCGGCTGCGGGGTGGGTCGCTGGAGCCTCGCGATGGCGCGCCGCGGCGCCGACGTCACGGGCGTCGACCTCTCGCCGAGCATGGTGGCGGAGGCCTCGCGCCGCGCCGAGGCGGAGGGGCTGTCCGCGCGCTGCCGCTTCCGGCCGGCGGACGTCGCCGAGCTCGACCTCGACGGCCCCTTCGACCGGATCGTCGTCGTGACGGTGCTCCAGCACATCCTCGAGGTGGCGCGCCTCGACGCGGCGATCTCGCGGCTGGCGTCGCGGCTGCGTCCGGGCGGACGCCTGGTAGCGCTCGAGGCGGCGCCCACCCGCCGCCAGACCCAGTGCGACACCGAGGTGTTCCACGCGCGCAGCGAGGACTTCTACCGCGAGCGCTTCGCCGCCGCGGGGCTGCGCGTCCGGGCGCTGCGCGGCGTCGATCCGGCGCCCTGGAAGACGCGCTTCCTGCCCCACTACCGGGGGCTCCCCGGCTTGGTCCGCGTGCCTGCGCTCGCGGCGATCACGGCGCTCTCCGCCCCCTTCGACCTGCTCGCCTCGCCGTTTCTGGCGAGCTGGTCGTGGCACAAGGTCTTCGTCTGCGAGCGCGGGGATCCGGAGCGATGAGCAGCGAGCGGGGGAGCGATCGCGCGCTCCTCGCCCTGGAGCGCAAGCGCGTCCTGGACTTCGTCTGGGTCCTGACGCTCGGCTTCCAGGCGGCGTCGCTGCTGGGACTCGCCTGGCTCGGCTGGATCGACCGGGGCCTCGGGTCGCTCAGCCGCAGCGTCCTCGTCTGCGGCGCGCTCTTCGTGGTGGCGGCGGACCTCTCCTACCGGCTGCGCACCGAGCGCGCGATCGCGCTCTCGAGCTACGCCAACCAGGCCTTCGGCATCGCGCTGCTCACCTTTCTCTGGACGCTCGGGGGCGGACCCGAGGCGCCGGGCGGACTGGCCTTCTTCGCGCCGCCCCTCGTCGTGAGCGGCATGGTGGGGCTCGTGTGGATGCCGCGGGCGACCGTCGCGGGGGTGCTGCTCGCGGTGTGGGGCGCCGCCTGGGCGACCACCGGCGACCTCCCCTGGCACGCGCCCTGGGTAGCCACCGACGCGGCGCGCGAGTCGCTGCGCGCGGGCGTGCTCGTCTGCTTCAGCCTCGCCGCGCTGGCGCTCACCTTCACTTCGACGGTGCTCTCGCGGCTGCTCTTGCGGCTGTATCAGCGCCTGCGCTCCCACAGCGAGCTCGGCGAGGAGGTGCGCGGCACCTTCGAGGCGGTGATGCGCGGCGCCAGCGAGCCCCAGGCGGTCGTCTACGCCGACACCTTCCAGCTGATCCACGCCAGCGACAGCTTCTACCGCCGGATGCTCCTCGACCCCGGGGAGGCGACCGGGCGCTCGCTCTACAACCTGGTGCGCTTCGAGAACCGCGAGCGGATGGAGTCGATGCTCCGGGAGGTCTCGGGGGTCATCCCCTTCCAGCACGTGAAGGTGGGCCCGGAGCCGATCGTCGTGAACCTGCGCTTCGCCCAGGTGCAGCGCGGCGGCGCCCGCTACACGAGCCTCACCTTCGAGGAGGTAACCGACCTCTACTACTGCCAGTCGGCGTTCGACGCGGTGGACGATGCGCTGCTGATCGTCGGCGACGTCGGCGACCTGCTCTACGCGAATCGCACCGCCCATGCGCTCTTCGGCGACCTCTATGTCGGAAAGCCGATGCTCGGCGTCCTGCGTCATCACCGGCTGGTGTCGCGCGCGGGTCTCGCGGGCGTGCGCAACGTGGAGCGCATCGAGATCGGCGGCACGCCCTTCCACCTCTCGGTGATGGCGCCGCAGGGCGAGGGGCACGAACGGGGCAGCCGGGTGTTCTGGCTGCGCTGCTTCACCGACGAGGAGCTCGACCGCGATCGCGAGAGCCGCGACCCGCTCACCGGCGCCCACAACCGCCTGACCTTCGAGCGCCAGCTCCAGCACGAGATCCGCGAGGTGTCCAGCGAGGCGCCGCTCTCGCTCTCGCTCTGGTCGATCGACGACTGGAAGGAGATCGACGCCGAGGCGGGAGCCGAGGCGGGCAGCGCCGCGCTGAAGGCCTTCGCGGCGATCCTGCGCGACGAGCTGCGCAGCACCGACACGCTGTGCCGCCTCGACGGTCACGAGTTCGGGATCGTCCACCCGGGCTCGGACCTCGAGGGGGCCGAGGCGGGCGTGCGGCGCCTGATGCTGGCGCTCGATCGCCAGCCGATCGCGATCGGCCAGGCGAAGCGCAGCCTCGTCGCGTCGGTCGGCGTCACGCGCGCGCGCCTGCGCGAGTCGGTGGCGTCGCTGGTCGCGCGGGCGGACGGCGCGCTCTACGAGGCGAAGGAGGGCGGGGGCGGATGCTGCATCGTGCGCGGTCCCGACGACGCGGCCTGAGACGCCTCGCCCCGGCGCTCGCCCTGGTCGCGCTGGTCGCCGCCACGCCGGCGGGGGCGGGCTCCGTCGAGGAGTCCGGCGACGTCTTCCTGCAGCTCGAGAACGACGACTTCCACGCCGATCGCTTCGCCGCGGGCGTGCTGTGGCTCCAGCCCACGCTCCCCGGGCTGGATCTCGAGCTCGGCGGTCGCTACGCGGAGTTCGACGCGGCGAGCTACGGCGTGGGCCGCGTCGGCGCGCACCTCGCGCTTCCCGCGGAGATCGGCTTCGCGTCGCTCCGCTACGAGGCCGGCGCCGGCGACGGCGAGACCGGCGCCTACACCCACCAGATCGGCGACGTGTTCTTCACGCGCGCGCTCTGGGGTCGGCGCGTCTTCGGCGAGGTGGGCCTCCAGCTGATCCGCGTCGGCGACACCGAGGACGACCTCGGGAGGGTCGCGCTCGTGCTCGCGCCGAGCGACCGGCTCCAGGTGCGCGCCGGCTACCTGCACAGCGTGTTCAACGGGCGCGACACCGACGGGTGGTCGGGCGGCGCGAAGCTCCAGCTCGGCGGGAACACGCTCTTCGCGGTCTACGCGCGCACGCGGGACACCGTCGACCTGCGCAGCATCGGACGCGGGCTGGTGCAGGGCGAGGAGGCCGACGAGTACAGCGCCGGCATCACGTTCCCGCTCGGACCCCACGGCACGACGCTGGCGGCGACGCGCTACGAGGGCGCCGACGACACGCGCCACACGCTCTCCTTCACCTTCCGCTGGTCGCTGTCCGCTCCGCCCTGGAGCTTCGACACGGGACCGGAGGACGTGGCCTACGCGCCCCGGTAGCCGGCCAGACGCCGGCGCTGCCACCACAGCGACAGGCGCCGCAGCCAGCGCTCGCCGCGCGGCAGCCGCAGGCACTCGTCGGCGCGGCCGGGGCGGCGCAGCGTCGTCCACTCGCCCGCCACGTCTCGCTCCTCGCCCCCGGGCAGCAGCACCCGGAAGCGTCGGTCGGGGTCGAGCACGTCGGCGGAGTCGAGGAGGCGCACCGGCATGCTGCGGCGGAACTCCTCGGCGATCTCGCGCAGCCGCGCCGACTCCGCGAATACCTCCGGTCGGGACTGGCGGATCTCGAGCCAGGTCGAGGGGCCGCGCGTCACCAGGTCGAGCACCGCGCCGAGGCGGTCGGGGCGGTCGTCGTCGCGCAGCCCGCCGCCGAGCCACAGGCAGCGGTAGGCGCGGCAGATCTGGGGACGCGTCGGGTGGATGCCGCAGCCTCCGCCGCCGCGCTGGTGCACGCAGTCGACGCCGCCGAGCTTGCGCAGCGCGTCGACGCGGAGGACGTGACAGCACAGCGAGCACGGCCCGCACGCACGCCCCCCGTTCGGCACCGCTCGGCTGCGCCTCGCTGCGCGCTCGCTTCGCTCGCTTGTGTTCGGCTCCGCTGCGCGCTCGCTTCGCTCGCTTGCGGTCACTCGTCCCGCACCACGATCTCCCCGCGCGCGTCGGGGGCGCTCTCGAGGGCGTACCCGAAGCGGCCCGGGAAGGGGAAGGGCAGGTGCCAGCCCTCGCCGGGAGCGAGCGGCGGGCTGCGGAAGGAGTCGTCGTCGCCGTGCACCCGGAGCGTCGCCTCGCTCGCGTTCGCGAAGTGCACGGTCTCGCGGCGCGCGATCTCGAGGCTCGCCGGGTCGGGGCCGTCGGCGCGGAGCGTCACGGTGGGTCCGTGGGCGGCGGCGGAAGGCGCCGCGAGCGCGGCCGTCGCGAGGGCGAGGACGAACAGGGACGATCGCATCGGAACCTCCGGGTCAGGCCAGTCGCCGATAGGCGAACAGCGCCACCATCGAGAGCGCGAGGGCGAGCTTCGCGACGCCGCCGACGACCATGCCGAGCCAGGTGGCCAGGCCGACGCGGCCGGCGCCCTCGAGGCTGCCGCGGGCCGAGAACTCTCCGATCGCCGCCCCGACGAAGGGGCCGAGCACGATCCCCGGCAGCGCGAAGAAGAGGCCGACGAGCGCGCCGAGCGCCGCGCCGAAGATCGCTCGCCGATGGGCGCCCACGCGCTGGGCCCCGAGCGCGCTGGCGGCGAAGTCGACGGCCTGGCCCAGGACCGCCATCGCGGCGAGCGCCAGCAGCGTTCCGCGACCGACGTAGGCGAAGTCATCGAGCCAGGCGCCGAGGACGAGTCCGCCCAGCACCAGCCACATGCCGGGCAGGATGGGAAGGACCACGCCGACGACGCCGATCGCGACGGCGAGCGCCACGGCGATCCACCCGAGGAGCGACCAGTCCATCGGCCCAGAGGCTAGCCCTGCGCCGCGCCTCTATCCTGCCGCCATGCCCCACGCCGACCCCCCGTCCGACTGGAGCATCGAGAAGATGGCCGAGCTCGGGGCGCGCCACGCCGCCCTCGAGGCCGAGGGCGCGCTCGATCCGCTCCTCGACACGCTCGCCCCGGATCCCGTCTACGAGTTCCATCCGGTGGGCCTGCGCATGCGCGGCGACGCCCTGGTGCGCCGCTTCTACGAGCAGTTCTGCGAGCGCTTCCTGCCGCTGCGCGCCGGCTTCACCCTGGTCGGCGAGTGGGTGAACGAGACCTCCGTCGCCCAGGAGTACGACGTATCGCTGCGCGTCGACGGCTCGGTCGAGACGCACCGCGTCCTCGGCATCCTCCATGCCCGCGGCGACCGCCTCGGCGGCGAGCGCGTCTACGCGTCCGAGCGCTTCATCCGCCTGATGACCGGCGCGCTCTTCGACGAGCTGGAGCCGCTGGGCTAGGTCGCCTGCAACCGCTCCCGCACGCGCGGGATCCGCTCGGTCCCGAACCAGAGCTCGCCCTCCACGAGGTAGCTCGGCACGCCGAAGACGCCCGCCTCGTGGGCCTCTGCGCGGAGTCGGTCGTGCTGGGTGCGGCCCTCGCCCTCGAGGAAGCCGGGGAAGCCGCTCGCGTCGAAGCCCGTCGCGGCGAGCACGGCGGCCACGGCGTCCGCGTCGCCGAGATCGAGATCGCGCCGCCAGAAGCGCGCGTAGACCTCGCGGTGGTAGGGGAGGGGGTCGCCCGCGCGCCGCGCCCACAGGAAGCCGATGTGGGCGACCGCGCTGTCGAAGATGCGGCGCGGGCCGCGCAGCACGAGCCCGTGCCGGCTCGCCTCGCGTCGGCAGTCGCGGTAGGCGTAGCGGACGCGCCGCCACTGATGCGGGGTGCGCTCGTCGACGAGCACCGACCGGTCCTCGCCGACCTCGGCGCGGCCCAGGTAGTCGGGGATGTCCAGCGTGTAGGGGACGAGCTCGAGCTCGACGCCGGGCAGCTCCGCCAGCGCGAGGCTCTCCTCCTGTGCGAGGTAGGCGTAGGGACTCTTGTAGTCGAAGTAGTGGAGGACGCGCATCGCCGACGCGGGACGCTACCACGCGGAGCCGGCGGCTTCGGGTTTCCCTCTACAGATCGCGATCGCGCTCGCCGAAGAACGGGAGGGAGGACGCGCATCCGATGCCTCACATCGTCGAGGAGACCGAGGCCCGACTGCTCCCGCCGCGGGGACGCGGGCGAGGTCGCGGCCGGTGCGAGTGGGAGCGCTACGGCGACGGCAGTGAGGCGCTGTGCGCGCGTTTCCGCCGCCTCGACCTGCCCGAGGGCGCGTGCGTCAGCGTCCGGCTCGACGGCATCGTGCTCGGCGCCACCGAGCTGGTCGACGGCGCCGGACGCCTCGCCTTCGAGAGCTGCCGCGGCGAGCGCGTGCCCAAGGCGGCCTGCGGCCAGATCTGCGAGGTGGTCCACGCGGACACCGTGCTGCTGCGCGGCGTCTTCGAGGGCCAGGTGGGCTGAGCGAGCCCCCAGGCCACCGTTCGACTCCGCTCGGCTTCGCCTCGATCCGCGCCGGCTTCGCCGGCTCGAGCTACCCGATCCAGATCCAGACGCCGGCGGCGCAGGCGACGCCGGCGGCCTGGAGGATCATGCCCGCTGCGATGCTCAGGGTGCGCTCGCGCACCGCGCCGAGGAGCACGCCGACGACGAGGGACGCCGCCCCCACCACGCCCAGCGCGATCGGGCGGGACGCGCCGACGTCGCCGAGGAACGCCTCGGAGAGGCCCGGCGCGGTGACGATCGTCGCGACCAGGGCATAGGCGCAGCCCGACACGACCGCCGCGCGGGACAGGAAGTGCGGGCCGCCCGGGTGCTGGACGGGGAAGTCGAGGGACAGCAGCCCGTGGACCAGCCCGCGGAACCAGACCTCGGCCGCGGTCACGGCGAGCAGGGCGGCCGCCATCGCTCCGAGCACCTCGAGCGGCTCGCGGCCCAGCTCGGCCGGGAGCCAGCTGCGGGCGGCGATCGCGCAGGCCATCACGACCGGCGCCGTCATCCACCAGCCGCCGGGCGCCGGCGTGCGCCAGCCGAACACCCAGGGGCGCCAGCGCGAGGCGCCGCGGCTCGCCACCGTGCCCACCACCAGCGCCAGCAGCGAGATCTTCGCCAGCTCGAAGGCGGCGTTCTCCGAGGGGCTGGCGGGGACGAGCGCGCCGAGCGGGGGCAGCGCCGCCGCGAGCGGCCAGAAGAGCAGGAAGCCCAGACCCACCGCGAAGGCCGCGACGCTGCGGCCGAGGCGCGCGCCGAAGGCGGGCCGGTGGTAGGCGCGCTCGAGGATCTCGATCACCTCGGCCGAGGCGAGCTGCGTGCCGCGCGGCCGGGGCGAGCCGCCGATGTCGCCCGATCCGCCCCAGCGCTTGCCCGAGGGGCGCCCGTCGACGGCCGGGTCGATGCGGTTCAGCAGGTCGTAGGCGGGGAAGAGGTCCGGTCCGTCGAGCGAGGAGATCCGCCGCAGCGTGTAGTGACCGGGCTGGTTCTCCAGCGCGATGATCGAGAGCTGGTCGCCCCAGTGGGTCTTCAGATGCTGCTCGACCGTGTAGATGCCGGATCGGTCGCGGCAGACGACCGCGACCTGGCGCGGCGCGATCTCGACGTGTCCGTAGATCTCCTCGATCCGCGTGTAGTCGCCGAAGTCCTCGTCGAGATAGAC
>Ga0299906_10004704_pt1 | contig 11156 bp, 10 predicted proteins | sample RVTome_14_FD_200259 | JGI IMG/M metagenome (GOLD analysis project Ga0299906, IMG submission 200259) | Soil microbial communities from uranium-contaminated site in the Upper Colorado River Basin, Wyoming, United States - RVT145D125 (version 2) ... | reverse complement strand
TTTATTTCTTCTCAACATATTTGACGCCGGGCAGCTCCCTGAAATGCTCATCCTGTGTCCACAGCGTCGCATCATTCGCGCGGGCCGTTGCGAGGATGATACTATCTGCCATGGGTAATTTATGTTCCATCGAGAGGTCGGCTGCGGTCAGCGCTATTTCCATCGTCAGATCAGCTACCAGGCCAATGGTCATCCATCCAATGGCGCTCAGCGCTTCTTCTTCATCGCGTTGCAAAACGATCCGCTCATAAACTTCATACAGGCTAATGGTAGGAATCACCAATTGAGCGCTTGCTCTTATGACTGGCGCAAAAAATTCACTGTTTGACCCTTTGCCGAAGTACTCCAGCCAGCCGGAGGAATCCACAACGTTCATACACGGTCTTCCTCGTCGCGCTCGACATCCGTATCAATCCCTTTCAGGAATCCATATGCCTCTTCGATTGGCGGCACAATGACGACCCGCAGGCTTTTTTTGTAGGGGATGAAGACCACCTTTTGCCCGGGCCTTATGCCGAATTGTTCCCTGATCTCTCGCGGAATGACAACCTGATATTTGGAGGAAATCGTTGTTGCCCGCATTTCTTACAACTCCTTGTCGATCTAAAAACGTAAAACAATTGTATCACAATTTCTTCAACGCGGATGGAGCGATTTGACTGGGTAACGCGTTCCCACGCTCACTCTGAAATCTCCATATATCGTAATTAATCAACCATATCTACGATCAGGTAAAATTAGCGATAAAGATGAGAGAGAATGAGCGATTGAGAATTTCTTCTTCAAGTGTTTATAAATACAAGTTTCGCGCTGGTCTATGGAAGTCTCTTCTTCTCAATCTGGCGTTATGCTTATTCGTCATTTCGACTGGATCAGCTAATGGCCAGACCAGTTCCCAGGGGGTTTGCACCGCTGATTTTGTCTCAGTTAGCCAGCCACTAAACGACTTGGGATCGGACGAATACGTTCGCCTTGATGGAACTCCAACCGGGTTTACCGCGGGATTATATCCAAATGGGTCAAACGTTCGGCCTTCTGGACATGAAAAAGCCGGCGTCTCAATTGCCAGTGAGATAAAACCACTGGATGCCTCGGGCCAACTTGATTCAACAAATGGCAAGATTGTGATGATCGCGGTAGGGATGTCAAATACGAGGACGGAATTCGATGGTTTTCTCAACCAGGCTGATGGAGATCCTTCTATTAATTCCAAATTGGTACTTGTCAACGGAGCTCAGGGCGGAAAGGTATCGGATGAATGGGCTGATCCAAGTGCAGAGGCATGGGCTAAGTTAGATATATTATTGGAGGATTCCGGGGTTACACCTCTTCAAGTGCAGGTGGCCTGGGTCAAACTAGCGAAGATTGGTGATGGCGTTTTTCCGGGTAAGGCTGAAGCATTGCAAAGCGATTTGGAAGCGGTCTCCAGAAATTTGAAATCTCGCTACGGCAATATCAAAATCGCCTATTATTCGAGCCGGACCCGTTCGTATTTATACTGGGCTGGGCTTAGCCCGGAGCCGACGGCCTTTGAAACCGGATTTGCCGTGAAGTGGATGATTGAAAAACAGATCAATGGAGATGCGGATCTGAATTTTGATCCCTCTGCCGGTGAGGTCGTTGCACCTTATTTGTCATGGGGCCCGTATCTTTGGATCAATGGATTAGAAGCACGCTCGGACGGACTGATTTGGACACAAAACAATCTTTTGGAGGATTGTACGCATCCTTCCGAGAGCGGGATCCAAAAGGTCGCATCTCAAATAATGGAATTCTTCAAGACTGACTCGACTTCGAAAACCTGGTTTTTGGCCGATCCCACATCTCCCTCTGGACTGGCGCACTTTTACCTTCCTTTTGTTAAACACAATTTGGCGCAGTGATGAACTGGTTCAGGCAATTATAGATATCAGTGAGACCGGAGTGAGATGTACGACTTTGCGATCATAAGCCCGATAACAGTCGGCCGCATATCTGAACTCGCGATCCTCTACAAGGCTATCGACCAGGTGCAGGCTGGCAACGGACAGGTGGTCCTGATCTCTGGCGAAGCGGGAGTCGGTAAATCACGCCTCGTCGCGGATAGCCAGGCGTATGCAGCGGGAAACGACGTTGCTGTGTTCAAGGGGCATTGCTATCAGGAGGACATCTCAACTCCCTATGGCCCGCTAATCGATCTTTTACACCCCTTCTTCGCCGGTCATGATGCAGCCTCTCTTCCAGCCGATATTGAACCTGTCGCCCGTGAGCTGCTCCGCCTGCTCCCCGATATCGCTCCCGTCATTGCGGAAGCGCCGTCTGCGGCGACATTAGATCCGGAGCACAAGAAACGCCGCCTGTTTGCGTTCCTGCTGCAGTTTCTTACCTTGCAGGCTACGCATAAACCACTTCTCCTCGTCGTCGAGGATCTGCAATGGAGCGATGACTCCAGTCTGGAATTCCTCCTTTACCTCGCCCGGCGCTGTGCATCTCTTCCAATTGTCTTACTGCTGACGTATCGCAACGACGAACTTCGCCCCGGCCTCTCCTGGTTGGCGCAACTCGACCGTGAGCGGTTGGCTCATGAAATGATTCTCGCACGCCTCAGCCGAGATGAGGTCGACGCCATGATTCGCGCCATCTTTGAATTGGATCGCCCAGTAAGGACTGAGTTCCTTGACACAATCTATCCGCTGACCGAAGGCAACCCCTTTTTTGTGGAAGAAGTGCTCAAGTCGCTCATTGTCGCCGGGGACATTTATTTGACAAGCGAGGGCTGGGATCGCAAGCCGGTGAATGAGCTGCGGATCCCGCGGAGCGTGCAGGGCGCAGTGCAGCAGCGCCTCGCGCAACTAACCTCCGCCGCCAGGCACGTGTTATCCCTGGCAGCCGTAGCCGGGCGGCGTTTTGATTTCGCCTTGCTCCAAGAACTGTCACACCTGAACGAGCAAGAACTGATGGGAATCATCAAGGAATTGATCGCCGCGCAGCTGCTCATTAGCGAGTCCTCCGAACGCTTTGCCTTTCGCCACGCGCTGACACGCCAGGCGATCTATGCCGACCTGCTCGAACGCGAGCGAAAAGAGCTGCATCAAATGATTGCCGAAAGCATCGAGCGCCGCTATGCTGATTCCCCCGAAAGCCACGTGGCCGACTTAGCCTACCAATTTTACAAGGCCGAAGTGTGGACCAAGGCATTGGAGTATTGTGCGCGCGCCGGAGAGCGAGCTCAAGCACTTTATACGCCGCGCGCTGTAATCGAGCACTTGACGCGGGCATTGCATGCGGCAAGCGAGCTTGCGAAAACACCACCTGCGGAAGTCTATCGTTTACGCGGCGGAGCGTACGAACTTCTCGGCGACTTTGAGCGCGCTCTTGCCGATTACGAGATGGCGAACCAGATGGCGCAGGCTGTTGAAGAACGCCAGACAGAATGGGCCACTTTGCTCGATCTCGGCAAGCTGTGGGCCTCGCGTGACTATGCAAGGGCGGGTGCATATTTCAAGGATGGGTTGAGTCTTGCTCGCAGGCTCGACAATCCGTCAATTGTCGCTTACAGTCTGAATGGCGTGGGCAACTGGCATCTCAACATCGAACAGCCCCGTGAAGCGCGGCAGCGCCATACGGAAGCATTGCGTATTTTTCAGGCATTGGACAATCGCGCTGGAGTGGCCGAAACGCTGGACCTGCTCGGGATGGCAAGCTACCTCGGCGGTGATTTAAGCGGCGGCACGGAATACTATCAGCGAGCCATCTCCTTGTTCCGGGAGCTTGACGACCGCCAGGGGCTGGCATCCAGTCTGGCGACGCTCACCATGCGCGGCGGGACATATCAGAGCAGCACGATGATCGCCGCCAGTCAAGACCTGATCGAAGCCGCCGGCGACGGCGAAGAAGCGCTGATGATTGCGCGCGACATCGGCTGGCGCGTTGGTGAAGCTCATGCTTTGATCGTCCTGGGGTTCTGTCTCGGCGCCCGCGGCGATTATACCCGTGCGCTCGAGCTCGAGCATGAGGCGCTTGCCATTGCAGAAGAAATCGAGCACCGGCAATGGATGACTCATTCGTATTGTGCGCTTGGAGCGTTGCACCTCGACCTGCTCGACTTAGAGAAGGCGCAAGAGTACCTGGAGCAGGCTCTGGCCCTGGCGCACCAGATTGGTTCGGCTCACTGGATCCACTGCACGACTGGCTATCTGGCCTCGACCTACGTATTACAGGACGAGCACGCAAAAGCTGAAGCAGCGTTAAACGTTGTGCTGGCGCCTACCATGGTATTGGAGACTCTGGGACAGCGATTGGCCTGGTGTGCGCGCGCTGAATTGGCGCTTGCTCATAACGAACCTCACCTCGCCCTTCAGATCGTCGAGGCCTTAATTGCATCCGCCGCACCCCCCGAGCATCACATTGCGCAGGTTATTCCTCGGCTTTGGCGAATACGCGGCGAGGCGCTGACTGCGCTCGCCTTCAGCGTAAGTGAAGCGGATCACCGGCTGGTCGAGGCGGAAGCAATTTTCCGGGCCGCCTTAAAAACGGCAAGGTCTCAACAAGCCTGGCCGTTGGTCTGGCGTCTCCATGCGGCGCTTGGTAATCTGTACTATAGGCAGCATCGCAAGCGGGAAGCTGAGCAGGTATATATTGATGCTCGATCTGGTATCGAGGCGATTGCCGCTGAGTTGCAAGATCAAGCATTGCGGAAGAGGTTCTTGCGCCGGGCGTTCACCATGCTTCCCCCGACGCAGCGCCACTCAAAGCGTCGCATAACGCACCGTGCACCGGGCGGGCTGACGATGCGCGAACATGAGGTGGCAATTCAGATTGCACTCGGTAAAACGAACCGGGAGATCGCCGACGAGTTGATCGTAAGCGAGCGGACGATCGAGACGCACGTCAGTCATATTCTTTCCAAGCTGGGATTTGCCGCGCGTGCGCAAGTCGCTGCCTGGGTCAAAGAGCAGCGGTTGTTGAATGCCGGCGAGCAATAAGCATCTCCTGGCGAATACAATATATTTAACCCTGTTATAGGCCCCGTACGCTCTCCAACTAACCTTAATCTCCGTACTACCTGGAGCTAATCTCCGTGCTGTTCCACGATGACAACGCTAGCGTGCGTTGCTATGATGTCATTGCAACTCACCCGGATGATAGTGATAGAAGGAGGCAGCACGATGACAGTTCCAGCTACGGTTTTTGATCCCGTAAAGTACAAGGAGACCACCCGCCAGCAGTGGCAGGAGGCCGCCGAACCCTGGTATCGCTGGGGGCCGACGATCAGTGATTGGCTTGGCCCAGCAACCGAGTTGATGCTCGACATGGCAGGTATCACCTCCGGCAAGCGTGTCCTGGACGTAGCGGCGGGCGCGGGAGAACAGACTATTCGGATTGCACGGCGGGTTGGGCCGACCGGTTATGTGCTGGCGACCGACATTGCTCCGAACATTCTCGCATATGCTAAGAAAGCGGCGCAGCAAGCAGGCTTTAGCAACGTGGAGACGGGCGTCATGGACGGCGAAAATCTTGAATTGCAGCAGGACGCGTTCGACGCAGTGATCTCCCGCGTCGGCTTGATCTACTTCCCCGACCAGCAGAAGGCGCTCACCGGGATGCGCCGCGTGCTTCAACCCGGCGGGAAAAAAGCCGCCATGGTTTATTCCACACCTGAACAGAACCAGTTCTTCTCCGTACCGGTGTCGGTTATTCGGCGGCGCGCGCAACTGCCGCCGCCGCTCCCGGGCCAGCCCGGTCCGTTCAGCCTGGGTAGCCCAGATGTGCTGGAAGAGGCGTACCGTAAGGCCGGTTTCCAGGATATCCAGACGCGCCTTGTCCCAGCGCCACTACGTCTGCCATCGGCAGCCGAATGCGTGCGCTTCGAGCGGGAGTCGTTCGGAGCACTGCACCAGATGATGGCCGGCCTGACAGAAGCAGAACGCCAGGCGGCCTGGGAGGAGATCGAGCAGGAACTGCGCAAGTTTGAGGGACCGCATGGGTTTGCGGGACCATGCGAACTTGTCATCGCGGTCGGAACCAGTCGCGACAAGCGGCAAAGCGGCATCTAGCCATCAGCACCATACCTTATGCAACCAACTTGCGGACAAGAACTAGAGGAGACACCCATGAAACAGAGAAAAATATCAATAATTTATGTTACCGGCGCCTTGTTGATCTTCATCGCGGTGGCCCTTCTGGCTGCCCAGAAGGTATTAGCCTCGGGCAATCGTGGTCCCCTTCAAGCTTCGGTGAACTGGCATGCGCAATCGGGTACAGGTCCGGTGGCAGGCGCCTATGCTACCCTGAACACAAACGCCAACGGCGCCTCGTTTACCTTCCATGCTACCCAGCTCAAGCCGGGTCACGTTTACACGGTCTGGTTTGTGGCGATCAACGCTCCGGAGAATTGCGCCACCTCGCCTTGCACTGCCCCGGCGGATGTGCTGGGCAACACGGAAGGCGTGCAAGCGAATGTCACCTATGGCGCCGGTCATGTGGTTGGGGAGGGTAGCCAGGCAACCTTCTCCGGATTTATTCCGGCCGGTGATATGCCCAACGGCTGGTTTAGCAGCCCCTTCAGCAACCCGCTCGGCGCAGAAATCCACCTGGTGCTCAACGACCACGGTCCCAAGATCCCCGAGCTAGTCTCGAATATGCTGCACACGTACCGGGGAGGCTGCACCGATGAAAGCTTGCCACCCCCGTTTCCGGAAACGGCAAAAGCCGACGGCATCCCCGGCCCAAACACCTGCCGGCTTTACCAGGTGGCGATTTTTCAGCAATAGCCACTGGTCCATTGCCGGAAAAGACCTGGCAGGTTGTGCCCCAACTTCGCTGGCGGTAAACCTGCCAGGTCTTCAGGCCGGCAACCGGTCTAAGGAAGAAATCAAAGCGATGAGGCAGAAATACGGTGTAGCAGAGCAATGGCGAATGTTGATGGAAGAGGGCCAGACGACTGTGGGGAGAAGACGCCTGGCCCACTTTTACGCACTCCTTCCATCGAGCACACGGTGCAAGATGTGCAATGTGCCCTTTACAGGTTTAATTGGTCAAATGATGCACCTCTTAGGAAAAAACCCCTCTAACTTTAACCCACACTTGTGCAGTGCCTGTGATGCTTTTGCTCGCGCCAATCCTGGGGGCGTTGAAATTCGGCTCTCGATGTTATTTGCTGATATTCGCGAATCCACCGGCCTGGCAGAACGCATGAATCCGGCCGAATTTGTGAAGCTGATCGACCGGTTTTTTGCCACGAGTACCGACATCCTCAGCCAGACCGATGCGATTATTGATAAGCTGGCCGGAGACCAGGTGAGTGGCTATTACGTCCCGGGGTTGGCCGGACCGAAGCATGCCCGTGTCGCGGTGCAGGCAGCACAGGCACTCCTGCGAGCGACTGGTCATGGAGACCGGGACGGGCCGTGGATACCAGTGGGCATTGGCGTGCACACTGGAGAGGCATTTATTGGAGCGGTAGGAACGCAAGGCGGCATCACTGATGTTACCGCGTTGGGAGACGCAGTCAATATCGCTGCGCGGCTGGCATCGAATGCCAGGCCTGGCGAGATCCTGATCAGCCAGGAAACCTATTCGGAGGCCGGGTTTGATCTGGGCGATCTGGAGCAGCGAGAGCTCACTCTGAAAGGGCGCTCCAAATCGGTTCCCGTGTACGTTCTTTAAAGTTGTGAAAACAGGTGATGGGGGAAGCTCGATTTTGGGACGAATATCACAGATGGGTGCGAGTGATCCTGCGCGAGGGAAGAAAACGGCAAATCCGGGAGGTGGGGAAAACGAGAAGGTTTCCGTTCAAGCTGAAGGTACTGGAAGACCAACCTTCGCAAGGCTAGCGGCAGTTCAAACGTTTATTGATCCAGGCAGAGCGCCAATGGGAGCTCATCGCTGAAGAACAGCGCTATTTCCTGGATTTTGCTCTGTTCTGCACCAAGGCTCCCATCGCCGTGGAAACCGATGGCGATACATGGCATACAGTCCCCGACCGCGCCAACCAGGATTATCTCCGTCAAAATGCGATTGAGTCGCGCGGCTGGCACGTTCTACGGTTCAACAGTAAAGAGATTCAGGAAGAAATGGAGACGTACTGTCTTCCAGAAATCCAGAAGACGATCAATAGCCAGGGTGGCTTGAGCGACGCGGGCCTGGTACCGCGTATTTTTTATCCAAAGACAGATGCAACACAGCTAAGCCTGTTTGAGAAAGCAGCCTCTTATACTTTGGATACCGGCGTTGCAGAGAACCTGGAGTTGTAAGGCCCATATCGTACGCTTTACTTTAACAAGGCGATCGTCATGAACGAGAATACGACCACATCGCTCAGGAAATGAATCCACCATGTCCAAAAGAGACCGCGCGTCTCGACCATGCCCTTGCCCAAGATCCAGCCCATGAAGATGGAGAGAATCCCACCCACAATTCCACCAAGGGCACCGAAGTAGTGGGCAATACCGAAGAAGTAAGCTGATTGCCACAGAGCATGTTTACTGCCGCCGACCGGCTCGAGCGTTGCCAGCATCGGCGAGCGGAAGGTGATTTCTTCGTTGAAGGCGTTTAACGCGGCGTAAAACAGGATCGATGGCAAGACCGGCGCGACCTTAAGCATCAAATCGCTGCCAGGCCGCAGGCCAAGATACTGCACGACTGCCAAGGCAGCGGCGATGTAGACACCCCATTGCAGGCCAAACTGCGACCATGGGTCAGGCTTGGGGAAACCGAGCAGCGGCACGGGCTCGATGGGGGCACGCAAGTTGCCGCGTGCTAAGAAAAAATCGCGGCGCTTGTATCCCAGAACGAGCAGGATAACAATAGTCGCCAGCGAGACAGCCAACTTTCCGGTCTGCTCGGCCTGCATTCGAACATCGAATACGCTGTTACCGAACAGCGCTTGCACGGTGGGCACAGCAAAGTTGATGTTCAGGCGCAGTTCAGACAGGCCGAAAAAAGCCAACATGACAATGAAGTAGTTGCGCAGTGGGCGCAGTGGATTCCAAAAGAAAGCAGCCAAGGCAAGGATAAGCAAAAGACCCATCTTGGTAAACGCCAACCAGGCCGGGCTGCTACCAGTCAGCTCAACCCAGGCGGCGTCAGGCAGAGCGCTGATTAGAATTGTTACTGTCCAGGCCAGGATGGTCAGGTTACGGCCGCTTTGGGGGACAGGGTAAGGACTTGCCTCGACCTTGGCTAATCCGACCGGTGAAGCAGGGCCTGAATATGCTGGTTCTTTCATGGTGTTTTCTCGATTTAGATCAGGTATAGTGCAAGTGGGGGGTGACGTGGAAGTACCAATGAGCACAAATATTGAATGACGATCATCACATTACCGCCCGGGCGAAAAACAGCCGACCATGGCTTATAATTACAGCAACAGACCCACTCTCGCCAGAAAGGAGAATAAGGATCCTGTAGTGAGCCGAAAGAAAAAACGCAAGGTTTCGAAAGGGACTGGAAAACGATATACATCCAACAAACCCAAACCGCAAGCCAAACGCGTTCTCCGGACCCCACCGCCTCCCAGCTATGCAGAAGAATCGCTTCGTAACCGCATCAGCCGGTTCGGCCTGAGCAAGCGGTTCATGGATGATTTCGAAATCGCTTTCGAGCAGTATATGGGGCCTGAAGCAATTCGGAAGCAAGGTGGCCGGAAAATCCTCGTGCTCGATGAAGATGACCCAGCCTTTTCAGGTTTCCAGGAATGGTTCTACTTTGATTATGTCTTAACGTCCGGGGATCGCATGATCGACCTCTTTGCCAAGGAAGCAGGGCCGAAACTATCCGCGGCTCAAAAGAAACTGCTGGAAGACTGGATGGCGACAAATCGCTTGCGCCTGCTGGAGACTCAGTCGGTTGAACCTGGCATTGGTGAAACCATGCAAGACTTACTGAGCGGAGAAATATTGCCCATGAATGATATTTCTTTTTCGTATCATGGTACCCGCTGGAGTATTTTCCTGGCTAGACCGCTGCTGACAGAAGGGCGGTGGCATTTTACAGGCAGTGGGGTGATGCTGACTCCGCTTGACAAACGGCGGATATTGAAAGTTGCCACAGAACTACGGGCTGGCTATCAGGTAAAGCATCCACAGGCGGGCTTGCTGGATTTTTATCGTGACCACAGCCTCGATTTGCTTCGTGCGGCGAAAGAGGTCCAGAAAGAACGCAGCAATCCAAAAGCACTGTTTACCGCCGAGGGTCATCCGGCCATCTCAGCCAGGGCCGAGTTTGCTCTCAGGGGAGATCCACTTGAAGTTGAGAGCGCTCTGGATGAAGCCGAAGAAATTGTGTTCGTGAACGAACAAGAAGGCGGCGAATTTTCGGGTTGCTTGCACTATATCTGGCTTTTGCGCGGCCGTTCCTGCGTACCTGAAGCGCCCGAAGATCGGGCACCGACGGATGGGCTAATATTATCCACTAACTGGACTGCCGGACCGGGCGAGCCCGACTTCCGCAAGCTCGGCGATTTGTACTTATGCTGGAAAGATTTGACTTTGTCATGTATGTCACGTGAAAGGTTGAAAGCTGGCAAGGAACTGCTTATGCAGATACTAAGCAAAAGGATCAAGCACCGGCAAGACCATTTTAGGGACTTGAGAGCATCCAGGGATCAAGTGGACCGGGAGGAGGCTGAATTATACGAAGAAGACTTCGAGGAAGAAGATTTAGAGCCAGAAGCTGAGGTGGTTGAAGAAGAAATGATAGAGCGTTTGACCCGGCGCTGGTTGGATACTCCCAATCGAGACGGAATTACGCCGCGCCAGGCGGCCCAAACACCTGAAGGACTGGAAGATCTCCGAGAAGGGATGAAGGCAATCGAGTTTCTTGAAGAAGAGGCCTTGAGGTCTGGGAGAAAGCCACCGATGCGCCTGGATATTATCCGCAAGGAGTTAGGGCTCTAAATCGCGATGAGGCTTCACTGTCACTTGCAGGAGAATGACCCATGAATCAAGCGAAACGTAAACTCAAGATCGAGGGGATCGAGCCAATCTAGGATTCGAGGAATTGGCCCGCGCGATCACATCCGTGCCATCGTTGGACAGAAGCCGGGGCTGTGAGAATGTTTCGAAATAAATTTTATCATTTGCGATCGGGTAAAATTACCGACATGGCACGATCTTCGAACAAAATCGACGTATACCTCGAAATTGGCGAGAAACGAACGTTCGCCGGCGCGATCGACT
>Ga0299906_10004703_pt1 | contig 11159 bp, 11 predicted proteins | sample RVTome_14_FD_200259 | JGI IMG/M metagenome (GOLD analysis project Ga0299906, IMG submission 200259) | Soil microbial communities from uranium-contaminated site in the Upper Colorado River Basin, Wyoming, United States - RVT145D125 (version 2) ... | reverse complement strand
GAATCGCCGCGATCGCGCGGGGCGAGGGGCCAATCGGGTTCTCGTTGAAGTTGAGGCGGACGGCGCCTTCGGGAAACGCCACGACGTCCTCGGTCGACAGAACGCTTTCGTCGACCTCCGCCTCCTGGGCGGAGGCGATCCGCCGGAAGCCAACCGAAGCGCCTGCGGCGGCCATCGCCAGCGAGCGAAGGAACCGCCTGCGTGGAATCTCCGGGCCATGGGGATAGCAGCTCCAGGTGCGATCGAGTTCGGTCGTCACATCGTCCTCCGTCGGAGCCTGGACCATACTAGAGTCGCGCCCAGAGCGCCTCGCAGGCTTCCGCCGCTCTCATCTCGAGCTTCACGTCGACCTCGCCCGAGATCAGAGTCTCGCCGGGGTTGATCTCGACCGTCGCTTTTCTCCTCATCCGCGCCTCGACCACCGGACGCGCAATATAGGGAAAGACACTGGTGGTGCCGATCGAGAAGACCACGTCGAAGCCTCGAAGGAGCTCGCGCTCCAGGGTCTCGACTTTCGGAAGGGGAAGGAGCTCCCCGAAGAGCACGACGTCGGGGCGGAGGGGCGCCCCGCAGTCGGGACAAAGGGGCAACGGCGCGAGATGCGAGTAGTCCTCGACGGTCTCGCGGTGCTCGCACGCGGTGCAGAGGAGGTCGTGCACGTCGCCGTGAATGTCGATGACGTTCTTCGAGCCTGCCTTCCGGTGGAACCCGTCCACGTTCTGCGTCAGCACCCACACGCGGTCGAAGCGGCGCTCGGCCTCGGCCAGGATCGCATGCGCGCGGTTGAACGACGCTCCCCGCGCCGAGGCTTCGATCTGGTGGATGTACTTCCAGGGGATCGCGGGATGGCGGCGCATCATCGCGCCCGAGAGCGCCTCCTCGATGGGAATCCCTTCGGGAGTGTCCGCCTCGTCGTAGAGCCCGCCGATGCCGCGATAGGTGGGAAGCCCGGAGTCCGCGGAGATACCGGCCCCGGTGATGAACAGAACGCTCGACGCCCCTCGGAGGTAAGAGACCACGGTCTCGAGGAGCTTCTCGTTCGCGCCCACGGAACGAGACTATCAAACTGGAAGTCTTCGTGCCTGGAGGCGACAATCGATCCCGGTGAAGCTCCTGGGCGAGATCGGTCGCGAGGAATTGACGCGGCTCCTCTCGAGGTTCGGGCTCCGCCTCGTCGAAACCCCGCCGGGCGAAGAGATTCCCGGGAGCTATTGGGGCGAATCGGAGGCCGGTCTCGTCGGAGACGAGATTCATGGGCGCGCCGACACCCCCCTTCATTCGGTCCTCCACGAGGCCAGCCACTACGTCTGCATGACCGCGTCCCGGCGGGCCTCACTCCTCCGCGATGCCGGCGGCGACGATGCGGAGGAGTCCGCGGTCTGCTATCTTCAGATCCTTCTCGCCGACCATCTTCCGGGAATCGGAAGCGCGCGCATCTGCCTCGACATGGACCGATGGGGCTACAGCTTCCCCCGGGGCTCGACTCTCGCCTGGCTCGAAACCGACTCCGAGGACGCTCGCGCCTGGCTACTCGCCCACGGTCTCATCGACGAGAACGGGGTCCCGATGTGGAAAGTTCGAGAAGGATCCTGCGATAATGAATGAACTGCAGATTTCCAGTCTCCATCCCAATCGAGGTGCGCCATGGACAGCCCCGAGCCCGTGAGCCTGAGGTTCGACAAGGCCAAGTTCGACGAGAGCGGTACTCCCTCGCTGAGCTGCGCCTTCTGCCAGCGCGACGTTTTCGGCACGTACTACGAGATCAACGGCCAGACGGCCTGTGAGGCATGTCGCTTTCGAGTCGAGAGCGAGCGCACCGAGGGGTCTCCCCTCGTAAAGGCGTTGCGGGCCCTCGTCGGCGGCGGCATCGGCGGAATCGTGGGCGCCGGCATCTACTACGCGGTCAGCGCGCTCACCGGCTACGAGATCGGCCTCGTCGCCATCATCGTCGGCCTCCTCGTGGGATTTGGGGTTCGCTGGGGCTCGGGAGGAGTCGGGGGAAGGGGCTATCAAGCGCTCGCGGTCGCCATCACCTACTTGGCGATCGTGAGCACCTACGTGCCGGCGATCGTCGAGGAGATTCGGAAACAGCCCGAGGCCGCGGAGACGTTGGCGGCGGAGCCCGAGATCGCACTGACGCCGGCAACGATCGCGCTGGCACTCGCCGCGGTGATGGTCATCGCGATGGTCGCTCCGTTTCTCGCCGGGATTCAAAACGTCATCGGCATCCTGATCATCGGCTTCGCGCTCTACGAAGCCTGGCGCGTCAACGCTTATAAGCCCCTTCAAATCGAGGGACCGTTCCAGATCGGAGCCCGTCCGAAAGAGACCCCCGCCTGATGCAGTGCGCCGATTGCGGAAGCGAGATCGCCTCTACCCGCTTGAGCTGCCCCGTCTGCCACCGCCTGGTACACCGCGAGGAGCTGGAGCGACTCGCGAAAGAGGCGGAAGCGGCGCGGGGGCGTGAGGAGCCCCGCGAGGAGATCCTCGCCTGGCGCCGCGCGCTCGAGCTTCTTCCTCCCGATTCCGACCAGTCTCGCTCCATCGCCGCGAGGGTGAGCGCTCTCTCCCCCGTCGTCGAGGAACAAGCGGAGAAGCCGAAGTCTCCATGGCGATGGGCGGGAATCGGAGCGGTCGTCGCCTTCGTCGTCACCAAAGGGAAGTTTCTCCTCGCCGGGCTCACCAAGTCGGGAACGTTTCTCTCGATGTTTCTTTCTCTCGGAGTGTACTGGGCCGCCTTCGGATGGAAGTTCGCGGCCGGCCTCATCGCCTCGATTTACATCCACGAGATGGGCCACGTGGCGGCGTTGCACCGCCTCGGAATCCGGGCTTCGGCGCCGATGTTCCTTCCCGGCCTCGGCGCCGTGGTGCGGATGCATCAGTACCCGGTCGATGCCCGCGAGGACGCCCGAGTAGGCCTCGCCGGACCGATCTGGGGCCTCGGTGCGGCTCTCGCCGCCGCCGCCGTCTTCTTCGTGACAGAAGCTCCGATCTGGGGCGCCATCGCTCGGGTGGGCGCGTGGATCAACCTCTTCAATCTCCTTCCGGTATGGCAGCTCGACGGCGGGCGCGGCTTCCGCGCGCTGTCGAGAAGCGAGCGGTTCTGGATAACGGGACTCCTCGCGGGCCTCTGGTACTGGACGGGGGAAGGACTTCTGGTGCTTCTGCTCCTGGTTGCGGGGGTTCGGGCCTTTGGCGCCGAAGCCGGCTCGTCGGGAGACCGCGTCGCGTTCGGTCAGTTCCTCGTGCTTCTGGCGGCGCTATCGGCGCTCACTCTCATCGACGTGCCGCTCTAGCGCCGCGAGCCCCTCGAGCCAACGTTCGGCCATGTGAATCTCGCCCTCCGGGTTCGGATGGACGCCGTCGTACGTCATCCGCGCGGGATCGAATCCGGTGAAGTGATCGACGATCCTTACCTTCGATCGTTCGGTGGACTTCGACTCGAGGGACGCGATGCCGGTGTTCAGCTCGCGGAGGGTCCGATTTCGCGACGCGTTGCTCGTGGGGATGATTTGGGCGATGAGAAACGCAGCGTCCGGCCGCGCGTCGCGGACGACGTCGATGAGCCGCGAGAGCTCGTCGAGCGTCGAGGAAACGCCTTGATCCTGGAAGACGTCGTTCGATCCGAGGTGGACGAGGAGAACGTCGGGCTCCTCCTCGAGAACCCAGCCGCCGACCTCCTCGAGGATCTCGTCCACCCGCCACCCCCAATGGCCCTCGTGGTCCAGGTCGAAATCCCGACGAGGCGGGCCCCCGCGGTAGTTCGAGCTCAGGCTTCCGACGAAATCCACGCTCCGGCCCTCGAGCTCGAGGTTCTTGAAGAGGGGACGGCGATAGCTGTCGTGCTCGGAGTCCGCCTGGGTGATCGAGTCTCCGAGCGGCATGATGCGCAGGGGTCGTTCCGCCAGGGCCGCCGGGACGGTCGTGGTCGAAGCGGGGACCGCCGGCGTGGTCTGACTATCGCTTCCGTTTCCGCAGCCGGCGAGCAGAACTAGCAGGAGGATCCGCGGCATCAGCGCCTATTGTAGAGTATCGAATTCCAGGAGGAGGAACTCCCTGGCCGGAAGACGCCCCCATCGACCTCTACTGGGGGCACTCGCCCCTCAAGGACATCTACAAGGCGAAGACCCCGACGCTGGTGCTCGTGGGATCGAACGACGAGCGCGTGCCGCCGCCGCAGTCGGTCGAGCTCTATCGGGCGCTCAAGGCGAACGGGGTCGAGACCCGGCTCTACATGGCCCCGCGCGAGCCCCACGTCTGGCGCGAGCTCCGGCACGAGCTCTTCAAGATCAACGTCGAGCTCGACTGGTTCGAAAGACACGTGCGCGGGCGAATCTACGAGTGGGCGAAGCCGCCCGGAGACGGCGAAGAGCGGACGCTTCCCAAGACTACGGACGGGAACCCGTAGAAGGCGCTTCGAAGAGGGAGGCGAGGTCGAGGCGCTCGGCCTCGCTCAGGCGGATGGAAAGCGCTTCTTCCGCGGGGTCGAGGTGCTCCGGCCTTCGCGGACCGAGGATCACCGCCGTGGTCCGAGGGTGGCTCAGTACCCAGGCGATGGCGAGAGCGGCCATGCTGGCGCCGCGATCGCGCGCGCGCTCCCCGAAGGCCGCGATCGCGCGGAGGACGCGCTCGTTTCGAAGGTGTGCGTAGGGCTCGGGCCGGAGAGTCATTCGTGAGCCCGCGGGGAAGCCTTCCGCCGAGGCGTACTTCCCGGTGAGCCAGCCGCCGGCGAGAGGGCTGAAGGGCGTGAACCCCAGTCTCTCCTCGGCGCAGAGCGGGAAGACATCGCGCTCCGGCGCCCGCTCGAGAAGGCTGTAGCCGTTCTGGACCCACTCGAAGCGGTTCACACCCTGCCTGTCGCTCACCCCGAGGGCCTTCGCCAGGCGCCAGGCCTCGATGTTGCTCGCGCCGATGTAGTGGATCTTGCCTTGATGGATCAGGTCGTCGAGCGCCTCGAGGGTCTCCTCGAGGGACGTCTCCGGATCGGGCTCGTGGATCAGGAACATGTCGAGCCTCTTGATGCCGAGCCGCTTCAGGCTGCGCTCCACCTGCCGTTTGAGGTGGCGGCGCGAGAGACCGCGGTCGTTCGCGCCGTCCCCCACGGGGTTGAAGGCCTTCGAGCTCACGAGCACCCGATCGACGACGCTCGCGTCCTTGGTCTTCAGCCACCGCCCGATGAAGGATTCGCTTCGCCCGCCGCCGTAGGCGTCGGCGGTATCGAAGAAGTCGATGCCCATCTCGAGCGCGCGGTCCATGAGGGCGAAGGCCTCGGCCTCGCTCTCGCCCTGACCGTAGAAGCGGGGATCGGAGCCGACGCCGCCGAAGTTCCCGCAGCCGAGCCCGAGGCGCGAGACCTTGAGGCCGGTACGGCCGAGACGCCGGTGTTCCATGGCGTCGAAATTCTAACTCTTTTGCCGTATTCTTTAAGAGACCCCTCTTCCAAGATGCGAATTCTCCCTCCGGCCGTCGTCGGCGTCGCCCTCGCCGCATGCCTCGCCCACGCGGAAGAGAAGTGGCACGAGGCCTCGAGCGAGAACTTCGTCCTGATGACGAACGCCTCCCCGGAGCGCGCGGAATCGATCCTTCTGACCCTGGAGCGGTTCCGAGCGGCCCTGGGCCAGGTCCTCCCCGAGCTTCGGCGACGGACGTCGAGCCCCACGAGAATCTACGGGTTTCGCGACTACGACAGCCTCGAGCCCTTTCTTCCCTCCTCGGAGCCGCGGGACTCGCGGGTCGCGGGGTATTTTCGCGAGGGGACCTCCGAGAACTTCATCGTCCTCGACCTCACCGGAGGAACTCCGGCGTTCGAACGGGTCCTCTTTCACGAGTACCTCCATCTCGTTTTGAGCTTGAGCGAGCGGGATCTTCCCGCCTGGTTCGGGGAAGGCCTCTCGGAGTTCTACGCCGGCACCCGCCTCGGCGAGAACGGGGCCGAGGTAGGCGTTGCCGACCCGCGGCACAGGGCCCTGCTCTCGCGGCTCCCTCTCCTACCGCTCGAGGAGCTCCTTTCGATCGAAGAGGCGGGCGATTCCGACGCGCTCTTCCACGCCCAGTCCTGGGCGCTCGTTCACTATCTTCTCGTCGAGGCTCCCGAGGGCCGGGAGAGCCTGGCCCGCTACCTCGCGCTCCACGAGAGCGGAGTCGAGCCCGTAACCGCGTTTCGCGACGCCTTCCGCTCGCAGCCGCGGGCCGTCGAGGATTCGCTCGAGGAATACGTGAAACGACCTCGGTGGTCGGGAATCAAAGTCGAGCTCTCAACGGCGAGCGGGGGATCCGCATTCTCGAGACGCCTCTCCATGCCGGAGGTGCAGGAGAGATGGGGCGAGCTCTTCCTCGCGACCTCGAGGCTCGGGGAAGCACGCGTCTGTCTCGAGGAGGCGGTGCTCCTCGACCCCGAGCTCGGAACCGCGTGGGAGGCGCTCGGCTTTCTGGAATTGGAAGAAGGGGAGCCCGGGCGGGCGAAAATTCACTTGAAAAAGGCGATCGACCTCGACTCCGCGAGCGCCTCGGGACTCTACCGGTACGCGGAGATTCTCCTGGCGGAACACTCCCGCCAACGAGTCAATGCTATCCCCGGTGCGGTCGCCGACGAGGCCGCCTCGGCTCTGAGGCGAAGTCTCGCGCTCGAGCCCTCGTCCCGGCAATCGGCCGAGCTTCTCGTCTTCCTCTATCTGGTGCGGGGCGAGAGGCTGGACGAAGCGGCAGCGCTGGTCGAGACGGCTCTCGCGATGGCGCCGGACGATCCGCCGCTTCTCTTTCTCCGGGGCCAGCTTCTCGCGAAACGAGGGCAGTACGAAGAGGCGCGGAAAACTCTGAGGCGCGCGGTCGAGGCCTCCGATGACCCGCGACTTCGCGAGGAAGCGGAAGAGTTCCTCGCCCGGATGACCGATGTGGAGCGCGCCCCGGGCAGGTGAGTCCTCGCTCAGTCCAGGTGGAGGGTGGTCTTCGGATCCAGGCGAGCGGCGCGCCGCGCCGGCACGGCGCAGGCGAGGAGAACCGTGGCCATCGAGATCGAGACCGCGAGGAGAATCGCGCCGGGCTCCGACGGTGAGGTCTCGTAGAGCACGGTCGTAAGGAACCGTCCTCCGAGGAGCGCGCCCAGGACCCCGAGAATGCCTCCGGCGATCGCGATACGAAGACCGCTTCCCAGGACGAGAGCGAGGATCCTTCCCCGGTCGGCGCCGAGAGCCATGCGCAATCCCATCTCGCGGTGCCTCTGGCTGACGCTCTGGGCGACGACACCGTAGAGGCCGATCGTCGCGAGAAGGAGTGCGACCACGCCGAAGACCGTCATCACCACGGCGCTGAAGCGATCGTGCGCGAGCGAGTTCCCGGCGAGCTCCGACATCGTCCGGAGGCTATGGACCGGCTCGCCCGCGTCCATCGCGAGGACCGTCTTGCGTACCCCGGGGGCGAGCGCCAGGGGCGATGAGCCCGGAGCCGCCCGTATCACCAGGTTCATCGGGAGGTAGGGGTTCTGCGCATGGGGGATGTAGGCCTCGGGCGCGGGTTGGCTGCGGTATCCATCGAACCGGGTGTCCCCCACGACCCCGACCACTTCGTAAGGCGCCTCGTACTCCTGGTAGTCGAGAACCAGACGCCTTCCGACCGGGCTCTCCCCGGGCCAGGTCCGCCGGGCCATCGTCTCGTTGACGATCAGGACCCGCGGCTTGGTGCGGTCGTCGCGCTCGTCGAAGATCCGTCCCTCGAGAAGGGGAATGCGCATCGTCTCGAAGTAGCCGGTGGTCGTCATTCGCAGCCGCACGCCGGGGCCCCCGCCCGCCGGTCGCGGCTCGCCGTCACGCCAGAACGGCCGGTCGAAATCGACGTCGACCGAGTCCATGGGAAGGGCGGTCGAGCCGCCGGCGGCCTCGACCTCCGGAAGCGACCGGATTTCGGAAAGGAGCGCCGAATAATAAAGATGAGCGCCGCCCTTTCTGTACTTTTCGTCGTCGAGCCGCATCCGAACCACGAGGAGGTTCTCCGGGTCGAACCCGGGGTCGACCTGGAGCACGCGGGTGAAGCTCCGTAGAAAGAGCATCGTTCCCACGAGAAGGACGACGGAGAGGGCGACCTCGGAAACCACGAGAGCGCTTCGAAGCCGAAGACGCCGCCGGTCGAGGGAAACGACTCCTCCCGATCCGTTGAGGCTCTCGGACGGGGCGGATGTTGCGCTCTGGAATGCGGGGGCGAGGCCGCTCAGAAGTCCCGCGGCGGCGGATGCGGCGAGCGCGAACCCGAGGACCCGCGAGTCGAGGACGGTCTCCTCGATCCGGAAGATGCCTCCCGGTTGGAGTCGAACGAGAAGCGCCACCCCGGCCCGCGCGATCGCGACGCCGAGGACGCCGCCTCCGAGCGCTAGAAGCGAGCTTTCGAGGAGGAGCTGCCGCGCGAGCCTCCCGCGAGAGGCCCCGAGGGCGGTCCGGACCGCGAGCTCCCGGCCGCGGGCGGAGGCGCGCACCAGGAGAAGACCGGCGACGTTGGCGCAGGCGAGGAGGAGCAGGAAGAGAACCGCGCCCGCGAGAACGAGGAGCGCCGGCTCGGCCTTTCCCACGAGGACCTCCCGAATGGGCACGAGAGCGACGCTCCAGCCTCGATTGGTCGCGGGATGGGCCGCCGCGAGCGAGTCGGCGATGCCGTCGATCTCCGCTTGCGCGGCCTGGAGCGAAACTCCAGCAGCGATGCGCGCCGCCGCCCGCAGGAAGCGAAAGTCGCGCGGGGGACCGGAATGATGAGCGTAGTCGCGCTCGAAGTCCCACGGCTTGAAGAGCTGGACTTCGCCCTCGAGCGTCCCCGGTGTGCGGAAGGAAGCCGGCATCACCCCGAGGACCCGCCAGGAAGCCTCCTTGAAGCGCACATCGCGCCCGACGATCGTCTCGTCCGCTCCGAAGCGCCTCTGCCAGAGCTCGTAGCTCAAGACGGTGGCCCGTTCTTCGGAGGCCACCTCGCCGGGCCCGAACGTACGCCCGAGGAGAGGCGCGACCCCGATCGCGGCGAAGAAATCGGCGGTGACCATGGCGCTCGGGACTTCCTCGGCGTCGTTTCCGGAATCCCCGAGGAGCGTCGTGTGCTCGATCCACCAGGCGGCGACCTCCGAGAGGGTCCGGCTCTCTCGCCGCCAGTCGAGGACGTTCGCGGGGGCGGGGCCATGCCGTTCGCCTCCGGCTTCTTCCTGGACCTCGAAGAGATAGACGAGTCTCTCGGGCTCGGGATAGGGGAGCGGCCGCAGGAGCACCGCCTCGATGACGCTGAAGAGCGCGGTCGCGGCGCCGATCCCCGCGGCGAAGGTGATGGCAGCGGTGAGAACGAAGCCCGGCCTCTGCGCGAGGCCGCGAACCGCCTGGCGAAAGTCCTGCGAGAAGCAGTCCCAGCGCCAGGCTTCGCGGAAATGCCAGAGAGCGTGAGGAATGGCGCCTCCGCTCCGTCGCAGGAGTCCGAGCGCCACCCGGGTGTCGACCCCACCCCCCTGGAGTCGAGAGCTGAGCTCGGCTTCCCACTCCTGAATCCAGCGGGAGCGCTCGTCCCGGGGGACGAGAAGCGAAGCTCCCCTCACCACGGCGCGGGTCAGGTCGACGAGAATGCGAGCGAGCCGCACGGCCTACCGCGGTTCCTTGACGACCTTCGCGAGCGAGCGCGCGAGGTCCTTGTAATGAAGGAGGGCTTCGGCGAGCCGCTCGCGGCCTTCGGAGGTCACCTCGTAGTAGCGCCGGGGCGGTCGTTTCTCCTGGTGGGCGATGCGGGCGTTCTCCCATTGGGATCGCACCAGCCCATCGCGCTCCAGGCGGGAAAGAGCGGGATAGACGGTGCCGCTCGGGAGCTCCGTCTCGTCCATGATGTCGAAGCCGTGGCCGACGCCTCGGGCGACCGCTTCCAGGATCTGAATCTGCACGTTCCCCAGGGATCGTCTTCGTCTTTTCATGCTACCTATGTAGATTATATATCTAGATCGCCGTCCCCGCAAGAGGAAATCGCGCTAACCGGGAGGCTTGGGCCTTCGCGGGCGTCGCCCGGGCGGCCGCTCCGAGAGCTTGCGGTCGGCATAGGCGGCTACTTCGACCACCTGCTCGAGCGGATCCTCGAGCCTCGGGTCCTGGCTCGACCGCAGCACGATCTCCTTCGCGAAGAGAAGAGCGAGGTAGCGGAGTTTCATGGCGGGCCGCGCGGAGCTCGCCCGGTAGTCCGGGTGGCCGCTATTGACCTGCCATCGGCCTTCGTGGAGCCGCGAGCGCCAGGACGCGCCGGGAGCGTCGACGAGCTCGGGCTCGGGGATCCCCTCGCTCGCGCTCGAGGGAAGGATCTCCACGATCACCACGGGCGCCGCCGCCGAGGCTTCGTTTCCGGTCGCTCGCTCTCTCGCGTGGACCGAGAGAATGCCCTCCCCCGGTGAGTCCGAAGCGGCGAGAACAATCCGGCCGGGCTCGTCGCGGAGGCTCCCCACCGGTCCCCAGATCTCCCAGGCGAAATCGACGCCTTGCTCGATCCTTCTGCCCGACTCATCCCGCGCGTCCGCGCGCACCACCTTCTCGCTCCCGGTCTCGACGACGACCCGCGTCGGTGAGATCGAGACCGCGGCGAGAGGCCCCGGAGGAAAGAGCTCCGCGGTGTCGGCACCGGACTCGCCGGGGGCTCCGTCCTCTTCGGCGGGCTCCGCAATCGCCGTCTCGCCCGGCCTGGCCACGTCGCCCTCGCCCTCGGTCTTTTTTTCGGTCGGGATCATGGTGTAGCTCGGCCTCTTCCGATAGAAGTCCCGGAACGCCCTCTGCAGATCCCGGATGAGGCTCTGATCGAGCGACTCCGCGCGCTCGCGGTCCTTCGTTTCCAGGATGGAGGCGAGGAGCGGCTCCACGCGCTCGAGAGCTTGCGCGAACGCAAAGGACATCTCGTCCGGGATGACGCCGCGGCGGCTTCCGGGCACGACGTGTAGCTCGGGGAAATCCACCATTCCCGTGAGCCGCGAGTCCGTCCAGGGCTCGCGGTCGAGGCCGATCGCGGAAAGCTCGGGAAGCTTTCGGCGACCAGCGTTCCCGCCGCGTAGACCGCGATCGGCCGTGCCGCGTCTCCGTTGGACAGATCCCCCGCGAGATAAATCTCGAGCTTCACCGGAGCATGGCCGGGGATCGCGACCGTGCCCAGTCCCTCGAGACGCTCGCCGAGAAACC
>Ga0299906_10004702_pt1 | contig 11160 bp, 12 predicted proteins | sample RVTome_14_FD_200259 | JGI IMG/M metagenome (GOLD analysis project Ga0299906, IMG submission 200259) | Soil microbial communities from uranium-contaminated site in the Upper Colorado River Basin, Wyoming, United States - RVT145D125 (version 2) ... | reverse complement strand
CGTCCAGGTTCGACGTGGGCTCGTCGGCGAGGATCAGCTGCGGCCGGTTGATGACCGCCCGGGCGATCGCGACGCGCTGCGCCTGCCCGTGCGAGAGCTCCGCGGGGCGCGCCTGCGCCCGATCGGCGATCCCCAGCACGCCGAGGACCCCACCCACGCGCGAGCGATCCTGCGGGACCCCGGCGAGGTACTGTGCGAGCGCGAGATTGTCCGCGACGCCGAGACTGGGGATGAGATGCAGCCTCTGCGGCACGAAACCGATGCGGCTTCCGCGGAAGCGGTCGAGCGCGCCGCCGGAGAGCGCCGCCAGGTCCTCGCCGCCCACCGCCACCCGCCCCGCGCTCGGCCGCAGCAGCCCGCCGATGATGCAGAGCAGCGTGGTCTTCCCGCTCCCGGAGGCGCCGAGCACGAGCCAGTGCTCGCCGGCTGCGGCGCCCCACGCGTCGAGCGCGAGCACCTGCCGGTTACCGTAGCGGTGGCGAAGGCCCTCTACAGAGATCATCTCGGTTCGGAGTCTACGGCCTGGCGCTGCAGTTCCCGCTGCAGGCCGCGTCATCGCCCTTCGGCTCCGCGCGCGTTGAGCGTCGCGACAGCGTACGCTCCAACGCGCGCAGTTATTCCGTCGCCCGTCGAGGGCGACGGAATAACGCTTACTCGCCGTACATCTTCTGCTTCAGCTCGCGCCGCTGCTGCGCTTCGACCGAGAGCGTCGCGGTCGGCCGGGCGAGCAGCCGCGGGATGCCGATCGGCTCCCCGGTCTCCTCGCACCAGCCGTAGCTGCCGTCGTCGATCCGCGCGATCGCTTCGTCGATCTTCTTCATGAGCTTGCGCTCGCGGTCGCGGGTGCGGAGCTCGAGCGCGTGCTCTTCCTCGACGGTCGCGCGGTCGGCGGGATCCGGGTGGGTGTCGCTCTCGCGCAGGTGCTCGGAGGTCACGTCCGCGTTGGCGAGCAGCTCCTCCTTCATCCGCTGCAGCCGGTCCTTGAAGAACGCGAGCTGCGTCGGGTTCATGTACTCGCCGTCCGGCATCTTCATCAGCTCCGCCTCGGCGGGGAGCTGGGGCTTGCCGTTCGGGCCGGCGGATTTCTTCACTGGGCTTTGACGAGGCATTGCTCCAATCCCTCAATGAAAACGTCCTGCGGGAGGTTGCGGCCGATGAACACCATCGCGCTCGTGCGCGGCTCGTCCGCGTCCCACGGCCGCCCCAGGTCGCCGCCCATCAGCATGTGCACGCCCTGGAAGACGACCCGGTTCGGATTGTCCTTGAGGCTCAGGACGCCTTTGTACCGCAGCATGTCGTTGCCGTAAACCTGGATCATCGACGACAGGAACTCCTCCAGCTTCCCGCCGTCGAGCGGCCGGTCGGCACGGAACACGAACGACTTCACGTCGTCGTCGTGATGGTGGTGGTCCTCGGCGAGGAACTCGGGTTCGATCTCGAGGATCGCGTTGAGGTTGAACCCGCGGATGTCCAGGATGTCCTCGAGCGGCGTCTCGCCGAAGTGCGCCCGCCTGATCGGTGCGCGCGGGTTCATCCTGACCAGCCGCTGGCGGAGGCGCTCGGCCTCCGCGTCGGTCACGAGGTCGGTCTTCGAGAGCAGGATCCGGTCGGCGAAGCCGACCTGCTCCTGCGCCTCGTGGAACTCGTCGAGGTGCCGCGGCGCGTGCTTGGCGTCGACCAGGGTGATCACGCTGTCGAGGAGGTAGTAGTCGCCGATCTGGTCGTCGAGGAAGAAGGTCTGCGCGACCGGCCCCGGATCGGCCATCCCGGTGGTCTCGATGATGACGCGCTCGAACTGGAGCTCGCCCGCGTCGCGCTTGTCCTTGAGCGTGCCGAGGATGCGGATCAGGTCGCCGCGCACGGTGCAGCACAGGCAGCCGTTGTTCATCTCGATGATCTGCGCGTCCCCGCCCGCCTCTACGAGCAACGCGTTGTCGATGCCAGCCTCGCCGAGCTCGTTCTCGATCACCGCGATGCGCCGGCCGTGGCGCTCGCGGAGGATCCGGTTGAGGAGCGTCGTCTTGCCGGCCCCGAGGAACCCGGTCAGGATCGTCACCGGCACCATCTGCTGCTCGGACATCCATGCTCCTCGGCAGCGCGCGTCATGCGAGCCCGCCACGAGCGGCGGATTCTATCGGCGCGGCGTGCCCTCTGCAACGGCGCGGCCGAGGGGTCGCGTGGCGCGGCGCAACGAGGCAAGATGTCACACTTCCGGCGCGTGCGGAGCGCCGGGCACGTAAGGGACAGCCCTGCCGTCGGACGATTGGAGAGGGACAGGAGGCCCGATGGACGCCGCCGACCGAAGTGTTCGCGCCCGGCTCGGGCGCCGTGCGTTCGTCCGCGCGCTCGGCGCGGGCCCGGTGCTCGCGCTGCTGGGGCCGCTCCCCGCGCGGGGTCAGGCGAGCGACCAGATTCGGGACCTCAAGGGCGACGTTCGCGTCAACGGTCGGCCGGCCGCCCGGAAGTCGGTGATCCGCCCCGGCGACACCGTGGCGACGGGAAGCGATGGCTACGTGGTCTTCGCCGTCGGGCAGGATGCATTCATGCTGCGCGGCCGCAGCGAGCTCAAGCTCGAGGGCGGCGCGTCGGGCGCTCTGGTCGATGCGCTGCGCCTCGTCACCGGCGCGCTCGGCGCGGTGTTCGCGAGGGGCCGCTCCCGCACGATCTACGCGCCGACCGCGACCGCCGGGATCCGCGGGACCGGCGTCTATCTCGAAGCCCGCAGCGAGGGCACGTACTTCTGCACCTGCTACGGCGCCGTGTCCCTCGCTGCGGCCGACGACGCGCAAGCCCGCGAGTTCACCCTCGCCGGGCGTCACACCGCGCGAATGGTCAGCCCGCGCGGCGCGGGCGCCCAGCGCCTTACGCCCGCACCGTTCGAGGGCCACACCGACGCGGAGATGGACGCGCTCGAGCGAGCCGTGGGGCGCCGCTCGCCGCTGATCGCCCCTCGCTAACGCGGCGCGACGGGCGCCCCGGCCTGCTGCCCGCTGACCCCGGATTCCTCGGGGTCGGCCGTCTGTGCTCCCGACACGACGGCGAACGCGAGCACCGCGGCGATCACAAGGCGTTCGATGAAGCGCATCGTCGTCTCTCGTCCACCCAACCTCGATCCGGCGATGTTAGAAGGAGCGCGGTTCCGGCGCTGCCAACGGTTACCGCTTTTCCAGCACGAGGCCCTTCAGATACTCCCCCTCCGGGAAGGCGAGCGTGACGGGGTGGTCGTCGTCCGCCTGCAGCCGCCCGCGCAGGCGGACGTCCGCGCCGGCGTCGGCCGCGGCGCCGGCGACGATCTTCTGGAACAGCTCCGGCGAGACGCCGCCCGAGCACGAGAACGTGGCGAGGAGGCCCGCGGGCCGCAGCAGCTTGAGCGCGAGCAGATTGATGTCCTTGTAGGCGCGCGCCGCCCGCTCGGCGTGCGCGGCGGTCGGCGCGAACTTCGGCGGATCGAGCACGATGAGATCGAACCCGCGGCCCGCGTCGCGCAGCTTCCGCAACGCCGCGAACACGTCGGCCTCGAGCCAGTCCGCGTCGAACCCGTTGCGGCGGGCGTTCTCGCGCGCGAGCTCGAGCGCCGCGGCCGAGCTGTCGATCGAAAGCGCCGAGCGAGCACCCCCGGCTAGCGCGTTCAACGCGAAGCCGCCGGTGTAGCAGAAGCAGTTGAGCACGTCGCGTCCGGCGGCGAGCATCCGGATCCGGTCGCGATTCGCGCGCTGGTCGAGGTAGAAGCCGGTCTTCTGCCCGTGCGCGACGTCGACCAGGTACCGGATGCCGTGCTCGGCGATCGTGAGCGTCGGTGAGGCAGCTGCGCCGCGAATCGGGCCCGAGCGCGGCGGCAGACCCTCGAGGCTGCGCACCTCGAGATCGGACCGCTCGTACGCGGTTCTGCAACCGGTGGCTTCGAGCACCGCGTCGACGATCGCGTCCCGGAACCGTTCGGCGCCGGCGGACGCAAACTGGAACACGACGATGTCGGCGTAGCGATCGCACACCACGCCGGGGAGCCCGTCGGCTTCCCCGTGCACGAGCCGCACCGCGTCGGTCGCGCTCGCCAGCGCCGCGCGTTGCGCGATCGCCGCCGCGACCCGTGCGCGCAGGAACGCGTCGTCGATCGACGCCTGCTCGTCCCAGCTCCACACGCGCGCGCGGATCTGCGAGCTTGGGCTGTAGGCCGTCCACGCGAGGAACGCGCCGTCGGCGGAGCGAACCGCGACGGTCGCTCCGCCTTCGGGCTTGCCGGCGACGCGCTCGATCGCCCCGGAGAATACCCACGGATGCCGGCGCAGCAGCGACTTCTCGCGGCCGGGCTTGAGGACGAGCGCCGGCGCGCCGGCGTCAGCCCGGCGCGCCATACGCGCGCTCCACGGTCGTGCGAGCGCCGTGCTCACGGAGGCTCGCGAGCGACCGCCCGACCGCGTCGACGAACGGCGCCTGCCGCGGGAGATCGTCGCCGAAGACTTCGCGCACCCCGAGATACGCGTCGGCGAGCGCGCGCGGTTCGGAACCGGCATCGCGCGCGATCGCGGCGAGCCGCGCCGCGAGCGGGTCACGTACGTCGATCGCCGCGCCACGCTCGTCCCGGCCGGTGACGTAGCGCATCCAGGCGGCAACGGCCAGCGCGACGTGATCGCAGGAGCCGCCGGTCGCGAGCCTCGCCCGCGCGGTGTTGAGCAGTCGCTGCGGCAGCTTCTGGGAGCCGTCCATCGCGATCTGCCAGCAGCGGTGCTTGAGCGCCGGATTCGCGAACCGCTCCAGCAGCCGCGCCTGATACCCCGCGAGATCGACGCCCGCCGGGAGGGCGAGCGTGGGCGCCGAATCCTCGCCCATCAGCCGGGTCGCGAAGCGGACGAATGTCGGCGCCTGCATCACTTCGAAGATATGCTCGAACCCCGCGAGGTAGCCGAGGTAGGCGAGCGCCGAGTGGCTGCCGTTGAGGAGCCTGAGCTTGCTCTCCTCGAACGGAGCAACGTCGCGGACTAGCTCGGCGCCCGCACGCTCCCACTCCGGCCGCGTCGCCGCGAAGCGATCCTCGATCACCCATTGCGTGAATGGCTCGCAGGCGACTGCCGCCGCGTCTCGCACGCCGAGCCGCGCCGCGGCTTCCTCGAGGTCCGCAGCCGTGGTCGCCGGCACGATCCGGTCGACCATCGCGCACGGGAACGCCGCGTTGCGCTCGATCCAGCCGAGTCGCGCCGGATCGACCCGCTGCACGTACTCGCGCACGAGGCCCGCCACCGTATGACCGTTCGCCGGCAGGTTGTCGCAGCAAAGGACCGTGATCGGTCCCGCGCCGGCGCGTTCCCGCGCTGCGAGCCCGGCTGCCACGAGGCCGATCGTCGTCTCCGGCCGCGCCGGCTGGGCAAGATCGCGCGCGAGACCGGGATGATCGGCGAGCAGCCGGCGCGTCGCCGGGTCGTGGCAGTAGCCCTTCTCCGTGACCGTCAATGTGACGACCTGCGTCGCCGGAGCGGCGAAGACGCGCAGCACCTCGTCGCGATCCTCGGCGAGGAACAGGGCGCGCGACACCGCGCCGATCACGCCGACGCGCGTGCCCGCCGCGCCGCGCTCGAGGACACTGTAGAGCCCGCCCTGCGGCTGCAGTCGATCGCGGACGTCGGGCGACTGCAGGCTCACGCCGACGATGCCCCAGCGCGGGTCGTCGGCGAGCACGGCGTCCGTGTACACCGCCTGATGCGCGCGATGGAACGCGCCGAGGCCGAGATGGAGGATGCCGGCCGCGACGCGCCGCCGATCGTAGCGCGGGCGAGCAACGTCCGCGGGGAGGCTCGCGAGCGTTTCCGGCGCGAGGCGCGCAGCGCTCATCACGCGGCGATTTCCGCCCTCAAAGCTTGTAGGCGCGCTTCGCGAGCCCGTACGCGAGCTCCGGCGCCAGCTCGTGCGCCTCGTCCTCCCCGATGCGGTGATCGCACACGAGCTCGGCGAGGTAGGCGCAGTCGACCCGCCGCGCGACGTCGTGGCGGGCCGGGATCGAAAAGAACGCGCGCGTGTCGTCGTTGAAGCCCACCGTGTTGTAGAAGCCGGCGGTCTCCGTGACGAGCTCGCGGTAGCGCCGCATCCCCGCGGGCGAGTCGAAGAACCACCACGCCGGGCCGAGCCTGAGGCACGGGTAGTGCCCCGCGAGCGGCGCGAGCTCGCGGCTGTAGCTCGTCTCGTCGAGCGTGAAGAGGATCACCGTGAGGCGGGCCTCGTTGCCGAACCGGTCGAGCAGCGGCTTCAGGTCGCGCACGTAGTCGGTGCGGGTCGGGATGTCGGCGCCCTTGTCGCGCCCGAACGCCGCATGGACGCCCGGGTTGTGGTTGCGGAACGAGCCGGGATGGATCTGCATCACCAGCCCGTCGTCGAGGCTCATGCGCGCCATCTCCGTCAGCATCTGGCCGCGGAAGGTCTCCGCCTCTGCGGGCGTGCACTCCCCCCGCAACGCCTTGGCGAACAGCTGCTCGCACTCGTTCCGCCCGACATCGGCGGTGCGGGCCGTGAGATGTCCGTGGTCGGTCGAGGTCGCGCCCATCCGCTTGAAGTAACCGCGACGGTTCGCCAGCCCCTTCAGGTAGCCGTCCCATGTCGCCGTGTCCTCGCCGGTGAGCTCGGCGAGCTTCGCCACGTTCTCGCGGAACCCGTCGAACTCGGGGTCGACCACCGGATCCGGGCGATAGGCGGTGATGACCCGTCCCTGCCATCCGCTCGCACGGAGCTTCTGATGATGGGCGAGCGGGTCGAGCGGCGATTCGGTGGTCGCGAGCACTTCGATGTTGAACCGCTCGAAGAGCGCGCGCGGGCGGAACTCGGGCCGCGCGAGTTGCGCCGCGATGTGGTCGTAGACGGCGTCCGCGCTCCGCGCGTCGAGCCGCTCCCGCACGCCGAGCACGTCGTGGAACGCGTGATCGAGCCAGATCCGGGTCGGCGTGCCGCGGAAGAGGTGGTAGTTCTCCGCGAACAGCCGCCAGATCTTCCGCGAATCCGTCTCCACCGGTGCGCCGTCGCGGCGCGAAACGCCGAGCCGCTCGAGCGCGATCCCCTGGCTGTAGAGCATCCGGAACACGTAGTGATCCGGCTGGATGAAGAGGGTCGCGGGATCGGGGAACGGTTCGTTGTCGGCGAACCACTGCGGATCGGTATGGCCGTGCGGGCTCACGATCGGCAGGCTCCGGACGCGCTCGTAGAGCAGCCGCGCGACCGCGCGCTCGGCGGGGTCGGCCGAGAAGAGCCGGTCCGGATGCGGATTGAGCGGGTTGGGGCGGGCGCGCTCCATCAGTGCCCTTCAACGCAAAGGCGCGGAGACGCAAAGAATACCTTCAAGCGAAGATCCTTTGCGCCGTTGCGTTGGCTAGCGCTCAGACCACGCCGAGCAGCCCCAGCCCCGCGCCGAGCGCGATCAGCCAGAGCGGGTGCAGCCGGGTGGCGATCACGACCGCCGCGGTGAAGGCCGTCAGCGCGTAGGCGGCGGCGGTCTCGTCGGCGGCGCGCGTGATGAGATAGCCCGCCGCCAGCATCAGGCCGACGGTCACCGGGGCGAGCCCGCGCTGGATCGCCTTGCGCCAGTGCGCGTCGCGAGAGCGTTCCCACACTTTCGCGAACGCATAGGTGAGCACGCTGGTCGGGACCGTCATCGCGACGGTCGCGACCGCGGCGCCCGCGAGCCCGGCGACCTGCCAGCCCAGGAGGCTCACCACCAGCACGTTGGGACCCGGCGCCGCCTGGGCGAGCGCGAAGAGGTCGGCGAAGGTCGCCGCGGTCATCCACCCGTGGTTGTCGACGACGATGCGCTGCATCTCCGGCAGCACCGCCATCCCGCCTCCGATCGCGATCAGCGAGAGCAGGCCGAAGTCGAGCGCGAGCTGGACGAGCGGGCTGTCCGTCACCGGACGCTCCGCCAGACCGCGGCCACCGACAGCGGGGCGACGACGCCCAGCACCGCCAGCAGCGGAAACCGCGCGAGCGCGATGCCGCCGAACGCGGCGGCCGCGACGATGACGGCGCTCCAGCGGGTGAGGCCGGTGTGCGCCATCTTGAGCGCCATGGCGACGAGCAATCCGGCCGCGGCCGCCGATACGCCGCGAATCGTCCCCTCGACCGCCGGCACGTCCCCGTAGGTCGTGTACAGCGCGCCGAGCGCGACGACGATCGCGAACGGCGCGGCCATGAGCCCCACGACGGCCGCCAGCGCGCCGCGCGCGCCGCGGAAGCGCGAGCCGACGGTGACCGCGACGTTCACGATGTTCGGACCGGGCAGGAACTGGCACAGGCTGAGGACGTCGGTGAACTCGTCGGGCCCGAGCCAGCGTTTTTGCTCGACGAGCATGCGCCGCGCCCACGGCAGCACGCCGCCGAAGCCCGACACCCCGACGCCGAAGAAGGCGCCGAACAGCTCGCGCAGGGTGGGCTGCGGCCGGGCGTTGTCCATGGTTCAGCGCTTCTTCTTCGCGCGCGGATGCGCGGCGTCGTAGACCTTCGCCAGGTGCTGAAAATCCAGATGCGTGTACACCTGCGTGGTCGAGATGCTCGCGTGCCCGAGCATCTCCTGGACCGCCCGCAAATCCCCGGAGGACTGCAGCACGTGCGAGGCGAACGAGTGGCGCAGCATGTGCGGATGAACGCGCCGCCCCAGCCCGGCGCGGAGCGCCCACCGGCCCAGGCGCTGACGCACGACCGCCGGGTTCACGCGCTCGCCCCGTGCGCCGACGAAGAGCGCGCGCTCGCCGACCCGCGTGACCTGCGCCCGCGCCGCGAGCCAGGCGCCGAGCGCCGCACGGGCCTTGGCGCCGACCGGCACGGTGCGCGTCTTCCGGCCCTTCCCGGTCACGGTGATCTCCCCGTCGCGGAGCACCCCGGGAGCGTCGGCGACGTCCAGGCCCACGAGCTCGGCGAGCCGCAGGCCGGACGAGTAGCAGAGCTCGAACATGGCGCGGTCGCGGGCCTCGAGCGGGCCGCGAGCGGCGTGGTCGAGGAGCGCCTGGGTCTCGTCCGGCGCGAGCGCCTTGGGCAACGCTTTCGGCACCTTCGGCGCGCGCAGCCCCGCGCACGGATTCGCCGCCAGGCCGCGGTCGCGGGCGAGCCAGCGGAAGAAGCCGCGCCACGACGACAGCAGCCGCGCGATCGTGCGCCCGTTCAGACCGCGCGCGCGCAGCTTCGCGACGGCGTGCCGGACGTGATGGGACTGCATGGCTGCCGGCTCGACCGCGGGCGTCGCCGCGAGCAGCTCCGCCAGACCGCGCCCGTACGCGAGACGGGTGGCGGCCGACAGCCGCCGCTCGACGGCCAGGTGATCGAGGTAGGCGGTGACCAGCGCGGTGCGCGGGTCGCCGGTCATGTCAGACGAACCGGAGCAGCGCCCCGCTCACCATCTCGCCGATGCGCTTGAGGTAGAGCGTCCCCATCTCGGGGTAGAAGCGCGCGCTGTCCTCGGCCGCGAACGCGAGCATGCCGAAGGTCTCGTCGAGCTCGCGCAGGGGCATGAACGCCATCGACCGCAGGTGCGGCGCGGCGTCACCGAACCAGCCGGCCGCCTCGAAGCTGGCGTTCGGGCCGCAGAACGGCGCGTCGAGGTTCGCGGCGAAGTCGCGGAGCTCCGCGCTCACCGGCGCGAACTCGGCGTGCTCGCCCGCGCCCCGCCACAGCCGCAGCGCGGCGTGGGGAATCGCGAAGTCCTCGCGCAGGTTGTAGTAGAGCTCGTGCAGCGCCGTCTGCAGGGTGCGCGCGGAAAGCAGCGCCACCGTGAGCCGGTGCACCTTCTCGCTGATGACGTCGTTCTCCTCGCCGAACTGGATCAGCTCGGCGAGCTTGCCCTCGAGCGCCCGCGCCTTCTCGCGGAGCGCGACGACCTGACGGTCGGAGAGCGGGATCGCCGACCCGCCGTGGGGGTGCGGCACATGGACCTGGGAGAGGACCTCGGCGTACTCCTCGAAGAAGACCGGGTTCTCCTGCAGCCAGCGGGCGACGTCCTCAGCCTTGAGTGCGCTCAATCTCGATCTCTCCCTCGAACACCGTCTCCGCCGGCCCGGTCATGTAGACCGGATTGTCCGCGCCGCTCCAGCGAATCGTCAATTCCCCGCCGCGCGTCGCGACCGTGACCGGCGAGTCGAGGAGCCCCAGGCGGATGCCGGCGACCACCGCAGCGCACGCGCCGGTGCCGCAGGCGAGCGTCTCGCCGGTGCCGCGCTCGTAGACCCGGAGCCCGATCCGCGAGCGGTCGAGCACCTGCATGTACCCCGCGTTCACCCGCTGCGGAAAGCGCGGATGGCTCTCGATGAGCGGCCCCTGCGTCGCGACCGGCGCCGCCTCGAGCTCCGGGACCACCTGCACCGCGTGCGGGTTGCCCATGGACACCACGACGATGTGCACGGTGCGGCCGTTCACGTCGAGCGGCCACACGTCGATCGCGCGCGCGCCCGCCGCGAGCGGCGAGCTCGCCGGCAGCTCGCGCACCGGCGCGAGCCCGGTGGCGTCGAACGGGATCCGCGCCGGCTCGAACGCCGGCGGGCCCATGTCGACGCGCACCTGCCCGTCCTCCTCCAGCCGCGGCGTGATCACTCCCGAGCGCGTTTCCACGCGGATCTCGCGCTTGGTCGTGAGCCCCCTGTCGCGGACGAAGCGCACGAAGCAGCGCGCGCCGTTGCCGCACTGCTCGACCTCGCCGCCGTCGGCGTTGAAGATCCGGTAGCCGAAGTCGACCTCCGGCCGGCGCGGCCGCTCGACGACCAGGATCTGGTCCGCGCCGACGCCGAAGTGGCGGTCGGCGAGGCGCCGGAGCTCGGGCCCGGTCAGCTCGATCCGCTGCGAGATGCCGTCGAGCACGACGAAGTCGTTGCCCACGCCGTGCATCTTCGTGAACTTGAGCCGCATGCGTGCCCGCCCGGCGCCCGCTAGCCTCCCGCCGCGCCCGCGTCGCCGAGAATCCGGTGCGAGATCACGAGCGCGAGCTCGAGCGCGCGACGCGCGTCCTGCCCGGTCGCGGCCGGGTGATCGCGTCCCCGCACCGCGTCGACGAACGCCGCGAGCTCGGCCTCGAGCGAGTCGCCCTCGGGGTACTCGGCCCGCTCGAGCGCGATGCCGGGGATCAGGCCGCCGGTCGCGCGCGGGTCGGCGCGCGCGATGTCGACCGAGCGCTCCTGGAAGTCGATCGACATGTAGCAGTCGGGCTGG
>Ga0299906_10004701_pt1 | contig 11163 bp, 12 predicted proteins | sample RVTome_14_FD_200259 | JGI IMG/M metagenome (GOLD analysis project Ga0299906, IMG submission 200259) | Soil microbial communities from uranium-contaminated site in the Upper Colorado River Basin, Wyoming, United States - RVT145D125 (version 2) ... | reverse complement strand
CCGACGATGCGGTCGCCGACGAGGATGGGAAGGACGTAGTAGCCGTACTCCCGCTTCGCCTTCGGCACGTACATCTCCAGCCGGTAGTGGAAGTCGAACAGCGCTTCGGCGCGGTTGCGGTCGTGGATCAGGCGGTCGAACGGGGAGAGGAAGGTGACGCGGTCGGGGACGGGGCGGTCGGAGGCGTCCGGATGCGCCTCCCAGCCCTTGGCGGTGAGCCGGACGCCGAGCGCGCGAAAGCGCTTCTCGGCGAAGCGCCGGTCGGCCTCGCGCGCCGGCACGGTCTCGGTCTGCGGGTACCAGCGCTCCGCCAGGTCCCAGAGGCGCTGGTTGCCGCGCCGGCCGGCAACGGCGACGACACCGTGGGCGTGGAGGATCATGAGCATGAGCGGAACCTGGCGGCTGCCCCACCAGCGGTGGTCCTCGAGCGAACGTGGCGCCGCCTCATGCTGGAGCTCGCGCGACAGCATCGGGCCGTTCCGCTCGAGCTCCCGAAGCAGATACCGCTTGAACCGGGCGTTCGCCTTCAGGAACTCGCGGCCCCACTGCTCGTGCTTGTAATGCGTGCTCCGGGCACGCTTCCGCATCCTCGCGCGAACGAGCGCGAGGTCCTCGATCGGCCAGATGAAGGCGTTCCACTCGAAGAGCTTCCGTTCCTCCCAGAGCAGCCGGTCGAGCTCGTCGCGGTCGTACGGGCCGAGGCGGCTCCAGGGGACGAGGTGCTGCGGCGGCGCGACGGTCGAGATCGGGTCGAGCTGGAGGAAGCCGAGGCAATGGACGGTGTCGAGCAGGCTCGTCGCCGAGCCGTCGAGCAGCTGCGCCCGGACCGCGATCCGTCGGGCTTCCTCGGGCGAGACGAGGCTCATCGGAACGGGAGCACGCACGCAGCGCAACCTATCGCCAGGCAACCTGGGTCAGGCTGAAGCCTGACCCCTGACCTCAGCTAGTCCGGAATGCGGCCGGCCAGGATCTCGGTCAGCCGCGACGTGTCGATGTTTCCGCCCGAGACGATGCAGACCAGGCGGCCCGAGCCCGCCCTGCCGGCGAGCGCGGCGGCGACGGGGAGCGCGGCGGCGCCCTCGGCGAGGATGCGCCCGCGCTCGAGCAGGAGCCGAATGGTGCTCGCCACGTCCTCGAGCGAGATCGGGAACGCGCCCGTCACGAGCGGACGCGCGTGCTCCCACACCTCGGGGAGCAGGCTGCCGGACCCCGCCCCGTCGACGAACGACGGCGTGAAGTCGACCCTGGTCGGCACGCCGCCGTTCGCGATCGCCGCCGTCACCGGCGCACCCGTTTCCGGCTCGCACACGTAGACTTTCGTCTCAGGCGAGAGCGCGTGCAGCGCGCTCGCGATCCCCGTGGTCAGGCCGCCTCCGCCCCACGGGATGAGCACCGCGTCGATGTCCTCCAGCTGCTCGACGAGCTCGAGCCCGATCGTCCCGTTTCCGGCCATCACGGGCACGTCGCGGACGGGGTGCACGAAGTACCCCTCGACGTCCTCGGCCGCCTCCTTCGGGCTTCCGGACTCGACGGCCGCCCACCAGCGCTCCCACGGCACGCGCACGATGCGCCCGCCCATGCGCTCGACCGCGGCGAGCTTCGTCATCGACGCGTTGTCGGGAACCACGATCGTCGCCGGGACGCCGAGTGCCCGCGCCATCCACGCGACACCCTGCGCCATGTTCCCGGTGCTCGTCGTCACGACCCCGGCCGCGAGCTCCGCACGCGGCGCGGCGAGGATCGCGTTCGCCGCGCCGCGGAGCTTGAACGAGCCGATCGGCTGGAGGCTCTCCAGCTTGAGCCAGATCTCCGCGGGCGCGCCGTCGAGCGCGAGCTTGACGAGCGGCGTCCGCGTGACCGTGTGCGCGAGCCGGTCGCGCGCCTGCTCGATCTCGTCGAGCGGGATCAGAAGTCCACCTCCGCGCCGAGACCTCGTTCGCGTGCCCGCCGGACGACGAGCTCGGCGCTCGCGAGATCCTCGACCGCGATCCCGAGCGACTCGAAGATCGTAAGCTCGTCCTCGCTGTCGCGTCCGGGATGCATGCCCGCGAGCACCTCGCCGAGCTCGGCCTTGATGTGCTCGGTCCCGATCGCCCCTTCCGCGGCGGCGAGAACGTAGTCCCCGGCCTCGTTCAGGCACGACTCGCGGCGGTCGGTGAAGAACGAGGACTCCGCGACCGTCTCGGTGTCGAGCTCTCGCGTGGTCGGGAAGCAGGAGCCGACCGCGTTCACGTGCGCGCCGGACGCGAGCCAGCGCTTCTCGACGATCGGCTCCGTCGCCGCGGTCGTCGTGCAGACCACGTCCGCGCCGAAAAGCGCAGCGTCGACCGAGGGTGCGACGCTCGCATCGGTCTCGGCGGCCAGCGCCTCCGCCGCCTCCGGGCGGCGTGCCCAGATCCGGATCTCGGGATCGTCGAGCACTGCGCGCATCGCGTGGACGTGGCCGCGCGCCTGCGCGCCGGCGCCCAGGATCGCGACGCGTCGCGCGTCCGGTCGGGCAAGAGCGCGCGTGGCGACCCCGGACACCGCCGAGGTGCGGATCTCGGTGATCGGGGACGCGTTCATGATGGCGAGCAGCTCGCCCGTCTCGCCGTCGTGCAGGAGGACGCCGCCCATGTGCGTGTCGAGCCCGCGGGTCGGGTTCGTGGGCACGACGACGATCTCCTTGAGCCCGTACGCGGACGCCGTTCCCCCGCGGTAGGAGGGCATCAGCCCGAGGAGCGTGTCCGCTCCGGGCGGACGCGCGATCGAGCGCAGCGGTTGGTGCAGCTCGCCTCGCGCGAGCGACGCGAGCACCTCGGTCATCGCCTCGATGCAGGACTCCATGTCGAGAAGCTCGCGGACGTCGTGCTCGGAGAGGACGAGGACGCTCAAGTGAACAAGCCTCGCAGATGCCCGCGGTCGGCAGGCGCGAGCTCCAGCGCGAGCGCCTCGCGGACCGGCTCCAGGTGCTCCGCCCGCGTCGGGCCGACGACGACCGCCGTGACCTCGGGGACCGCGAGCAGACACGCGAGCGCCAACCCGGCCATGGAGACGCCGCGCGCGAACGCCTCTCGCTCGAGTGCCTCGAGGGCGTCGAACACCGCGTCGCTCGCGTAGTGCACGTACGTCTCCGGGCGCTGCGTCATCCGCGACCCCTCTGGATACGTCTCGCCGCGGCGGTACTTCCCCGTGAGCCAGCCGCCCGCGAGCGGGCCGAAGGCCTCGTAGCCGAGCCCGTGCTCGCGGCACACCGGCAGCACGGTCTCCTCGTCCGCGTGGTCGAGGAGCGAGAACGAGTTCTGGACGAGCTCGTAGCGGGCGAGGCCTTCGAGCTCCGACAGCTCCTCGGCTTCCGCCAGCTGCTCCGGGCCGAAGTTCGACGCGCCCACCGTTCCCACTTTGCCCGCGCGCACGAGCTCGTCGAACGCGCGCAGGGTCTCCTCCTGGGGGACGTCAGGGTCGAACTCGTGCGCGAGATAGATCCCGATCCGCTCGACGCCGAGCCGCTCGAGGCTCGCGTCGATCTGGCGGAGGATGCGGACGCGCGCGAGGCCGTGGTCGCCGCCCTCGACGAGCGGGTTGAACGTCTTCGTCTGGATCGTCAGCGCGTCGCGGACGGCCGGCCCCCTCGCCGCGAGCCACTCGCCGATCCACGACTCGCTCCGGCCGCCTCCGTAGGCGTCCGCCGTGTCGAACGCGGTGATCCCGAGCTCCCAGGCGGCATCCATGATCCGGAACGCCTCCTCGTGCGGGATCCCCCGGCCGAAGAAGGCGGGGGAGGAGCCGACACCGCCGAAGTTCCCGCAGCCGAGGATCATGCGGGTGACGGCGATCCCGCTGCGGCCGAGCTCTCGCTGCTCCACGGGGGCGATCCTACGGCGCTGCGGCCGCGCGAGGCTAACCGCCGGGCGTTTCGCTGCGCTTCTGCCCCGCCTCGTAGACCGCTCTCATCCGCGCTTCGGGGTCGAGATGGCGGTACTTCGTGACGACCGCGAACGGCTGGGCGGTGCGGAACGTCTCGTGTAGCTGTGGCAGCGTCATCCCTTCGATGCGATGGCCGATGTCGGTCTGGTCCGGCTCGATCTTCGTGAGGCCGTCGGCCCCCAGCAGAACCCCGCCCGACATCAGCGTCCAGCCCCAGTCCTTCATGTGGAACATTGCGACGAGCAGGCGGTCGCCGACCTCGCTTCGGTGCGCGCCGACATCCTTGCTCGGGAGCAATTGCCCCCGCTGGTACCACCACCCGTCCGTCGTCTTGAGACTCACGAGCGGTGGTGGCTCGGGAGCGTCAGGGTGCCTCCAGAGCGTCTCCTCGATCGTCGCCTCGATCCGACGACCGACGAAACCTTCACCTCCGGGGATGCGGCGCGGGTCGAATGGGAGCTGCTCTTCGCCGACGATGGTGACGACCGCGACCTCGTCGGCCCAGCTGACCCAGTCGCGCGGGGTGTCTCCCCACACGTAGAAGGACTCGCTCGCAACCATTCCCGGTCGGTCCGAGTCACCGGACAGCATGATCCAACCCGCGATGGCGATGCTCGAGATGCCGGCGAGGACGCCGACGACGAGAGCACCTCTGCGTGTGCGCGTTCCTCCCATCCGACTAATACGTGCCGTTGATCTGCGGGAGCATGTGCGGCCCGACGACGTACGGAGCGTTGTCGGCGTTCGACATGCACTCGAGCGAATTGTCGTTGTTGGACTTCTGCGGGTACGCCTGCTCGCCGTGCGTGAACCCCAGGCCGTGGCCGGTCTCGTGGCAGACGACGTTGGGCCGTTGCGACCAGTGGTCGTTCCCGAAGGAGATGTAGAACTGGTCGCACTTGATCGAGTCGATCGGGTCGTTGCATGTCGCCCTGGCGGGTGACGGCTGGATCCAGCTCGCGATGCGATAGACGAGATCTGTTTCTGCGCCACCCGTGTAGACCGGCGGGTTCTCGTGCTTCAAGGCGAGGACCGTCGGATAGCCGTACTTGTCGTACAGCGTGTTCCAGATGAGGTTCTTCGCCGTCTGCGTGAGCGATGCCTCGCGGAAGAACGAGAGCGTGCTGTTGTCGCTGCGGCACAAAGTGGTCGTCGAGCAGTCCACCTGGTAGGTCGCCGTCTTGAACATGTTGTCCGCGTGGTGGGCGCTTGCAGTCGGGATCACCGTGAGCGAGGCGACAACGAGGATCAAGGTGACGAGGCGCATCAGGCATTGATCATGCCGTAGCGGTCGCCGGTTGCCAAGATGGCCAATTCGGACAGTGCCCCGTCGAGCCGAGGGCACGTGGGCACGCGTGAGACCGAGACCCCGCTCTGCCCCAGCTCCCGTTGTTCCACGGCGCGATCCCACGACGCATCGACCGTGGGCAGTCGCGACCGGCCGGCGCCCGAGTGAGGGAGGAACTCTCCGCCAGGGACGCGAGCGCGCAGGCATCCGGAAGAGCCGTGATAGAAGCCAGACGGTGCAGTCCGAGTCGAGGAGCGAAACTGCAGAGCGCTACGAGACACGAGCCGAAGCCGCTCCCGTCGTCGCCCTGGTGCCGCTCGCCCTCGTCAGTCTCGCGTTCGTCAGCCGGGCGGAGGAGTGGGCGTTCCTGGGGCTCGCGTGGTGGGTGTGGCTTGTCCTCGCGGTTCCTGCGCTCCTGTTGGCCGTCGACCTCTGGCTCGGGCCGCGAGGTCTCGGGTTCGCGCGCACGCGGGCGGCGGGACTCGTGCTGCTTGGCGTCATGGTCGTCGGCAACCTGGTCGGCCTTGTCGTCCTGGTCGCGGCGCTCGTGACCGCCCGAGGCGACGAGCTCGGTGGCGGCCAGTTGCTCTTCACCGCCGCCGCGATCTGGGCGACGAACGTGATCGTGTTCGGGATGTGCTTCTGGGAGCTCGACGGCGGCGGGCCGTCCGAGCGCGCTCGAAGCCGCCGGCTCCCCGACCTCCTGTTCCCTCAGGATCAGAGTCCCGACCTCGCGCCCGAGCAGTGGCGGCCACGCGTCTGGGACTACCTGCACACGTCGCTCTCGACCGCAACCGCCTTCAGCCCCACGGACGCGATGCCCATGACCCTGCGGGCGAAGGCGCTCATGGGGTTCGAGTCGGTCGTCTCCCTGGTCGTCGTGGTCCTCGTCACCGCCCGCGCCGTAAACGTCCTCGGCACGTAGGAGCGCGGCGCGTAGTAGCGTCATGACGTGGCGCAGGGGACCGGGGTCAGCTACGAGGAGCTGCAGCTCGCGGCACGCAACCACGGGCTCCCGCTCGAGGCGCTGCGCTGGGACGTGACGCCCGTCGGGCTCCACTACCTGCTCGTCCACTACGACATCCCCGACGTCGACGCGGACGCCTGGCGGCTCGAGGTGGACGGGCTCGTCGAGCGCCCGCTCTCGCTGTCCCTCGCGGACCTGCGCGACCGCGATGCCGTCGAGCTCGCGGTGACGCTCGAGTGCGCCGGGAACGGGCGCGCGCACGTCGAGCCGCACGTGGTGAGCCAGCCCTGGCTCCTGGAGGCGGTCGGCACCGCCCGCTGGCGCGGGGTGCCGCTCGCGTCGCTGCTCGATGAGGCGGGCGTGCAGGACAGCGCCGTCGACGTCCTCTTCACGGGCCTCGATCGCGGCGTCGAGGGCGAGGAGGAGCAGAGCTACGCGCGCAGCCTCCCGCTCGCGGACGCGGTGGCCGGTGACGCGCTGCTCGCGTACGAGATAAACAGCGTGCCGCTGCCGCCGCAGCACGGGTTCCCGCTCCGGCTCGTCGTTCCCGGCTGGTACGGGATGGCGAGCGTCAAGTGGCTCGCGCGGATCACGCTCCTCGCCGAGCCGTTCGACGGGTATCAGATGCGTCACTCCTACCGCCTCCGCGCCGAGGAGGACGAAGACGGCGTGCCGCTCTCACGCATCCAGGTTCGCTCCCTGCTCGTTCCGCCCGGGATCCCCGAGTTCCTGAGCCGGGCACGGGTCGTGGAGGCGGGGACGTGCGTGCTCGGCGGGCGGGCCTGGTCCGGGGAGGGCGAGGTCGAAGGCGTCGAGGTCTCCACGGACGGCGGCGAGACGTGGACGGAGGTCGAGCTCGGGCCCGCCGCGCTCGGACGCTACGCCTGGCGCGGGTGGAGCTTCCGGTGGGAGGCGACTCCGGGCGAGTACGAGCTCTGCAGCCGCGCCCGCGACGCGGCCGGGAACGTCCAGCCGCTCGACCCACCGTGGAACGTCGGCGGCTACGCGAACAACGCGGTTCAGCGCGTTGCGGTCACGGTCCCGGACCGCGGCTAGAGCTTCTAACGTGATGACATCGGCGTTCATTGCGTTAGAAGCGCTAGGCGGGAAGCTTTGCCTATCGTCTGTCCGTGACCCGGGTACGCCTCGCCGCGCTCGTCGTCGGCGCGCTCGTCGTGTGCGCGCCCGCGGCCGCGTCCGATCCCGTCCCGATCACGACTCTCCGCCTCGACGGCGTCAGCTTCAGCCCCGAGCTCGCGCTCGACGGCGACGCGCGGGCGACCGGGCTCATGCGCCGCAAGCGCGCCCCGAAGGACGGGATGCTGTTCGTCTTCCCTGGGCCGACGACCGGGGGCTTCTGGATGAAGAACACGCTCGTCCCGCTCAGGATCGTCTTCTTCAACAGTCACGGGGCGCGCGTGCGCGCGCTCACGATGAAGCCGTGCCGGCGCGATCCGTGCCCGATCTACGACCCTGGGCGCCGCTACCGCTTCGCGCTCGAGCTCGGCGCCACGGACCGGCGCCGCGCGACAAGGCTCGGGCCACAGGGCCGGCTGTCGCGACTGATGCGAAGCGCGAGCTGACCACGATCATGCAGGTGCACCCATTGGGCCCTCGCGCAGCGAGGGCTCGACCAGCTGCCGGCAAGCGGCAGAATGGCGCCATGCCGCGGCTCCGCGGGCTCTTCCACCAGTACGCGTTCTACGCGGCGCTCGCGGCCGGGATCACGCTGGTCGCGCTCGCCGAGGGCGCGCGCGCCCGCTTCGCCGTCGCCGTGTACGCGACCGCCCTCGCCGCGATGTTCGGCGCGAGCGCGCTCTACCACCGAGCCCCGTGGCGCTCTGCGCGCGCCCGCGCGTGGGCGCGGCGGGTCGACCACTCGATGATCTTCGTCTTCATCGCCGGCACGTACACGCCGTTCGCGCTGCTCGCGTTCACCGGCGCCTTGCCGGCGGTCGTGCTCGCCTGCGCGTGGGGCGGAGCGGCGCTCGGCGTCGTGCTCAACGTGAGCTGGATCGACGCGCCTAAGTGGGTCACGGCGCCCGTCTACCTGCTCGTCGGCTGGGTCGGCGTGATCGCGGCGCCGCAGCTCTTCACCGAGGTGAACCTCGCGTCGGCCGTGCTCGTCGTCGTCGGCGGCGTGCTCTACACGCTCGGCGCGCTCTCGTACGCGACCCAGTGGCCGGACCCGTTCCCCGATACATTCGGCTTCCACGAGGTGTTCCACGTCCTCGTCGTCGCGGCCGCCGTGACGCAGTTCATCGCTGTCTCGCTCGTCGCCCTCTAGCCGGCAGCCCCGCCGCGACCCCCACCTGTGCCAAGAGTGCGCCGATCTCTCCCGAAAGACATGACTCAGGGTCAGACCCTGGTCTCGTCCGCCGCAGACGTGGCCGTTCGGATGCGGGCGCTGCTCCCCTGGCTCGTCGTTGTCGTTGCCTGGCTCCCGGCGGCCCATGCCGCGCCGGCCGCGGCTCCGGTGGTCGTCGTCGATCCCGGACACGACCTGCGCGCGAACTCGGACACTGAGCCGATCGGGCCCGGCTCCTCGACCCGGAAGATCAAGGACGGCGGCGGCACGCGCGGAGTCGTCTCGAGACTGACCGAGGCGGAGCTGAACCTGCGCGTCGGGCTCCGGCTGCGCACGCTGCTCGAGCGCGCGGGGGTGCGGGTCGTGATGACGCGGACGAAGACCGCCGGCACGAGCATGGGAAACGTCGCCCGCGCGCGCATCGCGAACCGAGCCGGCGCCAGGCTCTTCCTGCGGATCCACGCCGACGGTCTCGCGGACCGGAGCGCGCGCGGGACGCACACGCTCTATCCCGCGTTCCGGCGGGGCTGGACGGACGACGTCTACGCGGCGAGCAAGCGGGCGGCACGCACCGTCCAGTCGGAGCTCGTCCGCGCGCTCGGCTTCCCCGACCGAGGGCTCAACGAGCGGAGCGACTTCACGGGCTTCAACTGGTCGAACGTGCCGGTGATCCTCGTCGAGATGGGGTTCATGACGAATCCCACGGACGACCGCCTGCTCGCCACCGCGGCGTATCAGCGCCGCGCCGCGCTCGGGCTCTGCCGCGGCGCGCTCAGGTTCGTCGGGCGCTCGCCGAGCGCCTGCCGGTGAGCCACCGCCCGAACCTCGAGCCGCTCGAGCAGATCGCACACGAGGTCGCCGCCGAGTGGGGAGTCGAGCTCGGCCCGAGGTTCACGCTCGCCCGCTACTCGTACGTCGCACCGGCCGGGGACGACGCGGTTCTCAAGGTGACTCCGCCGGAGGACGACGAGTCGGACGAGGAGGCCGACGCGCTCGCGCTCTGGGATGGAGACGGCGCCGTCCGGCTGCTTCGGCGCGACCGGCGGCGCCGCGCGCTGCTCGTCGAGCGTGCGCGTCCGGGGCATGACCTCGCGGACCTCCCCGACGAGGACGCGACCGCGATCGCCGTCGAGGTCGGGCTCCGTCTGTGGCGTCCTGCGGCCGAGCCGTTTCGCTGGATCGGCGACCACGTCCCGCGCTGGATGGACGCGGTCGAGCGCTCCGGCGAGCCGGGCAGCGAGCTCATCCCGGTCGCGCGCGAGCTCTACGCCGCGCTCGACGTCGGCCGGGCGACCCTCGTGCACGGCGACTTCCACCACCACAACCTCCTCGCCGCGGGCGACCGGTACCTCGCGATCGATCCGAAGCCGATGCTCGGCGAGCCCGAGTTCGACGTGCCGTCCTTCCTCTGGAATCCGCTGTCCTACCGCATGCGACCGGAGGTCACCGAGCGCCGGATCGCCGCCTTCGCCGAAGCGGGGCTCCGCGAGGACCGGATCTGCGCGTGGGCCGTCATCCGAGGCGCGTACCTCGGCGCCGAGCCGGACGAGGTGCGCGTGCTGCGCGCCCTCCTTTAGCGTCTACGGCCGGTACTGCTCGTCGATGGAGCGGACGGTGTCGAGGTCGACGCTGATCCAGACGCCGAACGGCCGGCCGCCCAGCAGCTGCCGTCCTTTCGGATTCCGGCCCTTGACGAGCTGCGCAAGCTCGGCGACCGTGACTGGTGTGGAGCGGATGCCGCGAGCGCCGGTGGTGAGGACGGTGACTCGCGCCTTCGCCGGAACGAGGTACGTCAGCGCGCGCTTGCGCTCGTCACGGATGTAGTAGTCGTTCGGCACGCCCTCTCCGGGCTCGATCGCGCCGTCTTCCTCGGCGGCACGGTTCGCTGTCACGCCTCCGAGCCAGAACGCGGGGTCGAACCGGAGCTCGTACCGCGCTCCCTTCCGTGTCAGCGACCTGACGTGGCCGTACTGCGCGAGCACGCTCGGCGGGGACGCGAACTGCGCAGCGGCGGTCGATTCGGCCGGCGACGACCCTGACGAGAACGCGGAGACCGCGGCGACGAGTGCAGCGATCACCGCCGCCACGACCAGCCAGAGCTGCAGGGGTAGAGCTTTCATGACTCCTCCCTCGACGACTGACGACGAGGGGATCATGCTCCCTCGTCGCGAACGTGCGCTAGCGCCAGTCGACGGCGACGACGGCGACCGGCTGCTCGAGCCCCTTGAGCGCCTCCGTCCGCGGCTCCGACACCCGGAACGACGTGCCGACGCCGTCGAGCGTCTCGACGCTGACGAGAATCTCGCCGGCAGTCGCGGCCCCACCCACGCGGGCGGCGACGTGCACGCCCTGGCCGCCGTAGTCCGTGGAGTCCGTGCCGGTCCGGAACGCGTCGCCGGCGTGCGCCCCGATCCTGACGTCGGGCGCGACGATCTCGGCCGCGAGTGCGCGCTGGATCGCCACCGCCGCGTCGATCGCCGCCTTCGGGTTGTCGAAGGATGCGAAGAACCCGTCGCCCGTCTGCTTGACGACCTCGCCCCCCGCCTCGACGATCCGCTCGCGTACGAGCTCGTTGTGCCGGGCGAGCAGCCGCTGCCACTTCTCGTCGCCGAGCGTGTCCAGCAGCTTCGTGGAGTCGACGATGTCGGTGAAGAGGAACGTGCGTCGTGTGATGCGCCTCCCGAGGAGCTCGTT
>Ga0299906_10004700_pt1 | contig 11167 bp, 1 predicted proteins | sample RVTome_14_FD_200259 | JGI IMG/M metagenome (GOLD analysis project Ga0299906, IMG submission 200259) | Soil microbial communities from uranium-contaminated site in the Upper Colorado River Basin, Wyoming, United States - RVT145D125 (version 2) ... | reverse complement strand
CGCGTCGCGACCGGGGCCTGGCCTGTGCTCGTGGGCGACGTAGCCCGTGTATCCGAGATCCGCGATCGCGTTGGCGATGAAGCGGTAATTGAGCTCGTTCGTGTCGTCGATCTCGTTGCGGCTCGGGACGCCGGCGGTATGGATGTGGCAGATCCAGTCGATGTTGTCCCTGAGGTTGCGGGTGACGTCGCCGTCGGTGATCTGGACGTGATAGATGTCGTAGACGATCTTGACGTTCGGAGACCCGGTTCCGCGGCACACGTTCAGCCCCCAGTCGAGGCTCGAGAAGATCTGGTCGGTCCGCCCGTCGGCTTCGACCTTGGCATTGGTGATCTCCATGCAGAGCGTGACGCCTTTCTCCTCGGCGTAGTTTGTGACCCGGCCGAACATCGCGATCGCGTTGGCCATGCCTTCTTCATAGGACATCCCGCGGCGCTCTCCCGGAAGCGCGATCAGGTTCGGGCACCCCAGGTCCGCGCACACGTCGATGCCCTGTCGAAACGCGTCTTCGAACTGGTCGTGCATCTCGCGCCGGATCAGGCCGTTCTGGAAATTGGTCCCGGTGCCGGTCATCAGCGTGGGCTCGAGGCCGTAGTTCCGGAGAATCGGGACCTGTTGCGCGGAAGGCAGGTCCACACCCCTGAAGCCGATCCGCTGGAGCACCTGGCAGCGCTCCTCGAAGGAGAGCTGGGAACCGCCCCAGACCGAACCCATCACGGACTGCTTCAGGGGAACCCGGCCGGGAGCGGGCTCCTGGGGGCGCGGGCTCGCTGAAGCTGGAGTTGTGCGCACGGCCGCCGCGAGGGGCGCCGCCGCCATGCCAGTGAGAAATTCCCGTCTTTTCATGGTTGAAACTATACCTCCGTCTGGCCTTCGGGCAAAGAGTCGAATGATAATGCTCCAACGACACGCGCGAGCCACGCCCGTCGCCCTACGAGCGGCATGGGTCGACCGTTTGGCGGGAGGTGCGACGATAATCAGCGATAATAGACAACGGCACAACCGTGAACTCCCGTTTATCCAGACTCGTACTTGCTTTCTACCGTAGCGAGGAACATGCCGCTGAGGCGCTTCGTGAGGCCGCGAAGAATAATTTCCTGCGATCGGCGGCGGTTCATCGCTCGGAAGACGGCCGTCTGAAGCTCTCCTACGGAGGACTGGCATCCTGGCACCGTCGGGCACTCGCGCTCGCCATGGCCTTTGCGCTCGCCATGCTGAGCGAGCTTCTTCAGGCCCCTCGCTGGACCCTGGTCTTCTGGGCATTGGGCGGCTATCTGATCGTCTGGTTCGGGACGCTCTGGCTCGGCTTCGGAATCCGTAGGCGGGTTCTTCGGCACTATGGCCGCTTCGTGCTCCCCGGAGAAAACCTCGTGGTTGTCCGGGAGACCCGGGAGCGCACGGCGAGCGCCATCGCGGCCTTGCAGCATGTAGCGAATCCCTCCGTCTTCGCGATTCGTCCGGGCGCCGGAAACGTCGCCGCCCGCGAGACCGGGGAGAAGCTGCCCGAACCGGTCACCATGGCCAGCCTGCCGGATTGTGCGGCCATGCTGGCCGCTTCACATCGATTGGAGCCATCGACGAAATCGCGGCCGTTGCTGCCGATCCTCGGAGAGTGCGAAGCGGCAATCGAGCGCTCACGGGCCGATCTGGCCGAAGCTGCGCGTCTGGACTACGGCATAGCTCACGCCGCTGAGTGGCTGCTCGACAACACTTACCTGATTCGCTCGCACGTTGCCGAAATTCGGCACAATCTGCCCGACAATCACAACAGAATTCTGCCGGTGCTGACCGACACCAGCCGTCGCGTGCGGCTCCGCGTGTATCATCTCGCCGCCGAGCTGATTTACCGCAGCGATCACAGGCCGACGCCCGAGGGCATCGTCAGCTTTCTCAACGCCTACCAGCGCCGATTTCCCCTGACCATCGCCGAGCTGTGGGTCTTCCCCCTGATGCTGCGCCTGGTGCTCCTCGAGAGACTGGGGCACTTGTCGGAATTGGCGAGCCTGCGCCAGCACCACAAAGAACTGGCGGATCTGTGCGCCAGCCGACTGATGAATGCGGCTCATCAGGGTCCCGAACAGTTCGGGCAGATCCTCGCCGAGCTCGACCGCGACGGCAAAGATCTGTCGCCTCATTTCATCGCGCGCCTCGGCGAACAACTGCACAAGGAAGAGTCCGCGCTTGCCCCGATTCGGAAATGGATCGAGGAGAGGACGGGACTCGGCTTGCGCGAGATCATCCTCGGCGAGCACACCGGCGAAGCCAATGACCTGATGTGGATCGCGAGCGCGATTGGAAGCCTGCGCCAGCTCTCCGAACTGCAGTATCCCAGAATCGTCGAAGCGGTCAGCCGGATGGACGCGATCTTGCGCGGCGACCCGTCCGGCATCCATGCCCGCAGCGATTTCGCCACACGCGATCGTTGCCGGCAGACAGTCGAGCGAATCGCGCGCCAGTCCGGCAGCCCGGAGTGGGACGTGGCGCGCCTTGCAGTGACCCTGGCCGAGAGCGCCGCAGAAGGCAGCCGTGAACGATGCGTCGCCTATTATCTGCTCGATGAGGGACTCTCCGGGCTTGAGAAACTCCTGCGATGCCGCGTTACCTGGCGCGAGAGAGGACTGCGAGCTCTCCGCCGCCGCCCCACGTTCTTCTATCTGGGAAGTTTCGCCGCGATCACGGCAGGAATAATGGCCGCCTTCCTGTTCGCCGCCGGAAGCGCGGGAGTCACTTCACAGATCATGCTGTTGATTCTGGGAACGCTCGCGCTCATACCGGCCACCGAACTTGCCGGTTATCTGCTCCAGACCTCTCTCGCCTTCGTCTTACCTCCGGGTGTGCTGCCGAAATTGTCGTTCGATGAAGGCGTCCCGGATGAATGCCGCACTCTTGTCGTCATTCCGATGATGCTGCTGACACCCGACTCCATTCGGGGCGAGATCGAGAAGCTGGAAGTACGCTACCTTGCCAACCCGGATCCCAACCTGCATTTCGCGCTGTTGTCGGACTTCACGGATGCGGAAGAAGCGGACATGCCGGAGGACGAAATCCTGCTCGGGTTGGCGGTTAAAGGCATCGAGCGACTCAATGCACTGTACGGCAACGGCGCGTTCGCCCTTTTTCACAGACCGCGCGCGTGGTGCGAATGCGAGGGACGGTGGATCGGATGGGAGAGGAAACGCGGAAAGCTCGAGCAGCTCAACCGCTTTCTGAACGGGGAGCAAGTCGGCCCTTTCGTCCATAGCGGAACGCCGCCGGACCGGATTCGCTACGTGATCACGCTCGACGCCGATACGCAACTGCCCCACGGCAGCGCACGGAAACTCATCGAAACGATCGCGCATCCCCTGAACGGGGTCGAGCTGACCGCGGACGAACGCAACCGCGTGCGCGGCTACACCGTGATTCAGCCGCGCGTGAGCATTACGCTCCCATCGGCAACGGCATCTCGTTTCACGAGGTTATTCACGGATGCGCGCGGGAGCGATCCGTATTGCCAGGCGGTTTCCGATCTTTATCAGGACTTATTCGGCGAGGCGATCTACCACGGGAAAGCTATCTATGATGTCCGGGCCTTTCACAAGATATTGAGCGGGCGTTTCCCCGAGCAACGGCTGCTCAGTCACGATCTTATCGAGGGGGTCCACGTAGGCGTCGGATTGGCCACCGACATCGAGCTCTTCGAACAATTTCCATACGACTATACGAGCTACGCCAAACGGCAGCATCGCTGGATCCGCGGAGACTGGCAGATCGCTTCGTGGATTCTGCCGTGGGTTCCCCATGGAGAGCGGCTGGACGACGAAGCGAATCCTCTGACGCTCATCAATCGCTGGAAGATCCTCGACAACCTTCGCCGCAGCCTGTTGCCTCCGGCGGCATTGACTCTCCTGATTTTCAGTTGGAGCTTCGGCCGGGCGCCCGCGGCGGCCAGCGCGCTGGTGACCGCTGTGCTCCTGGTTCCCCTGTTCTTCAGGATGCTGCTGCGGCTGGAGCAACGGTGGCGCGGCGACGCGTGGGCCTGGCGCGAGGCCAGCAGTGATGTGAATCGGGCGCTGGTCATGGCGGCCTTCCTGCCGCACCAGACTTATCTTGCGTTGGATGCCATCGTCCGGGCGTGCTTCCGGCTCTCGGTCCGCCGCCATCTGCTGGAGTGGCAGACGGCGGAAATGTCCCACCTGGCCGTCCGTTCGCACGTGGACACCTTCCGAGCGCCGTTCCTGCTCATTTCGGCGCTGTCGGCCGCATCTCTGCTCATTCTGGGTATCCGCGGCGCTCTCTGGGAACCGGCATTGACGCCTTTTCTCCTGCTCTGGGCCGCCGCTCCGGGGGTCCGGTATTGGATCGGCTGGCAACGGCGCGCGGTGCAGAGGCTGGAGCAGATCGAAGTCGAGGATCAACTCTATCTCCGGCGAATCGGACGGGAAAGCTGGCGTTACTTCGACGATCTGGTCGGAGAGGAGCACCACTGGCTTCCGCCCGACAACTCTCAGGAAGCCTTGCGCGTCGAAGTGGCCGCCCGCACCTCGCCCACCAACATTGGAATGTGGCTGATGTCGGCAGTGTCGGCGCACGATCTCGGCTTTCTGACCCCCGAGCAGATGATCGACCGGTGCACCGCTACGATCGAAACACTCGAAGAGCTGGAGCGCTGCGAAGGACATCTTCTCAACTGGTACAACACGCGAACGCTCGAGCCGCTCCTGCCGCGGTACGTATCCACGGTCGACAGCGGAAATCTGATCGCCTGCCTGTGGATCCTCGGGCAGACCGTCGAGGAGCTCGATGAACGACAACCGCTGGAGCCGAGCGCGCTCCGGGGACTGGCCGACACCCTGTCGGTGATCATGGCGCGTTTCCCTGCCGACCCCACCACTGCCATTCCTCTGAGCACATTGCGGGGGTTGTTCCAGGAAGAGCCGTCCGGCGTCGAAATCATGGAACGAATCCGCCTGGCTGAGGAGCCGGCGCGCAAGCTGACCGATTCGTTGCGCTGGAGCGTCTCGGAAACCGCGGAGCGCGCGTACTGGTTCGGGCGGCTGGAGCAGCAGATACAGAGCTGGATCCAGTATTTCGACCGTCATCTGCGCTGGGTGGACGTCCTGTCGGCTCCGCCCGAAGAGTTTCTCCAACCTTTGGGCGAACCCGCGATACTTGAGCGCCGCCGGGTGCTCGACCGGTTGCCCACCTGGAGCGAGACGGCGCTCGAAGACGCCGGCATGCTTTCCGGCATCTTGCGGGACAGGGACAACGAAAGCGGATTGCCGGCCAGCCTGATCGCCTGGATGACCGAGCTCCGAACGGAGTACGAGAAGTCGCGCGCGGCTTCGCGGACATTCCTCGCCCGGGCGAGGCACCTCGGCGCTCTCGGCGAGGATCTGACTGCCGGCATGGATATGGCGTTTCTCTATGATGCCGACCGGCGCCTTTTCGCGATCGGCTATCAGGTGGGCGGCCCGCTCAGCTTTACCGCTCACTACGATTTGCTCGCGAGCGAATCACGCCTGGCCAGCCTGGTGGCGATTGCCAAGGCCGAGGTGCCGGTGCGCCATTGGCTCGCATTGGGACGCCCATACACCTCCTCGAACGGCCAGGTGTTGCTTTCCTGGAGCGGGACGATGTTCGAGTATCTGATGCCGCTCTTGTTCATGCAAAGCTTTCGCAACTCGCTTATCGAGAACGCATGCGCGGCGGCGGTGAACCGCCAGATCGAGTATGCGCGGGACCGCAGAGTGCCCTGGGGAATCTCCGAATCCGCGCACAGCGCGGTCGATTTTCACAGGATTTATCAGTATCGGGCCTTCGGTGTTCCTTCGCTGGGCCTGAAGCGGGGACTCGAGGACGATCTCGTCGTAGCGCCTTACGCCACGACGCTCGCTTTGCTCGTGGACCCGGAAGAATCGATCAGGAATCTCAGGCGTCTGGAGAAGGCCGGCATGTATGGACGCATGGGATTCTTCGAGTCGCTGGACTACGCGCGCCCGCAGAGACGGCAAGGGAAGAGAGGCGTGATCGTGTACGCGTACATGGCTCATCACCAGGGCATGAGCCTAATGGCCATCAACAACGTGCTCAACCGCGGTATCCTGAGGCGCCGCTTCCATGCCGACCGACGCGTCAAGGCCGTAGAGCCGTTGCTGTTCGAGCGGGTTCCGCCGCAACCCTCGATGCTCGTCCACCACCCGTCGGACAATGTCCGGGCACGCGTGATAGCCGAGCCGTCCGGCCCGGCTTACCAGGTGTTCGACGAGAATACTCCCACCCCGTGCGTCCACCTGCTCGGCAACGGCCGGTACTCGCTGATGATCACGAACTCCGGCGCGGGCTATAGCCGCTGGCGCGGTTCCGATATCACACGCTGGCGTTCGGACCCGACCCGCGACAACTGGGGGATGTTCTTTTACCTGCGCGAGCCGGCCAGCAACACCCTCTGGTCGGCGACGCATCAACCCCTGAATGCACGAGACTCCCGCTCCACGGCTATTTTCAGCGCCGATCGCGCCGAATTCCGGCGGCGCAAGCTTGGGATCGAGTCTCATGTGGAAGTGACGATATCGCCGGAAGACGACGCTGAGATTCGTCGGATTACGCTTACCAATCACGGCGCGCGCGCGCGGAAGCTCGAATTGACCAGCGCCGCTGAACTCAGCCTTGGTCCGCACGAGACCGACTGCGCGCACCCGGCATTCCACAAGCTGTTCATACAGACCGAAGCGCGTCCCGACCTGCACGCGTTACTGGCGTGGCGCAGACTGCGTTCTCCGGACGATCCGCCGGTGTGGGTGGCGCAGCTCCTGGTCGACAACCCTCCCGAAGCCGGCCTCTTCGAGTATGAAACCGACCGCGCGCGCTTTCTTGGGCGCGGTCGCAGTTGGCGGAATCCGCTGATGTCGGTGGAACAGACCGACGGTTATGTCCTGGATCCCGTATTCGTCATCAGACGGCGCTTCTCTCTCGAACCCAGGCAACAGAGGCAGATCACGTTCGTCACGGTCGCGGCGGGATCGCGTGAGGACCTCATGCGCCTGATCGGCAAATACGATGATCCGGCGACCTGCAACCGAACCTTCGAAGTCGCCTGGTCCCACGCGCAGCTCGAATACCGGTATCTCGGCATCCAGAGCGACGCCGCGTTCCGCTTCGACGAACTCGCCGGTCACTTGCTGTATCCGAACATCCGCTTGCGGGCGCCTCAAGAGCGCCTCCGCCGGAATACGCTGGGCCAGGAGAAGCTTTGGGCCTATGGCATCTCGGGCGATTTGCCCATCGCGGCCGTTTCGATCACCGATTCGCACGGATTGGGTTTGGTTCGTGAAGCGTTGACCGCGCACACGTACTGGCGGTTGCGCGGCTTCAAAGCGGACCTGGTGATACTGAACCGCGAGCCAGCCAGTTACGAGCAGGCTCTGCATCAGCAATTGGTGCGGCTTGTCGAGGCCCACTCATTGCACACCGGGCTGGATCAACCGGGCGGTGTGTTCCTCCGGAAAGCCGATCAGATTCCGGACGCGGACCTGAATCTGATCCTGACGGCTGCCCAGGTGACGCTGGGCACCGTGCTCGGAGGACTGTCCATGCAGCTCAGCGCCCCCCCGGATAGAGTTTCGCCGGCACTGCTGCGGGTCCGGCCCCGGGAGGAACAGCCGTCGACGCCGCTGCCTTTCCTCGAGCTTCCGTATTTCAACGGTCTCGGTGGATTTACCCGCGACGGGCGCGAGTATGCCGTTTACATGGGACCGAACACGTCGACGCCGCTGCCCTGGATCAACGTGTTGTCGAATCGCGCGTTCGGCGCGATGGTCAGCGAATCGGGCTCAGGCTGCTCGTGGTACGGCAACAGCCAGTCGAATCGCCTGACCCCCTGGAGTAACGACCCCGTTTCGGACCCTTCCACCGAAGCGATCTACATTCGCGACGAGGACAGCGGAACGTTCTGGACGCCGACGCCGTTGCCGGTGCGGGAGCTCGACGCCTATCGAGCCCGGCACGGACAGGGATATACCGAATTCGAGCACCACAGCCATGCGCTGGAACAAGTATTGCTGACTTTCGTGCCGGTGGATGAGAATGGAGACGAGCCTGTTCGCATACAGCGGCTGCGGATCACGAACACGTCGTCGCGCCGCCGTCGCCTGTCGGTCACCTCGTATGCGGAGCTTGTCCTCGGCACGCATCGTGAAGCCACCGGGATGCACGTCGTTTCCTCCTGGGACCTGGAGGCAAGGGCGCTGTTGGCGCGCAATCCCTATCATCCCCAGTATGGGGATCGGGTCGTGTTCGCGACGATCGCGCCCGAAGCTCTTTCCTATACAGGCGACCGCACGGAATTTCTCGGCCGGAACGGCTCGGCTGAGGCGCCGGCCGCGTTGTTGCAGCGGGAGCTTTCCAGGCGGACAGGCGCCGGCCTCGATCCTTGCGGGGCGTTGCAGACAGCGTTCGATCTGGCTCCAGGCGAGGAGAAAGTGGTGATTCTCGTGCTTGGCGAGGCCGATGACGTTTCGCATGCCCGGCGCCTGGCTGAGCGTTACCGTGATGCGGAAACCGTGGAGCATGCGCTCGGCAAGACGCGGCGGTGGTGGGACGATCTCCTCACGACGATCCAGGTCAAGACGCCGGCGCTCTCGGTGGATCTATTGATGAATCGCTGGCTGCTTTACCAGTCATTGAGTTGCCGTATCTGGGGGCGTACTGCCTTGTACCAGTCCAGCGGCGGCTATGGCTTCCGGGACCAGTTGCAGGATGCGCTGGCCTTCGTCTATTCCGCGCCCGATATCGCGCGCGAGATGATTCTTCGCGCCGCTTCGCGGCAATTCGCCGAAGGAGACGTGCAGCACTGGTGGCATATGCCTTCGGGCGAAGGCACGCGCAGCCGCTGCTCGGACGATCTCGTCTGGCTTCCCTACGCGGTGTGCCACTACGTGGCGGTCACCGGAGATACCGGCATCCTGGACACCGGCGCCACTTTCCTCGAAGGGCCCGAGCTGAACGCCGACGAGCGTGAAGCCTTTTTCCGGCCGGCGGTCTCCATCGAGCAGGCGACCTTGTTCGAGCACTGCCGCCGGGCGATCGAGAAAGGCATGACCCAGGGACCGCATGGATTGCCGTTGATCGGAACCGGCGACTGGAACGACGGGCTGAGCAGTGTGGGCGACGAGGGAAGAGGGGAGAGCGTCTGGCTGGCCTGGTTTCTCGTGGATGTCCTCCAGAGGTTCGCCGGTGTGTGCGACGCCCGTGACGAACCGGCGCTGGCTCTGGAGTACCGGCGGCGCGCCGGAAGCCTGAGCGCAGCGGTCGAGAAGACGAGCTGGGATGGCGCGTGGTATCGACGCGGCTATTTCGACGATGGAACGCCTCTGGGGTCGCGAGACAACGAAGAGGCTCGCATCGATTCCCTGCCGCAGTCCTGGTCGGTCATCAGCGGCGCCGGCGATCCGGAGCGGACCGCGCGGGCGATGCGCTCGGTCGAGGAACACCTCATCCGCAGGAAGGAGAAGCTCGTTCTGCTTTTCACGCCCCCGTTCGATCGATCGAGTCCGCATCCCGGCTACATCATGAGTTATCCCCCGGGTGTGCGCGAGAACGGCGGCCAGTACACGCACGCCGCTCTGTGGGTGGCCAAGGCCTTCGCGCGCATGGGCGACGGCGCCCGCGCCGTCGAGGTCCTCCAAATGCTGAATCCGATCGAGCACGCGCGCACGCTGGCGGATTGCGCCGTGTACCGGACCGAGCCTTACGCGGTGGCCGCGGATGTCTACTCGCTGGAAAGCCAGCCGGGCCGCGGCGGCTGGACCTGGTACACCGGCTCGGCGAGCTGGATGTACCGGGTGTGGCTGGAAGACGTCTTCGGCTTCAGGCTGCGCGGCAACCGATTGACGATGGAGCCCGCCATCCCGGACGACTGGCCCGGTTTCACCCTGACCTTCCGCTATGGCCGAACCGAGTACCGCATCGAGGTGGAGCACGGCGGCCAACCGTCCAGGCAGGAGATCCGCCTGAAAGACGACGGTCAGAGCCACACGATTCACATCCGCACGGGTCAGGACGCTTCAGGCGGCGCGCCGGAGGCTGTTTCCGCCCTTTTGAGGTCTGAGGATCAATAACGTCGCGTGTTCGGAATCGTAGCTCATCGGATCATCGAAACCTCGAAACCGAAGATGCGGTCCCGGCGAAGGACATCGCCGGGAGCCTACAATGAAATCCGACGGGCTGTTCTACGACGCTTTCCCTACGCCGTGTACTTTCGGACGTCTGGGAATGACCATCGTTATCCTATCCGTACACGGCCGTCACCGCCGGTGGCGGGAGCATATTTGATCGGTGTTGACGCGTTGGGCCGCAGCGGAGAAGATTCTGTGGGCAAGAGTCGACCGAGACATTGGGAACGGAGTCGATCACGATGACGACCAGAATGAGTCGAAAGCTGAGCCTGCGCGATCGCCTTTCACGGCTGGGTTTCGCCGAGGCCTCGAAACTGCTTGGAGAAAACGGCAAGGCTCTGATTCAGGCCGGCGCGCGCTATGAGATCGCCATCGACGACCAGGTCTCCTGGACCGGCGGTGCGTTCCGCCTCCGTCTCCCCGGTCCATTCGGGAACAAGGACGTCGTGGTTACAATCGTTCGGCCCCCGGACAAGACGCGGTGGCTCGGCTGGAGTTGTTCAGATTGCGAAATCGCCTGTGAGCACGCGGGCGCGGCGTTCTCGCTGATCCTGGAGGAGAAGACCGCGCTGGGACTGGCCGCGCCGCCACCGGACCGGACACCGGTCGAGAGCCTTGGAGACGAGGAATTGGTCGAGAGAGCGCTCGATGAGCGCGCCGCGAGGGCGCGGGAAGAGCGGATGCGAGTGCGCTCGGTGGACCCGCGCCGACCCTGGACCGACTACACGGTGACGAGCACGCAGTCGGGCAAGACCTACCGCGTTGCGCTCCGCGGCGAGGAACGGGGGGGATCGTATTGCTCGTGCCCGGACTTTCGCACGAACACACTCGGTACGTGCAAGCACATCCTGCATGTCCTCGACAAGGTGAAGCGGCGATTCCCGGCGGCCGAGCGGCGACCGTACAGACGAAGGACCGCGTCGCTCCATCTTCATTACGGACGGGAACAGACGCTTCGCCTGCTGCTGCCGGACCGGCTCCCTCCCGAAGTCGGGCCGGTCGTGAGACCTTTG
>Ga0299906_10004699_pt1 | contig 11168 bp, 9 predicted proteins | sample RVTome_14_FD_200259 | JGI IMG/M metagenome (GOLD analysis project Ga0299906, IMG submission 200259) | Soil microbial communities from uranium-contaminated site in the Upper Colorado River Basin, Wyoming, United States - RVT145D125 (version 2) ... | reverse complement strand
GTACCAGTGGATGTTATAGAGGTTTACCGGATCGAGGGGATCGGCCTCCCGCGCCGCGCGCGCGCGGCTTCGGACCACCGCCTCCTGGGTCCACGGCTCCCGCATCTCCGAAAGCGTGGGACCGAGTTCTGAAAGAAGGGAAGGCGTCGTCATCCTGTTTCGCTGGACGTCATTATACTTTCGAAGGGTTCCCCGACATCGATCGGCCCGGTCCGGCGGACTTTCGGTCCAGCGCCGATCGGCATGGGTTGGGTCCCAGCCGAGGTTTGGCGGGCAGCGTCAGGCCTCGTCGGTCGCTCGCACCATTCAGTGGGTGCAGGGGTCTATTGCACCCTCTAAAGGGTGCAGATGTGAAGAGGCTCGTCGCCGTCACGACTGCCGACGTCAAGATGAGAAGGGGCATTTTGCCGAATACTTCCTCGTGGAGACGCTGACGAGCGTAGGACTCGCGCTCGTCGGCGGACTCGTTGTAGTCAAGCTTCTCCCGATACTGTAGGCAATCGGACTCGCTCGCCACATCGGAGAAATGAAGGGGACGGAACGCTTGGACTCTTGCTATCGGGTGGGGTTCTCGCAGAGGAAAGGAGCCTCACCCCGAGCCGCATGATATCGGTAGACGCGCTTTTCGAACCGCAGGCGGATGAAATATCCCTCTCGAGTCACCTGGGGATAGGCTTTGCCCGACTCGGGACAGCCCAAGCTCTCGTCCGGCCAGACGACCTCGGAGGCCGCGACCAGCTCGATGGTCTCGGCGTCGACGTCCAGCTTCTCCGCGAGACCCTTCCGCGCCTGCTCCACCATCTGCAGAAGCTCCGGGGTTTCGGGCTCGTCGAGGGGAGCCTCGCCCCTCCGGCAGACGACCGCTCTCCCGGCGCCCGCGTGGACGGCGAAGAGCTGCCCGTCGACCTGCAGCGAGAGCCGGTAGCCGGGGGTTATGACCTGCATGTAGACCACGCCCTCCTGCGGACACCCGAGGCTCGAGTCGGGCCAGTCGACGGGGACCGCGCTTTGGACCTCCACCAGATCGGAGCCGAGGCCGAGATCGTGGGCGAGGGTCTCGATGGCGAGCGTTTCCGCCTCTTCCCGCGTCGTCTGCGGGACCGCGAGCGAGAGCAGAACCAAGAGTCCCGTCATGGCTCACCTCGAGCGAGGGCGGCTCCTCTGAAAGCGGTCATGGTCACTCCTCCCATTCGGCTTCGAGCCACTCGGGCTCGCCGCGAGCCGCGGGTCTCTCCGACTCCAACCGCCGGATCTCGGCCGAGAGCTCGCGAATGCGCCGGGCCATCTGGAGAACGATCTCGACCGCCTCGTGATCGAGTCCGAGGTCCTCGTGGAGCCGGCGTACCCGCCGGAGCTCCGCCACCTCGGCCTCGGTGTAGCCCTCGGGGGAGGGCGTGACGAGCCCGATCTCCGCATAGTGGCCGACGAGCGTCACGTCGATCCGCGCGACCCTCGCCACTTCCTCCGCGTCGAGAAGCTTGTCGCCGTCGATCATCGCTCGACTCCTTACTTCGTCCTGGCCTCGCCGAGCCTCCGCAGCCCTTCGATCTCGGCGTCGCTCATCGGCTCCGGCAGGACCAGGTTGACCCGCGCCCACATATCGCCGCGCTCACCGGGCCGGCCGAGACGGGGCATGCCCTTGCCCTTCAGACGGAACGTCTTGTCCGCCTGGGTTCGTGGCGGGATCTTCAACGTCACGGCGCCGTCGATCGTAGGCACGCGCACCTCCCCACCGAGGACCGCGGTGTAGAAATCCACTCGAACGTCGGCGCGGAGGTCGTCTCCCTCGCGCACGAAACCGGGATGGGGAAGGACCTCGACGACGAGGTAGAGATCTCCCGCGCTTGCCCCGGCGATTCCCGGCGAGCCCTGTCCCCCGAGGCGCACGCGGGAGCCGGAGCGGACTCCCGGCGGGATCCTGGCTTCGATCCGGCGGTCGCCGATCTGGAGGCTGCGCGTCGCCCCGTGAAACGCCTCCTCGAGGGTGATCTCGACGCCCGCTTCCTGGTCCCGCCCCCGCCTTGGCCGCGGCGCCCGACCCGTGCCTGCGGCGCCGCCTCCGGCCTGGCCGAAGATCGAGCCGAAGAAATCGGAGAACGGACTTGCTCCGCCGAAGAGATCCTCCAGATCCTCGGGCGACACCTCGTAGCTGTACGCTTGCTGACCGGGGGCCGCCTGCCATTGGCCCCAGTCGAAGTCGCCTCGACCGCCGCGCTCGCTCCACTGTTGGTACTGCTTTCGAAGCTCGTCGTATTTCTTCCGGCGCTCGGGATCGGAGAGCGCCTGATGGGCCTCGTTGATCTCTTTGAAGCGCTCCTCGGCCTCCTTGTCACCAGGCTTGACGTCGGGGTGGAACTGGCGCGCGAGCTTCCGGTAGGCCTGCTTGATGGCTTTGTCGTCGGAGTCGGGCGCGACTCCGAGCGCGGCGTAATAGTCCTTGAACTGCACGCGTCTAGAGGTTACGCGGGGGCCTTCCGGAAGGTGAACCTTCCGTCGGAATCCACGTCCACCATCACCCGGTCGCCCTCGCGGAACTCACCCTGCAGGAGGTGCAGCGAGAGCTCGTTCGAGATCTGCTGCTGGATGAGCCGTTTCAGCGGCCGGGCGCCGAAGATCGGGTCGTATCCGTCCTCGGCCAGGCGCTTCTTCGCGGCGTCCGTCAGCTCCAGCGTGATTTTTCTGCTCTCGAGGAGCTCGCGAAGCCGCTTCAGCTGGATGTCCACGACCTTGACCAGATGCTCCCGGCTCAGCGGACGAAAGACGATGATTTCGTCGATCCGATTCAGGAACTCCGGCCGCAGCCGGTCGCGCAGCTCCTCGAGCACCCGCGCCCGAATGGCCTCCTGGCTCGCGCCCGTCTGGGTCATCTCCTGGATGCTGTGGCTCGCGATGTTCGAGGTCATGATGATTACCGTGTTGCGGAAATTTACCACCCGGCCCTGTCCGCTCGTGAGCCGTCCGTCGTCGAGAATCTGGAGAAGAACGTTGAACACGTCGGGATGGGCCTTCTCGATCTCGTCGAACAGCACCACGCTGTAGGGCTTTCGCCGGACGGCTTCCGTGAGCTGCCCGCCCTCCTCGAAGCCCACGTAGCCCGGAGGCGCGCCGATGAGCCGGGCGACGCTGTGTTTCTCCATGTACTCCGACATGTCGATGCGAATCATCGACTGCTCGTCATCGAACAGGAACTCCGCGAGCGCCCGAGCGAGCTCGGTTTTGCCGACACCCGTCGGTCCCAGGAAGAGAAACGAGCCGAGGGGCCGGTTCGGGTCCTGAAGGCCCGCCCGCGCCCGGCGGATGGCGTTCGAGACCGCCCTCACCGCTTCCTCCTGGCCCACCACGCGCTGGTGGAGGCGCTCCTCCATCTTTACCAGTTTTTCGACCTCGCCTTCCAGGAGCTTGCTTACCGGGACCCCGGTCCACTTGGAAACGACGGCGGCGATATCCTGCGCGTCGACCTCCGTCTTGAGCAGCGTCTTGCCCCCCGCAGAGAGCTCGGCCTCCGCTTTGGCCAGCTCTTCGTCCAGCTTCGGCGCCTTTCCATAGGAGAGCTCGGCCGCCTTGTTGTAGTCGAACTCGCGCTGGGCCCGCTCGACCTCGACCCGGGTCTGGTCGAGCTCCTCCTTGATGCGGCGCATCCTCTGGGCGACTTCCCGCTCGCGCTGGAGCTGGGCATCGAGGGCGCTTCGCTGCTCCTTCAGATCCGCCAATTCGCGCTCGATGCGTTTCAGCCGCTCCTTGCTCGCGGCGTCGCGCTCCTTCTTCAGCGCCTCCCGCTCGATCTCGAGCTGCATCATCCGCCGCTTGAGATCGTCGAGCTCCTGCGGGTCGGAGGTGATCTCCATCCGCAGCCGCGCCGCGGCCTCGTCCATCAAATCGATCGCCTTGTCGGGAAGGAAACGGTCGGCGATATAGCGATCCGAGAGCACCGCGGCGGCCACGATGGCCGCGTCGGAGATGCGCACCCCGTGGTGGGTCTCGTAGCGCTCTTTCAGTCCGCGGAGGATGGAGATCGTGTCCTCGACCGTCGGCGGCTCGACCACCACCGGCTGGAACCGGCGCTCGAGGGCGGCGTCCTTCTCGATGTGCTTCCGGTACTCGTCGAGCGTGGTGGCGCCGATGAGGTGGAGCTCGCCCCGCGCCAGCATCGGCTTGAGCATGTTGGAGGCGTCCATGGCGCCCTCGGCCGCGCCCGCGCCCACCACCGTGTGGAGCTCGTCGATGAACAGGATGATGTCGTCGCGTTCCTGGATCTCCTTCAACACCGCCTTGAGGCGCTCCTCGAACTCGCCCCGGTACTTGGCGCCGGCCACCAGAGCTCCCAAGTCGAGGCCGATCACCCGCTTTTCCTTCAGCGACTCGGGCACGTCCCCGCGGACGATCCGCTGGGCGAGGCCCTCGACGATCGCGGTCTTCCCGACGCCGGGCTCGCCGATCAGCACCGGATTGTTCTTCGTGCGGCGGCTCAGGATCTGGATCACGCGGCGGATCTCGTCGTCGCGGCCGATCACCGGGTCGAGCTTGCCCTTGCGGGCGAGATCCGTCAGTTCGCGCCCGTACTGCTCGAGCGCGGCGTACGTGCCCTCGGGCGTCTGGCTGGTCACGCGCTGTGTCCCCCGCACCTCGCGAAGCGCCGAAAGCAGGCTGTCCCGGGCGATCCCGGCGTCCTTCAGGATGCGCTGAGCCGCGCCCCCCGCGTGATCGACTATCGAAAGCAGCAGGTGTTCGGTCGAAACGTACTCGTCGCCGAAGGTCGCGAGCTCGTCATGGGCGCGCACCAGAACCGTGCGAAGGCGAGGAGAGATGCCCGGCGGACCGCTCCCGCCGCTGACCCTCGGGAACTTCCCGATCTCCGCCCGTGCCTGCTGAATGAGCGCCCCGGTGGGGACGTTCATCTTGGCGAGGACCTGAGGAACGACTCCCTCCGGCTGCTCGAGAAGTGCCAGCAGCAGATGCTCGGGCTCAACCTGGCTGTTTCCGTTGCGCTCGGCGAGACCTTGCGCCGCCTGGGTCGCCTCCTGCGATTTCTGGGTGAAGCGATTGATGTCGAAAGCCATAGCGAGTTCCTCTTAATACTTCCCGCCTCGATTCCCGTAGGAAATCCGGAAGGAACGCAAAGACGCCAAGGCGCAAAGACGCAAAGGAATTCCCATTTCCTCTTTGTGTCTTCGCGTCATTGCGCCTTTGCGTTCTTCCGGTTCCTTTGTTCAGCCTTCCCGCGGGGGCCGCACCACCGCCACCCGCGCCGGGCGCAGCACTCTTCCCTCGAAGGTGTAACCCGGTTGTCGCACGGCCGCAACCGTCGGCTCGGCGACGCGGCCTTCGCGCGTCTCGACCGCTTCCTGGACCTCGGGGTCGAAGACGGCCCCGGGGGCGAGCTCGATCGGCGTCACCCCCTCGCGGCGCAGCACGTCGAGGAGCTGCTCCCGGGTCGCGCGCACGCCGGGCGCGAGCGGGTCCTCGTCGTCCGCGTAGGCGAGGGCGCGCTCCAGGTTGTCCACCACCTCGACGAGACGCAGGTAGAGGTTCTGGAGTCGACCCTGGGTTCGAGTCGCGGCCATCCGCTCCGCTTGCTTGCGGGCGTTCTCGATCGAAGCGGCGGCGCGCAGGTATTTGTCCTTGAGCTCCGCGTTCTCCTGAAGCACGGCCGCGAGCTTCGCCTGAATCTCCTCCGGGTCCACGCTCTCGTCGCCCGGAAACGAGGTCTCCTCCACGCTCACCGACTACGCCTCGGTGAACTCGCCCTCGACGACGTCGTCGGTGCCCGACCCCGGCGGGGCGCCGCCCGGCCCTCGGCCGCCGTCGCGCGCCGCGGCCTGCTGAGCGAGCGCGTTCGCGACCTGCTGCAGAGCCTCGGCTCCCTGGCGGATGCTGGCTGGGTCGTCGCCCGCAATCGCGGTCCGCAGGTCGCGGATCTGGGTCTCGACCCTGGATCGGTCCGCGGCCGGCACCTGATCCCCGAGACCCTTGAGGGACTTCTCCACCTGGTAGATCAACGTATCCGCCTGGTTTCGGGCATCCACCAGCTCGCGCCGGCGGCGGTCGTCGACGGCATGCTGTTGCGCCTCGCGCACCAGACGCTCGACGTCCTTCTTCTCGAGGTTCGTCGAGGCGGTGATCGCGATCTTCTGCTCTTTTCCCGTCGCCTTGTCCTTCGCCGATACGTTCAGGATGCCGTTCGCGTCGATGTCGAACGTCACTTCGATCTGGGGGAGACCTCGGGGCGCGGGCGCGATTCCTTCCAGCCGGAACTTGCCGAGCGTCATGTTGTCCGACGCCATCTCCCGCTCTCCCTGCAGCACGTGCACGTCCACCCCCGTCTGATTGTCCTCGGCGGTGGAGAAGGTCTCGGTCTTGCGGGTGGGGATGGTGGTGTTGCGCTCGATGAGCTTGGTCATGACCCCCCCGAGCGTCTCCACTCCGAGCGACAAGGGAGTGACGTCGAGGAGAAGCACGTCTTTGACCTCGCCCCCGAGAACACCTCCCTGGATCGCGGCGCCGATCGCCACCACCTCGTCGGGGTTCACGCCCCGATGCGGCTCCTTGCCGCCCGAGAGCTTGCGGACGAGCTCCTGCACCATGGGCATTCGGGTCGAGCCTCCGACCAGCACGACCTCATCGATTTTCTTGGCGCTGACCCCGGCGTCCTTCAACGCCCGCTCGAAGGGGCCGACGCAGCGCTCGAGCAAGTCCTCGGTCATCTGCTCGAACTTGCTGCGGGTGAGCTTCACCGCGAGGTGCTTCGGGCCGCCGGCATCGGCGGTGATGAACGGCAGGTTGATCTCGGTCTCGACCACGTTCGAGAGCTCGATCTTGGCCTTCTCCGACGCCTCGCGAAGCCGCTGGAGCGCCTGGCGGTCTTTGCCCAGATCGATGCCCTGATCCTTGCGGAACTCCTCGATGAGGAAGCGCACGATCCTCTCGTCCCAGTCGTCGCCGCCGAGATGGGTATCGCCGTTCGTGGCCTTCACTTCGACCAGCCCCTCGCTCACCTCCAGGACCGAGACGTCGAAGGTCCCACCGCCCAGATCGAACACCAGGATGGTCTCGTTGGTCTTCTTGTCCAGGCCGTAGGCCAGGGCCGCGGCCGTCGGCTCGTTGATGATGCGAAGGACTTCGAGCCCGGCGATGGTGCCCGCGTCCTTGGTCGCCTGTCGCTGGCTGTCATTGAAATAGGCGGGAACGGTGATCACCGCCTGGGTCACGGGCTCGCTCAGGAAAGCCTCGGCGTCCCGCTTCAGCTTCTGCAGCACCTTGGCGCTGATTTCCTGCGGGGTCATGGTCTTTCCCGTCGCCGGCACCTGCACCCGGGCATCTCCCGACGGCCCGGGCACCACTTTGTAGGAGACGATCTTGCGCTCCTCCTCGACCTCGTCGTAGTGGCGGCCGATGAATCGCTTGATCGAATAAATGGTGTTCTCGGAGTTCACGATCGCCTGGCGTTTGGCGATCTGTCCCACCAGGATCTCGCCCTTGGGGGTGAAGGCCACGACCGAGGGACAGATGTTGCTGCCTTCGGCGGTGGGGATCACCACCGGGTCTCCGTTCTGGACTACCGCGACCACGCTGTTGGTGGTTCCGAGATCGATGCCGACGATCTTTGCCATGAGGACCTCCTTCACGGGGCTGATGAAATCCGCGGGGCGGCTTCCAGGCCCGCCCCGCGGCGATTCGAAAAACCGTCAGGCCACCTTGACCTCGATGGCCTTGGGTTTCGCCTTCTCGGTCTTGGGCAGATGCACGTTCAAGATCCCGTCCTTGAACTCCGCCCGGACCTTCGTCTCGTCCACGTTGTCGGGGACGGTGAAGGTCCGCAGGAACGAGCCATAATAGCGCTCCACTCGATGATACTTCTTTCCCTTCTCTTCCTTTTCCTGCTTCCGCTCGCCCTGGAGGGTGAGGACACCGTTCTCGACGGACACCTTGACGTCTTCCCGCTTCACTTCGGGGATCTCCGCTTTGATGAGGTACTCCTCGTCCGTCTCGGTGATGTCGACCATAGGCGCCCAATCGGGAACAATCAGAGCTTCACGACCCGCCTCGCCCGCGGCAGCACGGCCCGGCCGGGCCATTCCGCCGAAGGCGCGGTTCAGACGTTCACCCATTTCCTCCAGGTCGCGAAAGGGATCCCATCGTACGAGACTCATGTTCATCCTCCAAACCGAGGTACGGGGTTTATTCGGCGGCGAACCCTCGGAGTCGACCGCCCCCTGAGTTCTTGAATGCCATAAGAGCAAAACCCGTTCCAGAACGAGATGCACCGTAAGCCCTTCGGTTCCGCCGGAGAGGGGAGCGAGCCCGGTAAAAAGGTGACGGAACTCGGTCAGAGATGACGGAGTACCGTCTCGACTTTGGCGACCTCGGAGGGAAGCCGGAAAAGCTCGCAAAAGCACGCACTCACTGGGGCAAAGGACCCGCCTCGCCGCTCGGGAGGTGCAGCCGCGGGTAGCCGTTCTCGCTCTCGCGGCGAACCACCTCCGCGGGCGCGGAAAGCGTGGCGCCGTACTTCTCGGCCTGGAGGAGAGCGCGGTGGGCGAGATCGTTCCCCGAGAGACCCGTGGGAAAACCAGGTAGTTCTCGATCGGCACGGGCATCGCCGGGGTCTCGATGGAGGTAACGAGATTTGCAGATCACTGGGCTTTATCGGGCTGCCTTGCCGGAGCCCGAGCGCGGATTCAGAGCCGCCCGCAAGTCCTGGTGCTCGAACGCCGACACCATTCGATCGATCTCGGCCGTCGAGAGGCCATGGCGCGTCGCCTCGCCGCGCCAGGTCCTGACAGCCTTGCCGACCTCGGCTGCGATCGCGCGCGCCGCCTTGGCGTCGATCTCGAAATAGTCCGCCACATCCATCGCTCGTTCCAGCGAGGCAGTACCGTCTTCGAGGTCGATCGCGTTTGTCAGCACCCGCGGCTTGACGTCGATCGGCACCGGGTTGAGGTCGTAGGCGGGCGCCAGCCGCCAGCCGTCGGCGCCGACATAGAGAAATCCGTGGTTGCGCAGGTGGTCGTCGGTGTTCGAGATCAGGATGTTGAAGACGATCCGCCGCCACAGGGCGCGCATGTCTTCCCTTGGCGCCGCCCCGTATTGGCGGAGCGCGTCCACGAATTCGAGATAACTGCGGATCTCGTTGTCGCTCGCGCCGAGCATACTCATGGCGGAGAGGAATGGCACGCGAACGCGACCTGACCGATCGAAGCGGCGCAGGAGGAGGACGGGCCTGCCCCCGATATCCTCGAGGCGCCAGCCGGGAACCGAAACACCTGCTTTGGCGGCAAGAGCTAGCGCCACGGCCTCCCAGCGGACGATGTCGATTTCATCTCCCTTATGCGGAAATTTCGCGATTGCCAAGCGGCCGTCGCGGTCGCGGACGGAGGCCTTGGGCCGAGCGCCGCCGAGGGACGAGCCGGGTGCGAGGAGGAGGCGCATGTCCTCATCGCTGTCGGAGTCGCTCGCCACATGGTCGGCGGCGGAGAGCAGCCGCGGTAACTCGAGGAGCGGCGGGATCCTTGCGGCGGCGTTATCGGCGAGAAACGGGCCTCCTTCCCGCTCGGCGAAGCGCAAGGCGCCCTGCCGTGCTTCATCGTCGACCATCAACAGGAAGTCGATCTCCCATAGCGTGCGGGGCCTTTGGCTATTGCGCTCGGCACGCCGGCGCTCTGCGCGGCGCATGAGGGCTCGGCCCCAGCGGTCGGGTGCCGAGTCGCCGATGGCGCCGAACAGCGGCTTGTCGGAGACCGTGTGAAAAGGTCCGGGGTCGAGTTTCATGGCGGGTTCCAAGGCGAAGCGGTCAGCATGGCCGAGCCATCCTTCGTCGTACTCGAACGTGGCACTCTCCCGGTTCTTGCGCACGCGCGCCCAAAGCCGACCGACGAGATGAGGCGCGTCGCGCAGGTCCACGTAAACGAACACCATCCTCTCCATCACTAGGAACTCGGTTGCTTGGCGCGAGGCGACTTCGCTCGGCGTGGCCGACGGACACGCTGCGGCAGGCGCTCCTCTTCGAGGGCAAGTCCCACGGCGTCATTCCTGGGATCGGCCAGATCGGCGAGCCGGTCGGCCATCCCGAGGACGAAGAGCACCGTCGCGTAGGTGCCCATCGCCACGCTCGGCTCGCCCCTCTCAATTTTATTGAGGGTCATTCGGCTGGTCGACGCTCGCTCTGCCAGGATCGCGACCGGGATGCGTCGGCGCCGACGGGCGTCCCGGATGTCGTGGCCGAGCTTTCGCAGAGCCCGCATGACCGGTATCGGCGTTACGGAACGCGAACGTCGTATTATGTCCATTTTAAGTGACCTTAAATCTATTAATGTACAGTTTACTGGACGTACGATCAAGGCTCACGCACGGGCAGGGGAGTGTACGTAAACGATATTGGACCGAAACGGCGATATCGTCCAGGATAGTAGAGACAAATGGCGTCTCGGCATGGACTGGTGAGGATTCGCGCGCCGCCGGCGAGCCGCGTCGATTCGGGCAAGCCACACAATCGACTCGATGCGCGGGCGCGATGCCGATAGAGTCTGCACCGTGAAGCTGCGCGCGATGCTCGCTCCCGCCTTTCTCGTCGCGACCGCCCCCGCTTTCCCCGATACCTACCCGCGTCAGCCCGAGGTCGATGCGCTTCACTATGCCTTCCACTTGACGCTCACGGACGACGCCGACGTCATCGAAGGCGAGGCGGTCTTCGATCTCCGGTTCGTTCAGGATGGGGTGATCTCGGTCGCTCTCGATCTGGTGAACGTCAGGGAAGGCAAGGGGATGAGCGTGAGCTCCGTTCGATGGGGCGACGTCCCGGCGGTGTTCGAGCACCGCAACGACCGGCTCTCCGTCCGCGTGGCGAGCGCGTCCGTGGCCGGCGAGCGCCGGAAGCTCACCGTTCGGTATCGGGGAACGCCCGCCTCCGGCCTCCGCATCGGACCGAATCACCACGGGGAGCGCACTTTCTTCAGCGACAACTGGCCGAATCGGGCGCGGCACTGGCTTCCCACGATCGATCACCCCTACGACAAGGCCACCTGCGAGCTCATCGTGACCGCGCCCTCCCACTACCAGGTGGTCTCGAACGGTCTCCTGGTGGAAGAGACCGACCTTTCCTCGGGCAAGCGCCGTACTCACTGGAAGCAGTCGGTGCCGATCGCCACCTGGCTTTACGTGCTCGGAGTGGCGCG
>Ga0299906_10004698_pt1 | contig 11170 bp, 8 predicted proteins | sample RVTome_14_FD_200259 | JGI IMG/M metagenome (GOLD analysis project Ga0299906, IMG submission 200259) | Soil microbial communities from uranium-contaminated site in the Upper Colorado River Basin, Wyoming, United States - RVT145D125 (version 2) ... | reverse complement strand
GTGCACGTGCTCGCCCACGGCCGGATCGTCCGGAGCGGCGGCAAGGAGCTCGCGGCGGAGCTGGAGAAGCACGGATACGACTGGGTGGACGCGCCCGCGGCCTGACCATGCCGACGACCCTCAAGACCACGACGGCCTTCGCCGGCCAAGTCCCGGACCCCCTCGGGCCGGCCTGGCTGCGGAAGCGGCGCGAAGAGGCCTGGGCACGGTTCGTCGAGCGAGGGGCGCCGGGGCCCAAGGACGAGGTATGGCGCACCACCGACCTCCGCCCGGTGACCTCCCGGCCATGGATGCCGGCCCATGCCGTCTCCGGCCCGTCGCGGACGACGGAGGCCGAGGCAACGGCTGCCCAGGCGACCCTGCCGCGGACGCATCGGCTGGTGTTCGTGGACGGCCGCCTCGAGGCCGGGCTAAGCGACGTGGACGACGTGCCGAAGGGGCTGACCCTGTGCGCCATGTCGGAGATGTGGGACGACCCGGTGCTGGTCCGGCACCTGGCGGCGGTCGAGGACGGGGCGCGGCATCCGTTCTCCGATTGGAACACGGCCGCCTTCGAGGACGGCGCGTTCGTGCACGTGGCCAACGGCACGGCCGTGGAGCGTCCCATCCATCTCGTCTTCCTCTCGACCGCCGGCCCCGGCGCCGTGCACCACGCCCGGACGCTCGTTGTGGCCGGCCCCACGAGCCAGGCGACGGTGATCGAACAGTCCGTCGGCACTCCGGACGCGGCCGGCGCGCTGACGAACGCCGTCACCGAGATCGTTGCGGAGGACGGGGCGGTCCTGCACCACGCGCGCCTCCAGCAGGAGCACGCGGAGGCCCTGCACCTCGCCGCGCTCCGGCTCCACGCGGGTCGCGACAGCACGATCTCTTCGCTGAACGTGCAGGTGGGTGCGGCCATGGCGCGCACGACCGTGGACGCCCTGCTCGCCGAGGAAGGAGCGACGATCGGCCTGGACGGCCTGTTCCTCGCCAAGAGCTCGCAGCGGACGGACACGTACACACGCATCGACCACGCGGTGCCGCACGGCACGAGCCGCGAGCTCTACAAGGGCGTGCTGGACGGGGAGGCGCGCGGCGCCTTCACGGGCAACGTCCTCGTTCGGCCGGGCGCGCAGCAGACGGCAAGCGAGCAAGAGAACCGGAATCTGCTGCTGAGCCGGAAGGCGCTCGTCGACAGCACGCCCCAACTCGAGATCCACGCCGACGACGTGAAGTGCAGCCACGGCAGCACGGTGGGCCAGCTCGACGAGAACGCGCTCTTCTTCCTTCGCTCCCGCGGCCTCGACGCGGAGCAGGCCCGCCTCATGCTCGTCCAGGGCTTCGCGCGGGAGGTCACGGAGCGCGCGCCCGCGGTGCTGCGTGGCCGGCTCGAGGAGACGCTTGCGGCATGGTTCGGGGAGGGCGCATGAACGCCGGGACCGCGCGGACGGCCGGCGCCCCCTCCGTCGCCCTCGACGTGGCCCGGATCCGCCGCATGTTCCCCATCCTCCACCAGGAGGTGCACGGGCATCCGCTGGTGTACCTCGACAATGCGGCGACGACCCAGAAGCCCCAGCAGGTCCTGGAAGCGATCGACCGTTACTACAAGCTCGACAACGCCAACGTGCACCGCGGCGTCCACCTGCTCTCGGAGCGCGCCACGCGCGCCTACGAGGCCGCGCGGGAGAAGGTGCGCGCCTTCCTCAATGCCCGCTCCACGAAGGAGATCGTCTTCACGCGAGGCACCACGGAGGCGATCAACCTCGTGGCGCAGAGCTGGGGCCGCGCGGCCCTGGCCGCGGGGGACGAGATCGTGACCAGCACGATCGAGCACCACTCGAACATCGTGCCGTGGCAGATCTTGTGCGAGCAGACCGGCGCGACGCTGCGCGTCATCCCGGTAGAGGACAGCGGACGGCTCGACATGGACGCCTTCCACGGTCTTCTCAACGAGCGGACGCGCCTCGTCGCCGTCGGACACGTCAGCAACGCGCTCGGGACGGTGAACCCCGTCCGGGAGATCACGGAAGCGGCCCATGCCGTCGGCGCGCTCGTGCTGCTCGACGGCGCGCAGGCCACGCCGCACATGCATGTCGACGTGCAGGCGATCGGCTGCGACTTCTACGCCCTCAGCGGCCACAAGATGTACGGCCCCACCGGCATCGGCGTCCTGTGGGCACGCGAGGAGGTGCTGGGGATCATGCCTCCCTACCAGGGGGGCGGCGACATGATCAGCAGCGTGTCTTTCGAGGGCACGACCTACAACGAGCTTCCCTACCGGTTCGAGGCGGGGACGCCGGACATCGCGGGCGCCATCGGGCTCGGCGCCGCCATCGACTTCCTCGAGGAGACCGGCATCGAGGCCATCGCCCGGCACGAACACGACCTCCTCGAGTACGCGACGCGAAGGCTCGGCGAGCTGGACAAGATCCGCATCATCGGGACGGCGCCCGAGAAGGCCGCGGTCATCAGCTTCGAGGTCCAGGGGGTCCACCCGCACGACGTCGGGAGCCTGCTTGATCACGAGGGCGTCGCCGTGCGCACGGGGCACCACTGCGCGCAACCGACCATGGAGCGCTTCGGCGTCCCGGCCACAACGCGTGCCTCGTTCGCCGTCTACAATAGCCGCGAGGACGTCGACCGCCTCGTCGACGCCCTGAAGACCGTCCTCGACATCTTCGCGTGATCCGTATGGCATCCCGACCCCGCGCCCGCAGCGCATCCCGCCGCTCTCCTTGGGGCGGCCAGGAGGCGGGCGCATGAACGAGGCGCTCCGGGAGCTTTACCAGGAGACCATCATGGGGCACAACAGGAGCCCCCGCAACTTCCGGGCCATCGACGGGGCCGACGCACGCGCGAGCGGCCACAACCCCTTATGCGGGGACAAGCTGACCGTCTTTCTCACCATCGAGGACGGCAGGATCGACGACGTGGCGTTCGTCGGCGAGGGCTGCGCGATCAGCAAGGCCAGCGCCTCCATGATGACGGAGGCGCTCAAGGGCCGCGGGACCGAGGAGGCGCGCAGCATGAAGGACGAGTTCCTCCACCTCGTCACGCGCGACCGGGAAGCCGACGAGGCGGTCCTCGGCAAGCTGCGCGTCTTCGCGGGCGTCGGCGAGTTCCCGGCCCGCGTGAAATGCGCCGCGCTGCCCTGGCGCACCCTGGAGGCCGCCCTCGGGGGGAGGAACGAACCCGTCAGCACGGAGTGAACATGCACGAGCCCCAGGAAATCACCCTCAGCCGCGACGTGGACGCCGTCATGATCCCAGAAGGCAAGGAGGTCGTCCTTCCGGACGGCACGTTCGCTTGGCTCACGCAGGCGCTCGGCGGCACGTACACGGTCCAACTCGCGACAGGACGCAAGTACCGCATCGACGGGAAGGACGGCGACGCCATCGGGCAGCCCGTCATCGAGCACCGCGAGGGCGAGGAGCAGGAGGCCCTGCCGCTGGAGGAGGCGGAACGGCGTGGCTGGGAGCTCCTGCGCCAGGTGCACGACCCGGAGATCCCCGTCGACGTCGTGAACCTCGGCCTCGTCTACACGCTCAAGATGCACAAACGCGGGGACGGGAAGCTCCTCGCGGAGGTCCGCATGAGCCTCACCGCGCCGGGCTGCGGCATGGGCGACGTCCTCCTCGACGACGTGCGCCGCGTCCTGCAGACGATCCCCGGCGTGGACACCGTCGACGCGAAGATCGTCTTCGATCCCGTGTGGAACCCCGGCATGATGTCCGACGCGGCCAAGCTGAAGCTCGGGATGTTCTGAGGCGGCAGCGCAGCGCCCGGCGGCGCCCGGCGGGCCCGTCTCCGGCCTGGCCGCGGCCCCAGCCGGGCCCCGCCCGCACCCCACCCCTTTTGTCCCGGCACTGGTCAGGGGGCTCCGCCGATGCCGGCCGCGTACCCCCGACGCATCCTCGACCACTACCGGGCCCCCCGCAACAAGGGACCGTTGCCCGATGCCACCCACGAGGGCAAGGCCGTGAACCCGCTCTGCGGCGACGAGATGGTGCTGCGGCTGCGCGTCGAGGAAGGCCGCATCGTGGACGCGCGCTTCGAAGGCGTCGGTTGCGCCGTCAGCCAGGCCGCGGGAAGCGTCCTGACCGAGACGTGGCGCGGACAGCGCACGGAGGAGGCGGTGGCCTGGGGCCTGCCCGAGGTGCTCGAGGCGCTCGACGCCCCGGTCAGCCCCGCGCGGGAGCGCTGCGCCCTGCTGCCCGTCGAGGCGCTTCGCGACGCGGTGCAGGACTGACCGGACCACGGGAGGGTCATGGCCCACGACCCGCCTTCGTCATCGGCCGCGAGCCCGACGGCGGAGACGACGTCCTCCACATCCCGGCCCAAGCCCTGCCCAACGCTTATCGGGACCCGGCGCGATCCATGGGCGGTGCTGCGGACCGCCCTGATCCTTGTCGCCGCGCTGCTCCTCGGGGGCTGCGCCACCCCGTCCGGGCAGGTCGTGGACCTGGGACCCGACTCCACCGCCTCGCCGTCCCCCCCTTCACCGCCGGGCGCCCGGACGAGCGAGGCTCCCGCCTCCTCGGAGCCGGCTTCGCCCCCCGCTTCCTCGTCGGCGACGACCTCCTCGCCGGGCCCTTCGTCGAGCCCCCCGCCAAGCGCCTCGCCTTCGGACGACCCGCCGCCCACGGAGCCCGATGCGCCGCCTCCTGGCGAGCGCCGGGGACCCTTGACCTGGAACGTGACGATCCGCAACGGCGCGTTCGAGCCTGCGTCGCTGACCATCCAGGAGCACGACACGGTCCGCTGGATCCATGACGATGGCGGCGTGCCGCACTCGGCGACGTCCGACACGTTCGAGTTCGACTCGGAATGGGAGCATCCCGGCGGCATGCGTGCCGGCGACACCTACGGATTCACCTTCGACCTGACCGGCGAGTCCCCGTACCACTGCGCGTTCCACGGGGGCATGACGGCGACGATCGTAGTCCATGAGCGCTACGACGGGACGCCCTGAAGCGGAGGCTCCGGAGACGCCGATCGGCCCGGAAACGCGGACAGGAACGTCCCGGACATCCGGACGAAGCCGCAGGGGAGAACGAGGCCCGGACATGTCCGCGGCCCGACCCGGACGTTCATGAAGGGTCACCGGATTCCGCCGCCATGGTCGGAAGGACGATCCTGGCCGTGCTGGTGCTCGCGAGCGTGGCGTTGGCCGGATGCAGTGACGACGGGGACGAGGGCAACGGGGAAGGCACGACGTCCCCGACGAGTGCGCCCACGACGGCACCGCCCACGACCACCTCGCCGGCCGCTTCCCCCACCGGGACGACGCCGGCGCCCACGACCAACGGTACGCCCCGGGAGCCCGTGACGTGGGAAGTGCTCGTGCAGGACAACGCCTTCTCGCCGGCGGAGCTGACCGTGCAGGTCGGCGACACGGTCCGGTTCGTGTACGACGGCAGCAACCCGCACACGGCGACGGCGGACAACGGGGAGTTCGACTCGGGCGACTGCCCAGGGACGACGTGCTTCACTCCAGTGATCGGGCGCTCCGAGTTCGAGTACACGACGGAGTCCGCGGGGGAGATCCCTTACGTGTGCGAGGTCCACTCCAACATGACGGGCACGATCACGGTGCTGGAGCGCTACGACGAGGTCCCGTAGAGCCGGTTTCATGGCAGTTCGGCCACGCAGTCGCCGAACCGGCCGCCTGGGCGGCGGCCGCCGGATTCCGGGTTCAGGCCGGGCGCGGCCGCGGGGCGAACATGTTCACGTCGCCCGGACCGGTCACGTATCGATTCGTCGATCGCCGTCGGATGTGGTCCTAGATCCGTGCATCCACCGTGGTCCTGGAGCACAAGCCTGAAATAGCGCCACGGTGGCCTCCCGGCCATGGACCACGATGGGAAGGCCCCGCCCGTCACGGTGAAGACCGCCCCGGCCACCCCCCCGCTGGACCCGATCGACCGCCTGCGGGAGCGGAAGGCCCGGGTGCTCGAGGGCGGTGGCCCCTCGCGCATCGAGGCGCAGCACGCCAAGGGCAAGTACACCGCCCGGGAGCGGCTCGACCTCCTCTTCGACCCCGGCACGTTCGTCGAGCTCGACCCGTTCGTGCGCACGCAGTGCCGCAACTTCGGCCTGGACAAGGCGGCCATGGACGGCGACGGCGTCGTCACGGGCTACGGCTACGTCGAGGGTCGCCTCATCTACGTCTACAGCCAGGACTTCACCGTCCTGGGGGGCAGCCTCGGCGAAGCCACGGCGAGGAAGATCTGCAAGGTCCAGGACCTCGCTCTCAAGAACGGCGCCCCCGTCCTCGGCTTCAACGACTCCGGCGGCGCCCGGATCCAGGAGGGCGTCGCCGCGCTCGCCGGGTACGGGGACATCTTCTTCCGCAACGTGAACGCGAGCGGCGTCGTGCCCCAGATCAGCGTCATCGTCGGTCCCAGCGCCGGGGGCGCAGTCTACTCGCCGGCCCTCACGGACTTCATCATCATGACGGACGACACGAGCCACATGTTCGTCACGGGACCGGACGTCGTCAAGACCGTCACGGGCGAGGACGCGAGCCAAGAGGAGCTCGGCGGCGCCAGCGTCCACGCCGTCAAGTCCGGGGTCGCCTCGTTCAGCGGCGTCGACGAGGACGAGTCCATCCAGCTCATCAAGACCTTGCTCTCGTACCTGCCCTCGAACAACCTCTCCGAACTGCCCGTCACCGTGCCGGAGGACGACCGGTTCCGCATGGACGCCGCCCTCGACGCGCTCGTCCCCCGGGAGCCCAACAAGCCCTACGACATGCGGCAGGTCCTTGCGCGCGTGATGGACAAGGACACGTTCTTCGAGATCCAGCCCAAGTGGGCCCAGAACATCCTGATCGGCTTCGCGCGGCTGGACGGCTATCCCGTGGGCGTCGTGGCCAACCAGCCGGCGGTCCTCGCGGGCGCCCTCGACATCGAGGCCTCCATCAAGGGCGCGAAGTTCATCCGCTTCTGCAACGCCTTCAACATCCCCATCGTCAGTTTCGTCGACGTGCCGGGCTTCCTGCCCGGCCTCGGCCAGGAGCACGGCGGCATCATCCGCAACGGCGCCAAGCTGCTCTACGCCTACTGCGAGGCGACGGTGCCGAAGCTCGCCGTCATCACCCGCAAGAGCTACGGCGGCGCCTACATCGTCATGAGCAGCAAGCACGTCGGCAGCGACGTGAACCTCGCTTGGCCCGCCGCGGAGATCGCCGTCATGGGCGCCGAGGGCGCGGTGAACATCCTGCATCGGCGCGAGCTTGCCAAGCGGGCCGCCGAGGACCCCGCGTCCGCCGAGGCGCTCCGGCAGGGGTTCACGGCGGAATACCAGGAGAAGTTCGCCAACCCGTACGTGGCCGCGGAGCGTGGCTGGATCGACGACGTCATCGAGCCCGACGAGACCCGCCCCCGCCTCATCCAGGCGCTGTGGCCGCTCATCAACAAGCGCGAGCAGCGGCCCCAGAAGAAGCACGGCATCGTCCCCCTCTGACCCCCTCCCTTCCCCCAAGTCCATTGATCCAGGTGCCCAACATGCCCCAAGAGACCGTCGACAAGGAGCCCATCGCCATCATCGGCCTCGGCTGCGTCCTCCCCGACGCGCCGGACGTCGCCACGTTCTGGAAGAACCTGCTGGAAGGCCGCAGCAGCATCCGCGAGGTCCCCAAAGAGCGCTGGGACCCGGAGCTGTTCTGGGACCCCGACAAGGACGCGCCCGAGCGCACCTACTCCAAGATCGGTGCGTTCGTGCTCGATGATGCCTTCAACGGCATCGACTACCGCATGCCGCCGAAGACCGTGGAGCAGATCGACCCGAGCCAGCGATGGGCGCTCTCCGCGACGCGCCAGGCCTTCCTCGACGCCGGTTACCGCACCGGACTGAAGGCCGACGAGGCCAGGGGCGGCAAGGGTCTGGACCGCGAGCGCTGCGCCGTCATCCTCGGCAACGCAATGGGCGGGGAGCAGATGAAGCTCCAGGCCAAGAACCTGTACTGGCCCCAGGTCGAGGCCGCGCTCCGCGCCGACCGCGACTTCGCCACCCTCGACGAGGAGCGGCGGGAGGCGGTCATCGCACGTGCCAAGCGGCAGTACCAGGCCGGCATCCCGCCAGTCACGGAGGACAGCATGCCCGGTACGCTCGCCAACGTCGCGGCCGGGCGCATCGCGAACGTCTTCGATCTCTCGGGCAAGAACTTCACCACCGACGCGGCCTGCGCGAGCAGCCTCGCCGCCCTCGACGCCGCCGTGGACACGCTCCGCAAGCAAGAGGCCGACCTCGTCGTCTGGGGCGGCACCGACCGCTCCATGGACATCACGCCGTACGTCGAGTTCTCCAAGATCGGCGCCCTCAGCCCGGACGGTTCGCGTCCCTTCGACAAGGACGCCAACGGCTTCGTCATGGGCGAGGGATGCGCCATCTTCCTCCTCAAACGCCTCAGCGACGCAGAACGCGACGGCGACAAAGTCTACGCCGTCGTGCGCGGCGTCGGCGGCTCCAGCGACGGCAAGGGCAAGGGCATCACGGCGCCGAACCCCGCGGGGCAGGCCAAGGCCATCCTCCGCGCCTACCGGGACGCAGGCATCGACCCGTACACGATCGGTCATCTGGAAGCGCACGGCACCAGTACGCCCGTCGGCGACCCGGTCGAGCTCGCAAGCGCCATGGAGGCGTTCCGGACGCTCTCCGACACCCGGGTCCCGCCCGGCGCCATCGCCGTCGGCTCCGTGAAGAGCAACATGGGCCACCTCAAGAGCGCCGCCGGCGCCGTCGGGATGCTGAAGGCGATCCTGGCCCTCTACCACGGCCGCCTCCCGCCGACCATCAACGTCCGGGAGCGCAACCCGCGCATCGATTGGGACCAGAGCCCGTTCCGCGTCCAGGGCGAGGCACAGGACTGGCCTGAGCCCACCGGGCACCCGCGGCGCGCGGCCGTCTCCAGCTTCGGCTTCGGCGGCACGAACTTCCATGTCGTCGTCCAGCAGCACGTCCCGGGCCGGCTGGTCGTCCGCCCCGCGGTCCAGGCCCATGCGCGGCCCCCCACGACGGGGAGCGCGACCATGCTCGACCAGGACGCCTTCCGCCACCACATGGCCAAGGCCGGCGCGCTCGAGGCCGAGCCTTTGGTCCTCGACGGCGCCAAGGCGGCCCAGGCGGTCGCCTCCGTGCCGGCGGGCCTTCAGTTCGCCGAGACGGGCGAAGGACCCCGGATGCGGGCGGTGTTCCGGCCGCTCACGGAGGCCGGCCTCGTCGCGGAGACGCGCGTCGCCATCGCACCCGCCGACATGGCGGACATCCCGAAGAGGCTGGCGCTGGCGCAGAAGGCGGCGACGAACCCCGCAGCGGCCCGGCTGGCGTTCAACCAAGGCGTCTTCCTCGGTCGCGGCGCCCCGCGGGGCAAGGTGGCGTTCCTCTTCCCCGGCCAGGGCACGCAGTACGTGAACATGCTGCGCGACCTCGCTGACAAGTACGAGGTCGTCCGCAACACGTTCCGCGAGGCGGACCAGATCCTCTACGACGACCTGGGCGGCGTGCGCCTCACCGACATCCTCTGGCCCTCGCCGGACACGCCGGAGGCCCGCAAGCAGGCGGAGGAGAAGCTGAAGCTCACGGAGTTCACGCAGCCCGCCGTGCTCGCCGCCGACGTGGCGCTCCTGCGTCTCCTGGCCATCTGGGGCATCAAGCCGGACGTGGTCGCTGGCCACAGCCTGGGTGAATACGGCGCCCTCGTCGCCGCCGGCGTCCTGACCTTCGCCGACGCGCTCCATGCCGTGGCCGCCCGCGGTCGCGAGATGGCGTCCATCGATGTCCCTGACCTCGGCAAGATGGCCAGCGTCAGCGCCGGCTGGCAGGACGTCCAGGACGCCATTGCCGGCGTCGACGGGTACGTCATCCCGGCCAACAAGAACTGCCCGAGCCAGACGGTCATCGCGGGCAGCTCGGACGGCGTCGACGCCGCCGTGCTGAAATGCCAGGAGCGCGGGCTCCAGGTCCAGTACCTACCCGTCTCCGCGGCCTTCCACTCCGAGATCGTGGCCCCCGCCAGCGCACCGCTGCGCCGCGTGCTCGGTCGCCTCGACGTGCAGTCGCCGCGTGTCCGCGTGCTCTCCAACGTCGGCGCCGCGCCGTACCCCGAGGATCCCGACGCGATCCGCGACAACCTGGCCGTGCAGGTCGCGAGCCCCGTGGAGTGGGTCGGCATCATCGAGCGCATGTACGAGGAGGGGGTCCGGACCTTCATCGAGGTCGGCCCGAAGCGCGCCCTCACGGGCTTCGTCCTCGACATCCTCAAGGACGAGGACGACGCCGTCGCCATCTGCAGCAACCACCCGAAGAAGGGCGGCATCACGCATGTCAACGAGCTCTTCGCGTTCCTGGGCGCATGGGGCTTCCGTCCGCACCTTCCGGACCTCGACGACCCGTCGGTGTACACGAAGGCGTTCCGCGACCCCACGGCGGCCTTCCGCCGCGCCCCGTCGCCCGCCCTCGCCACGCCGGTGCCGCCTGCGCCCGTGCGCGACGCCCGCCTCGATGTGATCGCCGACGGGCTCCGCAGCCTCGTCGAGGAGCTGGAGCGCATCCGCCCCGACGCGGGTTCCGGGTCCGCCCCGCCGGCCGTGACGCCGCCGCCCTCCTCGCCGGCACGGGCCGCAGCGGAGGCCGGTGTGTTGTCCAAGCCCGGCGCCGCCGACGCGCCCATGGCCGAGGGAGCCGACGAGCGCCGCATGCGCGAACGCATGAAGGCCTTCGGCTTCTGCCTCGACGACATCGGCGTCGCCGGCATCAGCGTGGGCCTTCCCGGCAAGGACAAGCCGCTCTTCGACGCCAAGGACTGGGACCGGATCCTCTCCGGCAAGAACCTGATCGACCCGTTGTCGGAGGCGGAGCGCGGCCGCCTGGCGGACAAGAACATCGTCCGGCTCGTGAAGGGCTCCGGCGGCGAGGCGCGGTTCCAGGCCGTCGACGACGTCGCCCAGGTCATCCAGCTCGCTGGCAAGCGCGGCGGCTTCGACATCACGGAATGGGGGGTCGACGCCGACCTCGCGAGCGTGCTCGACCGCACCTTCCAGTACGCGATCGCGGCAGGGATCGAGGCGCTCCGCGACGCCGGCATCCCGCTCCAGCGCACCTACGTGAAGACCAGCACGGGCGGCTACCTGCCGAAGGAGTGGAAGCTGCCCGAGCCCCTGCGCGACGGAACGGGCATCGTCTTCGC
>Ga0299906_10004697_pt1 | contig 11171 bp, 7 predicted proteins | sample RVTome_14_FD_200259 | JGI IMG/M metagenome (GOLD analysis project Ga0299906, IMG submission 200259) | Soil microbial communities from uranium-contaminated site in the Upper Colorado River Basin, Wyoming, United States - RVT145D125 (version 2) ... | reverse complement strand
AAATTCGGCTGCTGCAAAATTCACTTGTTGCGGCATTAAGATCCGGCATCGATGTACGTAGCCATATCGAGCATATTTTTTTACCGAATTTTTTAGGCCGTATCCACGAGCAAAAAGTCCGCGACCTTACTCAAGCCTTGGAAAGCGCGACGGAAAAACTTGGCCAGAATCCAATTAATGTCGGCGGACAGGTATCGCCGGAAATAAAAAATTGGCTCCTAGATTTTAAAAATTTTTCCGGCGGTAAAACCAGCGCTTACGAAATTATAAATTACTTAACCAATTCTACCAACGCCAAATCGGCCCCAAGCCAGGATAAAGAAGTCTTGCGGGATCTTTTAGTATTGTATCGCTGGTTGCGTTTCGATGCCGTGCCGGAAAATTATTTAGAGCCTGCCACTTCGGACGAAAACCAAGAGGTGCCGGCAGAGGTCGCGGCTCTACCTGTCCCAGCAGCACCAAAAATACAAAAAGAAAAGTCGAAAGTTTTTACTCCTGCGCCCTCCCCATTACCGGTGCAAAGGCAAAAAGAACAAAAACGCGAAAGGCTTCCTATTTTTACACGCGAAATGGCAAAAGAACCTATGCCGCAACGCACGTTTACAAAACCGTCGCCACAACCTCCCAAAGAAGCGGTGGCTCCCGTGTTTACGGAAAATTATCGCGCCCTAAGTTCGCAACCATTAGAAGGACAATCTTCGCAAGAAGCTTTGACTAATTTGGACAAGCTTTCAACGGAAAATTCCGAGGTGCCGGCATCGCTTTCTGGAAGTCTAATAAACAGCGGATCGGGCCAACTAAGTGACGGCGAAAAGGGTATGCGACCGGGAATAGGAGAAAAGAAAAGCGCGGGCACAGAAACGCGTATGCCAGTTAAAACCCCTTCGCCAAAAGCGTCGGAAGAACTGCTTAGCGTGCTGCAAAAAGCGGGCACCGCACCGGTTTCCGGCGATACAGGCAAAAAAGAAAATGGAATAATAAATTTAAAACAAAACACGCCCACCGATTTAACCGAGCTAACCGATCCAATGCAGCTTGGGCGGATTAAACTTTCCGATGTTAGAAGTATGGGCTTGGAAAAAGGGTTAAATGTTATAAAGCAAAAAATTGAAGAATTTAGCCAAAAGCACCAACTTGAAAACAAACAGGTCGCCGGTTATTTTTTCCGTAGCCCGGCTTATTCGCAATATACAAATACAGTAGTGACCATAACTAACGACACATCGGGCGATCAGCGCACGGCCTTTGAAAAAATTAACAAACAGCTTGCGGCATCCGGCAAAGACCATCTTTCCCGGGAAGAGTTTTTAGCATTCCATAAATTTAAGAAAGAGCTGAATGTTCAATAATTCCTTATTGACTTAAAGCCAGCGCATTGCTGGCTTTTTTAGTATAATAATTTTTATTAGAAATTTGTCATTTACAGAACGCCGTGTTATAATAATATCTGAAAAGATTGAGATATACTGAAATAAACACCAACGCTTTAGCCTGCTAATTATGCCCCAGTATTCCGTTCCTCAATTTGTAGAGGTAGAGGATAAAATAATTGGTCCCCTAACCTTAAAACAGTTCTTTATAATGTTAATTGGGTCGGGTATTATTTTGTTTTTTTACCGGCTTATTGGAAACATTTTTTTCTTCATACTATTGGCTATTCCTGTTGGTGGTACTACCTTAATTCTTACCTTTGGAACTTTTAACGGCCGGTCCATTACCTCGCTTGCGGGCGCGGTTGTTAATTTTTTTACCCAACCGCGTGCTTTTATTTTTCATAGAGAAGGCCAAGCGCCAACCCGCCCTGCCAAGCCGGCGCAGTCTGCCAAGGAAGAACAGGCGGCAATGCTAACCGAATCCGAAAGGTTAAGCCGGCTAAAAAAGCTAACCTATATTTTAGACCAGGATCTAAAAGCGGAGAAAGATCTTATTAAATCCAAGTTTACCAATATCAAATAGCGACACGAATAACGCTAATGGGAATGAAAGATATTATTGCAAGGGAATTGTCATTTAAGATTACGGGCATTAGTTTTAAAGTGCACAATGAACAAGGTAGATTTTGTAGAGAGAAGCAATATGCGGATAGATTTGAAGAATTGTTAATAGAGAATAAAATTCCATATAACAGAGAATATGAACTTAGAAATTTTTTTGTGAATGCAATTAATGGAAACAAGGTAGATTTTTAATAAATGGTGAAGTCGTTGTTGACATCAAAGCAAAGAACCACATTACAAAAGAAGATTATTACCAAATGCTTAGATATCTTGAGTCAGCTAAAATAAAACTCGGTATGATAATTAATTTTAGAAGTGCGCATTTAAAACCAAAAAGAGTAATTAATTCCAAGATTTAATTCGCGATATTCGCGTGTTATTCGCATTTATTAGCGTCGCTTTATGGCAATATTAGAGATGCAAAAGAAAAAATCCAAAGGCGCGGGTAGTTCTACCCAAAGCTTTTTGGCAATTTCGGACATCCGGGACGATTGTATTGTTACAACCGACGGCGGTACCAGAGCTGTAATCGCGGTTTCTTCCACCAACTTCGTGCTAAAGTCGCAGCAGGAACAAGAAGCGATATTGTCTCGTTACCAATCTTTTCTTAATTCGCTAGAATTTTCGGTGCAGATTTTAATGCAGTCCAGAAGACTGGATATCCACGGCTACCTTGCAAGAATTGAGGAACGGGTGTTGCAGCAAACCAACGAACTGTTGCGCATGCAAACGGAAGAGTACGCGGAATACATAAAAAAATTGATGGAACTGGGCAACATAATGAATAAGACTTTTTATGTAATCGTGCCGTTTTCCACCGGCGGTCCGGTAGAAAAAGGAATGCTGGATAAATTAAAAGATCTTATTAACCCTACCGGTACGATTGTTTCTTCGCAGAAAAAATTCGTGGAAGAAAGACAGCAACTGGCAGACAGGGTGGCCCGGGTTATGGAAGAATTATCTTCTTTGAGTTTGCGTACGGTTAGGCTTAATACGCAGGAGTTGGTGGAGTTGTTATATAATTCCTACAACTTGGGCAGCGAGCAGGCCGGGATGGTCGAATTTGGACAAATTCAAATGGAAAAATAATAATTTAAACTCTAATGCCTCTCTTTAATATAGAATCTTCACTTCCGCCGGATCCTGGCGGCTCCGCAAAAGGCAAGAATACCGACGAAGTGGTCGCGCAACAAGAACAAGACGTAGAACGCGTACAACGCAAACAACAAGGCTTGCTTTCTTCTTTGCAAGACAAATTTAAACTCACCAAAGAAAAAAAATCCACTCCGCAAAGCAGTTTAGCCCGCCAGTTACTGGAAGCGGAAAAAGAATACCGGGAAGGATTATCGTCGCTAAAAGACATAATTGCCCCGCCGGCAGCCAAGGTGGAGCCTAATGAAATAGAATTATCCGGCGTTTTTGCCAGAACCTATTTTGTACTGGCATACCCGCGTTACCTTGCCTCCAACTGGCTTGCGCCGATTATCAATTTGGATGTGCCAATGGATATGTCTATGTTTATTTATCCAATGGACAGCGGGCAGATTTTAAAAAAATTGCGCACCAAAGTCGGGCAAATTCAGTCGAGCATAGTAATCGGCCAGGAACGCGGTGAAGTGCGCGATCCTATGTTGGAAACCGCCCTGCGTGACGCCGAAGAGCTGCGCGACCGGCTTATCCAGGGAACCGAGCGGTATTTTAGATTTTCGCTCTATTTTACCGTTTACGGCAAATCGCGCGAAGAATTGGACAAGGCCTGTTCTACCATAGAAACCCTGCTTGGATCCAAGTTGGTGGTTATAAAAAAATCTTTTTTACAAATGAAGCAAGGCTTCGATTCTACCTTGCCGGTCGGGCGCGACGATTTGGCGGTTGCCAACAATTTAAACACCGAACCTCTTTCTTCCACCTTTCCCTTTGTTTCTTCCGATCTTACCAGCAACGACGGAATATTATACGGTATTAATTTGCATAACAACAGCCTAATTTTGTTTGACAGGTTTAGTATGGAAAACGCGAATACGGTGGTGTTCGCCAAATCCGGCGCCGGAAAATCGTATGCCGTAAAACTGGAAATTTTAAGATCATTGATGATGGGCTCGGACGTAATTGTTGTGGACCCGGAAGCGGAATATAAGCACCTGTGCGAATCGGTTGGCGGCGTATTTTTGGATGTGTCGCTAAATTCGGCAACCCGCGTTAACCCCTTCGATTTGCCCGAATCCGTGGAAGGCGAAAGTCACGAAGAAATTTTACGTTCTTCGGTTGTAAATTTAATGGGCTTAATGCACATTATTTTAGGAAAGTTAGACGCTTCGGAAGAGGCTATAATGGACAAAGCTTTGTGGGAAACTTACGCAAAAAAAGACATTACCGCGCAAGTCGGGATTGCCGGCAAAGAAATGCCGGTAATGGACGATTTGGTGGAAATCCTTTCGGGCATAGAAGGCGGGGAAAGCCTGGCAACCCGGCTGCTTAAATATACCGAAGGCACTTTTTCCGGCCTGTTTAATCAGCGGACAAACGTAGAATTAAATAACCAGTTGGTTGTATTTTCGATTAGGGATTTGGAAGACGCCCTGCGCCCGATAGCAATCTATATAATTTTGAATTTTATTTGGAACCGTGTTAGGTCAGAGCTAAAAAAACGTATTTTAGTAATTGACGAAGCCTGGTGGATGCTGCAGCACGAAGATTCCGGACAATTTTTGTTTGGCATTGTTAAACGTTCACGTAAATATTATTTAGGGGTTACCACAATTACGCAGGACGTTGGCGATGTGTTGCAAAGTCCTTTTGGCGAACCGATTGTTACCAACTCGTCCATCCAACTTTTGCTAAAACAATCGCCTGCCGCGATTGATATTTTATCCAAAGTCTTCTATTTAACCGAAGGTGAAAAATATTTGTTGCTTGAAAGCGAGGTGGGCGAAGGTTTGTTTTTTGCCGGCCTAAAGCACGTGGCTATAAAAATTGTCGCATCCTACATAGAAGACCAAATTATTACAACCGACCCAAAACAGCTTTTAGAAATAGAAGAAGCAAAGAAACAATTGCAGGGAGAAGATTAAAATAAATTCCTAATTAACCTAATTGCCCTAATTTCTAATAAATGATTAATTTTCCAATACCTAATTTAGAAATTGGTGTTTGGGATTTGATTAGGTCAATTAGTAATTAGGAATTAGAAATTTGAGTTAAGGTTATGGTAGTTTCATCATACGATAGGGGAAAAGAGAAAAGGGAAAGAAAATCGGAGTTGCAGGAAGATATCGAAAAAGCAGAGCGCAAGCGTTTGGAGCACGAAAGTTTTCAGAGTAGTTTGCAGAATTCGGGTAACGCTACCGAAACCCCGCCAGACGATGCCGAAGAAGAATCGCAAGAAGATGCAGACACCGAACGTGCTGCCAGGCTTTACGAATCCCAAAACCAAGCGCGGCAAGGCGGGGGAGCTGTCGATCTTGCGAAAGAAAAGTTAAAAGAAAAAGCTAAAGAGGAAGTAACAAAGCAGGTAAAACGTGTCGTAGAACGCCGTGCCGCGCAAGCCGCGGCAAGCGCTGCCGGAGAGGCCGGAGCCGCGGCAGCCGGCAGCGTAATTGCCTCTACCGCGCCAATTTGGGGATCTATTCTAGCGATCATAGGCGCCATAATTGGCATAATTGCGCTAATAATTATTGTAATAATGGCTACCTGCAACGATTCTTGGGCAACCCGCTGGACCAGTACCGCGGCAAGTTGGGCCGGAATTTTACCCGAAGACGTATGCGCCGCTTTTAGCGTGGAGAGTGGCGGTAGTGGAAGCACGGGTGGTGCTGGAGCCAGCCGAGAAGTTCCTTACGACCAATGCACGGATGCGCAAAAACAGGAATTGGCTTTACAAAACAACGTTCCTTATCCTGCGCAGAGAGCGCCGGAGTTGGATACGCTAATTTCCTGCATCACAACCCAAGTTGCGGCTATGGGATACACACAAGCCGATCTTGGCAGTATATTTACTTACGAAAACCGTAATCCATCCTGCAACTATACCCGCGGACAGGATTCGTTGGAGCCGTTATGCGGCGTATGCATTCACACCCAGTTTTCCTGTCACTACGGCGGCAGAGAAGGTACCAGCGGCTCATTAGCAGTAGATTTTGGCTTGGGAGACGCGAGAAACAATGCCTTATATACGGCGGTAACTAACGCGGCCACCGCGTGTAATGCCGGTTTTATTTTGGATGAAGGAGACCATCTTCATGTAAGTACGACATCTTGCGATACGGATGGAGCAGGAGACTTTTAATACCAAGGCCAAATTACTAATGACTAATTACCAATCAATATTAAAATATCTAATACCAAATTATATTTTTAAGCATTTAAGAATTAGTCATTGATTAGGAATTAGAAATTAGTTATTAGAAATTTAAATGTATGCGTCGTTGGTTAATCTTTGGAATAATATTTTTTGTGCTTTTTATTTTTGGCGCGGTTATTTACGTCTTCTTTTTGGGCGGGGACGAACTTTTGCGTCCGCCCGAAGCAGACCCCGTTGACCAAAATATAGTAAACATTCCGCCCGGCAGCAACAGTGCGCTGTTTCGGCTTTCCGGACAAGACAAAGTAGTAAGCGCTGCCTTATCTTTTGACGAAAATTCCGTGTGGTATTTTACCGTAAACGGCATGCTTTACCGCGACGGGGTTAACGGCGGCAATACCGAAATCTACGCGCTTCCGCGCCAGTTAAATGTTAAAGAAGTCTTGTGGTCTTTGGGCAACGATTTTATAGTACAGCACGAAACCACCGAAGGGTTGCGGTATGCTTATTATAACGCGGCAAACAAGCAGTTTTTAGATCTTCCCAAAAGTGTTTATTCTTTGGGTTGGATTTCTGCCTTAGGTAAAATTATCTATGTTTGGCGCAACGAAAACGGAAGTACGGAACTAAGCATTGCAGATCCTGACGCCACTGATTTTTCGATTTTACAGACACTGGATCGTCCGCTTACAGTTTTGGCGTCCAACTCGGGAAGCAGGATATTGCTTTATGACCCTTATACAGGCACGCCCAACCAGGCATATGTGTTTGACACCAATACGGGATTACTGCGCCTGCTTATAGACCGTGGCCGTAATACGGGTTTTAGTTTATCTCCGGACGGAACAAAATTAATTTTTAGCAGGATAAACGATGGCACAAATAGTCCGGAATTGTGGAGCTATGATTTCGCCACAGATAGTTTTACAAATTTAATGATTAAAACCGACGCTTCGGATGTTGGTTGGCTTAGAAGTTCTAAAACATCATTCTTGTACGCTGCTCAAACACAAGTTGCGGAAGAAGGCGCGCTTGTATCGGAAACTTTGTATTATTACGACATAGCTACCGGCATTTCTTCTGTTGCGCATACAGCTGCCCCTGCCAGCCCGCTTGACTTTCAAAAAATAGAAGTCAGCTTAGACGGGAAAACTATTTTGTTTATTAATGGAAATACAGGGCAGTTAAATAGGTTAAAATTGCCCTAACGATTGAATGCCCAATGTCAAATAACCCCGGCCTCGCCGAAGGCTTTGCCGAGGGCGGGCTAATGTCTAATGGTTTTTAATTTAGGGCATTTAAGAATTTGATGATTGATTAGTCATTCGAAATTAGTAATTAGGAATTTATCAAACATCGTGGGCGGGATGTATTTGTAGATATGAAAATAACCACGGTTTTTATTTGCACTAATTGTTCTTCGCAGCATCTTAAATGGTCCGGGAGATGTGTTAATTGCGGCGCTTGGAACACTTTGCAAGAACAACAAAGAAGCACGGGAAAACACAGTACCGTCGGGAAGCCTGCCAAAATAACCAATCTTGGCGAGGTTAAATCTGCCGCCAGCGAACGTTTTTCTTCGGGCTTGGCCGAAATAGACGGAATTTTAGGCGGCGGTTTAGTGCCCGGTACGCTGGTGCTTTTAGGCGGTGACCCGGGTATTGGCAAATCCACGCTTGCACTGCAAGCCGCATTATCTTGCGCCAATCGAAATCTTTCCACATTATATATTTCCGGGGAAGAATCTTTACCGCAGATTAAACTTCGCGGCGCCCGGCTTTCTGATAAGTTAGAAAATTTACAAGTGCTTTCCGAAACCTCTCTGGATACCGTGCTGGCAACTGTAGAACAAGTTAAGCCAAAACTTCTTGTTATCGATTCTATCCAAACTTTGTATTCCGAAAACGTTTCCGGGGTTGCCGGCGGTACGGCGCAGGTGTCGGCCGCTACCGGCAGAATTTTAGAGGCCACAAAACCGTATGACATCACCACGCTAATTATCGGCCATGTCACCAAAGAAGGAAATTTAGCGGGACCAAAGATGTTGGAACATATGGTGGACGTTGTGCTCTACTTGGAAGGGGAGAGGTTTGGCGTTTTTAGGATATTACGTTGCGTAAAAAATCGGTTCGGCACGACCAACGAAGTGGGGGTTTTTGAAATGCAGGAAGCCGGTATGAGCGCGATTGCCGACCCTTCGCGCCTATTTTTGGCAGAAAGAGTTACTGCCAAGCCGGGCAACGTGGTAACGGCTACCGTGGACGGGTCGCGAGCGTTGTTATTAGAAATCCAGGCGTTGGTATCGCGCGCCGAATTTTCTTATCCTAAACGCAATGCCACGGGCTACGATTTTAACCGCTTGCAGTTACTTACCGCGGTTATCGGCCGAAGTTTACGCTACGATTTTTCGCAAAAAGATTTGTATGTCAGCGTTGCCGGCGGCTACAAAATCGCAGAAACCGCCTGCGATTTGGCCGTGGCGTGCGCCATTGTTTCTTCTTATAAAGACATAGCTTTTCCGGACGATTTAGTGGTGTTAGGCGAGCTTGGTTTATCCGGAGAAGTCCGGCGGGTTACAAACGCCACAAAACGCCTAAAGGAAGCCGAAAAATTGGGCTTTAAGCGCGCGCTGTTGCCGGTAGGAGATAAGTACGCGGGTAAAATAAAAACGCTTCCAGTGCGCGATTTGGCAGAAGCGATTAAGTTAGTGCTTAAACAATAAAGCTAATAAGCAGCAGGCTAGAAAGTTGTAAGTTGAAAAAAAATTGAGGCTGGCCTACGCGTGAACGCAGGCCAGCCGTGCTATCACAGCCACGCTGACCTTATAGAATTTCTTCGAAGCGTTAGTCACGTTGCGTGACAACACCTCTTAGACAAGAATAGGTCAAAGGGCTGCGTTTCTGACTCTCGAGGAATTTCGGAGCCAGAAGACTGTAAAGAGAGAATCTCAATTCCTCGAACTCCAACGATGATGTCGGAGCGTTTGCCTGCCTGTGTGCGGGCACAGGTAAGTAAGCAGGCGAGATTTTCTCTGTACAGTTTTAGTGCAGTGGACCGTTTTTTCCTTGCGGCACCTCGTTTTCCGGTACGAGTTCCAAGTTGCTTGGGTCGGTCGTAAATGCGATTTCTGGGTTCTCAAGGGCGACAACCGTAATGTTGCCGAAATTTCTTCTCCCTATCAATCCTTCCTCTTTTTGAGGCTCTGGCACCTTGAAGATACGACCCTCCATTCCACTCGGGGCTCGTCCATTGTTGGAGTTGGCACGGTATCTGACTATCGCACCAGGTGTTTGTGGGCTTCTTGCTTCCGGTTGCACAATACTCATCCTTTTTATCGGTAGGGGGTTTAGAAGAAGAGCACAAAGGGCGTGCTCCGGTTTGTGGAGTAGCGGGAAACCGCGGTGTGGGGGGTTCCACAAATGGTCCTTACATCAAAGTTTTCCTCCTCTAGATTTCTGTCACAGATTCACCTTGCCTTTCTTTAGGCTTGCGTTGTCGAGGCGCAAGCTGAAGGCGAGTCTTTACTACCGTCATTTTAACAGCTTATTTTAGTTTGTCAAGTTTGAAAAAAGATACTAGTAGAAATTTAAAGATACTTATAGATATAAACAAACGTAGTTTAATATTTACTAATATCAATACATATCTATAAATATCCATTTATATCAAGCTATTATTCCGGATGAATAAGATTTCGTTTTTTTATAAATAGTTCGTTAAGGTATGGGTATTTTTCTAACCCTATATTTAATATTTTTTCGGCTTCGTTTCTTGCGATTTGTAAAAGTTCCGTATCAAACACATCTGCAATTTTAAATTCCGGATAGCCGGATTGCAATTTTCCATAAACATCCCCCGGCCCGCGCAGCTGCAGGTCTATTTCGGATAACTTAAAACCGTCGCTGTACTGCTCCATAGCGCTAAGCCTTTTATAAGAATTTAAGGATTGTGCCGATGCCATAAGATAGCAGTACGACTGCATATCCGACCTGCCTACGCGGCCCCGCAGTTGGTGCAGTTGGGCAAGGCCAAAGCGTTCGGCTGCTTCTACAACCATTACCGTGGCGTTGGGGAAATCTATGCCAACTTCCACGACTGTGGTGGAAACTAAAATATTAATTTGTTTCTCCCTAAATTCCTCCAATACTTTTTCCTTTTCTGCCGATTGCATTTTTCCATGCAACAGACCAATTTTAAATTTTGGAAAGATTTCTTTTTGTAATTTCTCCTGTGTTTCGGTCGCACTGGCAACGCCTAATTTATCGGATGGGTCTATAAGCGGGCAAATTACAAACGCCTGGCGGCCCTGCAATAGCTCTTTTTCTATTTCGCGATAAACTGTCATTTTATATTCCGGCTTTACCATTTTAGTTAATACCGGCTTGCGGCCTACAGGCATTTCGGTAATTCTGCAGATATCCAGGTCGCCATACAGTGAAAGTGCTAAAGTACGCGGTATAGGTGTTGCCGACATAGAAACAAAGTGGGGCAGCAGGCCATTTTCGCCGCGGTTTTTTAGCAGCGCGCGTTGTTGCACGCCAAAACGGTGCTGTTCGTCTACCAAGACCATCGCTAAATCGGAAAGTTTTACGGAATCCTGTATTACCGCGTGGGTACCAATTATTAGTTTAATATCACCGGTTGCCAGCGCTTCTTTTAGCTTTGCCTTTGTTAGTTTTGTTTCCCTACCTTGCTTTGTTATTGACGCCCCCGAACCGGTTAGCAGGCCAATGCCGAGTTCGGAAAAATTAGGCAAGCTGCAAAACGCTTTATAGTGTTGTTGTGCCAAAATTTCTGTTGGCGCCATTACAGCGGCTTTTTTGGCGTTTAGCAAGGCTTGCAGTAATGCAATTGCCAATACTATGGTTTTACCG
>Ga0299906_10004696_pt1 | contig 11171 bp, 12 predicted proteins | sample RVTome_14_FD_200259 | JGI IMG/M metagenome (GOLD analysis project Ga0299906, IMG submission 200259) | Soil microbial communities from uranium-contaminated site in the Upper Colorado River Basin, Wyoming, United States - RVT145D125 (version 2) ... | reverse complement strand
CACGGGCACGCCGAGTGAGGCGACGAGCGGCGCGAGGATCAGGGAGACCTTGTCGCCGACACCGCCGGTGGAGTGCTTGTCGACCTTGATGCCGGGCACGTCGTCGAGAACAACGGTGTCGCCCGACCGGAGCATCACCTCGACCAGCGCGTGCAGCTCCGCTGTCGTGAGGCCGCGGAAGAAAACGGCCATCAGGAACGCGGCCACCTGGTAGTCCTCCACGTGGCCATCCCGATAGCCGTTCATGAACGACGTGATCTCGGCCGGCGTCAGCTCGAAGCCGTCACGCTTCCGCTGAACCGTTCGATACGGCGACATGTGGGGTGCAGGGCGAGGGGGCGCCCCTTCGCTCAGACCCGGATCTTCTTCCGGCCGGCCTCGACTGCGGACCGGACGTCGTCGGACAGGTCGCCCCACCGCTCGCCGGCATTGTCGCGCGCTGAATAGACGGCCTTTCTCAGCTGCCGCCGAGTGCGCTTGCCGCTCTGTGGCGCCGACAGCAGCGCGACGGCCGCGCCCGCGGCCGCGCCGACCAGCATGCCGAGCAGGAAATTGAGGGCTCCGCCGTTGTCTTCATCGTAGTACATGATCGTTCCCCTTCGTGATGGTGGCCGGCTCCGCGTCCCTTCGGCCGGCGTCGTTCGCGCCTGCCGCCATGGCGGTCTCGATCTCGTCGGCCGTACGCGGTGCGGCGCCGGACAGGATTTCGTGACCGGTGGCCGTGACGAGGATGTCGTCCTCGATGCGGACGCCGATCTCCTCTGATGCAATGTAGATGCCGGGCTCGATTGTGAGGACCATGCCGGCCTCGAGCGGGCGGGCGTAGTCGCCCACATCATGGACGTCCATGCCGAGCCAGTGCGAGAGGCCGTGGAGGAAGTAACGACGGCAGCTTTCGGAGCCGCAGACGTCGCCCGAGTTCGTCTCCATGTACTGTTGTGCGATTCGTGTCAGTTCCGCGATGGTCACGCCCGGCTTCACGGCGTCGATCGCGGCCTGTTGTGCGCCCAGAACGATGTCGTACACGGCCCGCTGGCGGCGTGTGAACCTGCCCGAGACCGGCACGGTCCGGGTCACGTCCGCCGTGTAGTAGCCCCACTCCGCGCCGATGTCCATCACGACCAGATCGCCGGCCTCCGTCTGACGGCGGTTCTTGTCGTAGTGCAGGGTCACGGAGTTCGGGCCGGATCCGACGATGCTGGGAAAGCCGACCCGCTCGGCGCCGTTGCGACGGAACGTGTACTCGATGATCGCCTCGATCTCGTATTCGAACATGCCGGGCGTGACGGCCCGCATCGCCTCGCGCTGCGCTTCGGCGGTCATGTCGATCGCGCGGCGCAGCCTCCGCATCTCATCTTCGTCCTTGACCAGGCGGAGCGCAGCCGTTAGCGGAGCGACACCCTGCGGCTCGACAGCCTCGATTCCGATCCGGTCCAGCGCCGGGACGCAGGGTTGGCGTCCGCCGCAAGCCTCGGCGCCGCCTGTCTGCGCATATACCTTCGCCGCACGTTCGAGCAGGCGGTCGAGTTCGGGCCGGATCCGCTCCACCGACCGGACACTCGCAATGCCGGTCAGCGCGGCGGCTTCCGGCCCCGGACCGAGCTTCTCCCCGGTCCACTGCTCCTGGCCGGGATCGCGGGGCGACATGTACAGAATGGCTTCGCGCGAGTCACCATCGGCAACGAGCACCAGGAACGAGCCGGGCGCTTCGAGCCCGGTCAGGTAGAAGAAGTCGTTGTTCTCACGATAGTCGCTGTCCTGCGGGTAGTCCGTGGTGCGCGAGTCCGCCGACCGGACAACCGCAACGCCGTTGCCAATGGCGTCGAGCAGTGCGGACCGGCGTTGCTCCAGCAGATCGACGGGAACAGCGCCGGCGGGCGATCCGACCTGTGCGGAGAGCGGCGTTGCGGCGAACGTCGTCATCGCACACGCGATGAGTACCATGACGGCGCGGGTCCGGGCCGTCGGAACGATGGCGCCGCGCGCCTCGGGCGAGAGTACTCCGGCTTGCTTCATCCAGTCCGCCAACTATACCTTGTCACAACCGTTTGCGTCAACTCGGCCTCGGTCGGGAAAGGACTGTGGCACGGTCCTTTCCACGTACCATCGAGGTACGCTTCGGCCGCCCCACGGTTCCGTTTCGGGATTCGAGCGCCGGGCCCGATCCGACACGACCGATCGAGATCCGAGCGCCGGGACCAGCCACACGCCCACATAATGGAAACCCAGCCGACAGGTCAAGCCGCTGAGGACCGCAAGACGCGCATCCTCGTCGTTGACGACAATGCCGACAACGCGGAGATCATCTCGACACGTCTGCGCCACCGCGGGTATTCGATTGCGGAAGCCGGCACGGGCCAGGCGGCGCTCGATCATGTGCAGGCGAACGCGCCGGACCTCGTGCTTCTCGACATCATGCTCCCGGACATCGACGGGTTCGAAATATCGCGGCGCATCAAGTCCGACAGCTCGCTGCCATTCATCCCGATCATCCTGGTGACGGCGCGCGATTCGATCGAAGACAAGGTGATGGGTTTCGAAGCGGGCGCGGATGACTACCTGACAAAGCCGATCAACTTCTCGGAGCTGGAGGCGAGGGTCCGGTCGATGCTGCGGATCAAGAGGTTGCAGGACGAACTCGAGGAGAAGAACCGCGAGCTGCAGCGTCTCAGCGTGAGCGATGGACTGACCGGGTTGTACAATCACAGACACATTCACGGGCTTCTGCGCGACGAGTTCGAGCGCTCAGGTCGTACGGGCGCCTCGCTGACAGTCGCGATGTTCGATCTCGACCTGTTCAAGTCGGTCAACGACACGTACGGCCATCCGTCGGGCGACCGGGTGCTGGTCCAGATTGCCGCCATCATGCGCGTGTCGGCTCGCGACGTTGACCGGCTCGGCCGGTACGGCGGCGAGGAGTTCATTGCGCTCCTTCCCGCGACGGATGCCGAAGGTGGAGCCGTTTTCGTGGAGCGAGTTCGCCTCGCCGTCGAGAACCATGAGTTCCACATCGGCGCTGGCGAACCGATCGGCATGACGATCTCCGCGGGCGTTGCGACGTACCCGCACCACCAGATCGGCGATGCCGAAGCTCTGATCCACGGAGCCGATCGTGCGCTGTACGCGGCGAAGGCCGGGGGCCGGAACCGGACGATCCGTTTCGATCAGATGGAGAACGCCGAGGCCACGGAGTGACGCACGGTAGGTCGACGGACGTCGCGCGGCGGGCATCCGAGTTGCGCACGATCCTGAACGAGGCGAACCACGCGTATTACGTTCTGGACTCGCCGTCGATCACGGATGCCGAGTACGACCGGCTTCTGCGTGAACTGAAGGAAATCGAGCGCAACCATCCGGACCTTGCGACCCTCGACTCGCCCGCTCGCCGGATCGGCGCCGAACCCGCACGGCATTTCGCGAAGGTCGAGCACCTGGCGCCCATGTACTCGCTCGACAACGCGTTTTCCGTCGACGAGCTGCGTGCATGGGAGGAGCGCAATGCGCGCATTGTCCGCGAGGTCCGCGAGGGCGGGTACGTCGCCGAACTGAAGCTGGATGGCGCCGCCGTCACACTGCGCTACGAGGATGGCCTGTTCGTACGCGGCGCGACGCGCGGTAACGGCGCCATTGGCGAAGACGTGACGACGAATCTGCGAACCATCCGGAGCATCCCGCTCCGACTGCCCGCCGACGGCGTACCATCCGTTATCGAGATCCGTGGCGAAGTGTTCATGACGCTGTCCGGGTTCGGCGAGATGAACGAGCGCCGCGAGGCCGCGGGCGAACCGCTGTACGCGAACCCGCGCAACTCGGCCGCCGGTTCGCTGCGGCAGCTCGATCCGAAGCTGACGGCGGACCGGCCGTTGCGGTTCTTCGGATTCCAGATTCAGACGGACCCGTCGTCGACGGAGCTGCTGCCGGTCGAGACGCAGGCAGACGTTCTCGCCCTGCTGGCCGAGTGGGGTGTCCCGACCAATCCGGTGCGGCGTCAGTGCGACGCGCTGGATGATGTGATCGCGTTCCTCGACGAGGCGGCGGCGCTGCGCGACGGCCTCGACTACGCGATGGACGGCGTGGTCGTCAAGGTCGCGCGGCTGTCGCTCTGGCCCGAACTCGGCGTGGTCGGCGAGCGGGATCCGCGCTGGGCCATCGCCTACAAGTTTCCGGCGGACGTCGAGGTCACGCGGCTCCTCGACATCCGCATCAACGTGGGCCGGACCGGCTCGCTCAATCCGTACGCGATGCTCGAGCCGGTCGTCATCGGTGGCGCAACCGTGAAACTGGCGACACTGCACAACTTCGATGACATCGCGCGCAAGGACCTGCGCATCGGCGACTGGGTCGAGGTGCAGCGCGCGGGCGAAGTCATCCCGCAGGTCATCGGGCCGGTGGTCGAGCGGCGGACGGGCCTGGAAGTGGCGTACTCGCCGCCGGACTCGTGTCCGTCCTGCGGTACGCCGGTCGAGCGGCCGGCGGGCGAAGTGATGATGTACTGCCCGAACGTGGCGTGCCCCGACCGGATCCGCTGGGGTGTGATCCACTTCGTATCACGTTCGGCAATGGACATCCGGGGCCTGGGCGAGCGGACGGTTGCCCAGCTCATCGATGGCGAGCTGGTCCGCGATTTCGCCGACCTGTATCACCTGAAGGCGGAAGACCTCATGCCGCTGGAGGGATTCGCCGACATTTCAGCGGGGAACCTCGTCGCCTCGATCGACGCATCGAAAGCGCTGCCGCTTTCCCGGCTCCTGTTCGCGCTCGGCATCCGGCACGTCGGCGCGAGTGCGGCCCGGCTGCTGGCCCGCCGCTTCGAGACGATGGACGGCCTGATGAGCGCCGGACGTGACGAGATCGCCGCCGTACACGGCATCGGCGAGACGACGGCGGACGCGGTGATCGCTTTCCTCGCCGAGAGCAGGAACCGCACGCTGATCGAACGGCTGCGCAAAGCCGGCCTCAACCTGACCGAGCCGGTCGAGCGAGCCGAGCGAAGTTCGCTGGCCGGCCTTACATTCGTCGTGACCGGCACGCACGCGGTGAGCCGCAAGGAACTGACGTCGTTCATCGAACGCCATGGCGGCCGCGTCACGAGCAGTGTCTCGAAGTCGACGGACCATGTAGTCGCCGGTGAGAATCCCGGGTCCAAGCAGGAGCGCGCCAGGGAACTCGGCGTGAACGTCATTGATGAACAGGCACTGCGCGCGCTGGCGGCCACGGACGTCGGGGACGCCTGAGAGCGCTCGAGGAATGGGAGGAGCATGATGACGCACGGTCAACGGCCGCACGAGTTGGCGCTTCCGGTCGCTTCACTGGCAGCACTGCGGAGGGCGCTGGATGACGTGGTCGGCGCGGATCACGCCGCGCACGCGCTGCAGACGGCCGGCAATGCGGCCGGCGATGCATTCCACGACATCCTCACGGGTGCGTCCGCGGACACCTCGCCGACGGACTGGAGCGAAGCAGCGTTCTGGCGCCGGTTCGCGGAGCTGTTCGCTCGCCGCGGATGGGGGCACCTGTCGAACGAGCGCGTGCACGACGGCGTGGGCGCGCTGAGCGCGGACGACTGGGTCGAAGCCGATCCCGCTTTCGGCGAGGAACGACCGAGCTGCTCTTTCACTGCGGGCCTGTTCGCGAACCTGCTCGGCCGCGTCTCCGACGACGAGGTTGCCGTTCTCGAGGTCGAGTGCCGCTCACGCGGCGACCAACGCTGCCGCTTCCTGTACGGCAGTGCCGCCGCGCTCGACGCCGTGTACGCCCGGCTCCGCTCCGGCGATGCGGTCGGCGAAACGCTGGCAACGCTGCGCTGAGTGGGCCGCACGCTCGCAATCGACTTCGGTGAACGCCGTATCGGCCTCGCGATCAGTGATCCCACGGCGACGGTCGCACAACCGCTGCCCGCACTCGTGCGCCGCCGAGGTAAACGCCCTCCGGTCAAGGCGATCCTCGACGTGATGTCGGAGTACGATGTCGAATGCGCCGTCGTCGGACTGCCGCTCTCGCTCGACGGCGATGACACCGAGTGGACCGCAGGCGTCAGGAACTTCGCGGGCCGGCTCGCCGAACGCGCCGGTATCGACGTCTTCCTCATCGACGAACGGATGACATCCGTCGCAGCAGAACGCGCCGTGCGCTCACTCGGACTGCCGCGTGCACAACGCGAACGCAAGGACCGCATCGACACGGCTGCGGCAATGCTCATACTGCAGGCGTTCCTCGATCGTACACGCGGCGGCATCGAGATCGAACGGGCCGGCCACGGCACTGAAGGCGACCATGCGCACTGAACGTTCGCGGCGCGTGCCGCACGTCCTGCTGCTCGCGGTCGTATTCTGCGCCTGCGGCGAATCGAGCAGCGGGACGGGCGATCCGTTGCGCGTTCGCGTGCCTGCCGGCGCGGCGTTCGCGCTGGTCGCGGACAGCCTGGCCGCCAAGGACATCATCGGATCGCCCCGTCTGTTCCGTCTCTACGCGCGGGTCAGGGGCGAGGCAACGAAGATCAAGCCGGGCACGTACGAGTTCCGCCGCGAGTCCGGCTGGGACCATGTCCTGGCGGAGCTGGTCGCGGGCAACATCGTGACCGAACGGCTCGTCATTCCCGAAGGCCTCCGTCTCGATGAGATCGCCGAACGCATCGCCGCGCTTGCGGGTGTCGATGCCGATTCGCTGGCTGGTGCACTGCGCGACACGTCGCTCGTCACGCGATTCGCCGTGCCGGGACCGACGCTCGAGGGCTACCTGTATCCTTCGACGTACACGTTTCCGCTTGACACGGAAGCGGACGTGGTAGTCGAGCACCTGATCGACACGTACCACCAGATCTGGACTGCCGCGCGCCGCGGCATGGCCGATTCACTCGGCATGACCGAGCGTCAGGTCGTGACGCTCGCGTCGATCATCGAAACGGAAGCGGTACTGCCCGCCGAAATGCCCATTATTTCGGCCGTCTACCACAATCGCCTGCGCATCGGCATGCCGTTGCAGGCGGATCCAACGGTGCAGTACGCGCTCGGCGGTCACCGCGAGCGACTGCTGTACGCCGACATCGACCGCGTCGCCGACCATCCGTACAACACCTACACGCAGAGCGGCCTGCCACCGGGTCCCATCGCGTCGCCATCCGAACGTGCAATCGATGCGGCGCTCTCACCCGCCGATGTCGACTTCCTCTATTTCGTGGCCCGTCCCGATGGCAGCCATATCTTCACCCGCACGCTGGCAGAACACAACCGCGCTCGGGCCGAGGTCCGGCGCTTGCAGACGAGCGGCAGTTGAACGCCCCGGATCTCCGGCTCATCGTCATCACCGATGCCTCACTGGCCTTGCCGCGCACGGTCGCGGATGTGGTGGCCGTCGCGCTCGGCCAGGGCGCGCCCTGCATCCAGCTCCGTGACAAGAATGCGAATGCGCGCGAGCTGTTCGATCAGGCGAAGGCCCTGCTTCCGCTCGTGCGAGCGCACGGTGCCTCGCTGATCATCAACGACAGGCTCGATATCGCGCTGCTCGCGGGCGCGGACGGCGTTCACCTCGGTCCGGACGACCTGCCCGTCGCCGATGCCAGACGTATTGCGCCGGCGCCCTTCATCATCGGCCACTCGACGGACGATCCGGCCGCGGCCCGGCAGGCCGAGCGCGATGGCGCCAGCTACATCGGCTGCGGCGCCGTGTTCGGCACGACGTCGAAGCCCGATGCCGGCGATGAAAGCATCGGCGTCGGCCGCCTCGACGAGGTCGCGCGCGCCGTCCGCATCCCGGTCGTCGGCATCGGCGGCATCACGACGAACAACGTCGCGCTGGTTGCCGGCACTGCCGCTGCCGGTGCAGCCGTGATCGGCGCGATCATGACGGCACGCGATACGGCATCGGCGGTCCGGTCGCTGCTGGCGCCGTTCGACGCGCGCGCATGACGACGACCGGTGCGCTCGTCGCGCGAGTCAACGCCCGCGGCGCCACACGCTGGGCCAGCCGGCTGCACCCGTGGATCTACCGCAGCGACCTGCTCGACGCGCCCGGCGATGAACCCGGCGTTGTCGATGTCGTCGACGCGGGCGGCCGACCCATCGGCAACGCGCTCTGGAGCCCCGTATCGACCATCTCGCTGCGCATGCTCACGCACGAACCACGCGCCATCGATGCCGCGTTCTGGCGCGAGCGCGTACAGCAGGCGAAAACGTTGCGCGACTCGCTGCGCCCCGACGCCGACTCGTACCGGCTCGTTCACGCCGAAGCGGATGGCCTGCCTTCCCTCATCGTCGACCGGTACGCGGACTGGCTCGTCGTTCAGTTCCTGTCGGCCGGGATCGAGCGCCATCGCGATGAGATCCGCGACGCACTCGTCGACACGCTCGCACCACACGGCATCCTCGCGCGCGACGACGTGCCGATCCGACGCCACGAGCAACTCGGCACCGGCGTCAGTGTGATCCATGGTGAGATTCCGGAATCGATCGAGGCGAGTGAGGTCGATGTTCGCTACGTCGTCGCACCCCGGACCGGACAGAAGACCGGCGCGTTCCTCGACCAGCGCGGGAACCGCGCTCGTGCCGGTTCGCTCGCCCGCGGCGAAGCGCTCGACCTCTTCACCTTCAACGGTGCCTTCGCACTGCACCTCGCCCGCGGCGGCGCACGCGTCACAGCCGTCGATTCCTCGAGCGATGCGCTCGAACGCGCCACCCTGAACGCAAGGCTCAACGGACTCGAGGATCGCATCGACTGTGTCGAGGCCAATGTCTTCGACCTGCTGCCGGATCTCGAGCGTGACTCACGACGATTCGACATCATCGTGCTCGATCCGCCCGCCTTCGCCAGAAAACGCGACAGCGTCGATGCCGCGCTGCGCGGCTACAAGGAGGTCAACCTGCGCGCCATGAGACTGCTCGCGCCAGGCGGCCACCTGCTCACCTTCTCCTGTTCGTACCACGTCGGAACCGACCGATTCCGGACAATGCTGGAAAGCGCTGCCGCCGATGCCGGCCGGCCCATCCGCTGGATCGAGACCCTCGGCCAGGCAGGCGACCATCCGGCGATCCTGCAGATACCGGAGAGTTCCTATCTGAAGGGCGCGATCCTGCAGGGCTGAGGGCGCGAACGAGCACGCGATCGGCTGGTCAGGACAGCAGCGGTCCCGGCCTGTCCCGAAGCTGCCTGGCGAAGTCCACCTCGGCTGTCAGTCGATGGATCTCCCGGTTCGCTGCCGACAACTCGTCCTCGGTGAGGCTCAACCGGGTCTCGAACTCCATGACCCGCTCCTCGAGGAGGTTCGTAACGGCCCCGCCGGCCACGCGCCGGCCCATGGCCAGCCCCGGTGTCGCCTGCCGCGAACCCAGCCAGCGAAGAACGACCCACGCGCTCGTCGCCAGCACGAACACGACGCAACCCGCGATCGTCGTCGTCAGCGTGACACGGATACCGCCCCACAGCAGGGAGGTCGATACGGCACCCGCGCTCTCGACTACCCGCGCCACCTGGCTCAATCCGACCAGCGTTCCGAGAACGCCTCCCACCAGCGCGAAGCCACCCCAGAAAATGACGCCATCGGCAACGTTCCTCCCCGCCCTGCCGGATCGCAACGCCGCCGCAGACCGCAACGCGGAAACCGCCGCGAGCGCCGCACCCGCGAGCACGAAGTAGTACATCGCGAATCCGCCTTCCCGAATGAAATCCATCATTGTCCTTGCTCCTCTTCCTCAGGACCGTCCGCGCCAGGCCCGACTCAGCCGACGCTCGACGCGCTCCGCCGCAGCGATGCGCGTCTTCAGAAGGAACCACACGATACCCGTACCCAACGCCGTCGCCAGCGCGGCGCTCAGCAGGTCCGCAGAGTGCCTCAGCCAGGGCATCAGAAGGGCCAGCGCACGACCCGGCGCCACGTCCGCCGGGGGAAGCGCACCGTACAGATCGATCGCCGCGCTCAGGACTGCCGCCGTGCCCGCAACCAGCGACAGCGCCGGAACCGCCGCCAGCCCGCGCCGCATTCGGTCCATCCGAGTTTCGCCGCGCACCACGATCCGGAAGGAACACGCCGCTGCAACGACCCACGCGCCCGATGCCGCAACCAGTACCACCCACGGCAGCAGTGAGCCATCCAGAAGCTGCAACCGGGTCATTGCCGCCGCTCCCGCACCCAGCAGGAACACCACCGTCACCAGCAGCAGACCGACTTCCACCGCAACCTCCCGACCCGCCGCGTAACGCCGGACCAGACGCGCGTACAGCGGCCGGTGCAGTTCCGCCAGTTCTTCCGCCGCATGGTCCGTCACGCCCAGCCGCGACTCGACCTCCCGCATCGCCGACGCCTCATCGTGGCCAAGCCGCCTGTAGTGCCCGTACAGCCCCTCCGCGTCCGACGCCAGCTCCTCCAGAATCATCGCCTTCGCCGGATACGGCACCTCGAGCGCGCTGCGCGCCCGCTCAACCACGCGTGCCAGATCGCTCATCCGGTGCCTCCAGAACATGCGACAGCCGGCGCAGCACCCGCTGCACCCAGTCCGATCCCTGCGACAGCTCCACCCGACCCTCCGCCGTCAGATCGTAGACCTTCCGCCGCCGCTCCCCATCGCCGCCCGACCATTCACCTTCGATCATCCCCGCCGCCTCGAGCCGGTGCAGGATCGGGTACAGCGTTCCGTACTGAAGCACGAACCACCCACCGCTGCGTTCCTCGACATCGAGTGCGATCTGGTAGCCGTGTTTCGGGCCACCGGCGAGGGATCCGAGGACCAGCATCTCGTAGATGCGTCTTGGGAAGGCCTGCGCGTCGAAAGCGTCAGTATTCATGGCATTGGGGTAGAGAGAGTCGAGATATATCGTTGTTCTTTATATAATGGGCCGAATGTGCCACCGCAAGGGCGCGTGAACAAACCAGAAACGTTTCTGTGTCGTTGCCTCAGATGCCGCCGCGCTCGAGGAAGGGGCCGACCTCGTCGGTACCGACGCACCAATGGCCGAGTCGTCCGGACCATGGTCCGTGCCAGTCGGATCCGCCTGTGGCGAGGAGTCCTCGGCGGCGAACGGCGTCTTCGAGGATGCGGGTGTTTTCCAGATTGCATCGGGGCCGGAAACACTCGATGGCATCGAGGCCCCAGTCGGTGAGGCGGGCGATGAGGCTGTCGAAGATGGCCATTTCGGGGTGAGCCCATGCTGCGAGGCCGCCGGCGTTCTGAATCAGCGCGATG